>Ga0193953_1001290_pt1 | contig 11766 bp, 5 predicted proteins | sample BB_4_MG_FD_140325 | JGI IMG/M metagenome (GOLD analysis project Ga0193953, IMG submission 140325) | Microbial mat bacterial communities from the Broadkill River, Lewes, Delaware, United States - BB_4_MG | ecosystem: Environmental > Aquatic > Freshwater > River > Microbial mats | place: USA... | reverse complement strand
CAATGGTGACAATGTTTTTACTTTCGAAATTACCGCTACTGATGAAGATAACAATACAGCTTCTACAACATGGACGGTTACCATTGATGATGTCATTGAAACGGTGGATTTTGATATCCAAACTATTTCGGATGTTAACGTTAATGAAAATACGCCTTACGCCAACAATGCACCATCAATCATAAATGGGGCGCCTGTGGGAACTGTTACCTGGACTTTAAGCGGAACGGCAGACCCGCTTTTGAACATAGACAGCGGTACAGGGATTGCGACACTTGCCGCTCAAAATTTTGAGGTGCCGGCGGATGCCAATGGCGATAATGTTTTCAATATAGAAATTACAGCGACAGATGAAGATGACAATACGGCAACCATGACTTGGACAATTTCAATTCAGGACATTGACGAAGTTGTATCCTTCTCTTTAGCTGAAATTAGCAGTCTATCTATTGATGAAAACCAACCCTATTCAACAAATGCCCCTTCATTATCCGGTGAAACGCCAATAGGTAGTATTTTCTGGTCACTCGGAGGAGATGATGCTGCCAACTTCTCCGTGAACGAATCTACCGGGCAAGTAAGCATGGTTGCGCGAAACTATGAAGATCCGCAAGACTGGGATTTCGGCAATACGTATGAGGCATTGCTCATTGCCACTGACGAGGATAACAATTCTGCTAACACCAATTGGACCGTATCAATTGAGAATGTAATTGAAACTGCTAATTTCACAATCAACACCATTGCTTCCCTTACAATTGATGAGAATATTGAATATACAAGCGATACCCCTCAATTAGCAGGCGATTCGCCAATTGGAACTGTAACTTTCTCATTGGGTGGGGCTGATCGGAGCTGGTTTACCATCTCACCCACCACTGGTCAGGTAATATTGCCAGCTAAAGATTTTGAAAGCCCCCAGGATTTGAATGGTGACAACATCTATGAGGTGGCTGTTACCGCCACTGACGAAGATGATAATAATACAACTATGGCCTGGACGGTTACTGTAAACAATGTTCAGGAAACATCCTCTTTCAGCCTGAATGCTATTGATGACGCGGTAATAAATGAAAATGCCATTTACACCAGTGTAACACCTGTCATTACCGGCTCACCCATTGGCAATCTCACCTATACCTTAGGAGGACTGGATGCTGCAAGGTTTACCATCAATGACACAGATGGCGTTGTCACCATGATTGCCAGAGACTTTGAAGCTCCTGTTGACACAGACATAGACAATGTCTATCAGGTCACCATCACAGCCACCGACGAGGATTTAAATTCCACTTCTACTTCCTGGTCGGTCACAGTAAATGATGTGATTGAAACATCCCTTTTTACCATCGCATTAATTGACGATGCATTTGTGAATGAAAACAATGCTTACCTCAGTGTTACACCGGTTATTAATGGCATCGCAATAGGCAATATAACCTATACATTAAGCGGTGCCGATGCCGCCAGTTTCACCATCGATGAAACAACAGGTATCGTGAGTATGATCTCCCGAAATTTTGAAAGCCCGGAAGACATCAATACCGACAACATTTATGAGGTAACCATTACAGCCACAGATGCAGATGCCAATAGTGCATCTCAATCCTGGAATGTAACGATAACAGATGTCGTGGAACCCGCAACCTTTGCGATAAATGCAATTGAAGATGTATTACACAACGAAAATGCCGTTTATTCCAGTGTTGAACCAGTAATAACAGGCACTCCCATTGGAACACTAAGCTATTCCTTAATTGGAGCAGATGCGCTTAGTTTCACAATTAATAACCTGTCTGGTATTCTTAGTCTGGCGGCCCAAAATTTTGAAAGTGCCGCTGATATTAATACAGATAATATTTATGAAATCGGCATTACAACCACAGATGAAGATGGAAATACAGCTTCTGAAACCTGGAATGTAACCATTACTGACGTATTGGAGACAGCTACTTTCACCATCACCAACCTGACAGATGTAACCATAAATGAGAATAGTGCATATGCCGGTGAAATACCTGTACTCTCAGGAGAAGCACCCATTGGTGACCTGACTTTCGGGTTAACAGGCGATGACGCAACACTGTTCACTATTGAGCCAACAACGGGTATGGTGAGTATGGTTGCCAGAAATTTTGAAAATCCAGAAGACACAAATACCGATAATATCTATGAAGTTGGTATTATAGCTACTGATGAGGATACCAATACGACTTCTGCATTCTGGACGGTGACGGTTGCAGATGCCCAGGAAGCGGCTGTATTTAGTATTAATAACATCACTAATGTACAAGTATTGGAGAATGCTACCTATACGGGCGTTACTCCGATTATCTCAGGAGACCCACCAATTGGCTCATTAACGTATACCCTTGGTGGTGCAGATGCCTCCCAATTCACAATCGATCCATTGACAGGTATCGTCAACATGGCCCCTCATAACTATGAGGATCCGGAAGATGTAAATTTCGACAATGAATATGAAGTCGCTATTATTGCCACAGATGAAGATGAAAATACCGCCTTAACTTCATGGATGATCAATGTAACGGATGTACAAGAGGTGGCTTCTTTCTCTATCGCGACAATTGATAATGTCAGTGTCAGTGAAAACATTCCCTATACCAGTGATAGCCCAATTATTAATGGGTCTCCCATCGGTATGATAACCTATTCATTGAGTGGAACCGATGCCAATCAATTCTCAGTTGATCCATTGTCGGGGATAGTTAGTATGGCAGCCCAGGATTATGAAGCACCTGCTGACGCTAATGCTGACAATAACTACGAGCTAATATTAATTGCAACAGATGAAGATGAAAATACAGCTTCAGAACCCTATACCCTGTCCGTTCAAAACATACAGGAATCTGCAAGTTTCACGATCACAACCATCACTGATGTTTCAGTTGAAGAAAACACGAGCTATACCGGAGCAAGACCAGTCATCAATGGATCGCCAATTGGTAACCTGCAATATGTCTTAGGGGGTGCCGATGCATCTTTATTTACAATTGATGCCCTAACTGGTATTGCCAGTATGATACCCCGAAATTTCGAATCACCCGTTGATTCCAATGGTGATAATGTGTATGCCATTTCCATAACAGCTACTGATGCAGATGGAAATCTCGCTTTCATGGCTTGGAATATAACCATTACGGACATCAACGAACCAGCTACTTTTGGAATTGAACAGTTTTCCAACGCTAACGTTAATGAAAATAACACCTATACAAGCCCGGCTCCAACAATTACCGGAACTCCCATTGGTACATCTATCCTTTATTCGCTGCAGGGTGCCGATGCAAATCAATTTTCCATTGATCCGGAGACTGGAATTGTCAGCATGACAGCCCGGAACTTTGAAGCGCCTATTGATGCCAACACCGACAATAGCTACGAGCTATCACTCATTGCCACAGATGAAGATGAAAATACAGCTACAATGAGTTGGGTGGTTCACATCATTGACGTTACTGAATCCGCCTCATTTGTGATTAGTACTATTTCAAATGTGAACATTAACGAAAATACGACCTATACCAGTGTTATACCCACCATCATAGGGTCTCCCATTGGTGGTCAGGTTACTTTTTCATTAAGCGGAGCAGATGCCCCGAACTTTTCAATTATTCCGACCACTGGTGTTGTAAGTATGATAGCGCGTGATTTCGAAACCCCACAAGACAGCAATCTGGACAACACTTATGAAGTTGCTCTTACAGCTACTGATGTTGACGATAATACAGCTACGACGTCCTGGTTAATCACTATCGACAACTTGCAGGAATCAGCCAGTTTCACCATCAATGAAATAGCAAGCCTTAGCATTGAAGAAAATACGACCTATATAAGTGAGGTGCCGGTTATCTCAGGCGCTACTGTTGGAAGCCCAACCTGGTCGCTATCAGGTGATGATGCGCTGCTGTTTACGCTCAATCCGGCAACTGGTGTAATGACACTTCCGGAGCAGAATTTTGAAAACCCAGCCGACTCAAATGGCAATAACACTTATGAAGTCATCCTAACTGCAACTGATCAAGATAATAACTTTGCTTCAACCACATGGACGATTACCGTAACAGATGTCATTGAATCTTCCACCTTCGCTATTTCACCTATTGCCAGTGTTAATGTCGAAGAAAACGCTGCTTACACAAGTTTAACCCCCTATATAAAAGGCGAACCCATCGGAGGAAGTGTGGTTTATTCAATCAGTGGCGCCGATACCGCCCATTTTACCCTGAATGAAACAACCGGTGTGGTGAATATGCCGGCTCAGGATTATGAAATGCCAGCTGATGCCAACAGTGATAACACTTATGAAATTACACTGACAGCAACCGACATGGACGATAATACAGCCTCTATTTCATGGCGTGTATTTGTTACCAACGTTAGCGAAACCTCTAACTTCTCTGTGGAGCCAATCGAAAATGCCACAGTTAATGAAAATGAAGAATACACAAGTGTAACGCCTGTTATCTCAGGTTCACCTGTTGGAAATATTGTCTTCAGTTTGGGAGGAATTGATGGAAAACGATTCTCAATAAACAAAAGAACGGGCGTCGTTCGTATGGTTGCCCGCAACTACGAATTCCCGTTGGATAATAACGGCGATAATGTTTACGAGCTATCCATTACAGCTACTGATAATGATGGTAACTTTAACATCGAAGTTTGGACGGTCAGCGTTCTTGACATTAATGAACCGATGGTGGTTTCAGACATCCCTGACCAAACTATTGATGAGGATGAACCTTTTACGAATATTAACCTGGACAACTACGTGATTGATGACGACAATCAAGAGGATTTAATTGCGTGGTCCTTCACCGGCAATACGGATATTTCCATCGAAATCATTGACCGGGTTGTTTACATGAGCTCCCCAAAGGATTGGAATGGTGCTGAAACAATCACCTTTACGGCGAATGATGGGGATTACATCGATTTCAACGATGTCGTATTAACTGTCAGGCCAGTTAACGATGCGCCGGTTGCCATGGATGATCAGGATCAATCATCTGGAGGACTTCTCATCCGTACCAACGTAATGGCCAATGACATTGATGTGGATGACAACCTGGATGTAAATTCCATTAAAATCACCCGCAATACCGACCCTAATCAATATGGGGAAGCGGAAGTTGATGAAGGAACAGGATACATCATATACACACCAAAGGATAACTTCTATGGAAACATCAACTATGATTACCGTATTTGCGATACCGATGGTGCATGTGACACTGCCACTGTTTACTTATCCATCACAACGGGTAATGCCGCACCAACCCCTCAGCCGGATGAAGTCTCTCTTGATGAAGATGCATTCATTGAAATAAAACCTTTGAGAAATGATTCTGATCCAAATGGTAATTTGAACTACTATTCACTAAATGTTGAACAAGGTCCTCAATTTGGAACCTATGAAATTAACAAGAACGACACATCTATTACCTATGTACCAAATGCTGATTTCTTTGGAGAGGATGAAATTATATATAGTATCTCGGATAACGGCGATCCTGAACTGACTTCATCCGCGACCATCTACATCACCATTAATCCGGTAAATGATGATCCGGTGGCTGCTGATGATATGCTTTCAGTGATTGAATCCAATACCATTGAATGGAATGTGGCTCAAAATGATAGTGACATCGATGAAGATATTTTAACGGCCACCATTCATGCCAACAGCCCTGAATTACAAGGCTCCGCTGAATTTATAGACAAGACAACACTTAGCTATACAGCACCGTTCAATAAAAATTGCTTCACCGAAGAAGTCATCTACGAAATCTGTGACGGCCATGGCGGTTGCCACACAGCCTCAGTATTTATTACAGTTTCTCCACTGGATAGCGATGGCGATAACATTCCTGATTTAACTGAGAACAAAGGTAATAATTATGAAATCGATACGGATAACGATGGGGAGCCCAACATTTACGATTTAGATTCAGATAATGATGGCATCAGCGATGCAATCGAAGGCGGATTAACCGATGCCTGCTCCGATAATCTGAAAGATAGTGATGCGGATGGCACACCTGATTTCCTGGATGAGGATTCGGATAATGATAATATTCCTGACAAAGAAGAAGGCACCGGTGATTGCGATAACGATGGTATCCCGGACAATGTAGATAACGATGATGACTGTTCGGAACGCATCAAATCAAGTAGTCCGCCATCTATCTTTACACCCAATGGTGATGGTATTAACCAATACTTCGAAATTCCTGGTGTATCGCAAGCAGAAATTGAAGAGGGTGGCAATGAATTATTCGTTTTCAACCGTTGGGGCGGTCAGGTATTCTACCAAAAGGATTACGACAATACATGGGATGGTAAATCGGAAGCCAGCACACTGGGCAGCGCTGATTTACCGGAAGGAACTTACTTCTATGTCTTCAAAGAGAATGATGGCACAGTGATAAAAGGAACTGTATACATTAAACGATGATGTAAAGCGCCAGCAGAAGTTGAATCATTGAAAAACGCAAAGCATGAAAACTCAAAATATACCCCTGGCAATCAGATACGGAATCAAATCCCTGCTGATCATGCTGCTATTGATGACCATGGGCATGGAAAGCAAGGCACAGCAAGACCCCATGTACACCCAATACATGTTTAACACGCTGGCGCTCAATCCGGGTTATGCCGGCACCCGTGACATGTTAAGTCTCATGGCCCTTTCGAGGCACCAATGGGTAGGTTTTGAAGGTGCCCCCTCCACTCAAACAGTCACTGCTCACACCCCCGTAGCAAGTAAAATAGGTTTAGGCTTATCACTGATCCATGATAAAGTGACCCCGACATCACAAACAGGTTTATACTTTGATTATGCGTATCGGATAAATGTTTCGGATAAAGCTCAGTTATCTTTCGGATTAAAAGGTGGTTTTAATCACTACCAATTTGATGTCAATGGGCTTCATGCCCCGCAGCCCGGCAGTGACCCCACGCTGGAAGTACCGGTTGTCAGCAAATACCTGCCTAACTTTGGATTTGGTTTGTATCTTTACGCCGATAAATACTATTTTGGGGCATCGGCTCCAAAATTACTGGAGAACAAACTGGCCAGCGGAGAAGTTGAAGTACTGGGTGAAGCCGGAAAAGAAACCAGGCATTACTTTTTTATGGGAGGCATGGTATTTGATTTGAGCAGTGATGTAAAATTTAAACCAAGTTTTCTCACTAAAATAACGCAAGCCTCGCCCTTATCCTTAGATCTCAATGCCAATTTCCTGTTACGTGAAAAACTCTGGTTAGGTGTACTCTATCGTCTCAACGATTCGTTTGGAGCCATGGTACAATACCAGTTCACACCACAATTTGGCGTGGGTTATGCGTTTGATATGACCACGAACGAAATGCGAAATTACAACAGCGGAACCCATGAAATCATGATCTCCTATGAATTTAATTTTAAGAAAGACAAAGTTCAAAACCCAAGATATTTCTAATATGCGTCTGATCGTTTTAGTTACTTTTCTGGTTATTTCCTGTTCTGTTTTTGCTCAAAACAAAGACCTGGAAAAGGCCAACCAATATTTCAAAGATTTCAATTATACGAAAGCCATCAATATATACAAGCAATTAATATCGGAAGGTGAAAATGCCTATTATGCCACCAATCAAATTGCACTTGCCTATCAAAAAATGGGCGAAAGTCAACAAGCTGTTAATTGGTTCCATAAAGTTTTGGAGTATCCGGATTTCGATTACAGCGTCTATTTTCACTTGAGCCGCGAATTACAAAAGCTTAAAGCGTACGAGGAAGCAGCTGAAAACCTTGAAGAGTATTATAAACGATCCGGAAAGAAACTGGCCATTCAAGCCCCCACATTAGCCAGTTATATCCAGGAGCTCAAAAATGACTCTACCCGCTATGAAATATCACCATTGGCCATCAATACGCGTTTCTCGGAGTTCGGTGCTGTCATCTATCAGGATAAATTGATTTTTTCAACCAATCGCCCTTTAAAAAGTATTACCAAACAAGAAGACGTGCGCACCGGCATGCCCTTTTTCAACCTTTTCGAAGCGGATGTTCTATCACTTGAAACCAGTGGTGAAGCAACTCTTTTTTCCAAGGCCTTACAATCGAAACTCAATGATGGCCCCATCTGTTTTGAGCCCGATTATCAAACCATATTCATCACCCGTAACGCCTCCAAATCCTCAAATTACGCCAGTGAGTTAGATATTTTCGTTTCCAAACGCAAAGATGGCGAATGGTCAAAAGATATTCAGAGTTTACCCATTCGTAAGTCGGGTTACAGTGTAGCCCATCCCTGTTTAAGCAAGGATGGAAAACTTTTATTCTTTGCTTCCAATATGCCGGGAGGCTATGGGGGCATGGATCTTTATGTATGTGAAAAGAAAGATGGCTTTTTAAGCCTGCCAATCAATCTTGGGCCCGAGATCAATACTCTTGGAAATGAAGTTTTCCCCTTTATCTCAACGGATGGCGTCCTTTATTTTTCATCGGATGGCCTACCTGGCTTGGGTGGATACGACCTTTTCTTTTCCAGAAATGTGAATGAGCAATTTGCGGCACCTTTTAACCTGGGTTACCCCCTCAATTCGGCTGCTGATGACTTTAGCCTGACCCTGTCAGATGATTCCAAACGCGGCTATTTTAGCTCCAATCGCCAGGGCGGAAAAGGAGGAGATGACATCTATGCCTTATCCATCCTGAAACCCCTCGAATACTGCCATATCAAAGGCATGGTTACCAATGCTGATAACAGTATCCCAATTGAGGAAGCATGGGTGGATATTGAAGACGTGAGCGGCATGAAAAAAATCCGTCTCAAAACAGATGATCAGGGTCAATTCACCTGTTTTTTAAAAAAAGATAAAAAATATCTGCTGCTGTTCAGAAAAAAGTTATTCATTGATTTTAAAGGAGGTCTGATTCCTGAAGACATGGAAAACTTCGATGAACTCAACGTCAATATTGAGATGCAGGAAAAATAGATCGTAGAATAACGTAGTGTTTTATTACTTTTGCCATAATGAATGAGTCATTTCTTTTATACCACGAACCCGTATTTCGTCCACCTGCTGAAGCGGATTCTGTTATCGTTCAGGTCACTCTGGGCTGTAAATGGAATCAATGTCGCTTTTGTGAGATGTACAGCACCAAGAAGTTTGCGGTCAAATCATTTGAAACACTGGAAAAAGAAGTGACTTTATTAGCTGGATTACATCCCGAGACAGCCCGTGTCTTTTTAGGAGATGGAGATATCTTTTCAGCCGATAAGGATTTTGTGATTAAAACCCTTCAGCTCATTAAACGCTCCTTTCCAAATCTAAAAAGGATATCTGCCTACGCTTCATCCCGCGAAATGAGTAAGTATAGCCCTGAAGAGTTAACGGAAATTAAAAAAGCGGGCCTTTCCTTGCTTTATGTAGGCATTGAATCGGGCGACGATGAAGTGTTATTCCTGGTAAAAAAAGGTGTGACAGCCCTTCAGCAGATTAACACCCTTAAACAGGCGCGTCAAATCGGTTTTAAACTGTCGGTGATGATCTTAAATGGGCTGGGTGGTAAGAAATACTCCACGCAACATGCCATTAACTCAGCTTTGCTGCTGAATGAGATTCAACCCGAACTGCTTTCACTGTTAGTCATCTCCTTCCCTATGGGACAAGATCACTTCCGCAGCCGTTTGGACGAAGATTTTCAACCCCTCTCACAGCTGGAAACCTTAAAAGAAATGCGCCTGCTCATTCAATACCTGGAATTGAACCAAACGGTATTTCGCAGCGACCATGCCTCCAACTATCTGGTGTTCAGAGGCGGCTTAAACCGTGATAAAGAGCGCTTCCTGGATCAGCTGGATCACATCATTGAAAATACAGTACACATTCCACGTACACGCTTAAGACAACAAGCTTCATTATTGTAATTGAGGCTTGTTTTACGGCCTATAGCCACTGTCTCTATCAACAAACAACTCCATCAATCCTACTTCAAAGTCTTTTACCAAAGTCATCACCATACTGTTTCTCGTATTCTGATCTCTGTTTAGTGTTTCCGAAAGTATGATATCATTATATGAAAACTTTTTGCTGCTATTCAAAAGTCTGGTCTCCACTTCCGAAAGGTTGGCTACCAGAAACAGGAAGTTGGTCACCTCATCATTTGTGGCGATAAGATGACCAAACATTCAAATACTTTCTAAAAAACTCCAGGTGTCACCTATTTGTGATGAGCAGGTATTTTAAAGGCAAAAGGCACCGATAGTAAGGCCATAAAACCTACTATTTGGTAAGTTAATTCCAGACCTAACCAATCGCCTGCGAACCCAACCAGCATCACCATAAGTGCTCCAATTAAAAAGGTTGTGGTCATGAAGACCGCATTCACAAAATTGTGATGTTCTGTTTTGTATTCATTCACAATGGCGAGAAACAAAGGCCCGGTTGCAAACAAAAACAATCCGGTTAACACCAAAACAACCATTTGCAAAAATCCTGTTGTATTTAAAAAGAAGAAAAACAACACAGGAGCGCCCACCGTTGCAATGATCATCATGCTTCTCCGGCCTATCTTATCGGATAAACTACCTGAAAAGAAAGTACCTGCTACTCCTGCTCCCTGCAAGACAGAAAGTGAAATGCCGGCAAACCAGGTCGACTCACCCTGATTTACCAGAAAAACCGGCAGGTAAAAAGTAAGCGCCGATTTCATGGCTGCCCTGAAAAACAAGATGGAAGCAATGGTAGAAATGAGGGGTAAAAACTGCTTAAAGGTCTTTAAATATTCCAAGGATGTACTTTTGTTCATGTCATCGCTGATAGCCACATTTCGTAAGCGGAAAAACAGTAAAAGCGAAGCCAGGATACCGGTTGGAATAAAATAAGTTACCCCCTGCAATCCCCATAATTCAACAGCTCCCAACACGGCAATGGGACCTATGGTACGGGCCAGTTCACCACCTACCATGTAAAAACTCATGCCCATGCCAATGCGCTTACCGGACACTTTGCGAATCATAACCGGCGAAGGCACATGAAAAAAGGAGCTACTGATACCACTCACCAACACCAATAACACCAGAAATGCTTTATGGGGAGCTACTGTCAACAAACTCATTGCCAGAGCCGTAACTGCTGGCGCAAATATCACAAAATATCGGGCCTTGGTCCGTTCCGCCAACATCCCCACTAACGGATTAAACAAGGTGGGAATACGCTGTACCACGGATAGAAATCCGGCAAAGGTTAGGCTAAATCCCATTGAAGCCTGTAAAAATGGCAACAAAGGGGCTAAAAATGCAGTGTAAATATCGTGGAAAAAATGGGCTACAGAAACCAGCGTTACTTTACCAATCTGAAATTTATGAGGATGGTCGTTCATGAAATTATTGCTCTTTTAATACCGTGTCATGGATAAATTCAGTTAACTCATTCGCCATTTGAAAATCGTGGAATACAGTAGGATGGCCATGATGCCCATTATAATCGAAAAAGAAAGTGGTAATCTTATCATCCCCCAATGCCTGCAGGCCCTTTACAGAACTTTGAACAATGCCTGGCCAGACAGATCCTTCTTTGGTGGCATCCATACTGCCCAAGGCGCAAATAATAAAAGCCTTTAAACCCGGTATAACCTTCCCAGGGTTCTGTCCGCTTAACCAATTCAATGACATGCTCTCCGGCAGGCAGTCCGGCAGCAATGGAATAAAAGTGTTCGGCTGAATCACAATCCAGAACGATGGGATGTTGTTCAAT
>Ga0193953_1001287_pt1 | contig 11779 bp, 9 predicted proteins | sample BB_4_MG_FD_140325 | JGI IMG/M metagenome (GOLD analysis project Ga0193953, IMG submission 140325) | Microbial mat bacterial communities from the Broadkill River, Lewes, Delaware, United States - BB_4_MG | ecosystem: Environmental > Aquatic > Freshwater > River > Microbial mats | place: USA... | reverse complement strand
GCTCCATCTAATAAACTATATTCAGTATGAACATGCAAATGTGCAAAATCCATAAAAACACCCCTTCTAAAAAAATAAGAGAAGCATTATTCGCCTCTCTAAGTCACAATATATCTACACTATATCTATTCTCTTCATAATAAATATAGATAATTCCTTCATTAAATCATAATCTTTTGGCGTTTGCATTGAATTCCCATGTTTATCCTTTATTACTCTAATATATGGTCTTGTTGGAAATTCCTTATTTACCCTTCTTACAATTCCAATTTCTCCACTAGACAAACTGACTCCCGTTCCAATCGGATAAATAGCAACATTTTGAACAAAATGTCTAACTGTTTCATAATCAAACTGAATCTTACTCATAGATATTAAATATTCAAGTGCCAAATGAGATTCAATTTTTTCTCTGTAAATTCTATCTGATGTAAGTGCATCAAAAACATCAACAACTGAAACTATTTTAACAAATTCATCAATATCATTTCCAAAGACTCCAGTAGGATATCCTTTCCCATCCATTCTCTCATGATGTAAAAGTGCAATTCTCCTTGCTCTCTCTGAAATTCCATCAATTTGTTTTAATATTTCATATCCTCTAATTGTATGATCTTTAACTATCTCATATTCTTCATCATTTAATCTATCAGGTTTATTTAATAAACTATTTGGAATCATAATTTTTCCGATGTCATGCAATAATGCGCCTACTCCTAATTCCAATAATTCTCTTTTTTCATAATTCATAGTAAGTGCTGTTATTATAGAATATACGCATACATTTATAGAATGATTTAGAGTATAATCTCCAATAGCCCTAATATTAGATAATTGAATAATTATATCGTCATTTAACAATAACTCATCAAGTATTTCAGACACCATTTTTTCTATTTCTGGGAAATCATCCTTAAGTCCCTCAGGAATAGATTTAATTGCCCTAGACATAATTGTTGCAGTTCTTTGTTTCACTTCTTCACTAACTAAATCATCTACTTCAACATTTATTCTTAAATCTTGTATATAGACTTCGCTTATTCCACTGTCTTTTAATTTTGTAATAAAAGTGTTTTGAAGTTCTGTTCCTTCTGCTAACAAAATACTTGAATTTAAATGATAAATATCTTTAGCTAAAACCATACCTGTCTTCAATTCATTAACTTTAACTAATACCATATTTTCCTCTCCCAACCATATATATAGCATAGCATATAATCAATATTCATGTCATCTATTTTAACAACTCTTTTTAGATAATTCATTTGCAATTGCAGTTATTTTTCTAAATCTATGATTTACTCCAGATTTACCTATAGGTTTACTTAATATTTGACCTAAATCTTTCATTCCAATCTCTGGATTTTCAAGTCTAGCAATTGCTACTTCCCTTAATCCTTTAGGTAATTCTTCTAATCCAAGTTCTCTCTCTATCAATTCAATCTCTCTAACTTGTCTTACCGAAGTTTCCACTATTTTATTTAAATTTGCCGTTTCACAATTAACTATTCTATTCACATCATTTCTTATTCCCTTTAAAGCCCTAATATTTTCAAGCTCTAATAATGCTTTATGTGCACCAATAATATTTAGAAAATCTACAACTAATTCGCTTTCTTTTATATAAATCATATAATATTCTTTACGCCTAACCATTTTTACTTCTAAATCAAAATATTTTAACAACTCAATTAAATCTTTTGTTCTATATAACCCCTTCATAAGAATTTCTAAATGATAAGTTTTTTCAGGATCAATCATAGAACCACCACCTAAAAAAGCTCCCCTTAAAAAAGCTCTTTTACAGCATCTATTATCTAATAGATGCATTGGCAATTTTTTTGATACTTGCATTCTAAACCCAATTTTTTCAAGTAAATCTGTGTCTTCGATTATTCTATCTACTGTTAATTTATCATCTGTAAACACAGTATATTTCATATTTTTTTTGAGTTTTTGACTCCTTCTAACAGAAACTTCAACATTACAATTATAAAGTGATTTAAGTAATTTAAATATTCTTCTTGCAATTGCTGGATTTTCTGTAATGAAATATATATAATATTGTTGATTTTCATATTTTTTTATATGTCCATTAGTTCTAAGTAGTGCAGATAGTTCTGATTTTAAACAACATTCATCTATTACCTCAACGCTCGCCAATTCATTTTTTACATTTGCTGAAAAACTCATTAATTATTCAACTCCAAAAGATTTACCGCTCTTTTTATCATGCTTCTTTCATCATCATATTGAGCAATTTTAATAGCATTATTAAACTCCACATATCTAGCCTCTACAAACCCTTCTTCTTTTTGAGGATTGGTGTGATTCATATTTGCCGCATACATAATATACCAATAAACTGTTTTAGCTACCATTTCATTATTTCGAGTATTACGAAAATTATAATGAACTTCACCTATATACTTACCAATTTTTGCATGAACTCCACTTTCTTCGTAAACCTCTCTTAAAGCCGCTTCTACTCTAGTTTCTCCAGCTTCAATTTTCCCTTTAGGAAGAACCCAGCAACCATTAAATTTTCTTAATAATAAAATAGCATTACCAAATGTTACTATTCCACCTGCACTAATTTCTTTTTTCATTTTTTCATCTCCAAATCAAAAACTACCGATTTTATCTTATCATATTTAATTTCTTATATTCAAGCTATTTCTTGATTTAAAGACTTTTAAAAATATTCTGATTATTAATAATCAATAAATCACTTACCTACTTATTCCATTTAAATTTTGAAAATATTTATAAATAAAAAACACTTAACCTCAATATATATTGAAACTAAGCGCTTAACTTACAAATATTAATGTCTTGAAATATCTCTATGATATAAAGAAACTTCTTTGTATTCATTCTGTAAATAATTTGATAATTTATTTGCTATAGTTACAGACCTATGTTTCCCACCAGTACAGCCAATTGCGATTACCAATTGTGATTTACTTTCTTTAATATAATTTGGAATTAAAAAGTTAAGCATCCCTATTAATTTATCTAGAAACTCTCCTGCTTCATTATAGCTCATAACATATTCTTGAACTTCACTATCTTGACCTGTTTTGCATTTTAATTTTTCAATATAATATGGATTAGGTAAAAACCTAACATCAAACACTAAATCTGCTTCTAATGGAATCCCATATTTAAAACCAAAACTCATTACTGAAAGAAGTAGTTCCTTTTCTCCTGTTTCTATTTCAAAAATATTTTTTATTTCATTTTTTAAAAACCCTAATGTAAAATTATCTGTTCTAAGATAGTAGTCTGCTTTTGATTTAATACCTTCTAAAATTTTTCTTTCTTCTAAAATACCTTCTTGTATACTTTTTTTACTAAGTGGATGAGGTCTTCTTAATTCTTTAAATCTTTTAATTAAAACCTCATCTTTTGCATCTAGGAAAAGAATTTTATATCCCACGCCCTTTTTTGTAAGCATTTCTAAATGTTGAAAAGATTCTTCAAAAAAACTTCCACTTCTTATATCCATAACTATTGCCACTTTTTTTTGTCTATGTCCTGAATCAAAATACAATTCAACAAACTTACTTAATAAAACTGGAGGAACATTATCCATACAATAATATCCTAAGTCCTCCATGACTTTAATTGCCTGAGATTTTCCGGCGCCTGACAATCCTGTCACAACAACCATTTCCATTTTATCTCCTCCTAAAATCCTATCATTCTTATTTCTGTTTCAAGTCTAACATTATGAATATCCAATACAGTTTTTTGAATAACTTGAATTAAAGTTTTTACTTCATTCGCCGATGCATTTCCTACGTTTACAATAAAACCACAATGCTTAGCTGAAACCTGCGCATCTCCAAATCTAAGTCCCTTTAATCCACATGATTCTACTAATTGTCCAGTATAAAATCCTTCTGGTCTTTTAAATGTAGAACCTGCACTCGGTAAATTTACTGGCTGTTTAGAAATTCTCAGTTTATCATATTCATCCATTTTAGCTTTTATTTTATTCTTATTTCCTCTTTTTAGCCTAAGTTTTATTTCTAATACAATCATATCTTCATTAAGAACTATACTATTTCTATAGCTAAATTTCATTTGTTGATTATTAAGTTTCCTAATTTTCCCCTCGTTAGTCAAACAAAGCGCTTCTTCGAAAATATCTTTCATTTCTCCGCCATATGCTCCTGCATTCATGGCAATTGCACCACCAACACTCCCTGGAATACCACTTGCGAATTCAAGTCCCTTAAGCCCTTCTTTTTGTGCCCTCTTTGAAACACTAGATAGAAGCGCTCCTCCTTGAACAATAATATTTTCATCTTCTATTCTAACTTTAGAAAAATCATTTCCTAATTTAATAACTGGCAAATCTACTCCTTCATCAGAAATCAACAAATTAGATCCATTACCCATAACAAAAAAATTCTGATTAAATCTATTTAATAAATCTATTATAGTTTGAAGTTTTTGAACACTTTTCACAGTAATTAAATATGGAGTTTTGCCTCCAATTTTAAAAAAACAGTGATTTTTTAAAGGTTCATCTTTAATATAATCATCTTTATCTAATACATTCTCTATCATTTCTCTAATTTCTTTTAACATACTTACCTCTTTAATTTATATATTCACAAAAATACTCAAGCAATTTCTTATAATCCTTTTTACATAATATATGATGATTTCCAATACTTTTTGTCAAAAAATAGTTGATAGGTTCATCTAATTTAACTTTCACTTGTGTTCTGCTTAAAAAAGGCTCATTTAAATTATCTAATATATCTACTCCACTAACAAAATATTCTTTTAAATCTCCTGATAATTTAAATATTGTTCCTCTACCTCTTTTAATTTTTCCTTTAAGTCCAATACTTTTCCCACTTTCAAAATGAGTTAAAAATTGAATGTTTTTTGCCATGTTATATGGAAGCGTAGAATGAGCTAATATAACTTCATTGTTGTTTACTATCAATTTACACGGATTAGCTTCAAATACTGGTTGACTAGTAATATGATGCATAATATACATCGATAACACACTACTTAAATCGCCTTCAGAACCAGCTACTATACCTTCTTTATTTAATAATGAAAGAGCCAAACTATCACTTGTATTTAGTAATTCTAAAAAATCATAACTTGCAACAGTCATTCCGTTTAATTTAAATTCATACGCAATATTTTCCAACACTTCATACATTCTTAAAGCATCTAATAATTCTTTTTTGTTTTTCCATTTCATCTCTAAATCACAATAATATGGATTTAATTTCCCTGTAGCTTTTTTAAATGCATCTATAACTCTTTGCTCTGAAATTTCAACAAATGAAATTCCAAGTTTATCCTTTATTCTATTTTTATCAACATCACTTGCAATAAGCCAATTTGCTGAATTACCAACAATTCCAATATTTGAATTTTTGATTTGTTTTTTTGCAGAAAAAATTTTATCTAATGCCTTAATCCTATTAACCATGTATATTTCTTCACCATGTATTATTTCAGCATCAAATCCTTTTTTCCTAATATAATAAGATATTTCAAGTGCAGCTGCTAATGCACTTCTCCTATCCGGAGTAAGCAAAATATATGGCGGTTTTAGTTTAGAAAATAATTCCTTAAAATCTCCTTCAACTCCGCCAGATCTTATAAAAATAATAGGTAATTCTACAGATGTTATACTATTTTTATCAATTTTTTTAAAGGGTTTTTGAAGATGCTCTGATAAATAATTTAAAAATTTTTCATCTCGTTTATCCATTTCTTCTGAATTAAAAACTTTCTTAATTAATGGTAATATTCCTATAGTCATTTGCAACACCTCACTTTATATACTTACATATATATATACCCTATAAAATTGCAAATTCACTTATAATTATAGCTTATTATTTCAAAAATCAAAAGAGTAATATTAGAAAAGCGCTTCGCATTTTGCGAAGCGCTTTTATTTTTTATATTAATATTCTAACTCAGCCATACGCTTATAAGAAGCATAACGCTCATTTGCAGCTTCTTCAGCTCTTGCAAATAATTGATCTGCAATTTCTGGGAAAGTTTTTTGAAGTGAAGTATAGCGAACTTCTCCTTGTAAGAATTCTTGGAATTTACCATTTGGTTCTTTAGAATCCAATACAAAAGGATTTTTACCTTCCTTCTCCATTTCAGGATTGAAACGATATAAATGCCAGTATCCTGTTTCAACAGCAAGTTTTTCTTGCTCTTGAGTTTTACCCATTCCCTTGCGTATACCATGATTAATACATGGAGCATATGCAATAATTAATGATGGGCCATCATATTTTTCAGCTTCAATCAAAGCTTTCATAAATTGATTTTTATTAGCTCCCATAGCAACTTGTGCTACATAAACATATCCATAAGTCGTTGCCATAAGACCTAAGTCTTTTTTCTTAATTTTCTTTCCTGATGCAGCAAATTTTGCAACTGCTGCTGTTGGAGTAGCTTTTGAAGATTGACCGCCTGTATTTGAATAAACCTCAGTATCAAATACTAAAACATTAACATTTTGACCTGATGCAAGAACATGGTCTAATCCACCATAACCGATGTCATATGCCCAACCATCTCCACCAACAATCCATACAGATTTTTTAACAAGATAATCTTTTTTATCTAAAATACGTTTTAACATTAAGTTACATTCTTCACAACCTAAATCTTTTCCTGCAAGATCCATAACTTTTGCAGATGCAATTTTAGATGTTGTCGCATCATCTTGACCTTCTAACCAAGAATTTAATACTTCTTTAACTCCAGCATCAATGTTTTTCTCAACTAAAGAATTCATAGTCATTCTAATAAACTCTCTATTTTGTTTAACTGCTAAAGACATTCCATAACCATACTCAGCATTATCTTCAAATAAAGAGTTTGCCCAAGCTGGTCCTTTTCCTTCTGCATTTTTACAATATGGAGTTGCTGGCGCAGATGCTCCCCAAATTGAAGAACAACCTGTAGCATTTGCTACAATCATTCTATCTCCAAATAATTGAGTTACAACTTTCATATATGGAGTTTCTCCACAACCTGCACAGGCTCCTGAGAATTCCATCAATGGTTGTGCAAACTGACTTCCTTTAACAGTATTTTTTGCCATCAACTGATCTTTATAAGTTACTTTCTGAGCAAGATAATCCCAATTTGGAACTTCTTCATCAACTTGAGTTCCCAAAGGTTTCATTTCTAATGCACCTTTTGGACAAATATCAGCACAGTTTCCGCAACCTGTACAATCTAATGTTGAAACTTGTATTTTATATTGTAAATTTTCTAATCCTTTACCCATTGCTTTTAATGTTTTTATTCCTTCTGGAGCATCTTTCATCTCATTTTCATCTAATAAGAATGGACGAATTGCTGCATGTGGACAAACAAAAGCACATTGATTACATTGAATACAATTATCTTGTTTCCATTCTGGAACATTTACTGCAATACCGCGTTTTTCGAACGCTGTGCTTCCTGAATCAAAAGTACCATCTTCACGACCATCAAATGCACTAACTGGGAGTGAATCTCCTTCTAATTTAGCAATTGGGCGTAGAATATCTTTAATAAACTTAGGTTCATCTTTTTCTTCACCACAGCAGCATGTCCCGCAACATCCAGTTTCTTTCCATGATTCAGGAACTTCAACTTTAACTAATCTATCTGCACCTGCATCAACTGCTTTATAATTCATAGCTACAACATCTTCACCTTTTTTACCATATGATTTTTCAATTGCTTTTTTCATATTCTTAACAGCATCATCATAAGGAATAACATCTGCTAATTTAAAGAATGCAGATTGTAAAATTGTATTTGTACGATTTCCTAATCCAATTTCTGCAGCCAATTTAATACCATCAATTATATAGAACTGAATATCGTTATTAGCAATATATCTTTTCATTTCTGTAGGTAATTGAGTTTCTAATTCTTCTACCGACCAGATTGTATTTAATAAGAAAATACCACCTTTTTTAAGATCTTTAAGCATATCATACTGTCTAACATATGCTTGAGTTGAACAAGAAACAAAATCTGCCTCTTGAATCAAATACGTTGATTTAATTGGTTTTTCTCCAAAACGTAAGTTAGAAACTGTTACGCCACCTGATTTTTTAGAATCATAAGAGAAATATCCTTGTGCATATAAATCTGTATTATCTCCAATAATTTTAATAGAGTTTTTATTTGCTCCAACCGTACCATCTGAACCAAGTCCCCAGAATTTGCAACGTTTTGTTCCTGGTACTGCTGTAACAATTTTATCATTCACTGGAAGTGAAAGTTTTGTTACATCATCTTCAATACCAACAGTAAAGTTATTCATTGGTTTTTCTTGCTCTAAATTATCAAATACAGCCTTAATATGTGATGGAGTAGTATCCTTTGAACCTAATCCATAACGTCCTCCAACAATAATTGGGGCATTGTCTTTATCATAGAACATATTACGAATATCTAAATATAAAGGTTCTCCCATTGCTCCAATTTCTTTTGTACGATCTAAAATAGCCATACGTTTTACTGACTTAGGAAGTGCTTGCATAAAATATTTTTCTGAAAAAGGTCTATAAAGATGAACTTTAATTACACCATATTTATTGCCTTTTGCATTTAAATAATCAATAGTTTCTTCAATTGTCTCAGTTACAGAACCCATTGCAACAATTATATTTTCTGCATCTTCTGCACCATAATAATTAAATGGTTTATATGTTCTACCTACTAACTGTGATATCTCTCCCATGTACTTATTAACTACATCTGGAATATCTGTATAGAATTTATTAGAAGCTTCTTTCGCTTGGAAGAAAATATCTGGATTTTGAGCTGTACCTCTAGTTACAGGATGCTCAGGATTTAATGCATTATCTTTAAATCTTTGAACTGCATCAAAATCTGTTAAACGAGCAAACTCTTCATAGTCAATCACTTCTATTTTTTGAATCTCATGTGATGTTCTAAATCCATCAAAGAAATGGACAAAAGGAACGCGTGTTTCAATTGAAGTTAAGTGAGCAATTCCACCTAAGTCAGCAACTTCCTGAACTGAACCTGATGCTAAAAATGCAAATCCAGTTTGACGTGCTGCCATAACATCTGAGTGATCTCCAAATATTGAAAGCGCATGACCTGCTAATGCACGTGCACTAACATGGAACACACCAGGTAATAACTCTCCAGCTATTTTATACATATTAGGAATCATAAGGAGTAAACCTTGTGAAGCTGTATATGTTGTTGTTAACGAACCCGCTGCTAAAGATCCGTGAACAGCGCCTGAAGCACCACCCTCTGATTGAAGTTCTGCCACCATTACTTCTTGACCAAAAATATTTTTTTGACCATGTGCCGCCCATTCATCTGCATATTCTGCCATTGGCGACGAAGGAGTTATTGGATATATTGCTGCCACTTCTGTAAACGCATATGACACATATGCAGCTGCTGTATTTCCATCCATTGTTTTCATCTGTTTTTTCATGCATCTTACCTCCTACTACTTTTATTTATTGCTAAGCTCTAAAGCCTGTTGACCATCTATTAGTATATTAAACTATAAGGATTTCGTCAACAAAATAACATGCAACAATCCTTGCATTTGCAATGTTTTTTTGAAAGATTAATTGCGATATTCACTCAATATTGACGCACCAATGATGCCTGCTCTATTCCCCCATTTTGCAATCGCAATTTCCACATCATTTTTGTTAAAAAAACCCAATTGATTAGATATATTTCTTTCAATTGAATTTAATAATTTATCTTTTGCTCCTGATAATCCTCCACCTATAATTACGCATTCCGGATTAAAGCATTGTATTAAATTTCCAATTCCAACTGCCAAGTAATATCCTACCCTCTCAATTGCTTTTTTAGAAATTATATCTTCTGATTCAAAAATTTGTTTTGCACTTTTAACCCTTGTGCTAATTTGATTTTTATCATATAAATTTTGTGCATATCTAATTATTCCAGTTGCAGAAACAAAAGATTCTAAACACCCATATTTACCACAATTACATCTATTTTTATTTTCTCCTACGTAAATATGTCCAAATTCGGTTCCATAGCCTCTTGAACCCTTTAGTAGTTTACCATCTACTATTGCTGCCCCACCAACTCCAGTCCCTAAAGTTAACATAATAACATCTGAATACCCTTTTGCATTTCCAAACGCATACTCAGCTAATAATGCTATATTCGCATCATTTTCTACATATGTTTTAATACCTGTCTTAAATTCAATATCTTTACCTAACGTGACATTTTTCCAAAATAAATTTGGACAATTTTTAACGATTTCGCCATTTTTATCAACTATTCCTGGAACTCCTATGCCAATTGAATCTATTTTATATTTTTCCTTTATTGTTAAAACTTGAATTATAATATTATTAACAATTAATAAATACCCATCATTTACCTTTGTATCAAAAGAAAAAGACTCAATTATTTTTCCTTCATTAGATACAATTCCATATTTTATAGTTGTTCCTCCTATATCTATACCCAATCGCATACCAAATCTCCATTCTTTTTACTTAGATAAATTTTCAAGTAATTTTTCATTTAGTTTTTCAGCCGAATTATATCCCGCTTCCTTTTGCCTATAGTTTCTAGCAGCCACTTCAATAAGCATGGCTATATTTCTACCTGGTTTAATTGGTAACACTGAATATCCTACGGAAATATCTAAAATTTCTTCAAATTTTTCATCTAAACCTAACCTATCGTATTCTTTGTTTTTTTTCCAAGTTTCTAACTTAATAATATAATCAATAATCATATTATTCCTAACCGAACCATATCCATATAAATGAGCTATATCTAATATTCCTAAGCCTCTCACTTCTAAAAAATTTTGAATTAATTCTGGCGCAGAACCAATTAGTTTACTTTCCATTCTTTTTATTATAACTACATCATCCGCAATAAGACGATGTCCTCTTTTAATTAATTCTAAGGCTGTTTCACTTTTGCCAACGCCACTTTCTCCTATTATCAATATTCCAACACCATAAACATCTACTAATACCCCATGTTTTTGAACATTTTCAGCTAAAAGTTCATATAAATAATGTGTCATTTTATGCATAAATGTTCCTGATGGTAATGGACTACAAAACAATGGAACTTTATATTTATTAGCATATTCCACGAGTTTATCAAAGGCTTTTAATTCTCTGGTCAATATAATTGCAGGCGGTTTTCTTTTGCACAATTCTTCTAACCGCTGATTTTGTAAAGTTTTATCAAATGTATTAAGTAAATGCCACTCTGCATTACCTAATAACTGAATTCTTTTTTCATTAAAGTAATAATAATAACCTGTTAAAAAAAGTCCAGAACGATTTACAGTATGTTCTTCAAGGTTAATCATAGCTTTTTTATCCTCTGTTAAACACTTTAGCCCTAATCTAATCATAAATTGCGAAACTGAAACTATTGCCATTTTTTACCTCCTTTTCTTATTTTATTTATTACTATTTTTATGATAATGATAATAAATATTTTCTGCTGCTTTTCTATTCATACCACTTACTTGTTCTAAAACTTCAATTTTTGTGGTTTTTATTGTTTGAATATCTCCTAGTGCTAAAAGAAGAGCTTTTCTTCTTGTCGGTCCAATTCCCTTTATTTCTTCTAATTCTGATTTAAAAATCTTATTACTCCTTAAATTTCTATGATACGTAATTGCAAATCTATGTGCTTCATCTTGTATTTGTGTAATTAACCTAAAAACATCTGGAAATACTTTTATATC
>Ga0193953_1001285_pt1 | contig 11795 bp, 10 predicted proteins | sample BB_4_MG_FD_140325 | JGI IMG/M metagenome (GOLD analysis project Ga0193953, IMG submission 140325) | Microbial mat bacterial communities from the Broadkill River, Lewes, Delaware, United States - BB_4_MG | ecosystem: Environmental > Aquatic > Freshwater > River > Microbial mats | place: USA... | reverse complement strand
GGAACGATCGTCTGTACCGACCCTTTACCAAAGCTCTGCTCCCCAAGAATAATCGCTCTTTTGTGATCCTGCAAGGCACCAGCAACGATTTCTGATGCACTGGCACTACCACCATTAATCAAAACAACAAGTGGATAGTTCGCTTCAGTTTCGGCCGCTGTCGCAGAGAACTCCAATTGAGCATCAGGGTCACGCCCTTCAGTATAAACGATTAACCCATCTTGTAAAAAAAGATCTGACACGGCGACGGCTTGATCTAACAAGCCCCCCGGATTGTTCCTTAAGTCGAGGATCAATCCTGACAAAGGCTGTTCAATAGATTCGCGTAGCTGCCTCAATTGACCGGCGAAATCACTCGCAGTTCTATCCTGAAACTGAGAGACACGGATATAGGCATATCGATCATCAATCAAACGACTTTTGACACTTTTTAACTGAATCAAATCACGAACAATGGCAAAAGTCAGTGGTGATTTTTCACCCTGTCGCTCAACCTGCAAGGTAACCGTTTCACCTTTTGGTCCACGCATAAGACGGACAGCATTCATGACTTCAAGAGTGTCAGTCGACAGATCATTAATTCGAATGATCCGATCACCAGCCTTGATTCCAGCCCTATCAGCCGGAGTATCTTCAATCGGAGCAACGACAATAAGAGATCTGTTCTTGATCGCAATTTCAATCCCCAATCCACCAAACTCACCATGGGTATCAGCTTGCATATCTTCAAACATTTCTGGCGTCAGAAAACTGCTATGAGGGTCAAGAGTTTTAAGCATACCGCGGATAGCTCCATATAAAAGCTCCTGCGAATCGGCCTCTTCAACATAGCTACTCTGGATTAAGGCAAGCACATCCGTAAATATTTCAAGATTCTTGTAATCATTTTCATTAGTCGACGCTTCTGCAGAAAAAACAGTCGTCGGCATCATCAGCGTCACTAACAGGATGAGTGTTATCAACTTCTTCATTGTATTTACAACTCCCGAATCAACGCTTAGTCAACCATGACAATGGATTGACAGGTGATCCTTTGGAACGAATCTCAAAATAAATACTATCACGCCCAGCCAAGCCACTATACCCCAGAAGAGCGCCGGCAGACACATCTGTTCCAACTTTTTTCTGCATTTTATCTGTCTGGGCATAGAGCGTATGATATCCACCAGGATGGCTGAGGATATAGAGATTACCATAGCCTTTAAAGTGATCAGCGAACACAATTTTTCCTGAAGCAACAGCCTTAATTGGTGTTCCAGGCCGCGCTGCGATCTCAATCCCGTTGCTCTCATAAAAGGTTCCCAACTTACTGTCTTTTTGGGTTCCAAAACCGATCACAACTCGTCCATCAACAGGCCAGCGAAGTTTCCCCCGACCCACAGCAAAATGGTTAGCAACAGCATCAGAATGTCTGACTGGTTGCTTTTTTAACTTTGTAATCAAACCCTTCAATCGAGCAGAATTTGCTTTGAGTTGTTTGAGTTCCTGCTTGAGCCTGCTCTTATTCTTTTTAGCCTGGGTCAACAATCGTTTATTAAGCGAACGACCTTCAGCAGCAATGTTACGTTGCTTTTTTTCCTTCGATAACAATTCAGACTTCTCAAGCTCCAATTCTTTGAGTTTATCAAGCTGTTGTTTCTGAACGGCAAAAACAGCTCGATATTCATCAAGCAACACCTTATCGTGTTCAAGAACTTTAGTCAGATAGTGATATTGTTGCACCATTTCAGTGGGGGAATCGGCAGAAAATAAAACTTTAAGCGGCCCCATCTCCCCTTCCTTATAAAGAGCGATCAATCTTTTTTTAAGTCGTGATGTTAATTGGTGTGTTTGATTTTGATTATCCTTTATTACTTTTTTTTGCTGGCTGATCTGGCGACGTAGTCTTTGCTGATCCTTGCCTAACGATTTTATGCGAGAATCGATGCGTTGAAGTGTTTTCTTCAAAACGGCAAGTTCGCGACTCACCTTCAGTTCGGACGTGCGATTCTGCTTCAGGCTCTGCTGTGCTTTTTCAATGCGAGCCTTAATCTTATTCAACTGTTTCTGATTATCGGCAACATCAGCCCACACAACCTGAGACAGGATCAAACAGAGAAATAAAATTAAGTATAATAATTTATTCAGCATCAGATGCGTACAAATCGACGTAAAGAAGAAAGGCTTCCCAGAGTTCCCAGAACAACACCGGACAGAACCAGTATCAACTGCTGATTCGCAGTCAGAAACAACAAATTGAAGTCCGTAGGTGTCAACCAGAATGAATTTAAACTTCTGGAGATAAGAAAGGTAAACGAAAGGGATAAAAACACGAGAGAAATCAAACCACCGAGCAATCCCTGAATAGCCCCTTCGAGCAAAAAAGGAACCTTTATGAAGCGCATGGTTGCACCGACCAGCGCCATAATTTCCAATTCATCGCGGCGCGCATAAAGGGTCAACTTAATCGTATTCGAAACAATAAAAAGAGCTGCAAGCAAAAGAAACCCACCAAGAATCAAACCGACATAGTGAAGCATGCTGACAAAATTATTAAAGCGTTCAAGCCATTTCTGACCATAACGTAAATCATCGACATCCAGGGTGTTTTCAAGTTTTTCAATCACCTTGTTGACCCCGTCCTGATTACGAAATTCAGGCCGGATCCCTAACTCAAAAGAAGCTGGCAATAATTTTGAATCAATGCCTTCCAACAGACTCGCCTCGTCCCCCAGTTGGCTGCGGAAACGTTGGAATGCATCTTTCTGAGAAACGTATGTAACGGAGATAACCTCGGGGAAAGCGTTAAGCTGATTAATCAAGGACTGAACATTTTGCTGCTTAGGTGCTTGATCAAGATAGGCAACAACCTGAACTTCGCGGGTCCATCGCTGTGCAAGCTGTTCAACATTAACGACGACCAGAAAGAATGTCGCCACAGTGGCCAGGGCAACGGCCATCGTCAAAATTGCAGCTGAACAAAGAAACGGCCACTGACGCATATTTCGCAGGGCTCGTAGGATAAAATAGCGAATATTTTCCAGCACTGCTGGACCCTCCATTCCGTTCAACCATGAGTTAATCTTCTACATCAGCTAACTTCAATAAGCTTCTAATTTTACGAAGATTTATATAGATCTAAACCTGTAATGGGTGCTGATCACCAACCAGTCGCCCCTGATCAAGAGTTAAAACTCTACGGGGGAAACGTTGATTCAAACTATGATCGTGTGTTGCCAGCAGGACAGTCGTTCCACGTGCATTTGCACGTTTAAACAGTTCCATAATGTCCAGAGTCACATCCTGATCAAGATTACCACTCGGCTCATCAGCTAAAAGAATGAGCGGATCGACAACAAGGGCTCTGGCAATGGCGATGCGCTGTTGCTCTCCCCCTGAGAGTTCAAGGGGTTTCCGTTGCAAACGGTGTTCAAGACCAACCTCTTTAAGAGTCTGATAAACTTTTTTACTGACCTCGTAACGTTTTTTACCCTGAGCTTCAAGAGCGAAAGCGACATTTTCATAAACAGTACGACTTTGCAGCAGCTTAAAATCTTGAAAAACGACACCAATTTTACGACGAAGAGATGGAACCTGTGATGTCCTGATCCGCGTCACATTACGATTATCAATCAAAATCTGACCGCGGGTCGGTTTTTCTGCAGCATAGAGCATCCGGAGAAAGGTTGTTTTCCCTGCTCCGGATGCTCCTGTGATGTAGACAAATTCACCTTTACCGATCTGCAAGGTCAGGTCTTTCACCGCGACCGAATCGCTGCTGTATCGTTTGGTGACATTATACAGCTGAATCATATCGACCTAACCTCTCTCGGAAGGGTTGTTTAGCCTTGAGCCTGAACTGCTGTGATCGCTGAAACGCTGACAATATCATCAACAGAACAACCACGAGACAGGTCATTAACTGGCTTAGCCAAACCTTGAATAATCGGACCAACAGCTTCTGCGCCAGCGAGACGTTGAACCAGCTTGTAACCAATGTTACCTGCGCCAAGGTCAGGAAAAACAACAGTGTTTGCTTTACCTGCAACAGAAGAACCAGGAGCCTTCTTATCTCCGACACTTGGAATCAGAGCAGCATCAGCCTGCAATTCACCATCAATGGAAAGCTCTGGAGCCATCTCTTTAACAATTTCAACGGCCTTGATAACCTTGTCGCAATCATCGTGGCTAGCGCTGCCTTTGGTTGAAAAACTGAGCATAGCGACACGGGCATCTACACCCAAAAAGCTCTTGCAGCTTGCGGCAGTACTGATAGCAATTTCTGCCAGTGCCTGTGCATCAGGATCCGGGTTAACAGCACAATCGGCAAAACAGAGAACACCATTCTCACCAAACTCTGGTGTTTTAGTGACCATCAGGAACACTGAAGAAACGGTTTTCATTCCTGGAGCAGTTCCAATGACCTGGAAAGCTGCGCGCAGAACATTTCCAGTTGTGTTGAATGCACCTGCAACAGCACCTCCAGCATCGCCTTTGCGAACCATCATCGCACCAAAGAAAAGGTTATCGTCAGCCGTTAACAAAGCAATAGCCTCATCACGAGTCAATCCCTTTTTTTTACGGACTTCAACTAATTCAGCAGCATAACTGTCAAGCAAATCAGATGATTTTGGATCAATGACTGTGACGGCATCCAGAGATACCCCCAGTTCAGATGCCTTGGCATTCAGGGTGTCAACATTGCCAAGCAGTACGACATTCGCTAGTTTATCTTCGACAATACGAGCCGAAGCTTCAACCATACGGTCATCATAACCTTCTGGTAGAACAACAGTCTGTAAGTTCGTCCGAGCCTTTGCTTTAATTTGATCAACGAGATGCATCTTTTCCTCCTCATAAAAAGTCTATTAATTAGAACAAAACATAATCGATATGTTTTACGTTATTAAGCAACGGTTATACTAATGGCAAAAGACAGGGTCAATCATTTTTCATTTTTCATTTCATCTATAGAGCATTCTTGCATAAAAATGACCTCTAACCGGAACGAGTCCGTAACTGAGCACTCATAAGTGACGATATTGAGTTTTTATTGCAACATTCTCTGGCGTCCCTATTTCCTTTAAATATTCGATACAATTGCGGGCTAGTTTTTTTCATTTAAGCCGCTATAATCACCGGAATATGGACACAACTCACACGAAAGCATCGGCGGCTTCAGAACGACCGAAATTGCTGATTTATTCAATCATATTCTCACTGGCTCTTCATGCCGCAATTGTGCTGATTTTGCCATTATTCGAGCCTGAAGAGCTTACCCTGAAGGAACAACCTACACGTGTAAGAATAGTCAGTCTCCCGGCGATTAAAAAAGAGAAGCAACAGTTGAAACCTAACGAGTATGAGATTGACCAACCCGAACAAATGACCGTACCAGAAAAACCGGTTGAATCATTCCGAAAAGCTGAACGAGAACAAAAGGTCATTAAGGAGCAGGCTCCAAAAGGGACTGATGTCCGCGACCAAGCATTAAACAAGGCCCAACCGCAACCTCTGCCAACTCCCTCCCCCCAAAAAACCACAAAACCGTTCAAACCAACAGTAAAACGCGAACAAGCCCCCAAGCAAAATGGATCAAAACAATCTCAGAAGAGACCGCCGAAGGAAACTGTACAAAATCCAGAAGTCTCTATGCGTCCCCAAGATCGACAACCAGTTCCAACAGCTCCGCAAATCCCCCGACTTACGCCTGAACAGCTTTTTCCTGACAAGCAGACTCTCGACAGGATTGCTGGAACAAGTCCAGGAGATCGAAATAGAATCAAAGAGCGCGATGATGTGGAAATAGGCGATACCATTTGGTTAAATCTTCAACATGACCTTCTGATCTCATTTTTCAGACGCTTTCATGACAGAGTGGAAGGAGTATGGAATTATCCCGCAGAAGCCATAGAGAAAGAAATCGAAGGAACATTAGAGTTGTTTATCACTGTCAATAAGAAGGGAGAATTACTTGATGTTGACCTTAAACGCTCCAGCGGTTCAGATCTACTCGACTTTGAAGCCATACAAGCTGTTTATCGTGCGGCTCCATTCGGGCCACTGACCAAGCATTATCCCCACGATAAATTAAATGTTAGAGCCTACTTTCATTACAATATCGCTGGTAAATATATCTACGGTCGCTAAATGATAAAAAAATGCCCGACAAAGCCGGGCATTTTCTCTTTTTCAGGAACTTACCGATCAGCTTCCCAGCGCAACTTAGGCTTACGGGCCGCGGTCGCTTCATCTAATCGTTTCACTTTCGCTCGTACTGGGGCCATTTTCAGTTTTTCAGGAGCTGTTTTGGCTTCTTCTGCAATTGCCAACAAAGCATCGCAAAAGTCATCAATCATCTGCTTGCTTTCAGTTTCAGTCGGTTCAATCATCAATGCCCCGGCAACGACCAACGGAAAGTAAATAGTTGGAGGGTGGAAGCCATAGTCTATCAAGCGTTTGGCGACATCCAAAGTATGACATTCATTTGCCAGCGCAGATTCAGAAAAGACAACCTCATGTAATGATCTCTGTTGGTATGGCAAGGAATACTCCCCTTCCAGCCGGGCTCGAACATAATTGGCATTCAAGACAGCCAATTCTGTTGCCCGCTTAAGGCCTTCACCACCCAGAGACAAAATATAGCAATAGGCACGAACCAAGATCCCAAAGTGACCATAGAAGGATTTGACTCGACCGATCGAATTGGGCCGATCATAATCAAGCTTGTAGCTGTCCCCATCTTTGACGACAACAGGTTTAGGTAAATAAGGGACAAGCTCTTCGACAACGCCAACCGGCCCGGCACCAGGGCCACCGCCACCATGCGGTGTCGAAAAGGTCTTATGAAGATTGAAATGCATCACGTCGATGCCAATATCGCCCGGTCGACTGACTCCCATCAGTGCATTGAAGTTAGCTCCGTCACTGTAAACCAATCCCCCACGCTCATGAATGAGATCACAAATTTCGCGGATATCAGATTCAAACAGACCCAGAGTGTTTGGATTCGTCACCATCAGCGCAGCAACATCGTCATCCATGACTGCAGCAATCGATTCCTTACTGATCACACCATCCGATGCCACAGTAATAACTTCATAACCACAGAGTGCAGCTGAAGCTGGATTTGTTCCATGAGCCGTATCTGGAATAATGACCTTGTTACGTTTTTGGCCACGGGCTTCATGCCAGGCCCTAATCATCAACATTCCAACAAACTCACCCTGAGCGCCGGCAGCCGGTTGCAGTGTAACCTCCTGAAAACCAGAGACTTCGGCCAGATTATTTTGCAGGGTATACATCAACTCTAAAGCCCCCTGATTGAGAGCTTCAGGTGTTTGAGGATGGATTTCAGCAAATCCGGGTAAACGCGCAGCAGCCTCATTGACCTTGGGATTATACTTCATCGTACAGCTGCCCAGAGGATAAAAACCGCTATCAACACCATAATTCCACGTCGATAAACGGGTGTAATGCCGGATAACATCAACTTCTGACAGTTCAGGGAAATCGGTTATTTCATCACGACATAAAGCACCATCAGGAAGCGCTACCGGGACATCAAGCTTAGCCAGACTATACCCAACCCGCCCTTCACGTGACTGCTCAAACAGCAATTTCTCATCAAGAACCAGACCACGACCTTCTGCACTGATCATACGTCACCTCCTGCCAATGCTGTCACTAGTCGATCAATCTGTTCACGACTGTTCTGTTCAGTGACACAAACCAACAGACCCCGCTCCAGATCTTGATAATCCCGGCCCAAAGAAATTCCAGCAAGGATCCCCTGCTCTTCCAATCGTGTTTTTAGATCAGCAACAGAACCGGGACAAGTCACAACAAATTCGTTAAAACTCTCACCATCAAAGGTGATGTCATAACCTTCCAGCCCTGCGATCTGCTCACGAGCATAGGCGGCTTTTGCATAGTTAATTTCAGCAAGCTGACGCAAACCCTGCTTGCCATGTAAGGCAAGGTAGATTCCCACCATCAAAGTACACATACCCTGATTAGAGCAAATATTTGATGTCGCCTTTTCACGTCTGATATGCTGTTCACGTGTTGCCAGTGTTAAAACAAAGCCGCGCTTGCCATCTTGATCGACAGTTTCACCCACCAATCGGCCTGGAAGTCCACGCATATCTTTCTTTTTTACAGCGAAGAATCCGATACCAGGTCCACCATAGGAGAGAGGAATTCCGAAACTCTGGCCTTCACCGACCACGACATCAGCTCCGAGTTCCCCCGGTGCTTTAAACAGGGCCAATGCTAAAGGTTCGGCAACGGCAACAATGAGCTTTGAGCCTGCAGCGTGTGCAACATCAGCAATCGCAGCAACATCCTCAATCTGGCCAAGATAATTAGGATACCCGACAACGACCGCCGCAGTTTGATCATCAAGTAAATTGTTCAATGATTCATGATCAGTCGCACCAGTCGACAGAGGGATCTCGACCAGTTCAATATCAAGAAATTGGCAATAGGTCGAAACTGTTTCGCGGTACTGTGGATTCAGTGCTTGAGATAACAACACCTTACGACGCTTCTTACCCGCCCGAATAGCCAGCAGAACAGCTTCAGCGCAGGCGGAGGCTCCGTCATACATTGATGCATTCGCGACATCCATTCCAGTCAACTGACAAATCATTGTCTGAAACTCAAAAATAGCCTGGAGCGTCCCTTGACTGATTTCCGGCTGATAAGGAGTGTAAGCGGTATAAAATTCACTACGGCTCACAAGATGATCAACAACAGATGGGATGAAGTGGTTATAAGCACCGCCACCTAAAAACGAATCCCAGTCAGAAACCTTACTGTTACCCTCAGCCAAAGAACGCAACAGTGTCATTGTCTCAGACTCTGATTTTGCATCGGGTAAGTCCAAAGGTCTTCGCAGCCGACAGTCTTCCGGTATCCCGGAAAATAATTCGTCAATGTTCGACACGCCAATCTGGTCGAGCATCTGCTGCACTTCTACATCGGTATGAGGCAGATAGCGCATACTGTTCCTTTCATGTATTATATGAACAAACAATCGTCATGTTACTGAATTATAGACTAATCACTCTCAACGAAATCCATATAGGCAGCAGCATCCATCAACCCACTGAGATCGGCGTCATCTGATAATTTTATCTTAACCATCCAACCATCATCATAGGGAGAAGTGTTTAAAACTTCAGGTTCATCAGGCAAAGCATCATTCACTTCAACAACCTCACCATTAAATGGAGCGTAAACATCAGAGACAGCTTTGACAGATTCAACAACACCAAACGACTTACCTGTCTCTAAACTGTCTCCTTCCTCAGGAAGCTCAACAAAGACGACATCTCCCAATTGTTCCTGAGCAAAGTCGGTAATGCCAATTGTCACAACATCATCCTCAACCATGACCCACTCGTGTTCTTCGGTGTATTTGAGTTCTTCAGGAAAGTCCATAACATCCTCCTCAACGGTTAGCGTCCCATGTGGGACTGACTTTAAAATACCTAATCAAATAGAAAAAATAATAACAACCAATGTGAGATGTTGACACTTGCATTTACTGAATGTCAACACCCCGGACGTTTATCCTGTATCAAACAAACGGCAAAACGGATCTTTCCGCTTCAATGCGACGTTTGCGAATTCCTATTTCCAATACTTTTTCACTATCCGCAATGGCGCTTTTGATCAACGCTAAGGCAATTCCCTGTTTCAAACTCGGAGACATGGTCCCGCTGGTCACATAACCCACCTCTTCATCTTCACAAAAAACCGGATAACCGTCCCGTGGAACTCCCGACCCCAATAATTTTAACGGAATCAGCTTGCGAGTCAATCCAATATCCTTCGCTTTTAACATCGCAGCGCGACCAACAAAATCACCTTTTTTCAACTTTGTGATCCATGCCAAACGGGCCTCAATCGGCATAATATCAGCGCTTATTTCATGGCCATACAGTGCATAGCCCTTTTCCAAGCGCAGGGTATCTCGGGCACCGAGACCAATCGGGACTAGCCCTTTTGGCTCCCCGACCTGCATTAATTCCTGCCATAATCTGACACCATCTGCAGCAGCACAGTAGAGTTCAAAACCATCTTCCCCTGTATAACCAGTCCGGGAGAGGATCATTTTCATACCGCCAACAAGCGCTTCAACAAAATGATAATAATTGAGGTTAGACAAATCAACAGAGGTCAATGGCGATAGAATTTCGGCTGATAAGGGTCCCTGTAGAGCCAACTGTGCGTAATCTGCACTACGATTATGCAATTCAAGATCAGAAAAAGGACTATCCGCTAACAGGTCCTGAAGCCAAGCGAAATCCTTATCACTATTCGAGGCATTCACACAGAGCAGGAAGCGATCTTGAGAAAACCGATACAGGGTCAGATCATCGACCACTCCCCCCGTAGCGTAACAAATCGCTGTGTACTGAACCTGACCATCAACAAGTTTAGACAGGTCGTTAGTCGTTGCATATTGAAGAAAATCAAAGGACTCAGGGCCTGAAACTTCAATCTCACCCATGTGTGAGACATCAAATAGTCCAGCGGCATTCCTGACGGCTAAATGCTCGGCAATAACACCAGAATATTGAACCGGCATCTCCCATCCGCCAAACTCCACCATGCGGGCCCCCGCTTGATGATGGATCAGATTTAAAGGTGTTTTCTTCATCTGCTGGTCTCCTGTCATTGAAATCGTTTATTAACAATACATAGGGATAATCGCTGTCGACTCGATTAATCAGCAAGAATCTGAGGAATCAGATCTTCCCGTCCGAAGGTCATGAGATGAACTCCCTGGCACAGTTCGCGCGCCCAACTGACCATTTCACGCGCAATTAAAACCCCTTCAGTTAATGGATCAGAGGCGTCATCAAGACGCTTGATCAATTCATCAGGGACATGCACACCCGGAATATGATCATTGAGATAGCGAGCCATACGCGGCCCCTTGAGCAATAAAACACCCAAAAGAACTGGGACATGAGCCCCACTGACAACATTCATGAAGGTTTCTATTTGAGATCGGTTGAAAACAGCCTGAGTCTGGAAAAATTCTGCCCCACAGGAGATTTTCTTTTTGATCTTAAACATAACTAAATCACGCGGCTCAGCTGCAGGAGCTGCGGCGGCACCTGCAAAAAAATCGGGCCGACAATCTAATGGATTCCCCGCCATATCATGACCAGATTTTAAATCGGAGACCCCTTTTAATAATTGGACAGAATCGAGGTCAAAAACAGGACGGGCCGCAGTATGATCACCAAAACCGGGATGGTCACCAGTCAATATTAATAGATTTTTGATTCCCAAGGCAGATGCACCAAGAATATCTGATTGCAGTGCCAACCGATTACGATCACGGCAGGTAATCTGCAAGATCGGTTCATATCCATTCTCAACCAGCACTCGGGCAAGAGCAACGGGAGCCATTCGCATACAGGCTCCTTGATTATCGGTGATATTAATGGCATCGACAAGATTCAATTTATTCGCTGTTATCAATGCAGACGCGATATCAGCACCTTTAGGTGGGGCAATTTCAGCAGTCGTTACAAACTGACCACTCAAGAGTTTTTCTCTGAGACGACTCACTTCTGTCGCCCCTTCTGCTGAACTCTATTCAAGTCGTGAAGACCTGGCTTAAATTTACGACTCCAGTCTTTTGGTTCGACGGCTTGAGTGAAGATATCCTGTCCCTGATGTGACAGGCGCTCGTAAATCCGCACCCAGGCACAATCTCGCTCAATATCGACTTCACAATGACCATTGTTCATCCCGCCACATGGTCCATTGAGTAACCCCTTGGCGCATGT
>Ga0193953_1001284_pt1 | contig 11796 bp, 9 predicted proteins | sample BB_4_MG_FD_140325 | JGI IMG/M metagenome (GOLD analysis project Ga0193953, IMG submission 140325) | Microbial mat bacterial communities from the Broadkill River, Lewes, Delaware, United States - BB_4_MG | ecosystem: Environmental > Aquatic > Freshwater > River > Microbial mats | place: USA... | reverse complement strand
TTTTACGTCGGCCTTTAACATTGCTTTTTCTGCTAAATCAACAATATGCATGTTTTCAGATATTATCTCGCCCATATTCTTGTATTGTTCAATAATTTCGAGCTTAGCACAATCTTTACCATAGCGGTTGTTAATAAATTCAACAGCCAATTTCATAACCTCTATCTTATTCTGAAATTTTGCTGTCGAGTGGTCGCGAATAATATATTCTACTACTGCTTTTTCAACAGTTGAAACAACACTTATAAGATGAAAAAAGCCATCGTAGTTAGTTGTAAATTCGGGACGTTGGTTAACAGGCAATAATGCGTTTAATTCTTGCGCAATTATATTAGCATTAACCATTTTATCTTTTGCGTATCCTGGGTGAACGTTGCGACCGCTGATAATAATTTTTGCCCCAGCAGCGTTAAACGTTTCGTATTCAAGCTCGCCAATTTCGCCACCATCTACAGTGTAGGCAAAGTGGGCATTAAATTTTTCTACGTCAAACTTATCGGCACCTCTGCCAATCTCTTCGTCGGGCGTAAATGCAATTTTAATATCTCCATGTTCAAACGATGGATTATCCATTAAAAATTTAGCAAGCTCCATAATAACAGCTACTCCGGCTTTATCGTCGGCACCAAGAAGCGTTGTTCCATCGGTAGTAATTAAGTCTTGTCCAACGTAATTTGCAAGCTCCGGAAACGATGAAGGAGATAAAATAACTTTATTCTCTTTATTTAAAACAATATCGCCACCATTGTAGTTTTTTACAATTTGCGGATTCACCTCTTTACCGCTCATATCGGGGCTTGTATCTAAATGAGCAATAAATCCTATTGTAGGCGTTTCTTTTGTTGTATTCGATGGTATTGTTGCCATTAAATAGCAATTCTCATCTAACGAGATATCTTGTGCACCCATCTCTTGTAACTCTTTAACAAGAATGTTAGCTAAATCGAACTGTTTTTTAGTGCTTGGGCAAGAGTCGGAGTTTTGATTGCTCTGAGTGTCAACCTTAACGTATCTTAAGAATCTGTCTATTAAAGTCATATTAATCGATTATTATTTTTTTCGAGAAGTAAGTCTGTTTGTTATTAACAACAATAACATAAATACCTCTGTTTAGTTTACTGGTATTAATCTCAACACCGTTTGTGTTAATATTTTGATTTGCTTTTGTGTAAACAGAGCGTCCATTGCAGTCAACAATTCTAATATCTACGTTAGATATTTCACTTCGCGAAAAAATATTAACCGCTGTTTTCGATTGTAATATATCGATAGCATTTTTCTTTACTGATTTTACTGCTGTTGCTGTAAGTTTCTGCGGGTTAATAACTAATTCAAGATAAACAGGTAGATGGTCGGAGTTGTTATAAAGTGCATTTTTTACATCGGCAGGAATTGTGTTTCCCGACGATAGTAACGACTGATTGAAAAATGAACCGTCTTGTCCAATTGCTTTATACGAATCGTTTTTGTACTGAAGATTATTGGTTGTTAATAGGTCGTTTGAAACAAGAATAAAGTCGAACCTGTCGTCCATTCCACCACCCGAAAAACAGTCTCCGTAAGTATGTGTTGATTGAGTGTGATACTTTTTAAAAGCCGAATTATTGTTCCAATCGCCTTGTTGGTTAATAGGATCGTTGAAATTGATATCTGCAATTTCGTAGTTTGTTAGCAGTCTAAAAGCAGGCTCATCAGCAGAGTATAGATTAAAATCGCCCATAAAAAGCGAGTTGTTGGCATTACTATACTTGCGGTAAAGCATTATCTGCTCAGCCGATTTTCTGCGTGCTTCAACATTCTCTTCGTAACTTCCAGCCTTAAGGTGAGTAACAAAGCAACGAATAAAAACAGTGTCTTCGGTTACACCTAAGTTTGGACTTTTATAGTAAAGCTCGTAAACATCGGTTAGTCGAGGAGTTGTCTTTATTGTTTTTTGTTCTTTTAATGCCAATATTTCGGAATTAAAAAAAATAGTATTGGCAGTATATGAGTTAGCTTTAAACGTTGCTCGCTGGTACTTAGCTTGTCCGTTGTAATTAAGCGAACCATTTAGAATTAACTGAGCATTATAGTCGCCACTTAACTCATTAACAGTAAAAATATCGGGTTTTACATAATCTAAAATAGTTTTTAAATAACCTATTTTTTGGTTTATGTTATTGGTTGTCTGATTGCAGTCGGAGAAGTTGTTGCCAAACTGCATCAGGTTATATTGCATTACCTTAACCGAGTATTGAGAGTGTAAATTGCTGGCAAAAGTAATTACTACTAATGCCAGTAATATTTTTTTAAGATTCATAATCTATCCGCCCGCCTTTTTAGCTTTAAATCCTGCTTTAATAAGAATGTCGAGCACTTTATCGCGAAAATCGCCTTGTATTAATATCTCTCCATCTTTTGCCGAACCACCAACGCCACACTTACTTTTTAGCGTTTTACCTAGCTCTTTAAGCTCGTCTTCTGGTCCAACAAAACCTGTTATTAAAGTAACTTGTTTTCCTCCGCGCGACTTTTTATCGAGCATAACCTTTAAGTTTTGCTGTTGGGGAGGAAGCATTTCTTGTTCTTCGTTATCGTCGGTTTGGTAATTAAAGTCGGGGTTTGTTGAATAAACAATATCTATTCTGTTTTTTGGTTTTTTAGCCATGGTTGTAAAAGGTTTTATTTTATACGTGTAGAGACGCACATTTGTGCGTCTCTATATAAAATCACTTATAAATATGATTAAAAATATTTTTGTTCTGATCCTTCAATTTCCGAAAGAAGACTGTTTGCTAAACGGCTAGCACCAAATCTGAATAAACGTGGATTTAACCATTCGTCGCCTAATACTTCTTTAACAATAGTGTAGTAAGTAATAGCGTCGTTAGCAGTTTGAATACCACCTGCAGGCTTAATACCAATTCGCTTGCCAGTATGGTCGAAATACATCTTCGCAATTTTACACATTACATAAATGGCCTCTGGAGTAGCAGCAGGTTCCATTTTGCCTGTCGATGTTTTAATAAAGTCGCCACCAGCCTCAATAGCAACAATAGAAGCCATTTTTACTTGCTCAGGATCTGTCATTGCTCCTGTTTCAAGAATAACTTTAAGATGAGCATTGCCTACAACTTCCTTAATCTGGCTTACTTCAGAATAAACAGCAGAGTAATCGCCATCTAAGAATTTACCAACAGGAATAACAATGTCAACATCGGTAGCACCGTGGTCAACAGCCATATCGCATTCGGTTAATTTAATCTCTAAAAATGTTTGAGAAGCAGGGAAACCAGCTGCTACAGAAGCAATACCAATGTTTTTATCTAACAAAGAGGCTTTAACACAAGCAACAAATGGAGGATAAACACAAATAGCTGCCACATTTGGCATTGAAGGGTAGTTAATTTTTAGCTCGTTAACCTTTTTACACATTGCCTCAACACTGCTAAAAGTATCTGTACAGCTAAGTGTTGTAAGGTCAATAAGGCTAAAAATAGTTTTGTAAACATCGTTGTTTTTGTATTCTTGGCTCTTTGCAAGAAGTTTATCTAAATCGTTTTTTACACTTTCGTGTGTGAAAGAGATATTGTATTTGTTTATAATGCTTTCCATTGTTTTTGTTTTTTATTGTTAACTCACAAAAATACAATATTGAAAACACTTTTTAAAATTTTTATTCACTGCTGATTTTGAAATAATACTTTAGTTACAAATGTTTGTCTATCTCTATTGATTATAGAATCTACAAAGTCTGTTTGATGCCGAAATGATAACTAATGTTCACTTAATTTTTGAATAGTAATTATCAGGAAATAGGATAAAAGAAAAGAGAGTCTTTGAAGACTCTCTTTATGTTATTTTGCTAGTATTATTATTTCATTTTTTTTGACCTCAATAACTCCTCCGTTTATTTCGAAGAAAATAGGTTCGGTTTTGTCGGTCTCCATAATTTTTATGCGTCCCTTTTCGAGAGTAGATATTATAGGAGCGTGATCTTTTAATATTTCAAACGATCCTTTGCTACCAGGCACCTGAACCAGCTTTACTGTCCCTTTAAAAAGTTTTTTATCGGGTGCTATTATTTCTAGATTCATAATTTATGGTTTTTAGTTTCCTGATTCGGCAAGCATTTTATCGCCTTTAGCTATAGCGTCTTCAATAGTACCAACAAGGTTAAATGCTGCTTCTGGATATTTATCAGTTTTACCATCCATAATCATATTAAAACCTTTAATAGTATCCTCAATAGAAACTAAGGTTCCTTTTAAGCCAGTAAATTGCTCGGCCACATGGAAAGGTTGCGATAAGAAACGCTGAACCCTACGAGCGCGGTGAACAATAAGCTTATCATCTTCCGAAAGTTCATCCATTCCAAGGATAGCAATAATATCTTGAAGCTCTTTGTAACGCTGAAGAATATTAATAACACGTTGTGCACAATCGTAATGCTCTTGTCCAACAATGTTTGGCGAAAGAATACGCGACGTTGAATCTAGTGGATCAACAGCAGGATAAATTCCTAATTCCGATATTTTACGCGAAAGTACTGTTGTTGCATCAAGGTGAGCAAAAGTAGTAGCAGGAGCTGGATCGGTAAGGTCATCGGCAGGAACATAAACAGCTTGTACCGATGTGATTGATCCGTTTTTAGTTGATGTAATACGCTCTTGCATAACACCCATCTCGGTTGCTAATGTAGGTTGGTAACCTACTGCCGATGGCATGCGACCTAATAGAGCCGATACCTCTGATCCGGCTTGTGTAAAGCGGAATATATTATCGATGAAAAACAGAATGTCTCGACCTTTTTCAGGTTCGCCTTCTTTATTTTCAGATTTAAGACCTGTGCCATCGCGAAGTGATTCGGCAATTGTTAGACCCGAAAGAGCCACAGTAGCACGTGCCCCAGGAGGTTCGTTCATTTGACCAAACACAAGTGCAATTTGAGAAGTCTCCATGGCTTTTTTATCAACCTTAGATAAATCCCATCCGCCTTCTTCCATGCTTTTGCCAAATTCTTCGCCGTAAGTCATAACTCCCGACTCAATCATTTCGCGAAGTAAGTCGTTACCCTCGCGAGTACGCTCACCAACACCAGCAAAAACCGAAAGACCATCGTGAGCCTTTGCAATATTATTAATAAGTTCTTGAATAAGTACTGTTTTACCTACACCAGCACCGCCGAAAAGACCAATTTTACCACCTTTAAGGTAAGGCTCAATAAGGTCGATAACTTTAATACCTGTGTACAAAACTTCCTCTTTTACCGAAAGCTCTTCGTAAGTAGGTGGTTCGCGATGAATAGGGTATGAACCAGTAGTATCTAGATCGCCAATACCATCGATTGGTTTACCTATAACGTTTAATAATCGTCCTTTAATTTGTTCTCCAACAGGCATCGAGATAGCTGATCCAGTTGGTTCAACCTTCATACCTCGTTGCAAACCATCGGTAGAATCCATAGCAATAGTTCTTACTGTGTATTCTCCAATATGTTGTTGTACTTCAACAATCAAATCTTCCTGATTATCCTTGATAACTCTAAGAGCTTCTCTGATTTTTGGCAGGTCTTTTTCTGTTTCGAAGCAAATATCTACTACAGGACCGATTACTTGGGTTATTATACCTGGTTGTGACATTAATAATTGGTTTTTTAGTCAGTTTTTGAATTAAGCAAATTTAATATAAAAAATATATTATCCCTTTTTAGGACAGTTTTTATTACTCTACTTTGATCTGTTTGTAAGCGATTGGCATAATTCTTTAAGAATTTCTTTTTTATCATCTTTAACAGATACTTTTTCTAGATGTTCAAGAGCTTTTGAAAGATATTTACTTATTCTTTCTTTAGTTAAATGCTCAACATTGGCTTTAGAGAAAAGGTTTTTTACAGCTTCAATTTTTTCGTTGTTGTCAAATTCTTCTGCTTTAGTCCACTTTTTAAGCTCAACAAGATCGTCGCCACTTAGTGTGTTTAGGGTATTTATCAGAAGGAAAGTTTTTTTGTTTGCTATAATGTCGCCTCCAATTGCTTTACCGAAAACTTTTGAATCGCCAAAAGAATCCAACAAGTCGTCTTGTAATTGGAATGCTAATCCTAGATTTTCACCAAAATGGTATAGATGATCTGCATCGGCTTTTGAAGCATTACCAATAATAGCACCTATTTTTATTGCTCCACCAATCAAAACTGCTGTTTTTAAGCGAATCATCTCAAGATAATCTTCTTCGAAAACAATTTGTTGTTTTTCGAAATTCATATCGTATTGCTGTCCTTCACAAACTTGCAGTGCTACTTGGTTAAATACATCGAGCACAGCTGGAAGAAATTCAACAGGGGTTTTGGCAATAAATTGATTGGCTTTAATCATCATTGCATCGCCCGAAAGAATAGCTGTATTATTATTCCACTTAGCATGCACCGTAGGATTACCACGACGAATAGGAGCGTTATCCATAATATCGTCGTGTAAGAGAGTGAAATTATGGAAGATCTCGATTCCTAGAGCTGGGTTAATAGCGTTTTCCACCTTATCGGTGAATAAATTACATGCCATAATAGCCAATGCTGGTCGAAGGCGTTTTCCGCCAACTGAAAGAGCATATGCAATAGGTTCATACAAACCAGAAGGTTCGCGACCAATATTTATTGCAATAAAGGCTTTATTAATAATTTCTTTTGATTCGTTTATATCGTACATATATTTTTATTCTACTAATATTTCTTCCTGTTTATTAATGTTCTTGTTGTTCTCTTCAACTTTTAAACTCCCTAAATCAATATCTTCTTCTTCGTCAAAAATTAACATTAATGGTTCTTTAAACGATTTACCAATAAGTATTTTATCGATTGTTAATAATAGCGAAGGAAGAAGAACTAGATTAGCAAACATTGCAATAAGCAAAGTTAACGAAACTAAAATACCAAGTGCTCTTGTTCCGCCAAATTCTGATGCCGCAAATATTGAAAAACCAAAGAATAGAACTACAGATGTATAAAACATGCTAATTCCAGTATCTTTAACGGCCCTTAATGCAGACTTCTTTATATTAAATTTACTGTGTTTAAGTTCTTGTCGGTATTTGGCCAGATAGTGTATTGTATCGTCTACCGAAATACCAAAGGCAATACTAAACACAAGAACTGTTGAAGGCTTAATTGGGATATTGAATAATCCCATAACCATAGCTGTTACTAATAGTGGTATTAGGTTAGGAATTAATGAAACAATAACCATTCGTAACGAACCAAACATCCACGACATTATAAAAGCAATAAGTATTACTGCCAAAAATAGACTTGTAAAAAGACTATTTACTAGATAATCGTTTCCTCGGGCATTAATAATGCTCGATCCTGTAACTATTGTATTGTATTTTGCTTTATCGAAGATAGAATCTACTTCGTCATTTATTTTTTCTTCCAAATTACACATAGCCTCAGTTCCTATATCGGCAACGTTGTATTGAATTCTAGCTGTTTGTGATGTGCTATCAACAAAGTTAAAAAGGTGTTTCGACGGTTTACTCATCGATCCTTTAAAGTATGAGAATATGAAGTTAGACTCGGTGCGACTAGGTATTTTATAAGCTGATTCTTTTCCGTTATAATATGCCTGACGAGCAAATTTTACTGCCGAGTTTATGCTTATTGGTTTCGATAATTCTGGGTATTTTGAAAGATTTTTTTCCAGTTTATCAATTTTTTGTAAGTTTTTATGATTAAGGACTCCTCGTCTCACTTTTGTATCGATAGAAATATCTAAAGGCATTAGTCCTTTATAGTTATTCTCCATATAAAGTAAGTCGGTATAAATGGGGTCGTGATGGGGTACATCGTCAACCATAAAACCAGTGCTTTTTATCAAAGTCATTCCATAAATTGCAACACTTACTAAAACAATTGTGAAACCATAAATATATGGTCGGTAATTAGAGATTAAGTGAATTAGTTTTGTCATAAACTTATTCACAATATCATTCTCTAAATGTTTAATGTGACGCTGCTTTGGCGGATTGAAAAAGCTGAATATAATTGGAATTAATAGTAATGATATAAAGTAAACACCAATAATATTAATAGATGCGATTATACCAAACTCTTTTAAGATACGTGTTTCGGTAAAAATAAAGGTTGCAAAACCCAACGCTGTTGTAAGGTTTGTCATAAAAGTAGCCGAGCCAATTTTTTGTATAACTCGTTGAAGAGCCTTTATTTTATTACCATGATGTTTGTATTCTTGGTGATATTTGTTAAGCAAAAACACACAGTTTGGAATACCAATTACAATTAGTAGTGGAGGTATAACTGCTGTAAGAATGGTTATTTTAAAATCTAAAATAGACATCCAGCCAATAGACCATATTACTGCAACTCCAACAACAAGCATCGAAAAAGCTACTACTCTGAATGAACGATAGAAAAAGAATAATAGTAACGATGTGATTGCAATTGCTAATAATACAAAAAGCAACATTTCCGACTTTATTTTATCGGCAACTTTAATTCTAATGTATGGAAGTCCAGAGTATTTGAAATCTAATTTGTATTCCGAGGCAAAATTTTCGGTAATATTTTTAATATCGCTTATAAGGCGTCCTCGTTCCTTGCTTTGTAATATATTTCGGTTTAACATTACGGCAATTAAATACGAGTTGGTTTCGGGATTGTAAATAACTCCTTTATAGAATGGTAAAGATGTTATTAGTTTTTTAATAGAGTCGGCTTCTTGTTGTGTTTGTGGAATATCTTTAGCTACTGATTTAAATTCAAATTTCTTTAAATCAATATTTTTGCGAATATTAAATACTTCTGAAAGAGAGAAAGCTTGCTCAACACCATTTACAGAGTTGAGATTGGTAATCATTGTTTTCCAGTCGTTAAGCTGATTAACTTCGAAGAAATTATCTGTTTCAACACCAATAACAACCATGTTGCCGTATTTGCCAAACTGTTTAATAAATTTTTGATGTTTTACATAGGTGGAATCATCAGAAGGTAACAGAGAACTAGGCTCATAAGACATTTTTACTCCAGTAGCCATGTATGCCATAAAAGCAGTGGCTATTAGTAATATAGTTAATAAAATAGGTCTGTTTCGTAATATTATGCGCGCTATAACTGTAAACATTTATCTAATATAGTTTTTTAAATTTATTTGCTGAAGAAAAGTTTATATCATTTGTAGAAATAATTGCGCTAAAGTAGCATAAATCTTGTAAAGTCAATAACTATAAATATTCTGTTAAAATAATTAACTACAATATAACATTATTTAAGAATTGATGGAGAGAAATATTTATGTATGTAGTTGAGATATATACTTGGATAATAGTATGTTCTGTTATTTTCAATGTTAACTAATTGTTAAGGTTTTGTTTTTCATATGATGTTTTATTAACAATAATTTTACATTAAATTTGGTATTCATATATTTGCGCCTCTAATTTTTAAAACAAATATCATGCAATACACTTGGGTTGACGCATTAACACTGATTGGGTCGCTGGGGTTATTCCTTTTTGGAATGAAACTTATGAGCGAGGCATTACAAAAAGTGGCCGGAGATAAAATGAGAGCTATTTTATCAGCAATGACCTCTAACAGAGTAAAAGCACTTTTTACAGGGCTACTTATTACAGCTGTTATTCAATCGTCATCTGCTACCACAGTTATGATTGTTAGTTTTGTTAACGCAGGGCTTCTTTCTCTTGTTCAGTCAGTAGGTGTAATTATGGGTGCGAATATTGGTACTACATTTACAGCTTGGCTTATTACTATTGTTGGTTTTAAAATGAAAATTTCGGCTATTTCTCTGCCATTAATTGGTTTAGGATTTCCAATGGCCTTTTCAAAAAAACATAACAGAAAGGCTTGGGGTGAGTTAATTATTGGTTTTGCACTGCTTTTTATGGGGCTCGATTTCTTAAAAAATGCTGTTCCAGACATTAAGCAAAATGCCGAAATGTTAAGTTTCTTAGCTGAGTATGCCGATAAAGGATTTTTATCAACAATGATATTCCTAGGAATAGGGACATTATTAACTATTGTTATACAATCGTCGAGTGCCACTATGGCTCTTACTCTTGTTATGTGTAACAGCGGATGGATTCCTTTTGAGATGGCTGCTGCAATGGTAATGGGTGAAAATATTGGAACAACTATTACTGCAAATATTGCTGCTTTGGCTACTAATGAGAGTTCTCAGAGAGCCGCTCGTATTCACCTTTTGTTTAACGTAATTGGTGTTACTTGGCTATTGTTTATTTTCTCTCCTTTCTTAAAAGGTATTGCCTACTTTATGGGTAAAATGGGTATGGATTCTCCTTATGTTACAGTTTTGGCTATTCCTGTTGCTTTGTCAATTTTCCACTCGGCATTTAATATTATTAATGCTTTGCTACAAATAGGTTTTGCTAAATATTTGGTTAAGGCATCTGAAAGGCTTGTTAAGAAGAGAGAAGAAGAGGAAGAGTTTAAACTTCAATTTATTAATGTTGGTACCCTTTCTACTTCTGAATTAGGAATTGTTCAGGCAAAGCAAGAGATTACTCATTACGCTGTTCGTACAAATAGAATGTTTGAAATTGTTAAAGATCTTTTTAATGAAACAAACGAAAAGAATTTTATTAAAAACTTTGAAAGAGTTGAGAAGTACGAAGTGATATCTGATAATATTGAGGTTGAAATAGCCGAATATCTTACTCAGTTATCCGAAGGAGAGCTAAGTCCTCTTGGATCAAAAAGAGTGCAGGCTATGTTTAAAGCTGTTTCAGACGTTGAAAGTATTGCTGATAGTTGTATGAACCTTGCAAAAACTATTAAGCGCAAACGCGAAGGTAAGCATTGGTTTGATCAAGACGTAAGAGATAATATTAATAGAATGTTTAAATATCTTGATGAAGCTTTCGCTATAATGAGAGATAATTTAGAAAAGGGTTACGAAGGTGCCGATATTGATGCAGCATACGAAATAGAGAATAGAATTAATAGCTACAGAAATACTCTTAGACACGATCATTTAGTGAACATAGAGAATAAGAAATATGGTATACAAGCTGGAATTATATACAATGATTTGTTCTCGGGTTGTGAAAAACTTGCAGACTATATTATCAATGTAAACGAATCAATTTCGGAGATAAAGCACTAATTGCATTATCATAACAATTTAAAAGAGGCTCAAAAAATGAGTCTCTTTTTTTTTGTAGTTTAATATTAATGTATATTTTTGCATCTGTTACGCAAGTTTATGCAATAAATATGCAGAAGAGTCATAGGATATCAACAATAAAGCAGCTAATTAGTCAGCATCGTATTTCAACGCAAGAGGTTTTGCTTGATATGCTGATTAGAGAGGGATTTAATACTACTCAGGCTACTCTTAGTCGCGATTTAAAAGCGCTGGAGGTTGCTAAAATCCCAGATAAGGAGTTTGGTAGTGTTTATATTTTGCGCGAGCAATTACTTAATCATGTTGATAAAACAAACGCTCTAAAAAACGAAGAGACAACGCATCCTATTTCTGGATTTGTTTCTATATCGTTTTCTGGAAATATGGCAGTAATACATACTTTGCCTGCTTTTTCGCACACTATTGCAATGCATATCGATAAAGCTAATTTTTATGAAGTATTAGGCACTATTGCCGGCAACGATACAATATTATTAATACTCAGAGAAGGGGTAACTCATAAGGACGTGAAGAATTCACTAATTATAAAATTCCCCGAACTTCGGCCAAAGTTATAAAAGGTCATTGTGTTTTTTAAGTGGTTAAAAAAAGCCCCCTGGGAAGGAGGCTTTTTTTTGTG
>Ga0193953_1001278_pt1 | contig 11827 bp, 9 predicted proteins | sample BB_4_MG_FD_140325 | JGI IMG/M metagenome (GOLD analysis project Ga0193953, IMG submission 140325) | Microbial mat bacterial communities from the Broadkill River, Lewes, Delaware, United States - BB_4_MG | ecosystem: Environmental > Aquatic > Freshwater > River > Microbial mats | place: USA... | reverse complement strand
TTCTGGCCCCTGGGCAACAAGAGCTATACCTCCATGCACGAGATGAAAAAGCTCCAGCCCATCATGGCCAAAATCCGTGAAAAGTACGCGGACGACAAGCAGCGCATGAATCAGGAGGTTATGGGGCTCTATAAAACCTACAAGGTGAACCCCATGAGTGGCTGTCTGCCCCTGGTTGTGCAGATGCCTATTTTCTTTGCTCTCTACCGCATGCTCTACTCCGCGGTGGAACTCCGCCATGCACCGTTTTTTGGTTGGATTACCGACCTCTCGGCCCCGGATCGCCTCTTTCACTTTGGGTTCACCATTCCCATGATGGCCCCCCCCGCTGGCATTCCCGTCCTGACACTTCTGATGGGGGCGACCATGTTCCTTCAGCAGAAGATGTCTCCGGCCACCGGTGATCCCACTCAGGCCAAAATGATGATGATGATGCCCCTCGTGATGACGGTTATCTTCGTCAACTTTTCTTCGGGCCTGGTATTGTACTGGCTTGTTAACAACGTCCTTTCGATTTCTCAGCAGTATTATATCACCAAGAAACTTTCGTAATCTCTGGAGGAGTGTATGAATTCGCTTAGGGAATTTGAAGGCAGAACTGTAGAGAAAGCCATTGACGCTGCCTTAAAAGAACTCGATATCCCAAGAGAAGAGCTTGATTACAGCGTTGTGTCCAAAGGGAGCCAGGGTCTGTTTGGCCTCTTTGGGGCTAAAAAAGCCAAGATCTCTGTTGTTCCCAGAAAAAAAGGGGCCAAGCAGGGAAGGGTAGCCAAAAGTCTTGTGGATGAGGCTTTTGGTGTGGCTGAGCCTGAACAGAAGGCCTCCTTTGAGGCTGAAGCCCCGCAAGGGGAGGATCGTACTTATGAGTACACCGAGCGCACCTTTGAGGATGGGTTTTTCAAAGGCATGACCGCAGCGGATGCAGGTGTCGAGATCTTAAAGGAGATTGCCACCTTTATCTCTGAAGAGTCCCAAATCGCCTACAAGGTGGAAGGGGACATCCTCACGTACAACGTCACAGGCGGCAACGCCGCTGTGATGATCGGGAAAAAAGGCCAGACCCTCGAGGCGATCCAGTACCTCCTGGACAAGATCATCAACAAGCACAGTGTGGATCGTGTACGGGTTCAGGTGGATATTGAAGGCTACCTGGAGCTGCGCAAAGAAAAACTGCGCCAGCATGCTCAGCGTATGGCCGAGAAGGTCAAGAAGACCGGTAAACCTCACACCATTGGACACATGTCCTCCCACGACCGTCGCATCATCCACCTGACATTAAAGGATGATCGCGGAGTCCGGACCCAGTCCATGGGCGAGGGGTATTACCGTCGCCTGGTGATCTTCCCCAAAAGAAATAAAAAAATGCGCAATAAAAACAGATAATTAAGTTTTTATTGCTGTTCTTTTTAAGCCTGTTCGGCCACCCTTGTGGCCAGCAGGCTTTTTTTATGGCTGAGCCATGGGGGACGTGGTATTTTAGTTAGAAAACAAATTTTTAAAATAAAGGGACGACAGTGCTTCAAAAAATGCCTCCGGCGGCAAGGTGTGCCACCTTGAAAGCAGGTTGCGTAAGTGCTTCGTCCCTCGTTCCTCGGGCCAAAGCACATACGCCGCCTATGATTCGGTAGCCTTCCCTAAGTATGGGTTGAATTGTTAATATTTTGCCCTATTTTGTAACTATTCTGCTCAACATAACCGATCATGGCAAATCATTGACTCTGGTTTACTGAGTATGCCGCCTCCTCTTCTCTCTGCCCCTATGGGGCTGAGAGAAGAGGAGGCGGCAACCGGAAAGTTTTTGCGGCGCTTTTTTCAAAAAGCGACCCGCCGGAGGCATGGTTGAATCGCCACCGGTGCTCATTATTAACGACATACATGACAGCAGAAAAGAGCTATGAGCTATTTGGATTTTGACACCATCGCAGCCATTGCCACGCCGGTAGGGCGTGGAGGCATCGGTATCATTCGGGTCTCCGGAGAAAAAGCGGTAGAGATCGCCATGTCTTTCTTTCGTCCTGTTTCAGGCGTCAGGGAGCCCAAGAGTCACCGTGTCTATTACGGCACATTCGTGGGTGAGAATGAGGAGGCTCTCGATGAGGTGATCCTCTTTTACATGAAGGGGCCGAAGTCGTACACCGCCGAAGATTGTGTGGAGATTCAGTCCCACGCCAGCCCGGTGGTGATGCGTCAGATCCTTGACCTTCTCCTGGCGGCGGGGGCACGTCTTGCTGACCCGGGGGAGTTTACCAAACGGGCTTATCTGAACGGGCGTATCAACTTGTCCCAGGCTGAAGCGGTCATTGACCTCATCAACGCACGCACCACCACCTCTCATGAAATGGCCATTTCCATGGTCAAGGGAGAGTTGGGGGAGCGCATTGCAGGTCTGCGGGACACGCTGAAGGAGATCTCCGTTACCCTTGAGGCGATTCTTGATTTTCCCGATGATGTGGATGAATCCATTCAGGCCGATATGATTCGCGGGAAGTTGGCAGGGGAGATGACAGAGACCCTTACCGCTTTCATTCAGAACTTCGATGACTCGGACATTTTCCGTAATGGCATACGGGTCGTTATTGCCGGCCCCCCGAACTCTGGCAAATCCAGCCTTATGAATTATCTCTCCGGTGAGGAACGTGCCATCGTAACCTCTGTACCGGGGACCACACGGGATCTCATCGAGGAGTTTATCCATATTGACGGCATTGCCTTTCATGTTACGGATACGGCCGGCATTCGAGTGACGGATGATCCGGTGGAGAAGATCGGCATCGAGCGCACCTTGACCCGTATTGAAGCCTCCGACCTGGTGTTGTACCTGGTGGATGGCTCCGAGGGGCTCCCGTCAGAGGTACTGACACAGATCCGCAGCTACAACGATTCCCGTCAATGCATCGTGCTTGTCAACAAAGCCGATTTACCCCCTCGGGGTGTCCTCGGGGTCCTTGAAGGGGAGGGCATTGAGTGTCTGTCGGTCTCTGTGAAAACAGGGGAGGGAATCGATGCTGTAAAAGAGAAGGTGGTGGCTCGCATCCTTGACAGCCTTCCTGAGGATCGCAGTGCCCTTGTTCCCAACCGAAGGCAGGTCGAACTGGTAAGAAAGGCTTTAAATAATGTGGAAAATGCTGTAGAGGGTATAGACTCTCAGCTCTCCTTTGATGCCATTGCCATCGACATTCGTTCGGCCATGGATCTTATGGGTGAGATATTGGGCGAAGAGGTTCGTGTGGATATCCTGGACGAGATATTCAGTAATTTCTGTATCGGCAAATAGGCACGGCTCCAAGAATCGGAGCAGGGCTGTTTCACGTGAAACAATCATCACCCGAGAAAACGAAGAGCTCATTCCGCAGAAGGCATAGTATCGTATGCTCGAAGGCGGTCGTGGGAAGCTGTTGACAGGAAGGGTGACGACATAGATGGAGAGGCACATGGATTTAACTAACGCATTTTCCCGCTACGAAGCATTGGTGGATCAGGTCGGTCAGGTATTCAACAAGGTGAGCACTGAGTTTACCGAAGAGGTCAAATGCAAGCCCGCCTGTGACGATTGCTGCCATGCTCTGTTTGATCTTACCTTTGTGGAAGCGCTCTATATCAAGAGCAAGTTTGATGAGGTGTTTGCCGGGAAGGCCCGCTTTGAGATCACCGAGTATGCGAACAAAACAGACCGCGCCCTGGCCAAGATGAAGAAAGAGGCCTACAAGCGACACGAAGCCGGTGAATCCGACACGGCGATCATCGAGGCTGTCTCCAAGATGCGCGTCAGGTGCCCGCTTTTAGGTGAGGATGGCAAATGCCAGATGTACGACTACCGTCCCATCGCCTGCCGAGTTTACGGGATTCCCACGTCAGCTGGTGGTCAGGGGCATACGTGTGGGCTTTCTGGATTTGATGAGGGCAAGGCCTACCCCACCTTGAATATGGATCTTGTGTACAACCGTCTTTACGCCATCTCAGGTGACCTGGTCCGAGAGTTGAATTCCAAGTACACCAAGATGGGACGTGTCCTGGTTCCCCTTTCCATGGCCCTTATTACCGATTACAACGAAGAGTATCTTGGAATCGAGGTGACATCATGAGCACTGTAGGAATGACCCACAACGAGTTTACCGATGACGAGGTGGAGGCCAAGAAGAAGGCGATCTTCGATGCCATGGGCAAGCGTGGGCAGAAGTGGATCATGAAGCAGGGGTATGATGAGTGGAACCCCTTTGGTGACCCCAAAGACCCCCTTGATATTCGTGTGGATGGTTCTGAACGCACCGTGGATCAATTGATCCGTGAGTTCCTGGCAGATGCCGGACCGGAAGATCCGTCAAATCAGTACAGCCAGACCGTCATGGAAATGGCCATGGGCATCATGAACAACACAGACAAGGCGCGTGCAGCCTTTGAATTTGTTCACTGGTACAATGAGCTGCTGAAGAAAGAAGGGAAAACCCTTAGCTTTGGTTAGTTGTTGAATAGAGCCTCCGGCAGCCCTGCCGGGGGCTAAGCTTTTGTCTGATCTGAAAGCGTGGGTTTAACATACAGGTTCTGAAAGAACGCCCTGCATCAGTTCCGCACGAAAGGCGGATGTGATCTGACTCAGGGAACGAGGGCCATGGCCCATCCGCACCCTGCTTTATAGGTGGCACACCTTGCCGCAGAGGCTTTTTTTAACGTTCCTGTCTTCACAAAAGGCAGTCCATGGGTTCATCATCCGTTCAAGCATTTTTACTGGACACAGTCCATGGGAGCACCCGTTCCCTTACCCCCACCGAAATTATCTCTGAACTTACCCGAGAGCACGGGGTGACACGACGTGACGCCAAGGCATGCCTGACTCTCAGTGTGGCAGAGAACCAGCTTACCTACAGGCAGGTGTTGGGGCGTACCGTGGTGGTTCCATCGTTAAATCGCTATTATGATCTTGCACCAGGCGTGGTCTTGTGCCCGCCCCACCTTCCTTCCCATCCCGAAAAAGCCCACTGCATCACCATGAAAGAGGGGATCAGTTTTGGCAACGGGACCCATCCCACGACACGGCTGTGTGCTGAGTTGATGATGGCTTCCTCCGGTACTTTTGGGGGATGCAACAGGGCCCTTGATCTTGGAACGGGAACCGGTGTTCTTTCCCTTCTGGCGGTCAAGTTAGGGGTTGCCCATGTCGATGCCACTGAAATTGATCCCATCGCCCTTCATGATGCCCGAGAAAACACACGTTTGAATGAATGCATTTCTCGGGTTGAACTTCACCATGCCGATGCCTTTTTGGCGTCTGAACGTTACCAGTTGGTGATGGCCAACCTGCGGTACCCGACCCTGGTCTCTCTTCAGGATGAGATAAACAGGTGGACCGATCCATCGGCGACTCTGATTTTGTCAGGGATCAAAGAGGGGGAGGAGGAGAGGGTTTTTTCTGTCTATGGGCAGAATTTTCACCTGATATCTCAAAAAAAGAGCAAAGGATGGGTGGGATTGTCCTTTAAAAAGTCAATGTAGCATTAAAGCTGGATAAATTTAAAAAATTTAAAAAAAATGAAGTATTCAGGTTGTGATATAAAAACCCCCAAGATCGTTCGATTTTGGGGGTTTTCTTTTTATAATACCGTAATTGTTGGGTTTATATGGGGCTTTTTTGAGGTTTTTACGGGGGGTGGGTTGTTTTTATCAGAAAAACTGTGTTCCACGTGAAACAATGCCATTGGGACACTCTTGGGATCGCATGTGGGTCGTCTCGTTGTGGAGATGGTATTGTGTAAATCATCAGCATCGGGTTTGTGGGATGCTACATCGTACCCGCCATTGATGTATGAATGATCAGATCCTGAAAAACCAGTTGGCCCAACGTTTCAAAAAATTGGTCCCCGGAGCAGGTTCACGGCTCAAACGATGAGGCGCAGGCCACGCAATGGGTGGCTTCAGGGATTAATTTCAGACGGGCCATGGGAATGGGTTCCTCGCACGCCACACAATAGCCGTACTCATCGTCCTCCACCATCTCGAGGGCTTGCTCCAGTCGGCGTATACGAGCTTTGCGTGCGCGAGCTGACGCTTCCCCTATGTGACGGGACTGCATGGCCTCAACACGGGATATCCGTCCTATGGCACTGTCAGGCGTCACCGCGGGTTTGGTCTCACCCTCAGTGGCGGCGAGTTCCTCTTTCAGGGTTGCAAGTTCGGATGTAAGCAGCTGTTTCAGTTCCTGGCGTTGTTGAGGTGTCACAGAATATCAAGCTCCGTAAGGGTTTGTTTCAGGTGGTTCACCCCGCAAACGAGGTGGGCGTCGATGCCAAGGGAACGAGCAGCGTCGATATTTACAGGGGTGTCGTCAAAGAAAAGCGTTTCGTCTGGGGCGACACCGAGTGTCTTCAGCACATGGGAAAACGAAGCACTGTCGGGTTTCATGCACCCGAGATGGTGGGAGGGAAAGTTGTAATGAAAGAGGCGGTCAATCCCTAAATTATCGCAGAGATTATGCCAGTGCAGCTCGTTGGTATTGGAGAGTGACGCTGTCAGGTATCGTCCATGGATCCCTTTCATCAACTCGTCAAATCCAGGATAGGGGCGTGTCGTCCAACTGGTGAACGCGGCAAGAAAGGTCGGAGCATCCACGGGAAGAGAAAACTCACGGATAAAGGTATCCGCAAACGTAGTGGGAGTGATGCGACCTGTCTCGAACTCTTTTACGGACTGAGAGCGAAGCCAGAGGTTCCAGAGCTCTTGCTCTGTGTGAAGTCCCTTGGTCCACTCAAGCATCTGATCAACGCCAGACAGCTGAATAAACACGCCGCCGATATCAAAGAGAAGCAGCTTAACGTGGTCGTTCATGGTCACTCCTCGGAAAGGGATAAAATCAACATGGGGATAACAACGCATAGGGTTTGCCACCCTGAAACGGTGACGTCTAAATTGGTCATCTGCCCCCACTATACCCTAAAACCCGTGCGAGTCATGGGGAGAAAAATAAAAACAGGATGTCACCGGTGGTGCCTCCGGTGTGTGCATTAAACAAAAACGTCGCAACACCGTTCCGGTTGCCTCCCTTTTTGGCGGTACTGGCCCGTTGGGGCCAAGCGATACCAGGGCAGGCGCATGCTCGTTGAGGCGAGTACAGATGATACATCAGCGTCTTCGAATAAATTGAAAATGATCTCAACACCTGTTTGTCAAATATGTGGCCCCAGCAGGGCCGTCGGAGGCGACTTGAAACCGAACAGAATCAAAAAAAATTAAAAAAAAAGCGCCGCTTTTTAAGGCGGCGCTTGGTCTTACAGGGTAACCCTATTTGTCAGAGCGAGTGCTCTTGCTGTATCTGTTTCCAGGGCGCTTCCGATACTTCGGGGCGTTGGGCCTTCGCGTGTTTCGCACGGGGCGTTGCCCTTTGGGTTGCCGCTCTCGTGAAGACGCGGTCTCGGCTTTCTCTTTGCTCTGAGCCCCATGGGGTGCCGCAGTCTCTTTGGGTTCTGTTTCCTCAGGCTTAACAGGTGCCGGGGCAGCCTCAGCCACCTCTTCTGCGGGTTGCTCATCGTGCCAGGGTGACAATGGCATGGGGGCTTCCTTGGGAGAGGTTTTTCGGGTATTTCGGGGAGGGCGTTGCCTCCGCGGTTGACGACCGCGCGAAGGAGCTTTTTGGGCTTTTTCTTCGCTGTCACTGTCTTTCTGGACTGTCTCCACGGGGGCTTCGTCCTCTATAGCCTTATCAGCAACCGGAGTCTCCAGTGTGCTGTCCTCAAGGGGTTGATCTTCATACCAGGGGGATACTGGCATGGGAGCTTCCTTGGGTGAGGCTTTTCGAGTGTTTCGAGGGGGACGCTGTCGTCTGGGTTTTCGATTCCGGGAAGCAGCGTCATCGGTTTTATCCTCGGTGACGGTGGCCTCCTGCTCAGTCTCCACAGGAGCCTCATCCTCAGGTGCTTCTGCAGGCATTGGCGAATCTTCTGCCTCGCCTTCTGAAGGCTGCTCATCGTGCCAGGGTGACGATGACTTCTGGGGTTTGGTCTGGCGCTGATTCCGGGCAGGTGGCATGACTTCCTGAAGGAGCTCGTTTTCGGGGTATTCACAATCGAGTTTGTGGCCCAGGAGCTCTTCAATGGCAGGAATGTAATAGGAGTCATCCTCACAGGCGAAGCTGACCGAGGTTCCGGTGGCTCCGGCGCGGCCGGTGCGCCCGATGCGGTGCACATAGTGCTCAGCATCCTGGGGCAGGTTGTAGTTGATGACGTGGCTGATTTCGTCGATGTGAAGGCCGCGGGCGGCAACATCGGTGGCCACAAGAATCTGAACCTTACCGGATCGGAAATCTTCCAGGGCTCGGATCCGTTTGTTTTGGGCCACTTCACCGGAGAGGAGGTCCGCACTCACCTTGTAACGTGTGAGCTTTTCGCAGAGACGTCGAGCCTGGTCTCGTCGGTTGGTGAAGACGAGAACCTTCGTGAGTTTCTTGGTGGTGATGAGGTTGTAGAGAAGAGGGAATTTCTCGTCGGTGGTGACAAGAAAGATCTTCTGGTCTATGGACGCGGACTCAATGGTGTCCGGTTCAATTTCTACGTTGAATGGCTCCCTTGTCCACTGATCGGCAAGACGCATCACATCACTGGTGTAGGTGGCACTGAAAAAGAGGGTCTGCCTCTGATCCTTGTGGGGGGTGGCGTAGACAATTTTGCGGATATCGGGAATAAATCCCATGTCCAGCATGCGGTCTGCTTCGTCGATGACCAGAATCTCCACCCGGGAGAGATCCACGAGTTTCTGATTTTTAAAATCGATGAGGCGTCCCGGGGTGGCCACGATGATGTCGACGGATCCGGCAACACCTTTCTTCTGTTTCTCGTAGCCGGTGCCACCGAAGAGAGAGACGATTTTGTACGGTGTGAACTTGCAGAGAGCCAAAGCGTCTTTTTCAATCTGAAGGGCAAGTTCACGGGTGGGGGCGAGAATCAGAGCACGGGGAAAGCCTCGTTCGGGGCCTCCACGCATCGGCTTCTTCGCCAGGTGGTTGATAATGGTGATGAGAAAGGCTGCACTCTTTCCGGTACCGGTCTGGGCCTTGCCGATGGCATCGTTGCCCTTCAGGGTTTCGGGCAGGGCTCCGGCTTGAATGGGGGTGGCGTACTGAAACCCGAGTTCGGCAATGCCTTGCATCAGCTTGATGGGAAGATCCAGATCGTGAAATCGAACCTCTCCCTCTTTCTCAGGGACCTGAAAGTCGGACAGGCTCCAGGCGGGTTTGCGGGGCTGCTTGGGAGCGGGAGTTTTCTGGGGAGCCTCTTTACGGGGGGCTGTTTCGCGTGCCGGCCGCTGAGCTTTAGGCTGTCGCTGCTCTCTTACCGGACGGCCATTTCGTGCTGGCGCCTTATCGCGCTGGGGCTTCTCATCACCGGCTGGTTTCCTGGCAGGGGATTGCTTTGAGGGTTTTCCCTTGCCACGTTGTCTGGCATCACCTCGCTGGGGCTTTCTCTCTCCAGTCTGGGCATCGGGGCTCTTTTTGTCCCTGGGGCGGCGTCGCCGCTCAGCTCGCTCTTTTCTGGCCTGTTCTTCTGCTTTTTTACGTGAGAGCTCTGCGAACGGTATGGCTGCCGATTCGTCGTCCTTGCTCGATCCTGTGACAAATTCCGCTATGCGTTTAAATAGGTTTCGTATCAATCGAATTTCTTCCCAAATCGTTTCAGTTATGTTGCATGTGATTGGTGATTGAGACCATGGGCCACGGTGCGTGAAGTTGGGGTGCGTGTGGCTCGGGGAGTCGTGCCCTGATCGTTTTAAGTGGCTCTGATCCTGATGAGTCCCATCTCATCCCGGGTCGATCGAGGGGTGCGGGTGCGGCCTGCCGGCACCACAATCGGTCGAACGGGTCTATCAGAGCAGTCATCCCGTGAAAAAAAGACGGTTTGACGCCCTGGTGCTTTATGTTACAAACAGGACATCCCGCTTTAGGATGTACCTTATATACAGGCAAGAAGCCCATTTAGGCAATATTTTTGATAAATCCTTTTAAATATAATAAATAACGGGAAACAATTCCAGTGGTAAGAGATCATGGAAAAGAGAGACTGGTGACCGCCCTGGTGGCCAACGAAAAAGGAGAGATCTTCGATCTCGAAGGCTATGGGGCGGTGGGGCGATGCGGTGAGGTGTTGATGCCCCTCACCGTGGGTGAGACGCTGTTTATGCCGGACGGGGGCGAGCTGATGCGCCTCCCCGAGCGCTATGTTCTGGTCTGGAACATGGAAATCGATGCCGTGGAGACCTTATCCCACAACCCATACAATCCCGAAGAGCGCATCTACCCGGTGGCGGCCTTTAACTCTCCGGGCTATGTGAATACCGCCCAGGTCGCGGCCGTTGAAGAGGAGGACGCAGGGCCGTTGCCTCTTTTTTCTTATTGTGCCGTCGGGTGGTATGACGAAGGTTTTCGAACGGCCTGCCTGAGGGTGGATGAAGAGGAGCGGCAACACCTTCGCCTCATGCCCATACCCAAAGTTCAAGAGGGCGTGGATGAGATGCGCGGGCGGTTTCCCGAAAACCGCCTTTTCAGGCACTTGGAGCGCTGCGCCCTGTCTTACGGTTGCCCTGCTGCAAAGAACCTGTATATCGGTCGGTGTGAAGCCCCGCTGCCCACTTCACGCCAGTGCAACGCCCGCTGTTTGGGGTGTATCTCCCACCAGAGCGGGCCCTCCCTCTCCTCATGTCAGGACCGTATTGACTTTACACCCAGCCCCGATGAGATCAGTGAGGTGGCCCTGACCCATATCGAGAGGGTCCCGGACGGCGTTGTGAGTTTCGGGCAGGGGTGCGAGGGTGACCCGTTGCTGGCGGCTGAGGTTATTGAGCCGGCCATTGCTTTGATTCGATCCAAGACCGCGGACGGGACCATCAACATGAACACCAACGGCAGCCTTCCGTTGGTGCTGGACCGTCTTTTTGCGGCCGGCCTTGATTCGATACGGGTCAGCATGAACAGCGTCCGGAAGGATATCTACACCAGCTACTTCAGGCCCAACGGGTACCGGTATGAGGACGTGGTCGAAAGCTTTCAGGTGGCCCGAAAGCACGGAGCCTACAAAGCGATCAACTACCTCAACGCACCGGGTATCACCGATTGTGAGGAAGAGGTGGAGGCGTTGAGCGACTTTATCGAGGCCTGCGATGTGGATCTTATCCAGTGGCGTAACATCAATTTTGATCCGTTGCGGTATTATGAAGCCATGGAGGCAGCCGGACCCATCGGGATGCCCATGGGGGTCCGGCGCATGATTCTTCGATTGGAAAAACGCTTTCCCAAGCTGAAGCACGGCTACTTCAACCCATCCAGGGAGATGTACGCAGAGCGTCCCGGAGGACGGAACATCAAGCGGCAGGCCCCGAAAAAGGGGACCGGTCGGAAGAAGAGGAGATAAGTGCCATGGCATGGCTCGAAATACGCGTAACCTATGAAGCCAAAGAGGACCTTCCGGCCGACGAACTTCTGGCCGATGCTTTTTCCGCCGTGGGCATCGGGTCGGTCTCCGTGACCCTTCCCGATGTAGAACCCGTGGAAGGATGGGATCCGGGAGGCTACAAGCAGGACACCGATTATGCCGTCACCGGGTACGTTGACGTGGATGGAAAGGAAGAGGGGGTCCTGAAGTCCCTTGAAGAGCACCTCGTGGACTTAAGCAGCAGGTCAGGGATTGTGTGCAAGGTCACCACAGCCATGATACCCGACACGGATTGGAATGAATCCTGGAAGGCCAACTTCAAACCGGTACACCTGACCGAGACCTTCGTGGTGAAACCGACCTGGGAGGAGTATATCCCGGTGGAGGGCGAAAAGGTGATCGCTATTGATCCCGGCATGGCC
>Ga0193953_1001277_pt1 | contig 11830 bp, 5 predicted proteins | sample BB_4_MG_FD_140325 | JGI IMG/M metagenome (GOLD analysis project Ga0193953, IMG submission 140325) | Microbial mat bacterial communities from the Broadkill River, Lewes, Delaware, United States - BB_4_MG | ecosystem: Environmental > Aquatic > Freshwater > River > Microbial mats | place: USA... | reverse complement strand
GTAATCAAAAGAAAGGCCTCCTGAACCCTCTGCAAATAAATTCGCTGTACCATTTTCACAAATTAAAGTATCATTACTTACCGTCACAGTAACAAGAGCAGGATCAGCAAGATTCACAACTTCACATATCACACAACCTAAAGTAGACCGTGAACAAACATTGTAAGGTCCGGCTGGCAGGTTCACAAAAAAGGAATCGACTTGCCATGTAAGTCCACCGTCATTACTATACTCAACTGCCAAATGATTGTCAACTTGAATTGCACCATCCGAGAAACTATTGCAACTTGGATCATCGAAGCTTACTATTTGTGCTGGAGTTTCAACCGAAACCACAATCGTATCAGAAGTTGTACAAACTGGTGAAAAGGTAATATCATCTAGTGCAAAGTCATTTCCAGACCCTGAAGTACTTTGATTTACAATACTTAAAACCGCGGTAACCGCACCACCGGAATTCCAAGAATCAGATACCTGCCCCCAATTACAAATTGCCCCAGTAGAATTAACAGGTCCAATTGGAACACCATTTATATATAATTGAAGATCTGCCTGATTTGGATCATTGCTTACACGCATTGCCCAAAAAGAAAACAAATAATCCGTGTTTATCGTTACTGGAACAGTTTGACTCCATACAACCGTATTTGCAACAGAAGCACCATTTGCCACAAACATATTCGTTGAGCCAGTTGTGTGATCGGTACACCCTGGAAAATTGTTATGGACAAGATTGGCTGCAGTTGTAATGGCCCACTCACCAGGATTAGAAAGTAACCCCCATGCACCTCCACTACCGGCAGCATAACTTGTTGTAAAGTTGTTAGAAGCCGAAGTTACACCGCCTTCAAAATCACCGTTAGCCACAAGATTTGTTATCGGGTTGCTACCAACAACACTATATGCTCCGGGTGTAGACACGTTAATTGTTTGTGTCGTTGCCCCATTAGACCATTCATAAGTCTCAAATCCAGGTCCCGCATCTAAATTCACAGCGTTTCCTGCACAGAGGGTAGTATCATTACCTAAATCAATTGTATTCATCAATGAAACATCTACTGTAGAAACAACAGGACCACAATTGGTCATTTCTGTATAAGAATATATACCAGAAACATTCACATTCGGATCAAACGTTCCTAAATCTCCATTCGATAAAACAGAAGGTCCCGACCATACTCCACCACTTGGTATTGCCGTAAAAAATGAAAAAAGGTCAAAGGGTGCTTGTGAAAAACAATCTGTATAAATTACATCTTCAGAAACCGTGTTGATACATTGAGTAAATAATAAGTCTTCAACAATGATATCAACGCCACTACCTCCCGTGGAATTACAATGAATCACAAATCGAACGCCTGGGGTAGTTGCAACAAAATTAAAAGTTATTTGTTGGTATACATTAGTAAGATTAAGCGTAGTTGTTGAGAGAACGTTATTTAGATCATCGTAAGCCGTATACGTAACATTGGTAACACCAAAAGAATGTCTAGTCCAAAAAGAGATTTCAGTATCCTCTCCGACACAAAAGCCATTGATTGTTCGGTCATATACATCGACATCGCTCAAGCCATTCACCACATTAAACCAACCATGTTGAGAACCGTTAAGAACATAGGACGCATTATTGTAGCTTCCTCCTCCATATATATTTGCAGTCACCGCCCCAGTAATTGGAGAAGGCCCTTCAAATCCTTCGTTGACAATTACCAAAGGTGCAGCACATTGAGCAAAAGCATCCCCTACAAAACATAAGAAAAAACCTATCAATAAAGTATTAAAAAATAACTTCATAATCCGTTCTAACAATTAAAATTCAATTTGAATACGGCGAAGTTAGTGATTGGTTGCCTAAATCGATTTAGGTATTATGTTAAAAGACGTGTTTTTAACTAAATAAGACCAAATTGAACAAGGATTAACAATTAAGCAATCCTCCCCCAATTTGGACGCGATTTCAGCATTTCTTGAAGTCGTGAACGAATCATCTTATTTTCTGGTTTTTCTATTGAAGGATCTTCAGTCAAAACTTCTTTTGCCACGTCCCTTGCCATTGCCACAACTTGAGCATCTTTTGAAAGGTTCGCAATTTTTAAATCGAGCAAACCACTTTGTTGCGTTCCCAATAGATCTCCAGGTCCACGTAATTGCAAATCAACTTCTGCAATTTCGAAACCATCATTTGTTCGAACCATCGTTTTCATTCGCTTCTCGCTATCTTTAGATATTTTATCTCCAGTCATCAAGATACAATACGATTTTTCAGCCCCACGTCCAACACGACCTCTCAATTGATGCAACTGAGATAACCCGAATCTTTCAGCGCTTTCAATAACCATCACAGAGGCATTGGGGACATTCACACCTACTTCAATTACGGTGGTAGCGACCATTATTTGAGTTTCACCTTTCACAAATCTGTTCATTTCAAACTCCTTGTCTTCCGGTTTCATTTGGCCATGTACAATACTCACATTATATTGAGGCATTGGAAAAGCGCGACTTATAGCTTCAAATCCATCTAACAAATTATTGAAATCTAATTTCTCCGACTCTTTAATCAAAGGATAAACAAAATACACCTGCCTACCTTTAGCGATTTCATCTCGAATCAACCCAAAGACGGGCAACCTACTTGCATCGTATTTATGCAGTGTTTTTATTGGTTTTCGGCCTGGAGGTAATTCATCAATCACCGAAACATCCAAATCACCATAAAACGTCATTGCAAGTGTTCTTGGTATTGGTGTCGCTGTCATGATTAACACATGTGGAGGTAAATCATTTTTCTTCCACATCCGTGCACGTTGTGCCACACCAAAGCGATGTTGCTCATCAATCACCACTAAGCCTAAGTTTTTAAACTTTACCGGATCTTCAAGTAATGCGTGCGTACCTATTAATATTTTAATATCTCCATTTATCAACCCTTCATGAAGTGGAATTCGATCTTTCTTTTTTACAGAACCAGTTAAGAGGCTTACATGAATCCCCATCGGTTTCAACATCTCACTAATAGATTCAAAGTGTTGGGTAGCCAGAATTTCTGTAGGCGCAATGATAGCCGCTTGATACCCATTTCCAACTGCCAGCAACATCGAAAGCAACGCAACCAATGTTTTCCCTGACCCTACATCACCTTGCAACAAGCGATTCATGTGATGTCCAGTATATAAATCTCGACGAATTTCTTTGAGAACACGTTTTTGGGCTCCTGTTAATTCGAACGGAATGTGTTTTTTATAAAATGTATTGAATTCATCTCCAACTTCTTCCATCACATACCCCTTTGACTTTTGGATAGTAATTTTTTTTCGAACAAGGAGTTCCAATTGAAGGAAAAACAATTCCTCAAACTTAAGTCTAAACCTCGCTTGCTGCGCTTCCAAATCAGACTTTGGATTGTGAATGGTTTGAATAGCCAATTCTTTTGAAATCAAACGATGTTTCTGTCTTATTTTATCTGACAAAGGTTCTTCGATCTGCCCATTCAATTGATCCAGAATTGTTTTTACCAGTTTTTCAATTCCTTTTGTATGAAGTCCTCTTACGCTTAGCTTTTCAGTACTGGAATAAACGGGTTGATAGCCAATTTCATTATTTCTGTCAATATCTGAAATTTCAGGATGGGCAATGTTCCACCTACCATTAAATTGCGTTGGCTTTCCGTAAATTTGAATTTCTTGATTTATTTTTAATGACTTTTTAACCCAGCTTGCTCCTTTGAACCAAACCAGATCAATCATTCCTGTTTGATCTTGAAACTTTGCTGTTAAGCGTTTACTTCTACCTGAGCCAGCTTCAAGAACCGCTGTAATTCTCCCTTTAATCTGAACATTCCCATTAACATCAAGTAAATCTCTAATTTGGTGGAAACTTGAACGATCAACATAACGAAAGGGATAGTACTCTAGTAAATCACCGAAAGTAAAAATGCCAATTTCCTTCTTGAGTAACTCAGCTTTTTGAGGCCCAACACCTTTCAAGTATTCGATCGGAGTTATGAGGAAATTGTTCATAAAGTAAATCTAAAAAAAATCCCCCGTGTTCACGGAGGATTTTAATCAAATATTTGATTGGAAACTACTTCCCTTTAAATTCAGTCAACCCTTTATTCATCCATTCCTGGAACACTTTTGGATCAGAATGGTTTTGGAAATCAGCAGAACCATTAGATAAATCTTCTCCTTCAGGAGTTTGCATCACATAATAAGGCTGAGCAGCGATATTGTATTCCGAAATTTGTTTGATCATCCATTTATCTCCCACAGTAATCATATCTCTAGTACGATCACCAACCTTCACTCCTTTCTTTTGTTCTGACTCAGGTAACGGGGTGCGCTCATCAACATATAAAGAAACAATAACAACATCGTCTCTTAATGATTCAAAAACACCATCTTCAACCCAAACACCTTCTTCCATTTTTCGGCAATTCACACAATTCCAACCAGTAAAATCAACGAACAGCGGCTTATTGACTTCCTTGGCATATGCCAATGCTTTGTCGTAATCATGAAATACATGAAGACCTCTTGCCGTTGCAAGGTGCGTACCTTCTGGGCCGTGCTCTTCAACTGAAGAACCACCTCCACCTCCAAAACCTCTAGGAGATTCTGCATATGTGCTTGGAGGAGGGAAAGCATTAATCAATTTTAATGGTGCTCCCCATAAACCTGGAATCATGTAAATGACAAACGCTAAAACGAAAGTACCAAATAACGCCCTTCCCACGGACAATCGCTCAATTGGACTATCATGAGGCAATACCACTTTTCCAAATAGATATAATGCAAGAACAGCAAATACAGCGATCCAAATTGCTAAGAAGACTTCTCTCTCTAACATATGCGATTGCCAAGCAAGATCAGCGTTTGATAAAAATTTAAACGCAAGAGCTAACTCTAAAAATCCTAAAACCACTTTCACTGTATTCAACCATCCACCAGATTGTGGTAATGAATTCATCCAACCTGGAAACGCTGCGAATAGAGCAAAAGGCAATGCTAAGGCTAATGAGAAACCGAACATTCCTATTATTGGTGTCATACCTCCAGTTTCTGCAGCTTTAACAAGCAATGTTCCCACAATAGGACCAGTACAAGAAAATGAAACTAAAGCAAGAACTAGCGCCATGAAAAAGATTCCAACTAATCCACCTTTATCTGCCTTTGAATCCGCTTTATTCACCCATGAATTTGGCATTCTAATTTCGAATGCGCCCATAAACGAAATTGCGAAAACAACCAAAAGGCCAAAGAATACAAGATTAAACCACGGATTTGTCGACATATCATTTAATACTGAAGCTCCAAAAATTCCAGTTATAACAGTCCCTAATAGGATATAAATAGCAATGATAGAAATAGCATAAATAATTGCGTTTCGAATTCCCTTTGCTTTCGTTTTACTTTGCTTTGTAAAGAAACTCACTGTCATTGGGATCATAGGGAAAACACATGGCGTTAACAAGGCAGCAAGTCCACTTGCAAATGACAATGCAAAAATAGCCCAAACAGACATGTTATCCGTGTCGTTATTATTAACTGGAGCTTCATCTTCAGACGATTGTTTCTTATGATCCTGTCCTGAATCTACATCATCCATCGTTATTGGTGCTTCAATATCTGCAGTACTAGAAGTATCTTCGATAGGCGCATTCAAATCATCTTCTGGCACCTCTTGAACCTCAGCTTTAACTCCTTTAATATTCACTGTAAAATCTGCATCGTAAGGAGGAAGACAGTGTGTATCATCGCACGTTTGAAATTTAAACTGCCCTTTCAATTTAAAATCTTTCTCGGAAGTAATTTTAATTTTTTGTTTAAGCGTAATTGTATTAGAATGATAGTACAAATCTTCATCAGCTAATTCATCGTGTTCAAAAATCGGCTTTGGTTCAATCACCTTACCCACCTTTTTATACCCTGCATTTGGTTCTAAAACAATTTCTGTCGGCAAGGTAAATACACCATCTGGCAAATGAACAGCATAAATATGCCAATGTTCAACCATTGTTATTTTACCAATAATTGTTGCTTCATCTCCGTTTTGCTCTACCGAAAATTTCCAGCTTACTTTGTCTTCAGGAAATTCAAGTTGTGCAGATGCACTTTGAACAAACATTGGCGCTACAATAAAAAGCAACGCACCAAATAATAGTGTGATTTTATTTTTCATCTTACTTGTTAATCTTAATGGAGAATTCGATATCAGTTGGCGGTAAACACATAGTATCGTTACAAACCATGAATGTTACCACACCTTTTACAGTGGTAGACCTCTCAACTTTAATTTTCTGTTTAAAAATGACTTCATCTTTGAAAAAATTCAATTCCCCTTCAAAGTTTTCATCATACTCTTTCAACGATTCAGGTTCAATTGTTTTTCCAACAAGTGTATAATCGTCATTTTCTTCAAATGAAAAACTCGTTGGAATTGGCCCTAAATCATTATCAATTTTCTGACTATACAAGTGCCAACCACCTGCAATAACGGCTTTCACCTCAACGATATCCAAATCATTATCAAAAGAATATGACCATTGGACCTTTTCTTGTCCAAATGAAAAGGCTGTTACAATAAGAAATACTAGAAAAAGAAGTGTTTTGTGCATACCGAATTTTACTTGATTCAAATTTACACATTAGGAATTAATAAATGACAAGACAATTGAAATCATCCTTGTAATCCCAAAAATAGAATTCAAGTTAAATTATAAGCAATAATTGAAAAATTGGTAATTACGATTTGATTTCTACAATTCGATCAATTGGTAACCACACCCCACCTTTCAAGCAGATATATTTTGCGCCAAACGCCCAAATTGTTGTATCTACTCGCTTTAAACCGGCATCATCTTGAAAATAAATTGAGACCTTATTATGATAAGCGTTTCCCAATTTTGTGGCGTTTTCAATTTGTTGTTGGAGCTTAGGATGTTGATCCACTTTTTCTTTTTGATTGAACGTAAGTGTATTAATTAACTCCTTTTCAATCAATTCTGGCTTAAATGATACTTGCATAGTTCTACGGTTTGAGATGAATAATATAAAACTATTTTTCCAGATTTCGAAATATTTTTTTGTAGAACTCTATAATTTAACACCATTGGAATTGAATGGAACACGAGCTTGAGCTGACACTTTCTGATCCGTAAACATCCCCTTTTCAAACATAAACATGGCAGTTATCCCAATCATTGCGGCATTATCTGTACAGTACTCAAATTTTGGAATATATGTTTTCCAACCTTTGCTATTTCCAAGTTCGTTAATTCTTGTTCTTAGTCCACTATTGGCTGAAACTCCACCAGCAATCGCAATATGCTTAATACCATAATGATCTGCAGCCTTCACTAATTGTTTCATCAAAACCTCAATGATAGAATATTGAATTGAAGCACACAAATCGTCAAGATTCTCCTTGATAAAATCTGGGTTATCCTTCTCTTGTTTCTGAATAAAATATAGAATTGATGTTTTAAGTCCGCTAAAACTGTAATTAAATCCATCCACTCTTGGCTTTGCAAATTGAAAAGCCTTTTTATTTCCATTTTGAGCATGCTTATCTATCAAAGGCCCTCCGGGATAATCAAACCCAATTACTTTTGCACTTTTATCAAACGCTTCACCAGCGGCATCATCAATGGTTGTTCCGATTATTTCCATATCCAATGCATCTCGAACTAAAACAATTTGTGTATGTCCACCAGAAACTGTTAAACATAAAAAAGGAAATTCCGGCTTATCCTTTCCGTCTTCAATGAAGTGAGCAAGAACATGTCCATACATGTGATTAACATCAATTAACGGTATATCCAATGCGAGTGCCATCGACTTCGCAAACGATGTACCTACAACAAGCGAACCAAGTAAACCTGGACCTTTCGTGAAAGCAATGGCATCAATTTCACCTTTTGAAATTCCCGCTTTTTTAATTGCACTATCGACAACGGGAACAATATTTTGCAAATGAGCACGACTTGCAAGTTCAGGCACTACACCTCCATACTCGCTGTGAACCGACTGCCCAGCAGTTAAATTTGATAAAACGGTGTCATTTTTGAGCACTGCAGCTGATGTATCATCACAAGATGATTCAATCGCAAGAATGATAGTCTGTTTTTGACGCACAATGTTTAAGTTTGTAACGAATGGCAAAATTACTCAAAATATTAGGAAAGACGCTAGGAGGAATCTTAGAGTGGATACTAATATTCGTGATTTTATTCAGTTTTGGAATCAGAACTTCAGCAGTTCAGACATTTTTGGCATCTCAAGCCGCTTCATATTTATCAAATGAATTGAATGCCACGGTTGATATAGAAACCGTGGCTATTGTTTTTCCAGATGAGATAGCTTTAGATGGAATTCTATTAACAGATACCAATAAAGACACCATCTTTTATGCAAAAACAATATATGCAACGCTCGATGATTACGATATATCAAAACTGTCCTTTGACTTAAGTGCTGTTGATGTAGAAAGTGGTTTAATTCATATACAGAGGGACAAAGAAGGCATATTCAATCACCAATTCTTGAAGGATTATTTTGCTTCAACGAAGAAAAAAGAGAAGAAAAACCCAAAAATCACAGTCGCAAATGTCAGTTTAAGCGACATGCGATTCAAATATGATGATTTCAGAAAAGAAATTAGAACTTCAGGGGTGGATTACTTTCACATTGACACAAAAAACATTGACGGTACAATAAATAATTTCAAAATTGAAAATGGAGTTTATTCTGCGGATATAAATAGTTTTAGTTTTAGTGAAAAATCAGGTTTCATACTCGATAACCTAAACACAAAAGCCTCCGTTTCACACGATGGAATTTTTCTTGAAAATTTAATCTTAACCTCTGACAGATCGCATATTGAAGCCCAAAAATTCGATATGTTATCTACTGGTTTAGAAGATTTTAAATATTTTGTTGACAGTGTAAAATTCGACGCTAAAATTGACAAAAGCACTGTTGACCTTTCTGAAGCTGCTCTATTCGCTTATGTTTTAGAAGGAATGAATGATACCATTCAACTCTCTACTTCTATTCAAAAAGAAGTGAAACGACTGAAACTTGCAAATTTCGATTTAAGAACATTAAACAAAACACGAATTACTGGAACGTTAAACCTACCAGACTACAGGAATCCAAAATCAGCTTTCTTTCAAGAACGCATCGATTATGCCTACGTTGATATAAACGAATTGGAAACAATTAAGTTGCCGAATTCATTCGATGCGGAGTATCTCAATTTTGACCCTATGGTTAACCGTCTTGGACATTTTGAAGCCGAAGAAATTCAACTCGATGGCTTCTATTCACAATTTGTAATTGCGGCTGAAAATGTAAAAACAAGCATTGGCAATGTGCGCATGGACAATGGTGTCATGTTTACCCAAAACAAAGAAAATGATTCATATTTCTTTCAGCGTTCAGGCGCAAATGATTACGATGTTAAAATTGAAAACTTTGAATTAGGAAAACTTTTGGCAAATGATGACATTGGAGTTATCGATGGTATTTTCTTCCTTTCCGGTGAAGCGAAGTCAATTTCAGACATTGCTTTCACTTCAATTGAAGGCGAAGTAAATCGATTAGATTATCTCAACTATCCCTACAGTCATATTACCGTATTGGAAGGGACATTAATAGACGAACGGTTCACTGGTAAAATTGATGTTAAGGACGACAACGTTGATTTAGCCTATGATGGAAGTATTGATTTTAAAGATGAACTTCATTTAAATTTTGATGTAAACGTTGCAAATGCACTACTTGACCAGCTAAACATCGCGACTAAAAACTCAACTGTATCCTCTCACTTTAAAATTAATCTGCGCGGAAATAATCCGAATAAATTCAGAGGAACGGTTATTATGGACCAATTCAATTTCACTGAAGGTAAGCGTAAATTCAGCATCCCATCCATGAAAATTGATATTGCTCGAAGTGATTTGGAGGATCGCTTCACGGTTAAAAGTGACATCGCAACCGTAGATGTAAAAGGGAAAATCAATTTCAATTACATTATTGATGATTTCAATTATCAATTCAGTCGAATATTCCCTGCCCTATTCAAAGAAGATATTACAAAACAAAATAAGGATCGGTTTGACAACTTTGAATTTAGTGCCGTAATCGGACAATCTGATAATTTTCTAGCCATTTTTTTTCCTGAGCTTAGGGTTGCTCCTGGCACGGAGATAAAAGGACATTACTTGTCGGAATCGTCTAACTTTTTAGCGGATATGCGTTCCGATTCAATCCATTTTGGCGATTTTCATTTTCAACAAGTTGACTTCCATCAAATTATGGATTCAAATGACCTGTCTTTATCATTCCATGCAACGAATTTTAAATTCAAAGATTCCCTTTCATTTGATGAATTGGATTTCAAAACAGCAGGAGCGGCGGATGAACTCTTTTCTGATTTATCATGGGGACAACAATCCGGACATCCTTCATTGATAAAATGGACCACCAAATTAATGGATCCTCAACATTACAAAGTTGACTTAGAACCATCATACTTCCATGTAAACACAAATAAATGGCAAATCGCCAACGCTTCAAAGTTTACTTTTTATAGCGACACTATGCACGTCGAAAATTTCTTATTAACTCGAAATGATCAATCCATCTCCGTCGCAGGATATTTATCAAACGTAGATAAACACAAACTGAATTTCGATATCCATGATCTAGATATCTCAGAACTATCTGAATTTATTTCTGATATTCCATTAAAAGGAACATTGAATGCTACTGGAAACATTTCAAATCCAATGAAAAACTTTCAATATAGCGGAGATGCGAACATCAAGGAACTCTTCATGAAAAATCAGCTTGTAGGAGATGTAAATGTATCCTCACATTGGATGCCATCAAACAAAAGTATAGCGTTGCAGGGTGATTTAATCTACAAGAAAAATCAAACTTTCGATTTCATCGGAGACTACTATCCTTATCGTAAGAAGGAAAACTTAGATTTTAACTTATTCTTTGATCAAACTGATATTCAATTCACCAACGCATTCCTAGACCCAGATGTTGTATCTGAAATTAAAGGACTTCTAATGGGTACATTAAAAGTGACTGGAACCCCGGACAAACCTATACTTGACGGTGTAGTTTCATTACTGGCTGGTTCTGCAAAAATTGGAATACTAGGAACTCACTTTGGTATGGAAGGTCCAATTGAAGTAGATGATTATGGTTTCTACATTAATGGTATTCCCGTTTTTGATGAAGAAGGAAATGCTGGAAAACTCATTGGCTCAGTTTATCATGACAATTTTAGTGATTTCAACTTTGATTTGAATTTTGACCTAGAAGATGATGCAATTAATAAAGATCCGCTTCAACCTTGGCGTGTGATTCCATTGGAAAAATTCTTGGTTCTAAACTCAACATATAAACCTGGAGACGTATATTATGGTAAAGGGTACGCAACTGGGATGGTGAATATTTTTGGCTATACCGACAACTTAGAAATCACTGTTGATCTAGACACTAAAAAAGGAACAAAAATAAACATCCCGATGTATGGTGTTGGAGAAATTGATGATTCAGAAAACTTTATTGTATTTATCGATAAAGACACAACCATCGATGTCACAGAACCCAAAATTGACTTTACCGGAGTCGATTTAGACTTGAATTTCAATGTAACTCCAGATGCAGAAGTAAAGATCATTTTCAATGAAGAGTTGGAAGATGAAATTACAGCGCATGGGCAAGGTGACCTCTCAATCAACTTAAACAACATCGGTGATATTACTATGGATGGGATTTACACCGTTACAGATGGTGTTTATGATTTC
>Ga0193953_1001275_pt1 | contig 11839 bp, 9 predicted proteins | sample BB_4_MG_FD_140325 | JGI IMG/M metagenome (GOLD analysis project Ga0193953, IMG submission 140325) | Microbial mat bacterial communities from the Broadkill River, Lewes, Delaware, United States - BB_4_MG | ecosystem: Environmental > Aquatic > Freshwater > River > Microbial mats | place: USA... | reverse complement strand
GGCTGGCCCGGTGCACGCATTGTGCTGCTCAAGCGCTACGACGAACGTGGCTTTTGCTGGTTTACCGACTTTCGCAGTGAAAAGGGGCTGCATCTGGCGCAGAACCCCAGGGCGGAACTGCTGTTCTATTGGCGTGGTCTGGAGCGTCAGGTGCGCATTCGTGGCCGGGTTGAGCAACTGCCCTACGCCGATGGCGAAACCTATTTCCACCAGCGCCCGCGTGGCAGCCAGTTGAGTGCAGCGGTATCCGATCAGACCCAGCCGGTTGATCATCGCGCGACGCTGGAACAGCGTGTGGAGCAGCTGGATGCGGCGCATGCCGGGGACGTCATCCCCTGTCCGGAGACCTGGGGGGGCTACTGCCTGATCCCCGAGCAGTTCGAATTCTGGCAGGGGCGGGAAAATCGCCTGCATGACCGTTTCCGTTACACATTGATCAATGGCCAGTGGCGTCTGGAACGCCTGCAGCCCTGAGGAATGTCTGTGAACATCAGTCACAACACGCACGTCAGTTTTCATTATGCTCTGGAAGGAGATGATGGCGAGGTGCTGGATGGTTCCCGGGATGGCGAACCGCTGACCTATATTCATGGCCACCAGCAGATCGTACCGGGCCTGGAACAGGCGTTGGAAGGGCGTCAGGCCGGTGACCGTTTTCGGCAGGCGGTGGCGGCAGAGCAGGGTTATGGCGCTCGTGACGAAAGCCGGGTGCTGGAGCTTGAACGCGAAGCTTTCAGTGGCATGCCGGGGCTGGCGATCGGCCTGTATTGCCAGATCGAGGACGAGCAGGGCGAACTGCGGCTGGGGCGGGTTGTGGCACTGGACACACGCACCGTCAAAGTTGATACCAACCATCCGTTTGCGGGACAGGATCTGCTGTTCGAGGTGGAGGTGCTCGCGGTGCGCACGGCGACCGATGCGGAGCTGGCCGCGCTGTAGCGATTCTGAACACCAGTCGGCCTTTCTGATACAGGCCGTTGCAACAGTCTGGCCGTCACTGCGATGCGAGCGGCGGCCAGACAGCAGGCAGTTCCCGCTGCCTGCGGGGCGGAACTCAGTTGCTGCGGGTAACGTCCAGACGCGTCTTCAAAGCTTCTTCAATGGCGTCCAATTTGGCGCGCATCTGTTCGGTACTGCTGTTGTCTTCGTTGGAAGGGGAATACTGGAACATGTCGAGCATTTCGACCAGAAAGCTTTCCTCGTTCATTTTGCTCAGTTGAGCGGCTGTCCATTGTTTACGTTGGTACATGGAAATGCTCCTCTCAGGCATGGGGTACCTTCAGATATGGTCCAGGAGCCGGGGATTTGCAAGCAAAAGCTTGCGCCAAATCAAGTGTTCACAAAACGATCAAATAGCCGTTGAGCCAGGTCAATACCCCTTGGCGGCCATGGGGGTAACCTGATCCCAACATTAGGCAGAAACGATAAAGGTGATCGTGATGTTCGGGATTGATTCTTACAGCTTCGGTACTCTGTGGCCTAGTCTCCTGGGTGTTGCGGCGATGTCGGCCGCCATGGTGTGGAGTTTCATCAAAGTGCGCAAGTTGATGAACGAAGACGCACAGAAACACGGCAAGTAGATTGCGGTTTTCTTCCGAGCTTTTAGGTGATTTGGTCCCCGCTTGCAGCGGGGATTTTTTATTCCAATTGTATTGCCAGCAACTCTGACGGGCAGCTCTGCTACCATAGAGCGTCAAGCTGATCTTCAGGAGTTGATGTGCCTCATCCCCAGTCCTACCAGATTCCCTTGGCAGCTGCCGAGGCTGAAATCGACGTCAAGAAAAGCCGCTTCATCGCCAGCCTGTTGCCTATTCAATCCGAAGCCGAGGCAAAAGCCTTTGTCGAAACTCAACGCGCACGTTTCCCCGGCGCCAATCATCACTGCTGGGCATTTGTAGCGGCTGAGCCTCAGGCTCTGACCGGGCTGGGCAGCAGTGATGATGGTGAGCCCTCGGGAACTGCCGGACGCCCCATGCTGGCGGTGCTCACGGGTGCAGCCGTGGGACAGGTCTGCGTGGTGGTGACCCGCTTTTTTGGCGGTACCAAACTGGGCACCGGGGGGCTGGTACGAGCCTATTCCCAGGCGGTCAGGGCGGTGCTGGCGGAAACTGAACTGGAACAGCGGGAACCGCAGGCACGTTATCGTTTGACCTATGCCTATGGTCTGACCGGTACGGTCGAAGCCCTGTGCAACCGGTTTGATGTGACCGTGCTTGATCAGGTGTTCGCCGAACAGGTGCAGCTTGAGCTTGCCTTGCCACTGCAGCGGTGCGAACCCTTTGAGATGGATGCCAGGGAGTGGCTGCATGCCGAGGCGGAACTGGTCCGCCTCGACGATGCGGCTCAGCCGTTGGCGTGAATCCATTCCAGCAGGGAGCGCTCGAACACCGTGATTGGTGTCGGGCGTGACATTTTTTCCGGCAGGCTGAGCCCGCTGAGCATCAGCACAAACACATAGCGTTCACCGGAGGCGGTGTCGATATAACCGGCCAGATTACGTGAGCCGTTGACGGTTCCGCTCTTGGCCTGAATTGCGCCCTGCAGCGGTGGCTGCCGAGTGCTGCGGCGGTACTTGAGGGTGCCGTTTTCGCCCGTAATCGGCAGGGTGTGATAGCTGCTCATTTCCGGATGTTTGGCCAGCCAGCGCAGCAGCTCGGCCAGCTGTCGTGCCTGCAGCAGGTTGTCACGAGACAGGCCGGAACCGTCTTCCAGCTTGGCCAGTGTCATATCCACCCCGGTCCTGTCGCCGATGACCTGTTTGACGGTCCGAGCTCCGCGCGCGAAGCTGCCCGGTGCGCCTTCCAGTGCACCCAGATTCTTGAAGGTTAGGTCGGCAATCAGGTTGTCAGAGTCCTGCAGCATGACAGCCAGCAGGTCGCGCAGGGGGGCCGAGTGCACTTCGGCCACCGGACGCCAGTTCTGATCAAGCTGACCAGACTTGATGTCACCGCGCAATACGATGCCCAGGCGGCTGAGCTCCTGACGTACCAGTGCCTTGCCGTGGGCGAGAGGGTCGTTGATGGCAAAATTCAGCGGCAGCACTTCGCGGCTGTCACTGATACAGCCACTGAGGTGGTACCGGTTACCCGGCCCCAGATGTGCTTCCAGTGAGCATAGCTCCTGCTTGACCTGATCCCAGGGCAACACTCGAACATCCGAACTCACTTCAATCGGCTGGTGGGCCGGCACAAACAGACGAGCGGGCTTGTCGTGGCCCTCGTTGTTGAGGCTGGCGGCGACACAATTGCCCTCCAGCGTCAGGGCCGCAGCCGGTGCGCTGTAGCAGACGCCCAGGTTGTTCCAGGGCCAGCCCTTGGCACGATCATAGCCGCTGAAGTGGCGGGTATCGAGCAGCAGGTCACCCTTGATCTCGCGGATCTTGCGTTGACGCAGCTGGTCCAGCAACTGGGCCAGTTGGCGGCGGTTCAGATCGGGTGCACCGGTGAATTCAATCAGCCAGTCGCCCCGCCACTGGCCGCCGGTCTGACTGCCTTGTTGCCAGAGCCGGGTCGGGAAGCGAAAGTCGCCCCCCAAGGTCAGTTCGGCGGCCGTAGCGGTAAACAGTTTGAGCGTGCTGGCCGGTGGCAGGAAAAGGTCATCCTGGTAATGAATCTGCAGAGGTGCAGTGGCACTGAGTGGTTCAACCACCAGCGCTACCTGACTGCCTTCCGGGGCCTGGTCGATCAGTTTTTTCCAGTCGCTGGCGTGGACAATCGGCGCCAGGATCAGGAGGATAAGGAAGCGTAGCAACATGATCGTCTGTCCTGAAGTGAGCGAGCGTTTCATTGTGCCAGAGGGAAACCGGCCGTGACAGCTATGTCTTGAGCAGAATCGGGCGAGTGGAGGCATGATGGCTGAACCAATGACACCCAACCCACTGCTGCCCGAACTGTTGGCACTGTTGCGCAATGCCTCCGACGGCATCAGCGAATTCGATTTGATGAAGGGGCTGGAATCCCACCCGGCGTTTGCCAACCTGGCTGATGACTACCAGCTGCGCCTGTTTCAAAAGCATTTCATGATCATGCATGGCCTGTACACGCTGCAGCTCCGGCTCTGGTACGAAGAGGGGCTGCGACTGGAAATTTCGCCACTGAGCGCACGTCTCTACGACGAACCTGACGCCGTTGCGGGGGAAGAGTCAGCACTGCCGCATCCGGAGGACCCTCTACGCAGCTATTATCTCGACTGGCAGCATCTGGAGCATACCAGTGCCGAAGATGTGCGGCGTCTGCTGGAAGGGTTTGCGCAGGCTTGTGCCGATCCGGGCAGCCGGCGTCAGGCGTATGTAACTCTGGGGCTTGAGCCTGGAGCCAGTGGCGCCGAGGTGCGTAGCCGCTATCGCCAGCTGGCGGCTCAGCTACACCCGGACAAGGGCGGTGACAGCGAGGCGTTTATCGAAGTGCGGCGTGCCTATGAACTGCTGCGTAGCCTGGACCTGCCGTAAAGAAATGTAAAAGGCGCTGTCCACTGGGGAACAATCCACTAACATTGGCGTTCTCAGGGTACATTTCCATTCTTTCATTAACCTGGACAGGGAGCAGATGTGCGCGTCTCTTTGATGTTGCCGATTGTATTGCTGCTGAGCGCCTGCAGCGCACCTCCGGCACTACAGGACACGGGACCGGCGCTGCCGGAACGCTGGCAGGCAGCGGCTGCCGAGGGGGAGCTGATGCCCGGCTGGCTGGACAGCCTGAATGATCCGGCGCTGAGCGATCTGGTTCGGGAAGCGCTGCAGCGCAACCCATCACTCGAGGCGGCTCGGCAGCAGCTTGTAGCGGCACGGCAACGCGTCAGTATCACCGGGGCAGACCGCTATCCGGCGCTGTCGCTAGAGCTGGGCAGTCGCCGTCAGGAAGGAGGCGTACGGACCGATTCTCTGGAATTGAGTCTGGGCTGGACGCCGGACCTTTGGGGCGAGCTGGATGCCCGTACCCGTGAGGCCTTGTTTGAGCTGGCGGCAGCCGAAGCGGAGTTTGAGGAGCAGCGTGAAGCGCTGGTGGCGGATATTGGCCGCAACTGGTTTGCGCTGCAGGAAGCGCAGTTGCTGCTGGAACTGTATACCCGGCGGCAGGACAACCTGCAGCAGAATCTGGAGATCATCGAATCCGGCTATCGTCAGGGGCTGAATGAAGCGCTGGATCTCTACCTTGCCCGCAATAACCTGCATGCAGACGCAGCTCGGGTGGCGCAGCAGCGGCAAACGCTGAGCGAGTTACAGCGTGAGCTGGAACAGGCACTCGGCCGCTATCCGGCAGCGGCACTGAGCAGTTCGTCTGCGCTGGTGCTGATTGATACTCAGGTGCCGGCCGGCCTGCCGGCCGATATCCTGCGCCGCCGTCCCGATCTGCAACAGCAGTGGCTCAGCCTGCTGGCCACCGATGCCGCGCTGGCGGCGGCCCACCGTGACCGTTTCCCCAGCCTGAGCCTGAGTGCCGCCTATGGCGGCAGCAGTGATGCCCTGAGCGATCTGCTGTCATCCGGCAACCTGGCCTGGAGTCTGGGGGCTTCTCTGGCCCAAAGCCTGTTTGATGCCGGGCGCAAGGAAGCGGTGCAGGCACAGGCACTGGCGGTGCGACGTCAGCAGGAACAGCGCTGGCTGGATGCGGTGTACTCGGCCTTGGCCGAAGCGGAAAACGCCTTGTCTGCTCGGTACAGTCTGCAGCAGCGCTATGCCCTCTACCTGCAGGCCGAGCAGAACGCGCTCCATGCCGAGCAGTTGGCATTTGAGCAATACCGCAACGGCCTGGAAAGCTATACCACGGTGCTGGAAGCCCAGCGCCGCTCTCTGGATGCGCAGACCAGTGTGATCAGCCTGCGCCGCCTGCTACTGGAAAACAGAATAGAACTGCATCGTGCGCTGGGTGGCCGCTTTGGCGTTGCGATGACTGCTGAATCGGAGTCGAACGCCTCATGATCAAACGCCTGCTGCCTTTCATTATCATTGGCGTACTCGGTGCCGTCAGTTGGTTTATCTACCAGAACCCGCCGCAGGCACAGCGGGGGGCGCCGCCACAGCCCAAGCGGATCAGCGTGGAAACGCTGGATGTGCAGGCCGAACCGTTCCAGGTCCGTGTGCGCAGTTATGGCCGTATCGAGCCGCGCACCCAAAGCACGCTGTTGCCGCAGGTATCGGGTGAAATCGTCTGGCTCAACCCGGACTTCCGTGCGGGCGGCTTCTTTGATGCCGGTGAAGAGCTGATCCGGCTGGACTCGCGTGACTATGAAGCAGAAGTCGCCAAAGCTGAAGCGGCGTTGATGAATGCACGCCAGACACTGGCCGAAGAGGAGGCGCGAAGTGCGCAGGCGGCGGCCGACTGGAAACGGCTGGGCAACGCCGGCAAGGCACCTCCGTTGGTGCTGCGCAAGCCGCAGCTGAATGCGGCTCGGGCGGAGCGTGCGTCGGCAGAGGCGGCGCTCCGGCTGGCTCGGCTTAATCTGGAACGTACTCGCATCCGGGCGCCCTATAGTGGGCGGGTGCTGAGTACCGAAGTTGATCTGGGACAGGTGGTGTCCAGTGGCACCACTCTGGGGCAGGTCTATGCCGTAGATGTACTGGAGGTTCGGCTGCCGCTGCAGAATCGTGATCTGGCCTATTTGCAACTGCCGGAGGAATACCGGGTAGAAGGTGAGGAACCGGTACAACCCCGTGTGGATATCCACTCTGATCTGGTGCGGCCGGAACGCTGGCAGGGACGTGTAGTGCAGACCGAAGGAGCCATTGATGAGACCAGTCGTCAGCTGCATGTGCTGGCACAGATTGAAGACCCCTACGGTGACAAGGCGGTGGGTCGGATTCCGCTCAAGGTAGGACAATACGTGACGGCGGTGATTGATGGCATCGAGCTGGACGACGCCATTGTCATTCCCAATCGCGCCATCTATCAGGGCAGCTATGCCTATGTGGTTGAAGCCGGGGTACTGCAGCGACGGGAGCTGGATATCGCCTGGCAGGATGACAGCAGTGCCCTGATCAGAGCCGGCATCAAGGCCGGTGATCAGCTGGTTCTGACCTCGCTTGGGCAGGTCATTTCGGGTACGCCGGTCCGCATTCAGGGCGAAAAGTCTGCTGCCGCCAAGGCGGATAACGCAGCCGCCGAGACAACGGGGGGCCGTTCATGATTGCCTGGTTTGCCCGTAACCATGTGGCCGCGAACCTGTTGATGGTGACCATCCTGTTCACCGGGCTGCTGTCCCTCAAACTCAATATCCCGCTGGAGATCTTTCCCAGTTTCGAGTCCGACACCATCAGTGTGCGGATCAGCCTGCGGGGCGCGACACCGGAAGATGCCGAGCTGAGCCTGGCCACGCGGGTGGAAGAGTCGGTCAGTGACCTGGAAGGCATCAAGGAGATTCGCAGCCGCTCGGTGGAGGGTGGCACCACGGTCACAATCGAAGTGGACAAGGGCTATGATCCCCGAGAGCTGCTGGCCGATGTGAAATCCCGAGTGGATGAAATCGGTACCTTTCCCAGTGAGGCCGAAGAACCGATTATTGCGCTGGCAACCTTCAAGCGTGACGTCATCACTGTTGCTGTTGCCGGTGAGCTGAGCGAGCGCGAGCTGCGCAGCTACGCCGAGCAGGTACGCGATGACCTGCTGCGGCTGGACGGGGTAACCCAGGTTGAGCTGGACGGCGTGCGCAGTTACGAAATTGCGATCGAAATCTCCCAGGATCAACTGCGTGCATACGATCTGACGCTATCGGACGTGGCGGACCGAATTGCCGCCAGCTCACTGGACCTGTCTGCGGGCAATATCCGTACCGACGGGGGCGACATACTGATCCGCTCCAAGGGACAGGCCTACAGCCGTGACGAATTCGAACCGCTGGTGATCAAGACACATCCGGATGGCAGCCTGCTGCGCCTGGGTGACTTGGCCAGCGTCCGTGATGGCTTCGAGGAAACGGCGCTGCGCACTCGTTTCAACGGTCAACCGGCGGCGATGATCGAGGTGTACCGGGTCGGTGACCAGAGCGCCATCGCGGTGGCGGATGCGGTAAAGGATTATATCGCCCGTCAGCAGCCGCTGTTGCCTCAGGGGTTGAGCCTGAGTTACTGGGACGACGACTCGGAGATCGTCAAGAGCCGTATCAATACCCTGACCACCAACGCCATCCAGGGGGGCGTGCTGGTACTGTTGCTGCTGACGCTGTTCCTGCGTCCCTATATCGCCTTCTGGGTATTTATCGGTATTCCGGTCAGCTTTATGGGGGCCTTTCTGGTGATGCCGATCTTTGGCGTGACGCTGAACATCCTGTCCCTGTTCGGTTTCATTCTGGTACTGGGGATCGTGGTGGATGATGCCATCGTGACCGGCGAGAATATTTACAGCCACCTGCGCAGCGCCGAAACCGGCCTGCAGGCAGCAGTACGCGGTACTCAGGAAGTGGCGGTGCCGGTTACTTTCGGGGTGTTGACCACGGTGGCCGCGTTTCTGCCGATCGGTTTCATTGAGGGACACCGTGGCGCACTGTTTGCGTCGATTCCCGTGGTGGTGATCCCGGTGCTGCTGTTTTCCCTGATCGAATCCAAGTTTGTCCTGCCGGCCCATTTGAAGCACCTCAAGCTGCGGCATGAAAACGTGGAGCGACAGGGGCGTTTGGCCCGGCTGCAGCAGTCCTTTGCCGATGGCTTTGAGCACTTGATTCTGCGCTATTACCAACCCCTGCTGGCGTTGGTGTTGCGCCATCGGCTGACAACACTGGCGCTGTTTGCCGGTGTTTTTCTGCTGATTCTGTCCATGGTGATGTCCGGCTGGACCAAGTTCATCTTTTTCCCGAGGGTACAGGGTGACACGGCCAGGGTGACCCTGAGCATGCCCAGCGGGACACCTTTTGAAGTGACGGATCGGCATATTTTCCGCATGGTCGAAACGGCACGCGAGCTGCAGGAAAAGTACCGGGATCAGGCTACCGGACAGAGTGTGATCATGAACATCTACTCCACCACCGGTAACGGTGGCAGTGCCGAGGAAGGCCGGGTCCGCTTCGAACTGGTGCCGTCGGAAGAGCGGGATGTCAGTATCAGCACCCGCGCCGTTGTGGCCGAGTGGCGGCGCCTGATCGGCCCGATACCGGGAGCCGAAAACCTCGTGTTCAGGGCCGAGATCGGACGCTCCAGTGATCCGGTGGATATCCAGCTGCGCTCCAACCGCATCAGTGACCTTGAGGCCATGGCGGCTCAGGTCAAGGCACGACTGGCGACCTATCCGACGCTGTATGACATTTCGGACAACCTGTCCGATGGCAAGGAAGAGCTGCAGCTGGAGCTGACCGAACAGGCCCATCTGCTGGGGCTGACACGCAGCGATATCATTCGTCAGGTACGGCAGAAGTTCTTTGGTATCGAAGTACAGCGGGTACAGCGCGGTCGTGATGATGTGCGGGTGATGGTACGCCTGCCGCTGCAGGAGCGTCAGGCCATTGCCAGCCTGCGCGATGTGCAGATCACGACGGCCACCGGACAGGTGCCGTTGGATGCGGTTGCGCGTCTGGTGCCGGGGCAGAGCCCATCGGCGATCTACCGGGTTGATCAGCAACGCACCGTCAGCGTGGTGGCGGATATGGACAAGGAGAGTACCAATACCACGGTGCTGCAGCGCGATCTCGACCAGTTCCTGTCTGAACTGGTGCGGCAGTATCCGGGAGCGTCCTACAGCCAGGAAGGGGAAGCGCGGGAACAGCGTGAGTCCTTCACTTCGCTGGCGCTGGGTCTGGCGTTCGTCTTTTTTGTCATCTACAGCCTGCTGGCGATCCCTTTCCGCTCCTATCTGCAGCCGCTGATTGTGATGTCGGTGATTCCCTTTGGTGCCATTGGCGCCATTGTTGGCCACTGGATCATGGGCATGGATCTGACCATCATGAGTATCCTGGGATTGATGGCGCTGATCGGGGTGGTGGTCAACGACAGTCTGGTGCTGGTGGATTTCACCAATCGCCGGCGTCGTGAGCTTCAGGAAGCAGGTGAGCACTCACATTATGAAGCCACTCTGCAGGCGGTGCTGGTGGCGGGTGTGTCCCGTTTCCGGCCGGTTATGCTGACCTCGCTGACCACCTTTATCGGCCTGATGCCGCTGCTGTTCGAAAAGGCGGTACAGGCTCAGTTCCTGATCCCGATGGCGGTCTCGCTGGGCTTTGGCATCATCTTCGCCACGCTGGTAACGCTGATTATGGTGCCGGTCAACTTCATGCTGCTGGAAGACCTGCGTCGGCTCGGTCGTCGACTGAGTGGGCGTACCGAGCCGGTCAAGGCCTAGTGAGTACTTGCTTCGCCAGTCTCACCTGAGGCTGGCGGGGTGAAGCGCTGATGTAGCCAGGCCAGTGCCAGCAGTGCCAGCCCCAGTCCCATGAAGGAAGCGACTCGCCAGAGGCCGGTCAGGTCGGACATGTCGACCAGGAACAGCTTGGCCACAACCACCAGCAACAGCGCCATGCCGCCTCGATACAGGCTGAGCTGGCGCAGCCAGCTGCCGCCGATCAGGGCCAGTGACGCCAGCAGCATCCAGACCACCGAGTAGGTGTACAGCTCGCCGTCCGGTGTCGGGTTGGCCAGGCTGACATTGCCCTGCCAGAGGTGGCGTATTTCCAACGAGATGAAAAACAGGCCGTTGAGTCCGGCGGCCATGGCTGCCCAATGCCCGAATCGGGTTGGCAGCAGGCGCCAGAGCACCAGCAACAGCAGGCAGGGCAGGCCATAACCGAGCAGCAGCTGGTTCCAGATTGGAGTGCTGCTGATTTCAGTGTTGCTCCACAGAGGGTTGTGCAGCAGCATCACCGGCAGCAGGTAGTTGCCTGCTGCGGCCAGCAGATGCAGGGTGGAAATCACCTGATAGAAACGCCTCAGTTGCTGGCTCAGCTGCGCACGCCAGAAGTAGACTGCTCCGGCAGTTCCCCAGATCAGCGTGTTCAGACTGGCTTCAATAAAACTGTACTCGTGGCGGAAGATATCACCGTCATACAGCCAGTAGCGCACTTCAGCGGCCAGCGTCAGTACCAGCAGATGCGCGGCGGCGCCCTGCAGCCAGGCGGTCATTTTCGGGTCCTGGCGCAGAATCCAGGCCCCGGCGAAGGCGCAGGCAGTTGCGCCGCCATAGGTCCAGAGCGACCAGTGGGTCGTGGTGTCGTAACTGAGCAGCCAGGGGTTGAAGGTCAGACGGCAGATGACCACGGCCAGTACCAGTCGAATGACCCAGGGTAGCAGGCCCAGTCGGTAGCGGCGCTGCAGTAGCGACAGACTGACCAGTTGTACGGCGAAGGCCAGCGTCAGGGTGGCGTCCACAAACCAGATAACGGCCGCCAGCGACAGCCCCAGATGTGCGCTGCTGATCAAGATGACGGTGACCAGATCACTGGCGGCACGCTCCAGCGCCAGCCGTGACAGTGCCAGATAGACCAGCCCCAGTATCAGAGCGGCACCGCCCCAGGCCCAGTCGGCACTGAAGGCGGTGAACAGGTAGTAGCCCAGCGATAGCATCAGCAGCGGGGTGAGGCAGCCCAGAAAGGCCCAGAACCCCGGATAGGTGGTGCGGCGCTGCAGCAGCCAGGCCGCGCTGGCGGTATAGAGAATCGTCAGCATCACGAAACGGGACACCAGCGTTGCCTGAGTGACAGCATCCGGTGGCGTGAAGATCAGTTGATCGCCGATGTAGCTCAGCATCGGCATCACCACTGCCAGTGCGGTGCCAACCAGCAGCAGTGCCGGAAGCGGGTTGAGAATGGGGCGACGGCTGGCTGCCAGCAACAGAAGCGCAGGCAGCAGGAGCAGGGTCGGGTAGCCGCTGGCGGGCACGGTCTCTACCGCCAGGGTGTAGCACTGTGCCAGTGTAATCAGACAAAG
>Ga0193953_1001274_pt1 | contig 11850 bp, 5 predicted proteins | sample BB_4_MG_FD_140325 | JGI IMG/M metagenome (GOLD analysis project Ga0193953, IMG submission 140325) | Microbial mat bacterial communities from the Broadkill River, Lewes, Delaware, United States - BB_4_MG | ecosystem: Environmental > Aquatic > Freshwater > River > Microbial mats | place: USA... | reverse complement strand
ATCTCTTCCAGCTCGGGGTCATGCAGCAGCGGCAGTCCAACAAACATCTCCCACTCATCCCGTCGTGCGGTTCCTGCCTGTACCCGTTGCATCAGGTCGAGCACCTTGCGCCGATCCGGTCGCCAGGTGGGCGCACGTCCCCAGATCAGGGCCGCCACCAGGCCACCAATCAGCAGCAGCGAAACCAGAAAAGCGATCAGGAACTCGGCCATTACACTGCGTTCAGCCCTGTACCGCTGCTCAGCTCACGTGCCACCGCCTGCACCGCCGCTTCATGCTGCTGCTCCAGCGCACGCATCTCCTGACGATACTCACGCTGCAGCTTCTTCGGCAGCTCCTTCCAGTCGTCCTTGATCGGAATATGGCTGGTCTTGTCGTGCACTTCAGTGATTACGGCATAGGCGTCCTGCTGCAGCAACTGGGGACGATAGTTCTCCAGCAGCACCTTGAGGCGGATGCAGCCTTCGGTCAGCGTCATCTTGTCGTCGTGCAGAATGGCGGATGCCACCAGGCGAATGCTTTCCTCCAGATACTGATGCCGCTCTTCCAGGTGTGCCAGTGCAGCCGCTTCGCGTGCGGCCTGCTCCTCCTTCCGGGCACGGGCCTGACTCAGCTGGCGGTAGACAAGGGTGGACAGAATCGCGATCGCCAGCAGTCCGACGGCGATCAGGCTGTAAATAAGAGTGGAACTCATGTTTACCTCTTGCACTTGGGGCTGACGCCATTATGCCAGAGGAGCCCGAGCGTCACTATTCGGGCGTCATCGGTTCAGATGCCGACTTCCCTGTTTCACGACACGGGCGAGAGATGCAGGATTGGTGTTGCAGTGAGAAACGGCGGGTACAGGGCCCGCCGTTGATCGGTTATGGCGTCAAGTAGCGCCCCGTGGACACGGGGCTACTTGAAATCAAACTGACGCGGTTTCAGGTTATCCGGCTTGAGGAACGGCTTGTCGCCGGTGTTCTCATGCTGGCCCAGCACCTTGCCATTGAACTCGGTGCCATAGCGGCTGTGCTTGTGGAAATTCAGGTGCTTCTCGCGGGTTTCCCTGGCATCGCCGGTGAAACGCGGGTCCTGCGGGCGTTCGTGGCTGTTGATATACCAGGCCACATTCCAGGCATCCTGCTCGCTGAGTGAGCCGGGTTTGCCCAGCGGCATGTTCATGTGGATAAACGAAGCTGCGGTATAGATTCGGCTGATACCGGCCCCCCAGTTGTAGGAGTTGTCACCCCACACCGCCGGGAACACGACCTGGCCGTTGACACTCTGGCCGTTGCCATCGTCGCCATGACACACCGCACAGTTATCCTGATACACCTTCTGCCCGGCTTCATAGCTGATGTCGTCCGGTATCTTTTTGCCCAGGTTGCTGAAGCCACGACCACTGATGTTGTGCTCATAGACGGTCGCGCCCTTGGCCAACCACTGATGATAGGCCGCCAGGGCAACCATTTCATCACTGCCGTAGGCAGGCGGCGTGCCGTTCATCGAATAGGCGAAGCAACCGGCAATACGCTCTTCCAGCGAGTTGACGTGACCGTTCTTGCCACGGAAGTTCGGCAAGGTGGTTACCGCCGGCCAGACCGGGCCGGACCAGTTCTGCCCGCCTTCGCCCATGTGACAGCTGCGGCAGCTATTGTTGTTGAACACGTACTTGCCACGCAGCTGCTGGGTATTGTTGAACAGGTCGCGCCCCTTGAGTATCACCTCACGCAGCTCGGGGCGGATGCTTTTATCGGCGTAGAGATCTTCCAGCGTTGGCGCCTGATGTACATAGGCACCCTCCTTGTGGGCCGGCAGATTCACCGGTACCTTCGGTTCCGCCGCCAGGGCGACCGGTGCTGCCAGGGCGGCAGACACGGCCAGTGTCAGGGCGTTGAAATAGTTCATTGCTGACCTCCTTCGGCAACAGTGACCGGCTGAGCCGCCAGATAGGCCGCGACCGCTTCGATTTCAGCATCGGTCAGACGCTCGGCAACACCGGTCATCAGCTGCACCGGGTCGTTGTGGCGGCTGCCATCCTGCCAGGCCTTGATCTGCTGGCGAATATAGTTCGGGTGCTGGCCGGCAATGCCCGGAAAGGCGGCCCCGACACCGGCGTTACCCGGACCGTGACAGCTGTTGCAGGACGGCAGGTGTTTGCTCCAGTCACCGCGCAGAGCAAGTTTTTCGCCCAGCGCCAGCATCTCGTCACTGACCTCGGCAGCCTGCACGGCAGGCACCGGCTGACTGGCGTAATAGGCCGCCACATCCAGAATCTGCTGTTCGCTCAGGTTATCGACGTTGGGCTGCATCACCACACTGACGCGGGTCCCCGCGTTATAGTCACGGATCTGCTTGGCGATATAGTCCGCATCCAGCCCGGCCAGACGCGGAAAGCTCGCTGCATTGTTGCCGGCACCATCCATGCCGTGGCAGGCGAGGCAGGGTGCACCACTGCCATCCCCTTGCATGGCGACCTGCTGGCCGCTGGCGGCCACTCCCTGTGCTTGCACTACACCACTGGCCAGCAGGGCACCGGCCAGTGTCAGACGCCAATATTGTTTCAACATGGCACTCTCCCCAATATTGCACATGTCTAATTAAGTTTATGCTTAACAGAAAGGATTCTATTCCATTAAGCACACACTCAACAGCCTAACATCAGGGTTTTCTTTTTTATTGATCTGGGCCGCGACTTGCGCCAATCAGCCGGTTTCTCAGGCCACTGGCCCGACGCACCCGTGCCCGTACCGCATCATCCAACCGCCCTCGGTGCGCCAGCAGCAGGCTGAACCAGCGACTGGCGCGGGTGATACCGGTATAGACCAGCTCCCGCGTCAGTACCGGATTGACCGCCGGCGGGAGCAACAGCGCCGTATGGGCAAACTCCGATCCCTGTGACTTGTGCACCGTCATGGCGTAGACGGTTTCGACCGCCTGCAAACGGCTGGGCAACACCCATTTCAGCGAGCCATCCGCCAGCGGAAAAACGACCCGCAAGGCCTGTTCCCCGCCATCACCGGGCAGCGCCAGCGTAATGCCGATATCGCCGTTCATCAGGCCCAGAGCATAATCATTGCGGCTCACCAGCACCGGCCGTCCTTCATACCAGCCCTCGGCCCGCTCGATCAGCCCGGCACGCTGCAAGGCCGCAGCAATGCGTTCGTTGAGCCCTTCCACGCCCCAGGGACCACGCCGGAGTGCACAGAGCAGCTGAAAACGGGCAAAGGCCGTCAACACTTCACGTGCCCATTTCTCCAATGCCTCCGGTGTCGGCTCGCCCGGGCGCAGGTCCACCAGCCGCTGCAGGTAATGACGATAGCCCTGGGGCCTGTCCCCCTCTGCCGTTGCGGCCTGACTGCCGCCTTCCAGCACCAGCTGCTCTAGTGCCTGGTCGTCCCGCCCCTTGAGTACAATCAGGTCCAGATCGGCATAGCCCTGCCTCAGTACCTGATTGACGGCGGCCGGGTGGCCCGTGTTTACCGCCCGCGCCAAGGCGCCGATACCGCTGTTAGCCCCAAAGCGGTGGCTGTGTCGGAGCATGGCAATTGCCTGTGCCAACGGCTGTGTCGAGGCCTCGCCTTCGGCCGCCTGCCAGGCCGCCACATCCAGCCCGGTCTGACGTTGCAGCAGGGCCAGAGTGGCGGCGGTATAACCGCCCGCATCAGCGCCTTCACACAGATCCCCCAGCACCGAACCGGCTTCTACCGACGCCAGCTGATCCTTGTCACCCAGCAGCACCAGACGCGCCCGTGCCGGCAGTGCCGCCAGCAACTGGTGCATCATTTCCAGATCGATCATGGAGGCTTCATCGACCACCACCAGATCGGCATGCAGCGGGTTATCCACAGTGTGGACAAAACGGCGCGTACCGGGACGAGCACCCAGCAGCCGGTGCAATGTGGTCACTTCCAGCGGGATATCCTGCTGCAGATGGTCCTCCAGTTGCCCGACGGCACCGCTGATCGATTCGGTCAGACGTGCTGCTGCCTTGCCTGTGGGCGCCGCCAGACGAATACGCAGGACACGGCCCTGATCGCGCGACAGGCTCTGCAACAATGCCAGCAGACGCACCACGGTGGTGGTCTTGCCGGTGCCGGGACCACCGGTAATGATGCCGAAGCGACGGCCCGCAACCAGCGCACAAGCCAGCTGCTGCCAGTCGAGCCGATCTTCTACCGGCTTGAACAATTCACTCAGCCGCTGTCGCACGCACGCTTCATCCACCGGCAGGCTATCCAGCCGATCCCGGATGCGATTCGCCACCGCCACTTCATAGCCCCACTGGCGGTAGAGGTAGAGTCGCGTGGAGCCAGGCTCCAGTACCAGCGGCGCCGGCAGATCACCGACACTGACCAGCGTGGAAGTCTGCAGTGCCTGTAACCACTCACTGCGTCCCAGTCCCTGCAGCAGCTCCACCGGCCGATCCGGCAGCGCCTCGCCGAACTCTCCATCCGGCGGCAGCGACAGCGCGGTATCAGGCGCGGACAGCAGGTTGTCGATATCGGCACAGATATGCCCCCGCCCCAGCTGGTGACTGGTCAGCACCCCCGCCAGCAGCACCAGCGGCGAGCTGGTCGGCTCCAGTTCCTGCAGGAACCGGCCCAGTGCCAGATCCAGCGCACGAATCCAGCCCCGTGCCTGCCAGCGCTGCAGCAGATCTTCCAGTGCCGACCAACCGGTCAGCGCGGGATGCAGATTGGACTCGGTGGCAAAGAGATCATTCTGCTCAGCCATGCGTCACCTCCTCACCCGCCAGCAGACGGTCCAGAGTATCAATCAGTTCGGCCTCGGGCCGGTCGATACAGCAGCCATGGTGTTCGGGCTCGTTGATGCCACGCAAAAACAGATAGAGCGCACCGCCCACATGCTGCTCGTAGCCCCTGACCGGGTCGTCGGCATAGCCCGGCAACCGCGCCTTGAGCAGGCGGTGCAGCGCCAGCAGATAGATGACGTACTGGACGTCATAGCGTTTTTCCAGCACCGCCGCCTGCATTGCAGCCAGGCTGTAGCAGCTGTCACCAGCCCCCAGCCAGTTGGATTTGTAGTCGGCCACCCAGTAGCGCCCCTCATGTTCAAATACCAGGTCGATGAAGCCCTTGAGCATGCCGCCCAGCTGCTGGGGTGCCAGCGCCGGTCGCGGCTGTCCCGGCAGCACCTGGCGACTGATCAGCCGATCCAGGCGTCGGACCGGCACTTCGGCCACCTCGAACCAGAACTCCAGTTCGGCCTGATAGTCGCTCAGGCACGCGAGAGGTACCTCAGCTTCACCCAGAGGTAGCGGCGTCGCCAGCAACTGCTCCAGCCAACGATCCAGCACCGACAGCCAAGGCAGCCACTCGCGGCGCTGGCAGCGAGGTGCCAGATAATCCAGCCGCAGACGGCTGTCCCCTGCCGTCTGCTCAAAGCCCTGTTCGGCCGCCCACTCCAGGATGCCATGCAGGAAGGTACCGGCCTGTGGGCCTTTCCAGAAATGGTGCGGGTCGTAGTCAAATTCGACCACGGCAGCAACCGCCGTGTTTTCGTCCCGGCTTTCCCGTGCCGTCTCTTCACGGGCGGTTTCTACCGGCTCCGGCTCTGCGGGCGTATCAATGGCTGCACGCGCCTGCAACTGGGCAATGGCACTGTAGCTGGCGATCCACCAGCGCTCGCTGGCAACGGCACGGCCACAGTGGCGGGCCGGGGCCAGATACTGGCCGGTGCTCAGGGTCGGCAGCGCGGCTGCCTCGATCGGTGGCGGAGCTACCACTGCCATCACCCCGTCACTGGCCAATGGCTGCAACAGGTTACTGAGCGTCACGCTGTCGGTCTTGCCGGCGCAGCCCAGCAGCTGGCCGAAAGCGCTCTTATGCAGGCTAAGGGAGCGGCTGTGTTTGAGTGCCGCTACCCCCAGCCAGCAGGCATGAATCGGCCGCGTCAGCGCCACGTAGAGCAGACGCAGGTCTTCCTGCAGGCGTTCGGCATCAGCTGCCTGCTTGGCCTTCTGATCACTGCTGTCCAGCTCCAGCACGGTACCGTCAGCGGTCTGATAACGGTAGCTGCCGTTGTCGGCCGTCACCTCGCGGTAGCTGCAGATGAACGGCAGAAATACCAGCGGATATTCCAGCCCCTTCGACTTGTGAATGGTGACCACCTGCACCAGATCGGCATCGCTTTCCAACCGCATGATATGCTCGTCACTGGCATTGCCGCCCTCCAGGATCTGTTCCTGCAGGTAGCGAACCAGCGCCAGCTCACCCTCCAGCTGACTGCTGGCGCTTTGCAACAGTTCGGCCAGATGCAGCAGGTTGGTCAGTACTCGCTCGCCACCAACCCTTTGCAACAGCCGCGCCGGCAGTTCAAAGCCATCGAGCAGATGGCGCACCATCGGCAGCACGCCCTGACGCTGCCAGATCTCGCGCAGGCGGCGGAAACGTTCCACTTCCTGCTCCCATTGCTGTTCATCACGGGTCAGTTGCTCAAGCCGGGCATAGCCCTGATCCAGCGTGGCTGTCGCCAGCGCGCTGTGCAGACGACCGGGCTGTTCCGGCTCGGCACAGGCACGCAACCAGCGCCAGAGATCTTCCGCCTCGGCACTGGCATAGACCGAGGCCTGGTCGGACAGGTACACACTGCGCACGGCGCGCTGCTCCAGCGCTTCGCGGATGATGCGGGCCTCGCTGCCACTGCGCACCAGAATGGCGATATCACTGGGCTTGAGGGCTGTCATCTGACCATCGGCGGCGCGGAAACCGGCGCGCTGCTGTTGCGCCAGCGTCAGCAGACGGCAGATCTCACTGGCACAGTGTTCGGCCATCTGTTGGCGGTATCTGCCCACGGCCACGCCATCGGCTTCATCGTCGCTCAGCAGCCATTGGCTCAGCGCTGCCGGGCGGATACCGTCCACCTCGAACACTTCCTGCCGACCATTGGCCTCCACCGGGATGAACGGCAGCGGATTGTCACCCTCACGGGCAAAGCGGAAGGCCCCTTCCGGCTGGCTGGATTCCGCCCGCTCGAACAGGCTGTTGACCGCTTCCACCAGGGCACTGGACGAACGGAAATTTCGACCCAGGGTATAGTGTCGTCCTGCCGTGTCCTGCCGTGCCTGCAGATAGGTATGAATATCGGCGCCACGGAAGGCGTAGATCGCCTGCTTAGGATCACCGATCATCAATAGTGCAGACATTTCAGTCTCAACCTGGTCGTCACCCGGCTCGGCACTTTGATAGACCCGGCTGAAAATGCGGTACTGCAGCGGGTCGGTATCCTGAAATTCGTCGATCAATGCCACCGGGTACTGGCGGCGGATGGTGGTGGCCAGATGCTCACCACCCTCGCCCTGCAACGCTTCGTCCAGGCGCACCAGCATATCGTTGAAGCCCAGTGTCGCTGCCCGTTCACGGGAGCGGGCAAAACGCTGCTGAATCCAGCGTGCCGCATGCAGCTGCACCGGCTGTACCGGCGGCTTGCTCGCAAGATACTCCACCAGCTGCTGCAACAGATCAAACACCGGATGGCCAGGGGTCTGGCCCTGTTTCGCCTTGGCCGTTTTGGCGGTCAGCCTGGTCAGCCCGAAATGCTCCAGCTTATCTACTGCCAGAGCACCGCCCTCCGCCCAAGCCGCCATCTCGGCCAGCTTGTCCGGCAGCGATGCCGGCCGATAGCTCTGGTTATTGAGGATCTTCGTCTGCGAGGCTTCGAGCAGCTGTGTCTCGATCGTTTCGCGTTCGGCAGACCAGAGCCTCCGCGCCTGCTGTTCCAGCTGTGCCTTGCGTGGCAGCCAGCTATCCAGTTGCGCGGCATAGTCGGCCGGCGACAGTGCCTGTGCCACTACTTCACCCTGATAACGCACCTGCTGCTCGCCCGGTTGCAGCAACGGCCGCAGTGTCTTCAGCAGGCTGTCCGGGTCGGAGGCCAGATCGCTCAGTGCCTCGGCGGCATCCGCCGACAGCGCATAGCACCAGCTGCGCCAGTAGTCGCGCGCCATCTCGGCCAGCAGTTCACTGTCATCCTGCTCCAGCTGCTGACGGAACAGGCTGCCGGTATCAAAAGCGTGCTGGGTCAGCATACGCTGACACCAGCTGTGGATGGTGTAGACCGCCGCCTCATCCATCCATTCGGCAGCCTGTTCCAGCTTGCGAGCGGCCAGTGCCCGCGTTTCTGCATCGGCATAGTCCGACTCGGCCAGCAGTTGCTGCAGAAAGGGGTCAGGGTCGGCCTTGCCACGAAATACCTGAGCAGCTTCGGCCAGACGGCTGCGGATACGGTCACGCAGCTCGCGGGTGGCCGCATTGGTGAAGGTCACCACCAGAATATCCGGCGGTGACAATGCCCGTCCAAAACCGCTGTCCGCCGCGCCATGACCCAGTACCAGACGCACATAGAGCGCGGCGATGGTAAAGGTCTTGCCGGTACCGGCACTGGCCTCGATCAGACGCTGGCCGTGCAGCGGGAACGCCAGCGGATTCAGGGTTTGCGGGTGCGTTGCAGCCTCTGCGTTCATGCGTCCTCCCGTGACAAGAGCTCACCCTGTTCAATCAGGGGGCGATAAAGGGCCTGAGCCCAGTCTTCCAGCCCAGCCGTCAACAATGCCTCAAAGTCCGGCCAGGCCCGCTGCAGGTAACGATCGAGGCTGCCTTCGCCGGGGAAACGGCTGTTGCCGAGATAGGCATTGGCAGCGGCTTCGATCGGGTCCTTGTCTTCCGCCACGCTCAGCAGCGCCAGCCCGGTACGACAGGCGAGGGGAGCCGGTTGCTCCAGTGCCTGCAGGTAGTACGCCAGCACCTCATCCAGTATCTCTCGGGCACGATCCGCTGCCAGCGGTCGAATACGCGCACTGGTATCCGGCCCCACCAGGAAAGTAGTCAGTGAGTACCCGCTCGCGCTGACGGCCAGATGGTCCAGCCAGGCCCGTACCAGTCGATGCCAGCGCGGCGCCCCCTTATCACTGATCGCCTGCGGCGATGACAGGATCAGTGCCAGTTCATCTCCATCGCTGTGACGGTAAAGACCGCTGACCCAGTCCTCCAGCATGATTTCCTTGCCGACAGCCTTGAGCCTCAGCTGCAGCTCCAGTGGTTCCGGCTGCGGTTGCCAGTCGGTCTGCAACTGCTGCAGATGGCGCAGGGTCGAAGCGGCCGGACTGATGATCTCGCGCAGTGCGCGCGCACCATAAGGCCCCAGCGGCAGCTCACCGGCACGCTGCCAGCGCGCCAGCCGCGCCTGGATACCGGCTTCATGGCTTTCGGCCTTGAGGCCTGCGTCGATCAGTTCGGAGCCGAGACGAAACTGGTCGAGACGGTCGAAGCGGAACGGCTCGTGTTCTTCCTGTATCTCTTCCAGTGTTTCGAACCAGACACCCAGACGCTGGGTAAAGAAGGTCTGCGTCGGATAGCGCAGAAAGCGCTGCAGGGTGTTGAGATTAAGTGTCTCCGGCAGCTCCAGTGGCGGCAGGCTGCCTTGTTCCTGCGGGACAACCTCCTCATGCACTTCGCGCCATTCGCCGGCATAGGTGAACAGACGCGGATTCTGCTCGAAATAACGTGGGCTGAACGGCTGCAACGGATGCTCGGTGGTCAGTTGTTCCAGCAGGTCTGCTTTGTTCAGGGTCTGCCAGCCCTGTTCGATGTGATCGCGCAACTGGGCTACCAGCACCGAAGGCGGCTGTTCGGCGTTGTCGCATACGCTGCGCCCGACCCAGCTGATGTAGAGCGCATCACGCGCCGACAGCATGGCTTCAAGGAACAGGTAACGGTCGTCCTCGCGACGGGAGCGATCGCCGGGGCGGTAACGTCCCACCATCAGATCGAAATCCATCGGCGGCTGCACACGCGGGTAATCACCATCGTTCATGCCCAGCAGGCAGACGCGACGGAAGGGAATGGCACGCATCGGCATCAAAGTGGCGATATTGACCGCCCCGGCCAGAAAGCGCTGTGACAGGCTCATGTCATCAATACCGTCGAGCCAGCTGTCGCGCACGACTTCAAGCGGCAGTGCGCGCTCCAGTGCCGCTTCGGTACAGGCTTCCTGCCATTGCTGCAGACGCTGAGTCAGGCGCTCCATCAGCATCAGGTCCTGATCGCTGACCGGCAGCAGGAACCGTTCCAGCAGCTCGGTCAGCACCCGCGCCCACTCTGTAAAGGGCTTGGGTGTAAGCAAGTGCTCACGCAGCTGCAGCAAAGCTGCTACCAATTCCGCCAGCGGGCCGACCTGAGCAGCTTCCAGCCCACCCACTTCGCCATAGGCTTCGATGCCGAAGAAGGTCTGTTCATCCCCCATGATGTAACCCAGCAGCATGCGTTTGAGGCCAAACAGCCAGGTGTTCTGTTCCAGCCCTTCCGGCAGCTCCAGACCGGCACGCTGGGCACTGTCGAGGCCCCAGCGGATCCCCGATTCACGGATCCAGTGCTGCAGCTGGGGCAGGTCGCTTTCGGCCATGCCGAAGCGTTCGCGCAGGGCCGGTACCTCCAGCAGGTCGAATAGCTGGCTGATGCCGAAGCGCTCCTGTGGCAGCTGCAGCAACAGCTCCAGCGCAATCAGCAGAGGCGCCTGGCCACGATTCTGCTGATCGTTCAGGGTAAAGGGAATAAAGCGCGGATCGCGCCGCGACAGGCGACCGAATACCGAACGGATATGCGGCGCGTACTGGTTGACGTCCGGCACCATCACAATGATATCGCGCGGCTTGAGGTCGGGGTCGTCCTGAAACCACTGCAGCATCTGGTCGTGCAGGATTTCCACCTCGCGCTGACGGCTGTGCGCGACCTGGAAGGTCAGTGAGTCATCACCTTCATGCCAGGCTCGTGGCTCCTCCGGCAGCGGTTCCAGCTCCAGAATGTCCTGCTGAATCTGGTTCAGCAGTGACAACTGGTCGATGTCGGGGTCGGCCTCATCAAACAGGTCGATGCGCTGAAACCAGTCACGGTACTGGCTGGTATCGTCGAACTGATCCAGCAGCCGGATGTAATCACGTCCCTGCTTGCCCCAGGCTGCCAGCAGCGGCTGGGCATGCAGGTGCAGGTCGGCATCACTGACCTGCTCCGGCATGCCTGCCTTGAGCGCCTGACGGCGACGGGTGCTACGCAACAGCTCCTTGCCGTCGATGATATCGGCCCAGTAGTGGCGACAGGGGTTATGCACACACAGCAATACCTGAGTGTGTCGGGCCAGTGCCGACAACGCTTCAATAAACTGCTGCGGCAGTGCCGAGATACCGAAAATGATCACCCGGCGTGGCACGGCGCGAGGACGTTGTGTCAGTTGGCTGCAGGCGGCAAGAAACTGCTGATGCAGATCGGCACGACTCAGGTTGAGCTGAGCTGCGTCCATGTCGGCGCGGATCGCACGCCACAGCAGCGGCTGCCAGCGCTGTTCTTCCGGCAGCGGCTGCTCCTGACCCTGGGCATCGATCAGCAGGTCCCGCCCCTCGGCCCAGGCACTGAGCCAGTCGGCGCGGTAGACCTGATACTGGTCAAAGAGATCGGCCAGACGCTCGGCCAGCTGGTATTCCTTGCGCGCGGTCAGATCGTCGGCCAGAAAGCGCTGTAGTTGGACACATTCGGGCTGCTCGATCAGGCCGGGCAGCAGGCGCAACAGCCGCCAGGCCAGGCGCGACTTGTCATAGGGCGAGGTCTTGGGCACCCGATCGGCCCCCAGTACGGCCCGGTAGGCCTGCCAGAGAAACGCCGACGGCAACTGGATATCCAGCGCTGCGGCGATACCACAGCCGGGCTGTTCCGCGTCATCCGGCGCGCGCGCCAAGGCCAGCTGCAGCCACTGGGCAATCCCGTTGCTCTGCACCAGAATGGTTTCGTTTTCCAGTACACCCAACGGGTTGCTGCGCATCCAGTACACTAATAGCTCGCGTAGAGATTCCAGCCTGTT
>Ga0193953_1001273_pt1 | contig 11851 bp, 10 predicted proteins | sample BB_4_MG_FD_140325 | JGI IMG/M metagenome (GOLD analysis project Ga0193953, IMG submission 140325) | Microbial mat bacterial communities from the Broadkill River, Lewes, Delaware, United States - BB_4_MG | ecosystem: Environmental > Aquatic > Freshwater > River > Microbial mats | place: USA... | reverse complement strand
TTTGCTCGTTATCTGACCAATCATCATTTTCCATAAAAATTATAAAATAACTGTCATTAACAACTCTTAAACTTAAGTGATTAAACAAAGCATTCACTGGAAGTTGGTTGTTAATATTCAAATTTTGACAAAGAATATTTGATTTTTTTAACAAAGTATTGTTGTTATTATTGCTATCAAGAATTTTAACGTATAATTCAACTCCTCCATCTCTATCCCAAGGCTTACCATTCTGTTGAATAAGTGGCATCTTTCTTAGTGAAATTTTGTTTATAACTACTTTTGAAGGTTTCGCCTCTACTTTTATAATAGATTGAATTTTATCTTGCTTCTTCTTTGAATTTGCTCTTAAAGTAACAATGTACGGACCTCCTTCAGTATAAATATGAGCAGGGTTCTCCTCTGTAGAAGTTGTTCCATCTCCAAAATCCCAAATAAATGATTCAGCATTTTTAGATTGATTTACAAATTGAACACTAACAGGTGCTCTACCAGTGATAGCAAATGTAAATTCTGCAATTGGCTCTTTACTATTTGTTGTTGCATTTAAAATTGAGATTGAACTTGTAAGTGCTAATACAATTAGCAATAGTAATTTTTTAGTCATATTTTAATTATTAGGGTTATTTATTGAAATTTTTGTTATTTAAATTGAAGTTGATGCCGTCCTGTTTTGTACTAAATCTTTCATCATTTGAAGTTCCTTTTCTTCTTCATCAATTGTTAATTGATAATCTCTTAAAACATCTTGCGTTAAAGTATCGGCTTTGCTTATTAATTTATTACGTTGCTTAATTTTTTTTGTAAGTCTGCTTATGTATAGCAATGATAATCCTAATAAAAGGAATACTATACCAAAAAATTGAATCGTAAATAATATATCTTCTTCTGCTGTCTTTTCTAATGATCTTTGAAGTTCATTTACAAATACATTAAATTTATTTGCATCATTTGATATAACAACCTCATAAACTGCATCTTTCAGTGTTTCACCTGCAAACTCTTCATAAACTCCACTTACATCAGCAATCAATTCTTTTTTGATCTCCTCATCACTAAATATAAATTCAGGATTTACATAAAAGTACAAACCTCCCCCAAGCAATACAACAGCTAAAATTATTAAAACTAACCTTTTCAAAAAATAATATAAGTTTCTAAAAGATCTTGAAAATTTTGAAGCAAACAGGTCAGAATCTATTTCTTCCAGTATTTTTTTTCGCTCTCTTAAAATAGTTTGGCGTTCGGTTTTCCTAATGATAAAATCATTTAATTCGTTTTGATTCATAGCGTTTTTTAAATAAGTGAAAAGTACACCTATATGGAGATTTTGTTATATTTGATATGCAATTTTTTTCAAAATCAAATATACTTGAAACTCAATTTATGGACTATGATTTTTGTCAAATTTCGCTTATTATTATGAACTTTTTTTTCTTTCAATAAAAACGGTAATAATCAAACTAGCTCCAACAATAACATCAACTATATTCCAAATAAATCTTCCAAGTGCTATCTTTAAAAAAGGTTGAAACAAGAGGGCTAAACCAATATAAATTATCATTTCAATTTCTTTTCCTTCTTTCTTAGCTTGAAAAGCTAATATGGAAAAACCAACTAAAGCAATAAACCGCACTAATTGATAAAAACCATAAGGCATATCCAATAAGCACACAAAGAATAGAACTGCTAAAATTACTTTGATTAAATTTTTCATAATTCTTCTTATTTATTTTAACAGTTTAAAGGAATAAAATGTCTTTAAAATCTTTTTTGCTTCAATTGGAAATCTCCAAATAGCAATCATAATAACTCCTATAAGAATCTTTACTTTCCAAAAAGGGATCAATATCCCAATCATTGCCACCGCAATAATGATTTCTCTAAAAGAGTTATCTTGTCTTTCTTCTGTTGACTAAAATTGTACAAATTTTAAATTTTCATTTTCCATATCTAATAATATTGCACCATCATTTTCAATAACTAGATCATATTCTAAAAGTTGCCGACGAGAATTTTTATTATTTAATGATATAGCTTCTTTGCCTGATTTCACCTCTACAATATATTTTTTTCCTGCTTTTTCAGCAACATAATCTACTATTAACTTATTACTTCTATTTTCTCCATTAACCAGATAATTATGATAATATATTTCTTGATTTCCAATAATATTAAATCCTTTTCGCTTTAAAAAACACTCAGCTTCGGACTCAAGTTTTAAACCTCTTTTAAAGCGTTTTCTTCTAGCTCTCTTTTTTTACACTCTGATAACTTGAACTTTACAAGGAAGAATAAGAGTAAAATTATAATTATTATAAATATGAAGTTTGAAATAAATTGTTCATTCATAATAGCCGCATTACTTATTAATTTGAACCCATTCTTTCAAATCTTTTCTTCCTTCTAATATCTTCTGACTTTTGGTATCCAGATTTTCATAAAAATCAATACCTGTTAATTTTTCAACATTATCAATTGAAGTTGCAAAAGAGAAAATTGATTTGTGAGATTTTTCATTAGGGAATACAAAGGCAATTCCTTTGGCTTTTCCATTTTTAAACCCTAAGAGCGTTTTATAAAATGCTCTAGGAACACTTACATTATTATCTCCAATATGAGCTATTGGATCAGTTAATATTGGGCCAGTTACTACATAAATAGAATCATTAAAAGATGCCCAATACCTGACTTTCCCCTCTAACCTTTTCCATATACCTCTATTGAAAGATTTCTTTTGAGGTGAAATATTACTTAAATAAAAGCTCTCACTCATTGATGTATGATTTTGAGACATTGCTTTTGCTGGTGCTAAATGGCCCATATCGTAACCACTTCCATGATAATCATTAGGGGTTGCTGAATTTGTTTTTACAAGTGGATCAAACCGGTAGTCGTTTGTTCTTTTAATATTACTATTAACACTTTTAGGAGTTAGCTTATATGCAACCCATTCAGGTTGTTCATCTTTTTCACTATAAGAAACAGTGAAATAGCTGTGTTTGATTATTTGGTTGGTATTTGAAGTATTTGAAAAAAATAATTCAATTCCAACCTCTTTATCGTTCATTCCTTGACTATTAGAAATTGAATTAGAGTCAATTCTATTATTTGCAAGTTTTGCCTGGGCTGATTTTGATGTACAACTAATTACAAATAAAACAAATGATAATATTAGGATTATTTTATTTGAGCCTGTAAATATATTTATCATTGAATTAATACTTGTTTATAAAATTTACTTGTCTTATTAATTGGTTTTTCTAGCTCTTTTCTACTTAATGATAGTATTCTAGAGTTTCTAAAAGTTCCTTCTCATAATTGTAAATGTCATCAATCGATTCTATCAATTCCTTCCTTTCACTCTTATTTTCATCAATAATACCCAAGTATTTTTTCCCTCCATTCAAATGTAATCTACAAAGTGGTTTTCTATTATTATTGTCAAGTAAAATTCCAAAATAAGATTGTGTATCTCGGTGTACTACACGTGATTTTTCAATCTTACGTCTTAAAATTGCAACTATAATTCTAAAACCCTCTAATTCTTCATCAGTAGTTTCAATCTTACTTTCCTCAATTAACTCTATACTCTCCTCAATTTGTTGTTCTGCTTCTTTATTTAAAGCACTTTGAAGTCTGTCATTTACTTTTTCACTAAGGAATTGATTAACCGCTTTTTGAGCAAGATCTCTAAACTGCTCCATTACTTTTTCAGTTAATCTACCATTGTAAACTCTAGAAGCAAAAAACCTAACGAACTCATCACTTGGATCTGTAAGTTCTCCATTAAAAACTTTTTTAATTTCTTTTGTATATTTTAGGGAGCTAGCATTATTAACTATTTTGTCAATGTCAAAATTAGATTTGTGAAATTTTGAAATTTCGTTGATAGTTGAGTCCTTTAATTGAGTTATATTAAATTCCAAAAAAGGTTTATCATCCATTTTGTTAGTTTCCTCAAGATCTGTATAAAATCTAAAATCTATTCCATTTGTGAGAAGTGCAAAGCGTGATTTTGAAACATGAAAATATCTAAAAAGTTGAGAATTATGAACATCTAAATTTTCTTTCCAATGTTTACATTCAATAATAAGTATTGGGTTTCCATTTTGGAATATTGCGTAATCAACTTTTTCACCTTTTTTTAAGCCTATATCGGCAGTAAACTCGGGAACAACTTCTGTTGGGTTAAAAATATCATATCCTAATAAGTTAATAAAAGGTAAAATAAAGGCCGTTTTTGTAGCTTCCTCATTATGTATTTGATCTTTCATTGGATCTATCTTACTAGATAGAGTTTTAAGTTGATTTAGAATTTCCATAGTTTTATTTTTTAAAATTTAATTTTTACAAACTATCTATTTGCTATTAATATCATTTATATAATTATTTAAACTTTTAGGATAGAAGCTTCTTCTGAAAATTTAACAACTAAATATCTTCATAAACTTTAATATTATGAGTATATCTATTATGATCCTTTCCTTTAAACCAATCAAGGCTTAACCATTTTCCAGAATAATCAGTTCTACTATCACTATTAAACAATAATTGATTACTTAACTCCTCGTTAGGAATTAAAAACTCTGCAAATGCATGACCACTATTTTCATCATAACCACCAACCATTCTTGACCTTAGACCAATTTGCCTGGCAAATGAAGCCATAAGTATCGCGAAATCATCACAATCTCCAGAATACTGGCCCCTATATTTTAACGAAAGAGTTGCCTCAGCAGACCTCCATGTATCGTGACCCGTTTTGGGATCAAATATATAATGCCAGTTTTCTCGTACATACTCATTCATTGCTAAAATTTGATTAATTTGAGACTGATTAGTTTTAAGCCTAATTGTTAATTCATTTACTTCTTTGAGTACTAAACCTTCTACTTGAATCAAATTACCTTCAGCTGGTGGAATTTTACTTTTTATAAGTTCATTATTTATTCCTTCCTCTTCCTTAGGTGTAACAACATCTTTTATATCAACTATCTTTGGTACTACATCCTTTATAATCGTATTTGGTTCTGGTACAGTATTCTTCTTACTTGCCTCTCTTTTTGCCATTGCAATAATTTTTGTTCTTCCAGATTTAGAACAACTTGTACAAGAATTTAGCATTATCATCGAAGTTACCACAGAAATCAAAACAATTACTTTATATTTCATCTTTACTTAATTAAAAATTTCACTAAAAAAACTTTTCTTTTCTTCATCTTTTAAATTTGAAATAGGCATTTCCTTTTTATGTAAAAACTTACCTACTTTAGATGTTACTTGGATTGTAAACCTTCTATTATTCTGCTCATTTTTTTCATCTCTTGACTGGCTAAAATAACCGCTTCCAGCAATAATAACCTCACATTGACTTCCCAAATCTCCAAAATCTGCTCCCATTTGTTTCCAATAATTAAATAAAGACAAAGCTCTTTTATAGCTTAATTTATAACCCATATCTGGATTTTTTTTCCAGTTGCCATTTGATCTTTGAGCATTACCTTCAATTATTAGAAGATAATCTATCGTTTTACTAGTATCAATTATACTTTTTACCTTGTCATATAAATTTTTACCAGCATTCCCAATACTCACTCTAGTCTTTTGAGGAATGTCAAGAATACTTGAACTATTTGATCTAAATCGAACATCAATATTTAACTTATATCTTTTATTTTCTGAATCGAAATGATAATACGTAGTATCTAAATTTTCAATAGCCTTTTGAACATTTTTAATTTCTGTTAGCTGGTTAGCTTGTGCTTCTAGTATACCTTGTTTAGACTGAATAATTGCAAAGGACACAATATATAACACTAACATTATAAAAAACAAACTTGTCATTAAATCTCCATAACCAACCCAAAAAAAACCTGATTTTTTCATTTTATATTTTTTTAGATTGATTTTCTGTTTTTGGAATTATCTGAATTGAAAATCGCTTATTATTCTGCTCAGCTTCATCCCTACACAAACCATTAAAACCACTTCCGCAAATCATTACTTCAACATTAAAGTTTCTGAAATTAATTTCATTTTTCAACCACAAATTATACACTGCAAGTGCCCTTTGATAACTTTTTTTATAGCCCCAATTATCATCAATACTAATACTTTTATCTAACTCATTAGCCATATTTCCTTCAATTACTAATAGATAAGAAAGATCTGGATTACTTGTTCTCATGTTTTTCAAAAACTCTTCTAAAATTTTCCCAGCATCTATAGTCTCGCTAATAAATTCTTTTTTTATAATTGTTTGTTTTGACTCAAAAATCTCTTTTCCAATCAATTTACTGGCAACAAATTTTTTGCAGTCTTTTAAATAAACAAAATATGGACTTTCTTCAAGTGGTTTAAACTGCTCCTCTATTTTCAAAAGTTTATTTAACCTTATAATTTCAATATTAAGTTGTTTTTCTTTGCTTTTAAGTGAATTTATCAAAGTAGAATTTTCAGAAAATAACGATTTATTCTTTTTTATAACTTCTTCATTTTCCTTTATAATTCCTTCATTTTCCTTCATTTTGAATTGAAGAAAACCAATTGTAACAACAAATAAAATTAACATCAAAAAGAACAAACTGGACATTAAATCTGCAAACCCAACCCAAAAGTAATTTGATTTTTTCATTAACTAAAAAATCCAAAATAAATTAAAAAACTATGTACCCCGTAGCTAATAATAATTGCATAAGCACTAGCCTTTAAAACATTTAATATCTTAATAAATCTAGCTGGTTTATGATCACCATCTCCCAAGGACATCTCATTATCTATATTTTTAATTATTGGCACATTAGCCATATTTCCATTCTTTTTCAATTGTTCAATTATTCTGTTACTGCTTTCATTAAAGGTCGAAGATATTCCTACTTCTAATTTTCCTAACCTATCCTCAATGGCACCTAGCTTGTTCAAATTATCTAATAGATTTAATTTCTCAAACTTTGGTCTGCTATTTTCAAATGCCTCTTCAGTTCTTAAAATTTGGGCATCCATTGCCTCTGTAAATTTTTCAATAGAATGTGTAAAAGCTGTTGAAAGTTTTGAATCAAAATTAGCAATGGCCTCATTAAATGAGTTGAATTGTTCTTCAGTTAATCTTCCTAATTCATTAATAACTTTGGTCATTTTTGAATCCGAATTTATAACAGCCTCATTTACGGCATCACTATATCTAGAAAACGATTTAATGTGGGTATTGAAAAAAGATGTAGCAGAATTACTTTCTTCTATATTATTCTTAATACCTTCTAAAACTGCGTTTATATTTTCCGTAGTTCCAATAAATTTTTGCAGTTTATTAACAAGCTCAGTAGTTCCATTCATTGAATTATTTAACTGATTGTAATAGTTTGCAAAATTATTGAAAGAGCTCATCATAATATCCAACTGACTAAAAACTTCAACATTGGCTGATGTAATTTTTGAAACATCCAATTTCCTAATATCTTTGATTAATTGCTGCTCTCGTTCAACTGTATTTGAAGTCGTGCGAACAATATTATCCAATTGAGAAATTGAACCTGTTGTATTCCTTGCAAATACATCTAATTTATCCGATAAAATAGAAACTTCAGGCATTTTTCCAGTTGCCATCTTTGGCATTAATTCGGATTGTAATTTTGATAAGAATTCACTCTTCTCTTCATCCGCTTCAATTTGCGCATCTTTATAAATTCTAATAGAAAACACTGTAGTAATTATCAAACCAATGACACTCGCTGACATTGCCCATTTTACACCATTTATAAGTGGTTGAATTGCATTTAAAGCATCACTTCCTTTATCGAAATTAACTGAGAATAAACCAATAATAATTCCTAGCATTGTAGCAGCTAACCCTAAATATAATGGCGCTGGTATTCTATTTTCTATCTCGTTTTGTGTTGTTTCCGTATGTTTATCTACAATATCTTTTATAAGATGAAAATCAATGGTTGCGCCTTTGTTCTTAACTAAATAAACATTAATGTATTTTACAATAGTAGTTAACACCTTACTTTTCTGTTGATAATCAAGATATGTAATGTTTATAGTTCCCTCATCACCATCAAACATCAATATTTCATCTACATTACCAGATTTAAAAACTTGTTTTGAAACTTTCTTTTGAGAAATTATAGGCAAATCATCAAAATCATAGATAGCTTTATAAAGTCTTATTTTAATTAACAGCTTATAAGCTATATAAACCTGAAAACTTATTATTACAATTATTACAATTGCTTCTATTAGTCCATACATAATTTTAAATAAATTTAATTCTTATTTTTTTTGTTACAATCCAGTCATCACCTTCTAAAACTACTTCTCCATCCTTCATTACTTTTATTCCTTTTGCAGAAGAATTATATACATTTTCATAGTCGCAGACTGTTTCTAAATAGGTGTTTGGAGAGTTTAATGCTCTGGAAAGATCAGCTGTTTCAATCAAGCTAATGATTCCTCGATTTGATTCTTCATCAATTTCAGCAACATATAACGAAGACTGTTTTTCTGTTTCACTTACATCTTCAATCGTAAATTTATTATTCTCAAAAGGTGAAGGAAAGTATATTAATTTTGTTGGGGTTTGTTCAACTTTAGGGGTACTAAACTCTATAATTTCAGCCTTTTTATCTTCAATAGTATTATCAATTGTAGTTATAACTCTTTCTTTTGAACTTCCTGAGTTTGAATTATTGAATTTCTCGTTTTTCAATTGAGAAATTTCTTCTTTCAATTTTTCATTATCTTTCTTCAAATAAACATTTTCAATTTTATAGAAATCTTTATAAGTATCCTTTTTTCCTTTTTTATTGTTGTTATGGAGTGACCTTAATTTAAAAAACAAAAACACGTTTAACAAAACAGAGATTGCAAATAATAAATAACTTAAAATTGAACCTATAATTGACTCATTTTCACTCTCCATATTGATAGGGTTTGGTACACTTATTTTCTGAGGTTCACTTTCACTTGAGAAACCGTTTTCAACATCTATTTTTGGATCAGGTAATAAAGAAGTATATTTTTCATTAATTATCTCAATTGCCCTTGATCTGTTTGGAGTTTTAGTCCCCCTAGGAACAAAAAGTATTTTTTCAAAATTATTAGCAATCGCGCTATCATAAAGTTCTATTTTATATTTTTCGAATACAGCATCTTTTGTTTCCGACCAATTATCTTTTAACAAGGAATTAAATTCATCAAAATCAATAGATTCAGTATAATCCTCAAAGTTTTTTTCTAACTCAATGTAATCTTCAAATTCGCTTAACAATTTTCCCTTTACATCCCCTTTTTTGATTTCTGGAGACCAACCTCTTAAATCCTCCATATAGGCAATGGTTAATTTAACCACTGCCCATTTATTTACTTTTTTGTAAGCTTCAATACTATCTTGTTGAGTTTGCGCATTCGTATTGCTTATTATTAAACAACCAATGCCAAACACCAATAAAAACTTGTTCATATTCAATTATGTACTATTCGTTGGTAATTTCATTTGCTAATTCATTCAATTTACCTATCAAAGGGAAAAAGAACAAAGTTTCTCCAAGTGGATCCTCATCAACAGAATCTGATTTTAAATTTTCAACACCTTGCATTTGATAATCTAACAAATCTTCAGATTTAATATTATTAAATATTTTTGATGATTCATTTGACACGTCAAAACTATTTTTGAAATTTAAGTCTAACATTAGTTTATTGAAAAGTTCATAAAAATCCTCAACATTTCGAACAACACCTTCTAAATAGGGCCTCGTTAAATCTTTATACCTAATTGTATCATCAGATACCTTACTTAAACTTTGTACAGCTTTATTACTACTACCAACATTTACTTCTACAAATTCAGTATGGTTTAAATCATCTAAATTCTCCCCCATATAAAAACCTCCTTTACAAGTTACTTCCTTCGGGTTTTCGCTTGCTTTAACGTTTATTTTTGAATCTGTTTCATCGTACACATTGTTAAAGATTGCTTCAAAAAGCTTTTTTAAAGTGGAATAATTTTTAGCATCTTGATCTAATATTTGCAATGTTTTTGAGCCTGTTCCACTAAAAACAATATTTCTTGGAGTTTTTAAATTTTTAATTTTCATTAATTCAGCAATGTGGTAGACGATTGCCGAATAGAATAATAAAAAGATAATTTTAAAATCACTATCTCCCGCTAATTTTCCTGAAAAATTAAGATTATTCAGATGTTTCTCTTTTATATTCTTGTTTTTATGCAGTGAGAAGAAAAAATTGATTAAATCTTGAGACGTTTGATTGTCACTATATAATTTTTCAAGAATTTCTAATTCAACTTTTAAATCATTTTGAGATAATATTTCCTTAAACTCGGAGAAATATTTGTTAACAAATCCATTACTTTTAATATTTCCATTAAATCCATCTCCAAAAATGGCATTTCCAGCAAATCTAAATGAAGAAATTAATTTAGGTTCTCCTTCAGCATAAATCATGATATCTGTAGTTCCACCTCCTATATCAATTGAAACTGAAGGTCTGGCCATCGTTGGAATTCCTTCTTTTGCCTTATAGAAATAAAAAGGGGCAACACTTTCAGGAAAATCAATAAGGTTTTTCTCTTTTACATTCTTCCCGAAAATTTCTTTAAAACTATTTTTCCAAATTGATCTTAATCTATTTAAATGAGCCGAAGACATACTTACAGGGTAAAACCAAGTAACCTTTGTATTACTCATGTTTCCATTATTAATCAATACCTTGTTTTTACATAACATTAAAAGTTCTTCAATATAGTGCTTAAGTCTATGATTATTATCTGTTTTATCATTAGCCCATTTTAAATCGGTAAATGCCTTTAAATACTTTCTAATGGCCACTTTCTCATAATCAAAACCTGCATTGGCATCTGCAAAAACAAACGTAGGCTTGTTATAATTCACTTCCTTATTTTGAACTAAACAGGTTCTAAATGGTGCATTTCTCAATTCGTCCATTCCAAAGTATTTACTAATTACCTCTTGTTTTAAATGAGATTCACCATCTAGAATGGTTCTAATTGCTTCGCTTCTTCTAGGTGTATCACTTGGCATTAAAAAGACAATCTGGGCATCATTTTCAGAGATGTCAAATGCTTTTTCTCCTCCCTGACCTTCAATTTTGTACTCTATATGAGAGTTTGTGGTACCAAAATCAATTGAAAACTCATAATCATCCCCTCCACTACCAGAATAATTTCGCCAGGATGGGATCAAATAATTTTCAGAATTTCCATATTTAATAACAATCGAATCAAAGCGATTTTTAACGATGGTTTGAGTAGTTATATAAGGGCTTTCTGAACGTTGTTTATGAATTGTCTCAATATTTTCATTCTTTTCCTTCGAATTAAATACCGCTAAATTTAAGCTGTTTCCATTTTCGGGCATCACATCCGCCAATCCTAATGAATATGTGATATCAATCTCATTACTAAAAACAAACGGGTAAATAGAAAAAGCAAATGATTTTTCCACAATACTTCCCTTTTTGGCATCATTACTCAATCTTGGATAATAAATTTTTGAATATTGAATAAAACCTTTTTTAATAGGGATATTTAATTTTATTTCCACACTATCACCAGCACGTTCATTTATTTCTATTAAATTATTATTCTTAATATCTTCAACTGTGAAATAATCAAAAAATCTTTTGGTTATGGGTAAGAGGTACTTGTTCTCCCCAACTGTAAAAAACTTATGTTTATCTATTTCATAAGGAAGTTTAATAATTGTACTTGCCAAAAAATCATTCATTGTTAAATATGGATATTGATCCCCCTGTTCTGGCAGTTTTCTTTCCTTTAAAGGTCTTTTATCTTCAACGGGAACAATGG
>Ga0193953_1001270_pt1 | contig 11884 bp, 8 predicted proteins | sample BB_4_MG_FD_140325 | JGI IMG/M metagenome (GOLD analysis project Ga0193953, IMG submission 140325) | Microbial mat bacterial communities from the Broadkill River, Lewes, Delaware, United States - BB_4_MG | ecosystem: Environmental > Aquatic > Freshwater > River > Microbial mats | place: USA... | reverse complement strand
CACAAGCTGATAGCTGTTACTGATGTGGCAATGAATATTGCCCCTAACCTGAAGGATAAAATTGGCATTGTCAATAATTCGGTGGGTTACATGAATAAGATGGGTATTCCGAAGCCTAAAGTGGCGGTTTTGGGTGCCATTGAGATGGTGAATGAAAGCATGCAAGCGACCTTGGATGCAGCTTTACTATCTAAAATGAATCAGCGCGATCAGATTAAAAATTGCTTAATCGATGGTCCATTGGCCTTTGACAATGCAGTAAGTTTTGAGAGTGCCCGACACAAAGGAATTCGCAGTGAAGTGGCAGGAGATACAGATTTGTTGTTGATGCCTGATGTTGAAGTGGGTAATGTGCTTTATAAAACCTTGGTGTTTTTTGCCAAAGCAAAAGTAGCCTCCGTAATATTAGGTGCATCCGCGCCAATCGTATTAACGTCACGTAGCGATTCTGAAGAGTCAAAATACAATAGTATTTTATTAGCAGTGTTAGGATCCTAGCTAAATCCTAATAAGAGTTTTGTGATATTGAATTTATTCAATAAGTAGAGAAATCCCATAAATGAACAAATGATGGATTGTTTTAAAATTTTAGTAATTAATCCTGGATCGACTTCAACCAAAATTGCTGTATACCAGGGATGTGAGTCGGTTTTCCTGAAAACATTAAGACACTCAGCTGAGCAAATGGCGCAATTCGAAGATATTGCCAGCCAGTTTTCATTCAGAAAAGAAGTGATTCTGAACGAGTTAGTTCAAGCAGAAATTGATATTCAAGATTTTGATGCAATTGTAGGTCGTGGAGGAATGGTAAAGCCTATTGAATCAGGTGTTTACGAGATGAATGCGGCTTTGACAGCTGATTTGAAAAAAGGTGTTTTAGGTCAACATGCCAGTAATTTAGGTGGACTGATTGCTGATGATATTGCTAAGAATATCCCTAATGCACGTGCTTTTATTGCCGATCCGGTAGTAGTTGATGAATTACAAGATGTTGCGCGTGTTACTGGTCACCCGGATATGCCTCGTCGTTCAATCTTCCATGCATTGAATCAAAAGGCAGTTGCTAAGAATTATGCAAAAGAAATTGAGCGTAAATACGAAGATATTAACGTAATTGTAGCTCACCTTGGTGGGGGTATCTCTGTAGGTGCGCACCTGAAAGGAAAAATCATTGATGTAAATAATGCATTAGATGGATATGGTCCTTTTTCTCCTGAACGTGCCGGCACATTGCCAACAGGAGCATTGATTGATGCGTGCTATAGCGGAAAATACACTTACGAGGAGATGCGTAAGATTGTAAACGGAAAAGGGGGTATGGTAGCTCATCTGGGTACAAACCAGGCTATGGAAGTTGAGAAAAAGGCAAAAGAAGGTGATGCTCACAATTTGCTGATCCTTCAGGCAATGGCTTATCAAATTGCTAAAAATATTGGTGCATGTGCTGCTGTCTTGAAAGGGGAAGTAGATGGTATTATTATTACCGGTGGTATTGCTTATGACAAAATCGTTACTGCCTATATCAAAGATATGGTAGGTTGGATTGCGCCGTATAAAATATATCCAGGTGAGGATGAAATGAAAGCTTTGGCTGAGAATGGTTTAGCTGTATTGAGTGGCGAAACTACTTGTAAGGTGTACGAATAGTTACAATAATACATATACTATAAAAAATGCCATGGAGTCAATCTGTGGCATTTTTTTTTTATCTTACGCTAAAAGGAACAGCTATATATGGATGGAATTAGTGCATATCACCTGGTGATCTTAGCGGCAATCATTATCATTGCTTCTTATTTATTTAACTATATTGCCCGAAAGACAAATGTTCCAAGTGTTATTCTTCTGATTGCCTCTGGCTATTTAGTGAAAGAAATGGCTGGATTCTCCTTTCAGGAAGAAGAATGGTTTCTGCCTTTAGAAATATTAGGCATTGTGGGCTTAATATTAATTGTTTTGGAAGCTGCCCTTGATCTTGAATTACGACGAAAAAAATTGAAACTGATTGCTTATTCCAGTTTAATTGCATTGCTTTCCTTATTTTTTAATACTTTTTTCCTGGCGTTGGGGATTCAGTATTTTATCGGGAATCTGGATTGGTTAACATCGGTTATATATGCGATCCCCCTCTCCATCACCAGTAGTGCAATTGTAATTCCAAGTATAACTGGATTAGAACGAAATAAGCGGGAGTTCTTAATTTATGAAAGCACTATTTCCGATATTTTGGGGATTATGTTTTTTTACCTTCTGGTGGAGAATTTAGATACCCAAGGGGCTACAATGATAGGCGTCAATGTTCTGATTAACATCATAGGTACCTTGTTATTAAGTGTAGGCTTATCATACACGATGATTTTTGTATTTCAGAAAATACGGTCGGATGTGAAGTTATTCTTGTTCTTCGCGGTCTTGGTTCTTTTTTATGCCATAGGGAAGTTATTCCACTTATCCTCTTTATTGATGATTCTGGTGTTTGGATTAGTATTGGAGAATCGGTTGCTTTTCTTTAGAGGGATACTGCGAAAGTATTTGTTGGAAGATAGAGTGTGTGCAGATTTAAAAGATTTTAAACTATTAACACGGGAGAGTTCCTTTGTGGTACGTACATTTTTCTTTTTCATATTGGGCTTATCCATCACTTTGGCAGGTATTTTTACACCTCAAATACTATGGTTAACGTTTTATTTCCTTGTGGGAATGTATGGTTTCAGGTGGATTATTTTTAAAATCGTATTTCGGAAAAACTATTTTCCTCAATTTTTTATTGCTCCCAGGGGATTAATTTCCATCCTGTTGTTTTTTGCCATTCCCAAAGAATTTAGGGTGAATGAATTTGAATTAGGCATATTGTTGCTTTCAATTGTGACTACCAGTCTTTTTATGGCCTGGGCATTGGTTCACGATAAGATGGGGCGATTAGGACGATTAAAGAGATATGTCATGGTTCGACATGCTGTGAAAAAAGGAAAGAAGCTTGTGGTGCACAATTCAAAAAAAAGTGATTATTTTGAGTAACAGTAAAAGTGATTTGTCGTTAATCAGTAATAGTGGTGTTTTTTTATAGCATCAACTTTTAAGATGATTAAACAAAAACGGTAAGTGTTAAAAAAATGAATCGAACATTATTTTTTGATATGACATATAAAGGAAGGAATTACAGAAATATAGTCAGGATTCAGTTCTGGCTGTTGGGTGTTTTTATTTTAATAACCCCTCACGTAAGTGCCCAGCTTGAATCGGCAGGTAATCCAAGTGATTATTCAGGTAATGTGGAAGTGTACACTTTACCGGCTCTCCCTAAAGCAATGGCAAGTGAATCAATGCCTCAAACGGATAAACTACCATTGCGCTTTGCGCATCCGTTTTTTGTGGATCTGACACCTCAAAATGCTGGTTCATGGGAGGATTGTGAAGGGGGAGAATCCATATGGCGCTTGGGTATTAAGTCAAGAGGGGCAAAAAGTATTAACCTCATATTTGATCGATTCAAATTAATGGATGGGGCCAAGCTTTTTATCTATAACACTAATAAAACACAGGTTTTAGGAGCTTTTACTGCAGATAATAACAAACCATCGGGATTATTTGCTATTGCACCGGTTAGTGGGGAAGAAATTATTGTGGAATTGCAAAGTAGAACACGTAATAAGGAAGATCATGAATTAACGATTAGTGCCATTAATCATGATTACTTAGGTGTGAACAAAATTGTAAAAAGTGGTCGCCTTAAAAGTAGTGGAAGTTGCAATGTGGATATTTCCTGTGAAGGTGAGAAGTATGATAAAATAAAAAGAGCGGTTTGTAAATTAATTGTAGATGGAACTCAATTGTGTTCCGGGACCATGGTTAATAATACCAATAATGATGGAAAACCCTATTTATTGACAGCAGCTCACTGTTTTCATTGGGCAAATAATCGTGAAAACGTGGTGTTTCTGTTTAATTATGAAAAAACGGAGTGTAACGGTTCTGAAATAAAGGAACAGAATCAAACCACCTCAGGGGCTACGATGTTAGCTATTGCCGATACATTAGATTTTGCTTTATTGGAGATGCAGGAGCACCCACCGGCTAGTTATCAGCCATACTGGGCTGGATGGGATAGAAGTACGACAATAAATGGGCCGGTTTACAGCATTCACCATCCTTCGGGCGATGTGAAAAAGATTTCCATTGAGAATGAAGCACCTCTTGCCATCTCAAGTCAATTGACAACAGTGGATCGTAAACCATTTGTAAAAGAGGCCCATTGGTTAATCCAGAAATGGGATAAAGGGACAACAGAAGGAGGGTCTTCCGGTGGAGGGTTATTTAGCCCAAATGGATTTTTAATTGGCAGTTTATCAGGTGGAGAGGCCACCTGTTCGAATCCGGTCAATGATCAGTTTGCGCGCTTTAATAAATACTGGGATCATGTGAATAGCGATGATGGCCAGGTGGCTCATTGGTTAGATCCCAATAGCACCGGCATTATGTCTATTGAGGGGCGGGATTACTATGAAGTTCAGACTCAACGACTGACTCACCTGGAGGCTAATTCGTCTATTTCTCTTTTAGAAGATGAGGATTTCAAAGGATTTTGGTCAGGACATAATAGTAATTTGTATGATGGATATGCGGAGTTTTATTACGAGATGCAATTTGCCAATATTCATGGCATTTATCTAACACCTGCAAAATCGAAAGCCACATCTGATCAAACCCTAAATCTTAAAATATGGAATGGTCGCGATGGCCTACCCACCAATATATTGGCTGAAAAAAATGATATCAGCTTGTCTTCATTAGTTGCCAACAAAGATAATCTACTTAGTTTTGATCCCGCAGTAAGGATTGATGGAAGTTTCTTTGTAGGAGTTGAATTGAAGTATGATGGGGCACCTGTTGATACATTTGCGCTGTATAATATCGTTCCTGATGAAGGAGCTCACCGTATAAACAGGGCCTATGTCCGTGATCATGGTGAGTGGAAAATGTATAAAGATCTGCATCCTTCTACACAAAATGGCATGTTTTGGATTGATGTGCTGGCCAGTGACATTGAGTATACAGTAGGGGTGAATGAACCATCAGTGGAGTCAAAGGAAATAACTATTTCTCCCAATCCCATCCGTCATAATCGTTTCACATATAGAACTACGATGACGAATATTGAGCGAATTAAACTGGTTGATCTAAATGGTCAGGTGGTTTATTCGACTGCTGCAAGCCATTATAATGAGGTCATTCTACCAGCATTACCATCAGGAATGTATATTGTTATCTTCCAAAAAGGAGAGCGGGTTATTCGTAAAAAAGTACTAATAATGCCAGAATAAAGAAGTATTCTTATAAAAAAAAGCCTCTAATCCGTTTTTGGGATTAGAGGCTTTCTTATGACTCTTATTAATGTATTATGATGGCATTGGTTTAATCCATAATCTTTAGATTATCCAGGCAAAAATAGGAGAGTGGTAAGTTATTGCCGCTTATCTCTTTTGATGCCTCTATTTCAAAGGAAACGGAATGTACTGCACCTAATTCTTCCAGGTTGATGGTTTCCCATTTTGACTGGACAAACCTTTTATCTTTTTCATTCTTAGGATATTGGTAATTGGCCAGATAGTGTTTTGTTGACGTAGTTTTATCACCAGCAGCGTTGTGACCATAGATGGTGATTTTAAGGTAATCAACACTATTATTACGGTCAAAAAGGTTTTCGGTATACATCCTGTAATACGCTTCGTAGGTGTTATTGATATCAATTGATTTAAGGTGATGACCTCTTGTACTATTATCCTTGAAAAGAATTCTTAAGTCAACACCATCAGCATGTTTATAGACGGAAAATATTTCAGATTCGTCATTTTCATCCATGGACTGAACACAAAGCTGACTTGTTTCCTTCTCTTTTCCCGGATATTTGGTAACACTACTCATTGAAAACCCTTGCCAGTCCGTTATCGTGCTTGAATTAACGGTAGTGGGAAAATGCACATACTTGAAATCAAAAGGGCCATCTTTTGAGTATTTCTTGTCTTGTTCATATTGGAAATCTTCAAAATCGATGAAATCATACACATTGATTCGAACATTCGCCGTATCACTGGTAGTAGAGTTCATGACTGAAAAAGTAAAATCATAGGAACCATAGGTGCTGTCCTTAAATTCCAGGTTTTTTTCCTTAGAAATGATTTCTTTTGACTGGTTGTATAACCACCAATATTTATAGCTGTAATCATAGGTGATTTTAGGGATAATTGTTAACGTATCTGCTCGGTCCATATCAAATACCCCATCTTCATTATCCAAAAATATTTTTGGTGCCGGTAATACCTTTTCCTCATATTCACAGGAAGAAAGAGCAATAAAAGTGGTTGCAATTAGTAGGTAGAGAAATCTCATTATTAATTAAATTTGAAGTAATGGTCTAGAAATCCAGGAATCTGTTCGGCTCCAATTCGTTTAGCTAATATTTTCTTTTCCTGATCTAAGATATAAATAACCGGCGTACTATAGATGTCATAATTGTTTCTGAAATTGGAACGATTGTATGGATCATAAACATTGATCCACTCTTCAAGTGCATGTTCACTGATAAATTCTTTCCAGGGGTCAAGATCAACATGTGTATAAACTGCCACAATTTTAATGCCTTTGTCGGCATATTTATCCCATACTTCGTCTTTTAGTTTGGGGACTTCCTTTTTACAATGCCCGCAGTCCGGCTCCCAGAAAACTAAAATTGTAAGTGGCGCATGAATTTCACTTAATCTGAAAAACTCACCTGTGTAGGACACCATTTTGAAATCGGGAGCCACATTACCCAATAAGTTAGGTTTTAATTTGATCACGCGCTCTTCCAATTTGCTCAAGAAAGTAGAATCAGCCCAACTGGCCCGGCCTGACAAATAATAGGTTTCACCTAAATCAACCATCATGGCATCCATGCCCATTACTTTACTGTCATTGGCCATGTTAAACAAAAACTGAACCAGATACTTATACATATCCTCATTGGACGCTGATTTTGAAATGACCTTATGCGCTTCTTTTGACAGAGTATCGGGTATTTGAACTAAGGTTTTGGTAAAAAAACGTTCCAACTTATCCGTAAAGAAAGGTGTTCTCAATAAGCGGTCATCTGTCAAATCGATATTTTCGAAGTAATGATCTTTGTAGTATTGATACCTTTTTCGTTGAACCACAGAATCCGGGTTTTGACTGCCAGCAGGGGCTTCAAACATCGGTACTTCCACTTCTTGAAGTGCTTTTAAAAAGGCTGCTAAAAAAGTATTGGGATGTTGTTCATATATTTTTAACCAAATCGACTGAACCTCTTTTGATAATGCTTGTAATTCTTGTCTGTATTTTTCGGTCTCTTCCTTATTTTCTTTTGATGCCTGCATCTTCTCCTGGATAACTTTGGCTTCATTCTGCTTTTGAGACAAAAAGCGCTGATAATTCAGAAAAGATTGAGATTCCGGACTTCCTGTGATTTTCAAGTGCTCAATAAAATCTGTTTGAGGTGTAGTAACTTCAAATTTTTGATCTTCGCCTATCAACAGATCAAAATAGGTTTTGTCGGGTAAATAGACCACGTATATGCCCTGTTTTAGCGATTCATCTCCTTTGAAGATGTACTTATCTGAACCTGGAGAGGCATAGGCGGTATCCTGAACAAAAATTTGTTTGTTGAAATAGTACCCGAGAATAAGTGAGGTATCCTTTAGTCCTTCAACGGTTACATTAATGTGGTGCGATTGGGCAAAGGCCCCATTTAAACAAAGAATAAAAGAAAAAGTAAATAATAGTTTTAGATGCTGTAATTTCATATCATTTTGCCTTAATTCGTTTTTAAATTTGTTTTGCATTATTACCACTAATTTTTAGTGATAAAATTCCTATCAAAAGGTAAAAAAGCTTACCTGTCATTACCTATGTCAATACTAATGACTGCTTATATATTTTGGAAAAATACCCTATTTTATAACAATCGTACAAGAACATATTTGGTTCTATAGATACAAGATTCCGCTCCATCCTTTTTTTTGTGAAATCAAAAAGAATACCAATCAATTGAACAAAGCGGAGTTGCTTGACAATGTGGAAGTATTTTAACAAAGTAATCCTTTTTCGCATCAAAGCCGTATTCTTATCTCTTTGGTATATAAATGCTAAAGTATCCAACCTTTGTCTGGTCTTTACAAGAAACTCATCATTGGTTTCCAGGCCAATGTGGGTGACCGGATTATCAATGTGATGAATGAAGATTTCTTTTTCTTCCATTCGAATTCCCATCATGGTATCCTCATGGCCAGACTTTTTTATTTCTTCATCAAAAGCAATTTCATTCAAAAAGCTTCTTTTTACAAGAAAATTATTTGACATGAAACTTTTATTTGGAAATTTTGAGCGTTGCAAAGCGTCATAATCTTCTCTGATTTTACCTACTTTCCAACGTAACGAATATTCACTGGAAGGCAGTTTCTCAGGATGAATACGACCGCCGCATGAAATAAGGTGTTGGTTGAGGATAGCCACATAATTTTTCAGGTATTGATCACCAATATCTGAATCACTGTCAATGTATAGAAGATGTTCATACTTTGCTTCTTTTCCCATTTTATTTCGAATGGCAGCACTTCCAATATTAGTAACAGACTCTTTATAATTTACATTTGCATATTGTCTAATAGTACGATTTTTTTCCTTGATGTGAGAATTTGACCCATCATCGAATACCAATATTTCAATTTCTATCTTTTCTCGAATAGATTGAGCTATTAGTTCTTTTACAAGATCTACAACTACTACATTATAAACTGGCGTACAAATGGAAATCATTAATGTTATATCTGTTTAGTATGTTCTTTTAACCAGTCTGTCTCAGCGGTACTTAGGTCGTCCTCCAACGCTTTATACACTTCTTGATGATAGTTATTTAACCACTCTTTTTCCTTAGGAGAGAGGAGCGTTGCATCAATGGCATTCAGATCTATAGGGCAGAGCGTTAAGGTTTCAAACTTCAGAAACTCACCAAACTCTGTTTCCTGATCTTTAATGGTCAGAATCAGGTTTTCGATACGGATACCGTGTTTGCCGGAACGATATAAGCCCGGTTCATTGGACGAAACCATCCCTTCTTCAAGAACAACACCATTGTCTTGCGGCCGAATGCTTTGAGGCCCTTCGTGAACGTTGAGAAAATGACCGATGCCATGCCCCGTTCCGTGTCCATAATTCAATCCTTCATTCCATAAGGCCTGACGCGCCAGGATATCCAAATGCACGCCACGTGTTCCCTGCGGAAATTTTGCAAGTGCCAGGCCAATATGTCCTTTCAAGACAAGGGTAAAATCACGTTTTTCTTCTTCTGTCAAAGGGCCTAAAGCAACCGTTCGGGTAATATCTGTAGTACCTTCGTAATATTGACCACCAGAGTCAATGAGAAACAAACCTTTGGACTCTAAAGGAAGTGCCGATTCTTCCGAAACAGCATAGTGAACAATGGCTCCATTGGGGCCATATCCGCTAATGGTATTAAATGAATCGCCTTTATAATGGTCTTGTTCTGCCCGAAATTCCCGAAGTTTATTAGCGACTGATAATTCTGTTAACGCATTTTGGCCAACCTCATTTGTTAGCCAGTGAAGAAACTTCACCATCGCAATGCCATCTTTGACCATCGCTTTTTTGATGTTCTGGATTTCGGTGGTGTTCTTTTGACCTTTTAAATGGGTGATGATACCCGTTTTTTCAACTTTGGTGGTTTGTGAGGGCAGGAAATTGTATATACTACTATTGGTCCTTTGGGGATCAATATAAACCGTAGACAGTGCCGGAATATCTTTTAGGAAATCATAGAAGTCATCATACAGGAAAACCTTGATATCCTCTTTTGATAACTGTTTGCCAATAGTAGATGTCAATTTATGAGGATCAACAAAAAGATTTACGTTATTTTGAGAGATCACGAGGTAGGCATGAAAAACCGGATTAAAATCAATGTCCTGGCCTCTTAAATTCAAAAACCAGGCGATTTCATCCAATGCACCCACCACATAATGAGTCGCATTGTTCTTTTTCATTTCCTGCCGAACGATCTCAATTTTTTCAACTCGTGAAAGTCCTGTATAATCAGTTGCAAGTTCAAATATTTCATCTTCCGGAACCGGAATACGACCTTCCCACACATCATCTTCTATAAACAGCTTTGTATCCAAACGAATATCTGCTTTCTTCAACTTTTCAGATAAATTCCGGTATTCATCCAACGACATGGTTTTTCCATTAACCCCGATCACACTACCTGGGGTGAGCTTGGAAATAAGCCAGTCTTTATAATCGGGTGTATCAGGCTCACCCATGCGATATAAATCAACACCGGTATCCTGTAATTCTGTTTCTGCCTGTAAGAAGTATCTGGAATCAGTCCATAAACCGGCATCTTCACTGGTGATGACCACTGTTCCGGCCGAACCGGTAAAATTCGACATGTATTCTCTGAATTTCCAATGTTCAGCCAGATACTCACTTAAATGAGGATCGGCTCCTGTAATGATGTAGGCATCAACGGCTAAAGTTGCCAGTGCACTTCTTAGCTTGAATAAACGATCTGATACTGACATATTAATACGTTTGAAAGATTAATTCTGAACTGGTATTAAATACAATAATTTCCGCAGTCGCTTCAGGTGAAGCTCCCACCTTTCCGGAAAAAGAGACTTTCTCCTCTTCATTAATTAACTGCAGATGTTTTTTTTGAGGATGGGTAAACTGCCCATCCGTAACTTCACCATTTAAAAGGTAAGTAAAATTTGATGGCAAGCCAATTGTGGTATTCGTCGAATGGTTACCGATGGAAAGGTGTTGAACTTGATTATTAGCTTGAACAGCTAAGTGTCCTTCTTCAATCTCAAAGAAACCATATTCAGACAAATCATCTATTTTGGCTAAAACCTGAATCCCTTTAATAGACACACTATCCACATGATTAATAGTAATGCGGTCAGTGGTTGATTTTAACTGAATAGATTGGCAGTTATCAATATCTAAAAGCGAATATTTCGTTTCGCCTTTACATGAAGTCAGGTTTTTAACGGATAAATTGGAGTTTAAAAGGAGAGGGGCTATGGCTCCAATACCTTCAATTTTACCTTCGACAAAACTTAAATCTAAATGGTGTTGAATCGAGGGAGGAGCACCTATTTGATTGAGATGTATATTTCCGTATGCCTGGTTCAGATTAATTTGTCCGTCAATTTCATGGATCACGACATCTCCAATACTATTGTTTATGTCCAAACTCATGTGTTTGGGTGCATGGATCGTATAAGTAATTGAAAATGGATAATTGGAGAAAAATTCAGAATCGAACTGTGTCCGAAACAGAAGCTGATCGCCAAGGTTGGCTCTTTTAATAGAGATAAAGTCCAATACTTCATCCGCCGCTTTAGGTCCGGCTGCATTTACGTTGATTAAAGTTTCAATTGATATGGAATCACGATCCCATCCGATAATTGAAATATTGCCATGTTTGTTGGTTATTTTTAAGGTCTTGATGGCTTTTGCCGGAAGCTCAATGTGCTCTTTGCGACCAAATCCGGACTCTTCATCTGTTTGAGCTAGAAGATTTGGTAACACCGTGGTAAAAACCAAAATGCTGGCTATGGTATTGATAAATAATTGTCTATTCATATTTATAGAAGGTTAACGTGGCTAAATTAATTAAAATAGCACGGCTTTTAAAATCTAAACCTTACTAATAGTGGGGTATGAACTGTTTTTGATACCAATAAATGTACTATTTTTGCCATCTAATTTTATTAAATCTAAATAAGGATATAATGTTAAAACGAAATTTTGGAGCGAATATGATCATCTGTTTTAAGCGCTGGGT
>Ga0193953_1001261_pt1 | contig 11922 bp, 5 predicted proteins | sample BB_4_MG_FD_140325 | JGI IMG/M metagenome (GOLD analysis project Ga0193953, IMG submission 140325) | Microbial mat bacterial communities from the Broadkill River, Lewes, Delaware, United States - BB_4_MG | ecosystem: Environmental > Aquatic > Freshwater > River > Microbial mats | place: USA... | reverse complement strand
TTGTGCTTAGGGTGTTTGTGAAAAATTTGAGTTTAACCAAAAGGTTAATCGATTATTTTTCGCAAATGCCCTAGGTGCAATGATGAATGCTAGTTATCTAATTTCTAATGCATATTTCGGGATTATAGTTGAGTATCTATCAACTCTATGATGTTATCAAAATCATACCCATCAAGAGCACTCTCTATCTCTTGGATAAGTTGATTGGTCTTATCGGAGAGTTTGTAGGTAGCAACTTCATCTAAAACCTTTTTGCACTCCTCAAACTCCATCATATCGGCAGCCTCTCGAAGCTTGGTCAAGAGTTTACTCTCCTTTTTTTGAGAAATTTCATCTTTGTCTTGATTGTTACTGCGATTGAACAGACTATCGTACTCTATAGTATAGTAGCAAGCCAGTTCATCCCGTACACTCTTGAGTTCATCTTGAAAAATATCTATCATGGATCTATCTTGTGTCTCTTCAAGCTCTTTGACCACTTGGTGTAGACGCAGAGCACCAATATTGGCACTAAGCCCTTTGATAGTATGGATAACGCGTGTATACTCCTCTTCAGAGAGTTCTTTTAAGTTGACATCTCCATAATCTTTGAGAAAGTTTTTTAAGATTTTATGATAGAGTTCATGATTACCCAAGAGTTGATGCAAGCCGTTTTGCGTATCGATTGAATCAAACTTTGGAAAATCACTCGTTAAATCTTCATCTTTGGCAAGCCTCTTAGCATCCATTTTTTTTGAAATATATTTAAGCAGTATATCATAAAGCTTCTCTACATCAATGGGTTTGTTAAGATGGTCATTCATACCAACCAAGGCTGTTTTTTCTACATCTTCTCGCATAGCATTGGCTGTGAGTGCTACAATGGGTATCTCTTGATTATCTTCTCGTATGCACTTTGTCGCCTCATATCCATCCATAACAGGCATCTGAAGATCCATCAAAATAAGCTCATAGTTCTCTGCATTGTTGCGGTATTGATCAACAGCCTCTTGCCCGTTATTGGCAATATCAATATGAATACCACTGTGTGCTAAAAGTCCTGTAATGATCTCTTGGTTGGTTTCGTTATCTTCAACCAAAAGAATATGACTGCCTTGAAGTACGGATATATCTTTTGCGGGGGTTACTTCACTGTTTTGATGTTCATACATATCGTTGATCTCATTGAGAAAAATTGAGCTAAGAAGATTATTTAGCAGTGAGGGGTTGATAGGTTTTTGCAAAAATATATCGACTCCCAACCCTTTTGCCTGTTTGACAATGGCTTCATGTCGGTAGCTGCTGACCATGATGATGGTAGTGGGCAGGGGTTCATTGCATTGATCTTTTTTGCTACAGATATAACAAGCGTGTTTAAGTTGTTTGATCGTCTCAATACCATCAAGCTTGGGCATATGCCAATCCATAAGTATCAGATCATACTTCTTCTCACACTCTCTAAGGAGTTGGAGTGCCTCTTGACCTGTGTAGGCTGAGTCTACATCGACCTTAAAGAGTTCAAGTGTATTGGAGAGTATCTGATGCCATGTAGGGTTGTCATCCACAATCAATATATTTTTGTCGTTAAACTCCTTAAATTGCCTAGAGATACCTCCACTTTGCTCTTCAATAAGCTCTATTTCAAAAATAAAGCTGCTCCCAACGCCCAACTCACTCTCAACCCATATGCTACCATTCATAAGCTCCACCAACTGCTTGGATATCGATAGCCCTAGCCCTGTTCCACCATATTTTCGAGTCGTACTTTGATCGGCTTGTGAAAAGGATTGAAAGAGTCTATCTTGCTGTTCTTGGGTAAGACCAATACCGCTGTCTTTGATCTCAAAACGAAGTCTCTGCTTAGAGGGCTTGGTGATATAGAGTCCAATCTCACCATGATCGGTAAATTTTAGGGCATTGCTCATCAAGTTGGTAAGAATTTGTGTCAGCCTCAAGCTATCCCCGTAGTAGTTTTTATAGATATCTTTGCAATACCCTACAATCAACTCCAAATTTTTCTCATGGGCTTGATACTCTATGTGATTGATGACTTGATCAATCACTTTGTATAGATCAAAATTGACCTTATCAAGCACCAATTTACCTGCTTCAATTTTTGAAAAATCTAAAATATCGTTGATGATTCCCAAAAGTGACTTGGCACTGCTGTCTATCTTATGAAGATAGTGTTTTTGTTTATTGTTTAAATTGGTCTGCAGTGCCAAATGCGACATCCCGATAATACCATTCATGGGTGTGCGAATCTCATGGCTCATATTGGCCAAAAAGTCTGATTTGGCTTGAGTTGCCGCTTCTGCTTTCTCTTTGGCTTCGATGAGCTCTGATTCGAGTTGTTTTTGTTTGGTAATATCTTTTGAACTGATTAAAATTCTTTTTTTATCATCCATCAGACTAATGGACATACTGACAATAATCTTTCTATCATCTTTGATGATACAGGTTTTGATAAAATCTGTAATATAGCCATTGGTTTTGACCTTTTCGATTGCCGCTTTGCTCTTGGCTCTATCTTCGGGGATACTTAAGTTGATACAGCTTGTAGCAAGAAGCTCCTCTCTTGTAAAGCCTGTCATCTCGCAATAGGCAGGATTGACACCCAAAAAAGCAGTTGTTTCAATATCCAAAATAGCAATACCGTCTTTGGTTGTTTTATAGATCGCTTCAAACGCCTTTTTTTGCTTCTCTATCTCTTGGGTACGTTTGATAATATTCTCTTCAAGTTTGCTTTTTTCATCTTGCCACGCCTTATAGTAGAGCGTGTTATTAATGGTATTGGAGAGTTGTACAGTAAAGTTTCCAAGAGCCAACTGAGCGATATTGTCACTGTCTAAATTGCTAAAGCGTTGTCGCTTATTAAGACTATTACCCACAATAATTAAACCATAAGGAGACTCTTCGTTACCACCAAAAAGCTCAATATAGGCTTCCTCTAAAAAGAGAAATTCCAAGAGCGATACGACCTCTTGTTGCGGTTTTTTTTGGGTATGGATGATAGGTTTGGCATTGATCTTAAAATACTCAATCACTTCACTCTCACAAGGCAGCGTTACAACATTTAATATCTTTTTTTGGGCTAGATCATCATAGCCTTGTAATCGTACAACTTTAAACCAACCGTTCTCCCTATCGTGTTCAAAAATTAAGGCTTTTTCAAAGTTTAGTTCATTGCTTGCAAAATCACACGCCACGTCATAGAGCTTGTTAATATCAACCATCGCATTCATACTTTTACCAATCTCATAAAGCCTGCTGTAAATATTGCTCTGTCTTGTATTAAGATCATAGATTTCGTTGGAGGTTACTTTTATGATATTTGAGAGTGCTTTGATCGTATCTTCTTTATGCTTCTCTTGGGTTGAAAGATCAGATTGAATAGCTTTTTGGGGCAATTGGTTGCTCTCACTCAATCCCAAAATAGTCAATGTTTGATTTAAAAGCTCTTTTTTATTGGCAGAAAAAAACTCACCGTAGGTAAAAAAACCAGCCGTGGGGGCTATGGAGTTAAAGGGGAGGGTCTCTTTTTCGATACCGTCAAGCATAAACCTGCGTCTAGCCATACAAGAGTATAAAAATATTGATTCAACAGGATGTTGTAGAATTTTATTGATGGTCTCTTGGGATGACGATAAGATAGCATTAATATCTCCATAAGCAAATTGAACAATATCTCCGTTTTCAAAATTACCCGCAAAGACCATCGATCCATCATCATTTTTGGCCAGTGTTGCCCTAGCAATCTCTTCTCCATCTCGTCGAATCATCAAAGGAAACTCAATACCCACAGCAGGCAGCTTTTTGGCAATATCCTCTCCTAAGTAGTATCGATAGGTCTCTACAGCTTGCTTGTTATCGATTGTATAGAGTATATTTTTGTCACAATGGGTCACAACCATCTCTTTACCAATAGGAAGCCAATTAAAGTTATAGTCGGTATAGACATTTAGAATTTCACTGTTGAGTGCAATACCCACAATACCCTTAGGGTAGATATTGTGTTTATCAAAGACCAATGTTTTTTCAAAGAGTGCATTATCACCCGAGAGTCCTCCTGAGACAATGACCTTATCATCTACAGAAGAGATACCCTTGAGATACTCCTCACCGTTACCGCTCAATCCATCGATAAATGAGATAATGACTTTTGTATTATCTTCAATGATACTCTTTGCCAACAATACACCTGCATCATAAAAGTCATCAAACTCATCGCTAGCAAAGGTTTTGAGCCTTGTATGTTCAAAGAGTGTAAAGCTTACAACGGTGTTATCAAGAGATACTCTTCCATTATTAATCAACCCATCGGTTGTACTGCCTATAATGGAGGCGTTGGGAAAGAGTTGGTTTAGCGTCTTTAATTTATCAGCAATCGTTACTTCATCATTAGTAGATGTAAAGAGTTGTATCATCAACGTATCACTATCAACAATTTGATTTTGAACTACAAACTCTCTTAACTCTTCATCGCTATTAAAATAACTGTTGTATGTTTGAATTGCCATTTTTTCTCACCTATCTATTTTGTATTGTTGCTCTACTCTCGTTTGCTTCATAATGCTCTAGTTTTTCAAGTGTCTCTTGCAGCTTTAAATTGAGTCTAACCCGAGAAAGCAGTTCAAGAGCTCTAATTGGTTTTGTCACATAGTCTGAAGCTCCAAAATTATACGCCTTCTCAATCGAGGCATCATCACTGCTAGAAGTAATAAAGAGTATGGGAATATCTTTTGTACTATTTTGTGATTTTAATACTTTACATACCTCATAACCGTTCATTTGAGGCATGACAATATCTAATAGTATAAGATCTATTTTTCTTTTTTGTACGGCTTCTAAAGCCTTTTCTCCTGATAAAACAGGAATGATACGGTATTGGTTTGTAGTACTTTTCAATAGATTGATCAACATATCAATATTGGTTTTTTCATCATCTACTATTAAAATAGTTTGCTTATTACTCATAAAATATTACCTAATTATTAAAATATAAATTGCAGATATTTTTACTAAATACTATATCTAATAATTATACTTAAAAAAAACTAATATTAATAGAGAAAAGAGCTTTGCTTGAACAAATTATGCAGTTTTGAAAAAGATGAAGAGAGATATAAACTACATATATCAAATAAATTTATGAACTATAGAAGTAAAACTTTTGAAGTTGTGGTATTTTATAAATTGTTATTGGAAATTAAAAGTAGTGGCCGGGAGAGGGGGATTCGAACCCCCGGAGGTATTACCCTCACCGGTTTTCAAGACCGGCACGTTCAACCGCTCCGACATCTCCCGACAATAAAAGTAGTTAAGTTTAATGGAGGCGCCACCCAGATTCGAACTGGGGATAATAGCTTTGCAGGCTACGGCCTTACCACTTGGCGATGGCGCCACATTTAAATAAACTTATCTTAAAGTAAAAGTATACCATAAAATAAGTTTACCTAAGTGGTGCCCGGGGCCGGACTTGAACCGGCACGACTGCAATAGTCGGGGGATTTTAAGTCCCCTGTGTCTACCAATTTCACCACCCGGGCAAATATCACAAACTTACTATATAGTAAATGGAGCGGGCGAACGGGATCGAACCGTCGACCCTAACCTTGGCAAGGTTATGCTCTACCGCTGAGCTACGCCCGCTTCAACACATTTAATTAAAAATGGAGTGCAATTATAACTAATTTTTTTGATAATGTAAAGAGTTTTTTGCAAAAAAATATTTTTTCTTACAATTTTTTTATATTTAACCCAAAAAGACTCTAACTATTAAAATAGTAGTTAGAGTCTATTAAGTTTCAAAAGATGCCATAGAGATGAGTATCTAGCCACAAGCATAAACACTCTTTGCTCTATTGCATGTTATAGGTCTATAAAATTGCCTTAGTCGATTTGTCGACTCATAATACTCATGTTTGAGATATTGATAGGCTATATAGTGTTGATGAATCATAGTATTGACAATATAAGATTGAGTATCTTTAAGCTTTTTAAACCCTATTTGGGTCTCTTGAACTATTTTTGACTCAATTTTAAACTTCATTACACTAGATAGTTTTTCTCTTATTACTTTATGGAACTTTTTTGATTTTAGTATATTTTTATAGCATATTAAACTTCTCTGGATCTTTGAAGACTTCTTTTTATATGTTCTAAACATATAGAGAAATAGAATAAATATCGCTATATTACTACTAATCACCATCAAGTTACCGACAATATCATGCGACCAACTAAAATTTGATTGATTGATTATTACCATGTCGATAACAAAAACAATACGGAAAAAATTGATCATGCTTACCAATATATATGCTATGCCAATAGCAATAAGTTTAAAAACAAACTTAATTTTTCTTGCAAGAATTGATGCCATCAAAGCTAAAAAAGGCAATAAACCATTGCATGATCTATCAATCGATATTGCATAGACAGAAGGCTCTATAATAACATAATGTTCTATTATACGCTCCGAAAATACAAACGATAGTGCGTAGATAAGTGTTTCACTTTGAAAATTATTAACCTTATCAGCCACTATATTATTACTTTCAACGAATAAATAGAGTATGATTACCAAATACAGATTAAATAAAATAAAAAATCGTTTCATCATTACTCCTTTAAAGCTGATTTTATATATCTTTGATTCTCAATATAAAACCAGCATTTTTACAGGTCACCTAAAAATCATAAGTGATACCTATCGAGATCATGTGAATATCTGGAGCTCCATCTTTTTCAATAAGCTTTTGATAATCTACAAATAGACCCCATCCTTCTTCTTGTTCTCCCATACCATCAAACTCTCTATCGTAGTGAATATTTTCATCTTTCTCATCTTCAAAAAGATCAAACTCTAAACCCACTCCCCAAGATAGACCACTCTCACTATAGTTAATGGTGTCACCTATTTCAGTTTTTCCATACCCTATCAATCCATAAACATTTATATCCTCACCAATATGTAACTGAGGCTTGGCATAGAGTCCAATATGTGATTTGAGCTTAGCTCCCTCTTCTTCTATCCATGTAGTAGCCATTCGTAGCTCTACACCAAAATATGGATTAAAATCACTTCCTACTCTAATCAATGCTCCATAAGTGTAATCTTCATAAACATCACCGCATTGACACCATCCATCAAAAAATACTCGATTTATACCAACCCCAATATAGAGTGGCGATGGGTTATTTTGTTGCTCTGTAGTAACAGGGATAACAGGAGGGAGAATTGTCCCTCCTGCAAAGCTTTGTGTTGTTGCTATAGCCAAAGATGCCATAGAGATTAAAATTGTTTTTTTCATTTTTTGTCCCTTATTTTAAATTTAATCGTTGTTTACGTTTTCGCCAAGTGAAGTAGAGTAGAGACACTACAGCACTATAGAGTATCAACCATAGCCAATTGAGTGAACTTGCACTATCGACTTGACCACAATTTTGACACTCACCTTCTTTAATAATAATAGTCGATGTCGAGGAGTCGTTTCCATCTTTATCATACGATGTACACGTGATTGGATCGGGTGTAACATTACAGTTGATATAGGGTGTAAACGTTACAATACCATTCTCATCAATCTCCCATTCTCCTTGATTGGGTACTATAATTTTCTTTTTATCTTCTGATATTATTGCACCACTATTGCAATCATCAGGAAGTCCAAGCTCAATCTTACCAGTATCAATAATACCTGAATCGTTCTCTCCTATATCAATAGAGATAGGTTTGTCAGGTTCTCCAACGACAATATCATCATTGGTTTCAAATGGATAATATACATATACCTTTGCATAGTTACTACGTACACCTCTATCATCCTCTACACTGTATTCAATAGGTGTAGGGTTACTTAAGAAGCTTGGCAGTGGTGTAAAGATGATCTTATCACCATCAATACTCCATGTACCTTCTCCATCCACGACCAATGAATCACCTGGATTTTCTGTACCTCTAATTTGCAATGTGGAGAGTACAATACTTCTCGTTGAATCATTCGCCATTGGGTCATTATCAAAGATGCTGACGGCAATAGGTGTCTCACCTGCAATTGCATTTGGATCACTCTTGACATCATCGATTACCTCAGGATAATCTATGTAGATTGTCGCTGTTGAGATAACGGGATCACCATCTTCCTCTTTGACACTATACTCTACAGGAGTTACTTCACCTGTAAATCCAGAAATAGGATTAAAGGTTACTTTTCCTGTATCTATAATCCAAGTACCTTCAGCAGGCACCTCTATAATCTCTACTTCATTCCCATTCTCATCAATAAGCTTAAGCGTTGATAGATCAAACTTCTCATTGGTAATATCATTGGCAACAACATCAATTGTTACCACTTCGTCACGTTTTCCTTCTGCTCTATCATCAATCGCAACAGCAGGGTAGTCCATAGTAATCGTTGCCGTTACAATATTGCCCTTACTATCTGCTATTTGATACTCAATAGGGGTTGGGTCATACAAGTATCCTTTGTTTGGTGTAAAGGTGACTTTACCAGTCGTATCATCCACACTCCACACACCTTCATTAGGTACAATGAGCTGCTTTGTATCTTCACTAAGTTTTGCACCCGTTGGCAATCTTTCTGTGGTCAATTCTATGCTCGATGGATTGAGTGGGTAGCTTCCTTGCGTATCGTTATCCATTACATCAATCACACCTGCACTCATACTTGTGGCCACTTTGAGGTAGTCATCTTGTGCCGTTGGTTTGTTGATAGGAGTATCACTAAAGTTATTAGGAGCATCATCAACCACATCGGCAATCCCATCTCCATCACTATCTTTTGGATTATCCACCACACCATCGCTATTGGTATCAAGCGTAGGCACAAGTACAGGGTTATTTGGCTCCCATGGATCAATTACCTGATTATTATTGCTATCAGGAATTTGCGTTGGATCGACAAGCTTATTGGGTGTATCGATAAGAGCATTGCCATCTCTATCTTCTCCATTAGCCTCAACCACATCATTAAGACCATCGTTATCGCTATCTAAATCTCGATAGTTGGGTACACCATCACCATCGGTATCTGGAGCCTGTTTAGGTGTAGCCACACTTGGGATACCATTGGCATCTACTCCACCCTCTAATGGTACGTTAATCATTCCATCATTGTTTCTATCACGAGTTGGATCAATAGCATCACCTTCAAATAGATCACTCATACCATCATTATCACTATCGACATCTTGGAAATCTCGTTTGCCATCTCCATCGGTATCAGGGGTTGGCAAAGTTGTCACTGCCAATCCTGATGGGACATCTGTAGGGTTATTGGGTGTATTTGGCTCACTATCTGCCACATTAGCCAATCCATCGTTATCATCATCACTTGGATCATCGACTCGACCATCATGGTCACTATCGACTCCATTGGCCTCTTGAATATCCAAGATACCGTCATTATCGCTATCAAGGTCTAATCTATCGACGATACCATCACCATCGGTGTCTCTATTGGCATCTCCGTTTTCTTCAACGACATCAGGGATACCATCATTATCATCATCGATATCATCTGCATCAGGGATACCGTCACTATCGCTATCAACGTCATCTGTAATGGTAATTGCATAATCCTCTACCTCCCCATCAAGTGCCACTCCTGCTGGAGTATTAGCGTTGAGTATGGGGTCAGTTGAGAGTCGTAGCCGTATATAGCTTTGACCCTCTACGATATTGCTTAGTCCACTCCATGTTAATGTTACATTACCTTCTGTACCATTTGGAACGGCTATCGATGTAGCCTCATTGGCATCAAATTGACCGTCTCTATTGAAATCAATCCAACCGATTAATCTTGCCTCTTCACCTGTGGTATTGGTAACGCTGACATTGAGAGAATACTCGCTTGAAGTATTGCTCAACGCAGGAAGAGTAGCTACCCCATCATCATCTGCCAAATCTATATCGTTATCGTCAATGCTCTCATCGCCATCTCTTTCTGCATCTACCAAGCTACCTATATGGATATCATCAGAACCATCCTCAAAGTGTTTTGCTCCGCCATTTGCATCGCTTGTTCCATAACTCTCAGGTGCATCACCAAAATCATACATCAACGTAGGTGGTATCGTTCTACACGGGGTGAACCCATCATTATGCGTAGCCGCCTCCATATCAGCCACTTTTATAGCCACAGGATCTTTGCTAGTATAGAGTGCAGAGTCACTAATATCTACTCGATAGAGTGCTGGGTTGTTTTTATACCCAAGTAGTTGCTTGTTGGCAAACCACATCGCACCAAAGTGAGCATCTCCATAAATCACATCACCTTGTACATCTTTGAGTATCCCCATATCGACTACTTCACCAGAACTAAGGTTGATATCGATGAGGTTATAGCTTCTGTTTACCGCATCAAACTCATATCCATAGGCACGATTGGTAGCAAATGATATAGCAATATCACCCACATCTTGAATCTCTCGTGAAAGGACAATCGTATCGACAAGTTGAGTATAAGTAGCTCTATTTGGCTCTACATCTACTTTGTAAATCACCTTTTGTGTAGGTGTTTTGGCTAGTAAGTAGAGATAGTTGTCGCTACTAATATCCGATGCACTGTACTCTTGATTTGGCAATCCTTTTGCTGCACCAAGCATAGTAAGATTCCAATCTCGTCCAAAGAGACACAACTCATTGCTACCATTACAAGTCCCTATCATTACGCTATTGACAAACGAGTGTCCTATTGTGTCGATTGAGTGCTCAAATGTTGTCTTAAAGTATCTCTCACCTGTAAGGACATTGATAGAATTAAGTGCAGTTGAACCGTTTTCATCATCATAGAGATAACCAACTCTATAGAGATTATCACATCCTCTTTTTACAGCGGTAACGTCACCAAAATTTTGCTCTACATCTGAGGTAGTAACATTAATCTCAACGACATTTGGAGTAATAGAGGTATAACCCTCAAAATCATTACCTACAGGAATACAGTTGCCCGAAGCATTTGCCTCCTCAATCACCAAATAACTACCCGATTCTACATCATTAAACTCATAGTACCCATTCGCATCGGTTTTTACACTTTGGCAAGTTGGCGTATTGCTATTGGGGTTACTCACAAGCACTACAGTAATATCGGCAATTTTCTCATCAGTTATGTCAAATTGACCATTAAAGCTTGTATTGCTATCTCCCGAATCATCCCAAACACTACCTGAAATGGTATAGGTATCCGTTGGCTGAATTGTTGGCATTGGTGACGGCACTGGTGTTGGCATAAATATCGGTATCGGACTTGGTGTTGCACTTGGCACTGGTGTTGGTGTTGGTGTTGGCACCGTAACAACCGTTACCGTAACATTGGCTTCATCACACAATGGTGTTGGTGTAGTACTATCACAAATCTTATAGGTAAATTCATCTACTCCACTAAAGTTAGTAGCAGGAGTATAAGTTACCTCACCTGTCGTATCATTAACATCTACTGTACCACCATAAATTGGTTGTGTTGTAATTGTGACTGATGTTGCATTAAGATCACTATCAGGGTCATTATCATTATTATCTACATCTATATCAACTGGTGTGTTAATAGATGTTGTTGCATTATCATCCACTGCATTTGGCTGGTTAGTACCTGGTGGTGTCACAGGTGCAACCGTTACGGTTACATTTGCCTCATCACAAAGCACGGGCATACCGTTATCACAAATCTCATAAGTAAAGGTATCTGTAGCACTAAATCCATTATCGGGTGTATAGACAATCTCACCTGATGAATTGATTGTTGTAGTACCATTTTTTGGTACTTTTGTCACCTTAATAGAAGAGGTATTTAAATCATTCTCAGGGTCTGTATCGTTACTATCTACATCAATTGTTACAGGTGTCTCAAATGGTGTAGTATCACTATCATCAACAGCAATTGGTGCATCATTTACAGGTGTAACAACAATATCGAG
>Ga0193953_1001259_pt1 | contig 11946 bp, 12 predicted proteins | sample BB_4_MG_FD_140325 | JGI IMG/M metagenome (GOLD analysis project Ga0193953, IMG submission 140325) | Microbial mat bacterial communities from the Broadkill River, Lewes, Delaware, United States - BB_4_MG | ecosystem: Environmental > Aquatic > Freshwater > River > Microbial mats | place: USA... | reverse complement strand
TTATTTGATTACAACTGTAATGTTATTAGTTTAGTAACAACTATTTAGTCAATTACTAACTTTAACCTTACTACCTGCTTTGCAGTGTAGTTTTTTTGGTATTTTGTATTATACGAGGAGAAAGTATGTCACCATTTAATTTAGAAAAAAAATATTCAGAGAAAACTCAAACACTTTTTGAGCTTAGGAGAGAGCCATTGATGCAAGGGTTTAAACCCAACTTCTATGAGCCTTTTGGTTTTGATAGTGAAGATATTGAGGAGCTTTTGAAACTAGCACTTGATGAGGAGTATTTTGAGCTTGATTTTGAAGAGCAAGAGGAGGAGACGGATCGATTTTTCTATGCAACCATCCATGCGGTGCGTGTCTTGGCACTACTCAAAGCAGTGAAGGCAATTGAACCACTTGCAAAGCGTATGCTAGAAGATGAATTAAATAATGACCATAATGAGTTTTTAAATGATAATTTTTTAGATTTGGTTGAATCTATTGGCAAAGAGGCAATCGCTCCTCTTGAAAAGCTACTTTTTGCTTATCCATCCAATGCTCTTTCGTTGTCACTTATCGATGGATTTGAAAAGATTCTAGCTAGAGACAAGCCTCAATGGGAGAGAGTAGAAACCATTTTGGTGCGTTATCTTCATAACAATAGCTACCATGATGGAGGCGTTGCTTTTGCTATCTCCGCATTGATTGATTTTACTCAAGATAAACATATTGAACTCATTCGAGATACCTTTGCCAACAAAAAAGTGGATTTGATGTGGCGAGGGGATTTAGAAGATATTGAGATTGAACTTGGGTTGCGTCAAGAGCGTACTACGCCTCGTCCACAGCACTCTTTTGCTAATTTTTTGGAAGATGAAAATAAGCAAAAACTAAATGTAGTACCCGTACGGACAGAACCCAAAATCGGACGTAACGACCCATGCCCCTGCGGAAGCGGTAAGAAGTATAAGAAGTGTTGTATGGGTAAGTAAATCCTTCATAAGTTGTGGAACCTTTGAAAGGGGTAAAAAAATGAAAACAGTTACATTTATATGTGAAAGTATTACACCGATGTTTATGTACGGAGCAGACGGCAAAACACCAGAATTACGACCCGCTTCGATTAAAGGAGTGATGCGGTTTTGGTGGAGAGCGATTCATGGGGATTTGTCGCTTAAAGAACTTCATAAAAAAGAGGGGGATATTTTTGGGAGTACGGAGAAACGGAGTAGTTTTAGTATTAAAATAAAACATGATAAATTTAAGGGTAAAGAAATTCCTCAAAATTATAAGTTTGATATTGAATTTTTAAATCATGGAACTTTTGATATTCAAAGTTTTTTTGAGTTGGTTGTGCTTTTAGGAGGTTTTGGAAAATCTGCTAAAAAAATCAACCAAGGTAAAATAAAAATTATAAAAATTCAAAGAGGAGATGAGGCTTCAGCCTCATATAGTGAACCAAGTAGTTTAAATGATATTTTAACTTTAATCAATAGAGTTTTATCTTCTACAAAAAATTTCAAAATTGAAAATAATAAAATAGTCAGTCAAAATTTTAAATTTAATTACCCTATGGTTGATGAAATTTGGATAGATAATAGCACCCTAAATACAAAACTCAAAGAAGATAAAATCTTCAAAAGGTCTATCAATGGCTAATTACCTCCTCACCCTCACAATCGCCAATGTTCAGCACTTCATCGCCCAAGCCCGTACATCCCGAGACCTTTTTGCAGGGAGTGCGATTGTATCAAATTTAATGAAAGCAGTCTTAGGGAGTGAGGTTTTAGTGTCACATAATGCCCAAATTATTTTTCCCTATTTCGGAAGTGAGGTTTCAACCTCACCAAACAATGAGGATAAATCCTCATTTCCAAACAAGATGATTTGTAAAATTGAAACCACAGAAGACAAGATTAAAAAAATCGGCAAAGCTTTAGAGGCGTGTATCAATCAAGAGTGTATGATGACGATTTTGGAGACTACTCAAAAAGGCGATAGGTCACTTAATAACTTTTTTCAAGTTTATTGGGTGGCGGTTGAGTTGGACGATGATTATCAATCAAGCTACAAACAACTAGAAAAAAACTTAGGAGCGATTAAAAATCTACGCACCTTTCATCAAGAAGGACAAGTAGCAGGGGTACAAAAATGCTCTTTGTGCGGTCAGCGAAACTTTGCACAAGAAAATCAGAAAGATAAGCTTTGTTTAGTGTGTTTGACCAAACGAAACTATAAAAAAGAAAAAACATCATACCCCTCAACGGCAAAAATTGCTTTGCTTGACTGGCTCAAAAAAGTACCCAATCAAAATGAATATGAAAAACTATTTCAAAAACCCTTTGATGAATCTCTCTATTTTAAAGAGAATGTATCCAAAGAGTATCTAACTAAATGGGGATATTTTAAAAGTGATGATGATTTGCAAAAAGCAATAAAATTTTTAGATGATTTAGAAATTGAAGTTAAACAAAAAAAACACTACGCTCTTATCCAATTTGATATTGATAACTTAGGTAAAAGATTGAGTGAACTCAACGAAAAGAGTCAAAAAAAACTCTCCGAAAAATTAGGAGAATTTGCAGGGAAAGCCAAAACCATTGTTGATAAATATGGCAAAACGGTTTATGCAGGTGGTGATGACTTTTTAGGATTTGTTAATTTGAAATATCTATTTAGAATCATAGATGATTTATATTGTGACTTCGCGTCAATGGAACTAGATTTGACCTTTTCGACCTCCATCATCATCGCCCATTACAAAACACCACTCCATAAAGTTTTGGATTTTTCAAGAAGTTTACTTGATGAGACCAAAAATCATTTTGACGATAAAAACGCTCTAGGAATGCAGGTGATGAATGGCAGTGCCGTAATAGCTAAAACGATTGGTAGATATGAGGATTTGAAACTATTAGAAGAGCTAAAAAAAGCCGATATTGGGGCAGGGTTGCACTTGAAGCTTCATGCGACTTTTGACTATCTCGACACGATGAGCTTTGATGCGTTTTTGACCCAAAAAGAGATGATAAAAGTCGAAATCAAACGCCTACTCAAACGAGAAGAGGGGGAGTTTCATCAAGAGCTATATGACAAGCTTATAAGCTTTTTTGGCAACCAAACGCTTGAACTCTCTACCAATAGCTACCAAATAGATTTTGATAACTTCATCGGTTATCTTAAAACACTCGAACAACTCAAAAAGGTGATGTAATGGCATATATGAAAATCAAACCCACCGATACGCTCTTTTTTAGAGGAGGTAAACCCTTTAATGCAGGGAGTGATAGCTCTCTATTGCCCAATCCATCGGTGATATGGGGTGCAATGTTTGGGGTGCTATATAATGAAAAAAAGGTGACGACAGCCGATAAAGAGAAACTTAAAATCAAAAATATCTATCTCTACAACGAAAAACAAACCATGATTTTAACTCCTTCACCACTAGATATTTTCGTCGATAGTGATAATAAAAAATATATCGCTAAATATAGAAATGTCGATTTTATCTCTAATTATGATTTGCCAGTTGTGAGTGAGGTTGAGACAGAGGAGGAGGTTAAGACACTTGAAAATCATTTTATAGAGATAAATTCACTCTATGAGCATTATATTTATGGCTACTCAAAAAACCTTATTCTTTATAATTTTGATGATGTTTTTGTAGCTGATTATAAGATTGGGATTAAGATTAATAAAGTAAAACAAACAGCCCAAGATAGTCATCTCTATAGAATAGATTTGACTCAATTTCATAATGAGTGGTCATTTTTGATTGAGTATGAGAGTGAAGTTGAATTTAAAGAGAGTGGAGTTTTAAAACTAGGTGGAGAAGGCAAGAGTGCGAGTTACCAACAGATAGAAACGCCAATAGGATTACAAAGTGCCAATGTAGCCAAGGCACGAATGGAAGAAAAACTGCAAAACAAAAACTATGTCAAAGTGCTTTTTACAACACCTACTTATTTTAAATGTGGTTGGCAACCACAAAAAGAGGGTTTACTTTGTGCCAATGTGGGCAAAGCACTCTCTATTGGTGGATGGGATATGGAAAATAAAACCCATAAAGCGATGAAAAAATATATACCTGCTGGGTCGGTGTATGTGTTTGAAAAAAAAGATGAATTAAAGTTTGAATTAGAAGATGATGAAGCCTATAAGGGTTTTGGAAGTTTTGAATTATTAACCATTTAGGAGAATGTAATGTGTGCAGAAGATATGAATAGTGAACGGGATGATAGCAAAGTGACAAAAGAAAGTTTTAAAGACTACACCTATGTAATGGTCTCGACACTCAATCAAATGGTCAATTATATACCATTGAAGCATTTTAGCTTTAAAGAGGTGGTGAATATTACGGTTGAAGTTCCAAAAGATGACAAAGGTGACAAAAAGATTAAATATTTTGATAATGACAAATGGGATGAGAATTTAAAGTCTGTTTATAAAGATAAAACGATTGTTGATATAAAAATGGATGAGAAAAACTTTTATAGTTTGACTTCTGTACAAAATAAATTGATTAAAGAACTAGATGATGGAAATCTTAAATGTAAAAAAATCTTTTGGAATATCACAGGTGGACAACGACATATTATGATGGCAATCCATCAAGTAGTAAAAAGAGGTGATGTGATTTGTTATCTTGAGGGTAATAATAATCAAATGATGGTTTATAATGTTGCTACCAATTTGACAACTCCGATTGATTATGCTTTGGATTTAGAAAAAGATTTAACTATGGATATGGCTCTACAATTGATGGGACTTCAATTTAATTCTAGTAATAGTGAGATAGGGAAAGATGAAGAAAGGAAATTTTATAAAAGCTTTTATGATATTTACACGACAAATAAAAACTTGAGAGAATGGCTGATTATCCTCAATAAAAATTATCCCAAAATGAGAAATCAAAAGAAAAAGGAAAGTGACCAAGACTATGCAAGTTACAAAACACAATATCCGACAAATAAACAAACTTATGCAGCTTTAAAAGCAACTGCAAAAGGGAAAATTAAAGAAATCCTTTCTTCTTTAGACCAAAAAATGCTAGATAAAAAACTCAATAGAAATCAAGCCTTTGGGTACATATTAGAAGAGCTAACATTTTATAAAATTGAAGAGTTGGTAAAAGATAAAAAAGTCACATTACTACATAGTCTCAAAGTTAAAGATACGACTATAAACAATCTTACGGTAGCCGAATTTGATATTGCACTGCTTACCAATAATGGAAAGTTTATAATGTTTGAGTGTAAAAGTGGGGTGATGGATGGAGATACGGCAAAAGCTAGAAAATATGTCACCTATGCCGTAAGTGGTGTATATGGTCTTCCAATTCTTATTAATCCACTTCTTTCTACAGATACTACTCAAAGTGATATTGTAAAAGATTTGGATATTGATATCTATAAGTATATCAAGGAGGCGGAGGGTGCGGCACGAAGAGCCGATTTAGAAGTCTGGGGCTTAGATGAGATTGGTGGCATAGATAATAAGATAGAAAGAAGTAAACTCAAAAAATACATAGAGCTTTAACTACAAAATATAGAGGAGGAGTAGATGTTACAAAAACGATTAATAGATTATTTCAAAGAGGCAAAAATTCATATAGAAAAAATTCAAAAAGCAAAGAGTCTTTTAGAGAAGAGTATGCCTTTAAATTTAGAGGATTTTGAAAACCTTAATGAACAAGAGCAAGATAAACTCGATATTTTAGCCTTTCGTTTTGCTAAACTCCAAGACCTTTTAGGGGATAAAGTTTTTAGACTTATACTCGAATTTAGTGGTTTTAATACCCAAAAAAAATTTATTGAGCTTTTGAGTGAGCTTGAAAAAGAGGGAGTTTTGGATTTAGATAAGTGGATAGAGCTTAGAAACGCAAGAAATGATATTGCTCACGAATATCCAGACAATAGAGAAAACATCATTGAAGCGATTAATTTTATTTTCAAAAAGTCTGATTATTTGATAAATTTAACTCAAAAACTAGAAGAGTATTTTTATGAGATTAAAAAAACAAGAGATAATTAATATCCAAACCACCATTAAAAAGTATTTTGGAGAGAGTCAAATTTACATCTTTGGGAGTCGTATTAAAGAGCATAAAAAAGGGGGCGATATTGATATTTTTATCATTCCACAAAATAGAAATGGTTTAGCAAAAAAGAGTGCCAAAGTAAAATTTTGGCTAGAAGAGAGCCTTTTAAAACCCATAGATATTATTATTCATCAAAATTTTGAGAGAGAAATTGAAAAAGAGGCATTAAAAGGTATAAAAATCTAAAAGGAAAATAATGCAAAATATCAAACCGTTTTTTATCAAAGTAATAACCCCACTTCACGCAGGAAGTGGGAGTGATTTGGGCGTAGTGGATTTACCCATTCAAAGAGAGTCACATACTGGGTTTCCTAAGATTGAAGCGAGTAGTTTGAAGGGGAGTATTAGGAGTGCGTTTAATTCGGTTTCAAATATTGAAGATATTTTTGGCTCTGAAAATGGAGAAAAAGCAGGAAAATTAGGCTTTAGTGATGCTAGGATTTTATTTTTCCCTGTTAAGTCTGTGAGGGGTGTGTTTGCTTATGTGACTTGTCCGATGGTGTTAAAAAGATTTGAAGCAGATAGAACCACAGGAAGTGAGGCTTCAGCCTCGCCACAAAAAGAGCTATGGTTTCCACAAACTGTTGATGAAAGTAAATGTATAGTTTTGGGAGATAAAAATAAAATTGATAATACTAATAATGTGATTTTAGAAGAGTATAGTTTTGAAGCTACTACAATATCAGGCGAGGTTAAAACCTCACTTCCTGAAACAATTTACAATGACATCAAAGACCGCATCGTCATCATATCTGATGATAATTTCACCCATTTTGTCAAAAACTCTACAGAAGTGATTACGAGAATTAGACTAAAAAATGGTGTTGCTGATAAAGAGAGTGGTGGACTCTTCACCGAGGAGTATCTCCCTGCTGAGAGTGTAATGTATGCGTTGGCAATTGGTGAGGTGGAAAAATTTACCGAGGCAAAAATCACCACGCTTCAAATCGGAGGCGATACCAATTTGGGTAAAGGGATTGTGGAGCTTACTATCGGCGTGAAAGTGGAGGATAAAAAATGAGTGGGATTAAAGATTTAGCTCAAAAGCGTTCGCAGTTTGCGTATGGGTGTGTTAGTGATGCAAATAAAAAAAGTTTTAAAAAAGATTATAAATCCTATGTAAAAAAAATCCCTATGATGATTTTGACCAATGGTTTGGGGGCGACTTTTGCATTTATATATTCAAAGAAAAAAAAGAGTGAAGCTTATGAGTTGATTTATAAACAAGTAGGTGATTGGTTTGAAATAGAAGAGGATTTAGTCAAATGGATTATTGACCAAAAGTCACCACAGTACAGAGCCACAACTAATGAACTATTAGCTCTTTTTAATTGGCTTAAACGGTTTGCGGATGGGATGATAGAGGGGGATGGTGATGGAGATTAATTTTAAAGATGAAAAGTCAAAAAATTTATTTAACCAAAATAAAAAAGGGACTAAGTCAAAAAAAACTTCAAACCAAAATCAAGGCTATAAAGTGAAAGATAGCTTTGACATATCAAAAACCCAAGTACCCAAAGATACACGAGAGGCTTTAAGTGGTTTTAATAGTAAAGAGTTTGATAACTTCTATCTTAAATTAAATCAATTTGCACGATTTGATATTGCTGATAACAAAAAGCAAGATGAAAAAAAATTCATTTTTTATCGAAATAAAGCCAAGGATTTAGAAGATATTGAAATAAAAGTTAATTTCGGGGACTTTGATTTTAAAAATAATCTCACAAAACAAGAGCAAATCATCAAAACTTTATTTGGAGAAAAAAACTATCACAAAGAAGAACTAACAACCTCTTCCCGTCTCTTAATAGGCTCTGAAGAGTCCATCTATGAAACTTCTATCAGGCTTCACCACATCTACGGTATCCCCTATATCCCAGCAAGTGCTATAAAAGGCATAGTAAGAAGTTATATTATTTTAGAATATTTTGCAGATGAACTTGAAAAATACAAAGATAACTACAACAAATTTGAAGATGAGGTTTTATTTCAATGTGATTGGTTTGTAGATATTTTTGGTTCACAAGAGAGTGAGGGAAAAGTGATATTTGTTGATGCTTTTCCAACTAATAAACCAACCATCAAAGTCGATATTATGAACCCTCATTATGGAGATTATTATAGCAAAGGCAAAGCTCCGACCGATACCATGAAGCTTAATCCCATCAACTTTTTGACCGTTGAAAATACCACTTTTGAGTTTTTTATTGCTTCTAAAGAGAGTTTGGAGGCGTTTAAGATAAAAGAGAAAACCTTGATAGAGTGGTTTCAAGAAGCCCTTCAAAACCACGGCATTGGAGCCAAAACCGCCGTGGGGTATGGGTATTTTGAGGAGCAGTAATGTATGTAATCTTATTCTACGACATAGCCGACCGTAGCCAAAAAGAGCGAGACAATAGCCGTGCTATCCGCAAGGCGGTGGAGAAGTACCTCAACCGTGTGCAGTTTTCGGTTTTTGAGGGGGAGATTCGCCCCAGTGATTTGCGAAAGCTCAAAGCCCATTTGGATAAGGTAGTAGATAAAGAGCTTGATTCGATTGTCATTTATGAATCGACACGGCTTAATTATACCGAGCGGATTGTGCTAGGTATCGATAAGAGCGAACCCATTTTTAGCTAGGAGAGAGTATGCAAAAGAGCGATAGAACACACTTTTTGATGAGTAACGGACGGCTAAGACGAGCCGATAATAATCTCTATTTTGATAAATACGGCGAAGAGGGAGATGTGATTACGACCAAAACACTCCCCATCAACGCCCTTGATGAGATTTACATTTTGGCTAAAGTTGATATTGATAGCTATACGATGGCGTTTGTAGCCCACAACAATATACTCTTGCATTTTTTTAGTGCCTATGGGGCGTTTCGGGGGAATTTTTTCCCCTCTACTTCCAATAGCGTTAATAAAAGTGGGTTTGTACTGCTCCAGCAGCTGCGTGCCTTTGATGATGCCAAGCATCGTCTCTATATCGCACGGGAGATTACACGAGGGCAAATTCTCAATGGGGTTAATAATGCCAAACGCTATAAGGTGGAGTTTGATGCCTCGCCTTATATTGATTCGCTTGAAAAAGCAACCACTATCAACGAAGTGATGGCAGCGGAAGGGGCATTTAAAAAGAACTACTACCAAGCGTGGAATAGCATCATCTCCAATCAACGAAGCTTTAAGTTCACCACCCGAAGCAAACGCCCACCTACTGATAAGATCAATAGCTTTATCTCTTATGTCAATACTCGTATCTACAACATTGTGCTCAGTGAGATTTACAAAACCGAGCTTGACCCACGCATTGGGTTTTTGCACGAGCCAAACTATCGGGCATTGAGTCTGCATCTTGACATTGCGGAGATTTTTAAGCCCATCATTGGAGATAATATCATCTTCACGATGCTTAATAAAAAAGAGATTACCGCCAAGGACTTCAAGACTGACAGCGGTCGGATTCGCTTTGGTAATGAGGCGATCAAAAAGATAGAGCTAAAAATCATTCAAAAGATGACCCAACAAATCACCATCGGCAATCAACAGCTCACATGGCGACAAGTGATTCGTAGAGAGGTCAATCAACTCAAAAAATCAATCGTGGAGTTTGCGGAGTATAAGGTATTTGTCTTTGAATAGTATCTTTTTGAAGCTATATCTAAGTTTTGACATTCTCCCAAAATTAGGCATATTACAATATCATTGCCAACTGCTTTAAGGCTATTTTGAGGTAAAAAATTTCTATAAAATCTCTTAATTTTACCCAATATAGGGCATCTCTTTGCTATAATAGAACGAGTCCTTATAGGATTTGAAACATTCATCATCATCGTATACTTCGTAATCATCTCTATATAATAGAACGAGTCCTTATAGGATTTGAAACACCCAAAAACAGTCTATAACCCTGAGTTCCCGTATATAATAGAACGAGTCCTTATAGGATTTGAAACAACGTGGTGATAGCATAAACAATCAAGGATAAAGAATATAATAGAACGAGTCCTTATAGGATTTGAAACGTAAATATAAAGTGTAATCTATAAAATATATAGAATATAATAGAACGAGTCCTTATAGGATTTGAAACGTGGTAGAGGTGTATCAATTGACCTCCTCACCATAATAATAGAACGAGTCCTTATAGGATTTGAAACTTGCTACAGGAGCTCAGATTAATAAGCTTTCTAAATAATAGAACGAGTCCTTATAGGATTTGAAACTACCATTTAGATATACTGGATGGATCACCACCTTGATAATAGAACGAGTCCTTATAGGATTTGAAACTTTTGATTATTTTATGTGCTATTTTATTTGGTGAATAATAGAACGAGTCCTTATAGGATTTGAAACTCAGTACCGTATAGTTTTGAGCCACTTTTGGTTACATAATAGAACGAGTCCTTATAGGATTTGAAACATTGTATATGGTCTGTTATCCACTTTGATTGAAAATAATAGAACGAGTCCTTATAGGATTTGAAACTTCTCAGTTTTGGATACTGTTTTAGTTCTGTTACCATAATAGAACGAGTCCTTATAGGATTTGAAACGCTTTGTTTTTCATGTTAGATTCCTTTGTATGTATATAATAGAACGAGTCCTTATAGGATTTGAAACTCTCCAACGCTGATCTGAAGCGGTTGAAGTGGCTATATAATAGAACGAGTCCTTATAGGATTTGAAACTCAAACCTCACCAGGTAGCAGTGGTTGGTGAGGTAATAATAGAACGAGTCCTTATAGGATTTGAAACCAATGGCATGGGATAGCGAAGCAGAAAAAGGGCCTCATAATAGAACGAGTCCTTATAGGATTTGAAACTCTATTCAAATAATCCTTTCTATCTTGCTTAGGCATAATAGAACGAGTCCTTATAGGATTTGAAACTCAACTATTATTAGTGAGTATTTCGGTGAAAGTGATAATAGAACGAGTCCTTATAGGATTTGAAACCACTCACTTCTAAATGATTCAATTTTCATTTTTGAAGATAATAGAACGAGTCCTTATAGGATTTGAAACCCAACTTTTCTCATCCATCTCGTTCAATAGAAATATAATAGAACGAGTCCTTATAGGATTTGAAACGGGTAAACAAAGTCTTTTGTCCATCTTTTTGGAATGATAATAGAACGAGTCCTTATAGGATTTGAAACGCCTCTTCAATGTCATTCACATCAATCTCAATCGATAATAGAACGAGTCCTTATAGGATTTGAAACTCTTCTATGATGCCCTCTACGACCTTTTTGGCGTGTATAATAGAACGAGTCCTTATAGGATTTGAAACATGTTTTGCTTTGGCTGTCTATTGCCACAGCCTGCAATAATAGAACGAGTCCTTATAGGATTTGAAACTTCTATTACCCATCCCCCTACTCCTCACTCAATCATAATAGAACGAGTCCTTATAGGATTTGAAACTAAGTGCATTGCTGTTGATAGAACACGCTGATATATAATAGAACGAGTCCTTATAGGATTTGAAACGTTCTGATAATCCAATCCAAGAGCTTGAGGATAAAATAATAGAACGAGTCCTTATAGGATTTGAAACAATTGATTTATGATTGGTTTTGGCATGGTTAATCATAATAGAACGAGTCCTTATAGGATTTGAAACAGAGTTTTGCAACTCCAATAGCTTAAGCTCTTGTATAATAGAACGAGTCCTTATAGGATTTGAAACATGCCAATCAACTGCAACAGTTTGTAGGGTATGTGAGATAATAGAACGAGTCCTTATAACCCCAGTTCGACAACTAAACTCCAATAATCCCTTTAGTGTGTGAGGTATTAGCAATGGCATCAGCCAAGATGGTTCTCTCCTGTTGAGTAAAATTAATAGAGGGAGTTTTGTCAAAGT
>Ga0193953_1001256_pt1 | contig 11954 bp, 9 predicted proteins | sample BB_4_MG_FD_140325 | JGI IMG/M metagenome (GOLD analysis project Ga0193953, IMG submission 140325) | Microbial mat bacterial communities from the Broadkill River, Lewes, Delaware, United States - BB_4_MG | ecosystem: Environmental > Aquatic > Freshwater > River > Microbial mats | place: USA... | reverse complement strand
CACCACATTAATGAAGGTATCGATGGGACAGTAACTTTTTTCCAAAATAGTTTTGTTTTGTAAGACCTGGTAATGACCAATTCCGCACAAAATGTAAGTAGGAGCAATCCATGTAAGTTATTGTGCGACTGATATATTTTCCAGAACTTTGGAACAAAAGTAACAATCATTAGCACATATTATGCAAGCACCAAACACTTTTAAGGCCTATCGTGTTCAGGAAACAGACGGTAACTATACCGCTTACATCGAACAAATGCCTCTGAATGAATTACAAGCATCGGAGGTGCGGATTCGTGTTGAATACAGCTCATTGAATTATAAGGATGCTCTATCCAGCATTGGTAACAAAGGAGTCACCCGTAACTATCCACATACACCTGGTATTGATGCAGCAGGGACTGTGGAAGCCAGTGAGAGTTCACTATTCAAGTCGGGTGATCGGGTGATCGTCACCTCTTATGACTTGGGGATGAATCACCCGGGTGGTTTTGCGGAGTACATTACTGTTCCAGATAGTTGGGTGGTGTCTATGCCAGTAGATTTCTCAAGTAAAGAAGCCATGATTTACGGAACAGCTGGTTTTACGGCAGCTTTATCAGTTTACCGTCTACTTCACAACGGTCAAACACCGGAGATGGGACCAGTCGTGGTTACCGGTGCCTTAGGGGGTGTGGGTAGCATTGCCTCCCAACTACTGAACAAGGTGGGTTTTGAGGTGATTGCAGCCAATTATGAGTTGGCACCTGAAGAAGCCATTGAAAAAATTGGTGCTTCTGAGCAGATTGATCGCACAAGCTCTAATGATACCTCCGGACGTCCCATGTTAAAAACCCAATGGGCAGGTGCCATTGATGTGGTGGGTGGAAACACCTTGGTGACCATGCTTAAAGGTTGTCAACCATTGGGCAATGTGACCACTTGCGGAAATATTGGATCGGGTGATTTAAACATGACGGTGTATCCGTTTATATTGCGTGGCGTGAGCTTATTGGGAATTGACTCTCAGAACTGTCCCATGGCTATCCGTCAAGAGATTTGGAACCTGCTGGCTAAGGATTGGAAACTTGACATGGATGTGTCATTGGTACAAGAAGCGACACTGGAAACCCTTCAATCGTACATTGATGTGATGTTGGATAAGAAAAGTCGGGGACGGGTGATTATTTCCTTATAAGGCATCTGCTAATTAAAAGAAAAGACCGGTGTCCCCCCTAAGGGACTTTCGGTCTTCTTATATTATCTGAAAAGTAATACCAATAAAAATTAGTTCTACTATTTATCCTTAAGGTTACTATTAAGAAATTGTACCATTCCTTCCTCCACCGACATTTTGGTGCCATCATTTGAAAAGCTGACAGCGCCGCCCGGGTAAAAATGACCAAATGCAGGGACCCAGCTCAAATTATGGTCAAAATCAAGCGCTTGAAGATGTTTTATAAAAGGAACCATACACCTGCAATAAAAGGCAAATCAGTCTGTGCCATAAATATTTGCAAAGGCGGCATGGGCGCTTTCGCTGTCATTAATTGCAGCTCGAAACCTGAATAGATACCTGAAGTGGTAATAACTGCCGCCACTTCTTCTTTTAAAGCATAAGCCACATTGATTGATGTAATACCTCCTGCTGAAAATCCTCCCAGAGCGATTAAGTCGGGGTTGATATTGTATTCCTGGTGATTAGCTTTCACAAAGCGTAACAGCTTCTCTGCATCAAAAAGAAGCTATTATCCAATTTTGAACAGAAGATTTCAGTCAATCACCTGTCTGAGGAATTTGGAGTCAGTATATCCAAATTATAAAGTGACTTTAAAAATCTCATTGATTGTTCCATCTACCAGTTTTATATTCATTCGAGAATGGATGAAGCTTTCCGGCGTCTTAGATCCGGTGATTTTTCTGACATGGAAGTGGGATACGATCTGGGGTATCAAAATCTCTCCAAATTCTCAAAGATGTTCAAAAAGGTAAAAGGAATTTCACCCTGTGAAGTGATAAAGCTATCAACAGCAAAAGCTCGTTTGAGAAAAAATAGAAAGCCCTTCAATTTTGAGGCCAGGCCAATACTAAATAACAAAAATCACATCTTATCTAAAAAATCAAGCTCTGACACTATATAGTTACAAACAACTTCCGGACTAACATGCTCTTAATAACATTTGTCGCTCTTTATAAAATATATAAGGATTCAAGTGCCTTAAAGGGAAAGCTTATTCGAAAAACTGCTTCATTATTGAATTAATAACAGATCATCCTAAACAAAATAAAGACCGGACACTATTAAAGTATCCGGTCTGTCGCTATTATACTGATGAAAGTAAAACTACCGATGAAAAAACTCACCCATAAACTTCAATCCATGAATGATATTGCCACGCCAGTAAGTCCAGTTGTGAGCGCCTTCGCGAATACGAAATTGATGCTCTACTCCTTTATCTCTTAAAGCCACATGCAAGGCTGCATTGCCTTTGTAAAGGAAATCATCATCCCCGCAATCGATGTAAAATTTCACCTGCCTGATCTCTTTAGCTGGCATTCGCTTGATCATCTCTAACACACTGTAATCCATCCAATGCTGCGGAAGCTGATCATTTTCACCCAGATCACCATAAATAGAAGTGAACCACTGTTTTTGATCTTTCTTTAAATATTCAACGACTTCCTCGTTGGTATAAACAGCGGCACTAAACGGCGCACACACACTAAATACATCCGGATGACGCAGGGCATACACCAAGGATCCATTTCCTCCCATAGACAGACCGCTCACGCCTCTGAAGGCTTTTTCAGACCGAATACGATACTGCTTTTCTACAAAAGGTATGAATTCTTCAATAATCATGTCTTCATACTTATCAGTACCAGTGTGGTTGTTCACATACCAGGTCACTTTAGCATCAGGCATCACGATGATCATGGGCGGTATCTCGCCGGCCGCAATAGCTTCATCTGCTACCCGGTTCACTTCACCAAACTGCACCCAGGCAGTTTCGTTATCAGTATAGCCATGCAGTAAATAAACTACCGGATAAGAGCGTTGAGATGCATCATAACAAGGAGGTAAATAAACGGAGTAATCCACATCGTAACCGGTAATTTTACTGGCCATACTTTGGCCTTCGATTACTTTTCCTTGTGGGGTAGTAGAATAAATGGCAAACGATAGACAAACTAATACTAAACACAGGACTGTTCTTTTCATTTTTGGTAGAGTTTTATGTTAGGACATAAAGATATAACACTTTTTTTAAGAGCCAGACTCTAACTTATTTCGGAAAGAAATACACCAAACAACTAGAAAGAGGCTGTTACTTTGCTTAGAAGAGATTTCACTAAGCAAAAATGATTATTGCAATCTATTCTGAAAAATTCGGAAGTATCCCAAACTATCCGTTATACTGCCGCCGGCCAGCTGGTGTTTTTGCAAACTAAGAAGTGCTACGTTACAAAACAGTACCGGCAATTTATTGGGCCGTACAACACCACCACTGATGGCGCCTTCATCCTGAGCCGAAGCCAACTGAAAACAAACTAATAAAATACAAACAGTAATCAACTTAAGCCATTCCTGGTTCCTCAATTGGTTGTGTATGCATAATATTTATAACAATCAACTAGTATGCTTAAATTCTGCAGATAATTGTATTGATTGTTACAATTAAATGCGCTGGACATAACTTTTGTAAGTTGATGCTGCCATATTTTAAACAGATTAATGTCTGCAATCTGACATCTAAGGCTTCAATTTTTAAAATTAATCCGCCAGACTTATGACATAAAACATCTTTGAACAACCCGATATTCACTACCTTGCATGCAGATAAAAACGACAAAAGCACTTTCACGATGAAAAAAATCTATGTTTTAGCAGTGGCATTCATAATGCTTTCAGTGTTTGCCCAAGCCCAGTACAACAATTATTTCACTGACGCCACCATGCGTTTAGACTATCACCATGTGGGGAATTCTGCAGAAGAACATTTTGCCTTTGACCAAATGGTGAATGATGGTCAGTGGGCCGGTAGTAAAACAGTGCTCATCGACGAATTACGATTGGGCAAGTATTTTTTCGAAGTGAAAGATGCGGCAACTGGCAAACTTCTTTATTCAAGGGGTTACTCCAGCATTTATGGTGAATGGGAAACCACGCCCGAAGCTCAAACCGAATGGGGTAGTTTTCATGAATCAGTACGATTCCCCTGGCCTAAAAAGGAGGTCACTGTCACTATCTCAAAACGAAATATTAAAAATGGCTTTGATCCCATCTGGACCTACCAGGTGAACCCGAAGCATCACCGGGCCTTTTCAAGCCCTGTGGAAAACTACTATAATACCTTTGATGTGGTAGTGAATGGCCAACCTGAAAAACAAGTCGATATTGTAGTTTTGGGTGAAGGCTATGCTAAAGAGGACATGGCCAAATTCAGAAAAGATGCCCAGCGCTTTGCGGAAGTGCTTTTAAGTACTGAGCCCTATGCTTCTTTTAAAAATAAATTCTCCATTCGGGCTGTAGAAACACCAGCACCTCATTCCGGTGTGAATCACCCCCATCAGGATATTCATACACGTTCGGCACTGTCGGTGACCTATGGTGCTTTCAATTCAGAACGTTATGCTTTGGGTTATGACAATAAAACCATCCGCGATGCTTCGGCTGCCGTGCCTTACGAATTTACTGCCATCCTGATGAATGACTCCATTTATGGTGGCGGTGGCATCTACAACTTATACATCACAGCGGCTGTGGATAATGCGTTTCAGGAGTACCTCTTTGTGCATGAATTCGGCCATCACTTTGCCGATTTGGCTGATGAATATTACACCTCGGCCACTGCCTATGAAATGGATGCGGAACACCTGGAACCCTGGGAACTGAATGTGACGGCCAATACCAATGCGGAGACCATTAAATGGAAAGAGATTGTGACACCCGGAACACCCATCCCAACACCCTGGGAAAAAGAAAGCTATGACGAACACAGCATCGCCACTCAGAAAAAACGGGTGGAAATGCGCAAAGCCAAAGTGGATGAAAAAGTGATGGAAGACTTCTTTATCAAGAAAAGAACCTGGGATGATGAGCTGTTGGCCAACATGAAATACAGCGGTAAAGTAGGAGCTTTTGAAGGGGCCCAATATAAGTCAAAAGGTTTGTATCGAAGTGCCGCTAACTGCATCATGTTTACCCGTCACAATCAGTTTTGTCCGGCTTGCCAAAGAGCCACACAACTGATCATTGAGCAGTATACTAAGTAATATTCAACATATACAGAGGCTGTCCATAAATTAGCATTTCACGCAAAATGCGCTAAGTTTAATTTATGGACAGCCTATAATTTATCTCATAGTAATAACCGCATCTGCATTTTCTTTCTCAGATTCCATAATGGTTTGGAATGACAATCCAAAACAACTTAAATGCTATAAATTAAAAATCAAATGTGATTCGGGTTTTTAGATAAAAGATAGCTCTTTGAATATGCAGCGGCATTTGCCAACTACAATAAGCAACATGCATTATCAATCCTTTTGAGATACATTTGATATGATTCATTCTCCAGCACCCTATATACAGTCGTAATCCGTTAATATTTGGGGCTTATCCCGGTTCTTTAACGCACTTTTCTGACAGGTCAAGGTATATTAGTTAAAAAACCGCTTGACAATCATATTTCGGCATCTAATCAATTAGTCCCTCCCAAAATCACTTTTAGTTTATCAATTTCCAGAATCTATTCTGTGATTTCCACCCAATTTCCTTCACAATCTTCAATCACGCTTTCATAAAAACCATCGCCGGTAGTTCTTGGCTCTCCTACAATTTTATACCCATCAGCCCGCAATTGTTCGGTTAGCACATCCACTTTCTTTTTACTCCCAAGCGCTATTGAAAAATGTGTTAATCCTAAGGAATCGATATGTTCGTCATTCAAATTCGTAATATCAGGTCGGCTCATAATTTCAATTCTTGTTGATGCTCCTTCGAAGGATAAAAAATAGGAGGAAAAGTGCTTTTGATGATTCGTATATTTTTTTCCGCACTTCATCTCAAAATACTTGCTGTAAAACTCTTTTACTGCTTCTAAATCATGCACCCAAATTGCTAAATGGTCTATTCTCATACTGTTTTCATTTATCATTACAGAACAAAAGTAGGAATCACGAAACTTAGGAAATTGTATATTTTAAACAGTTAGAATAATTTGAAGTTGTAATTAATGATTTTACTATTCGTATCAGCCATTTTTATCAATGCCTGGTAATCTGAGGGTGTGTGATTTAAGAACATTTTAAACTCACGAATGAAATGTGCCTGGTCAAAATAGCCGGAGTTTGCACCTATGGTAGTTAGCTGATCCTCACTGTCAATCAAATTGCATAGTGACTTACGAAATTTTATCAGCCTCTCAAATTTCTTGGGAGTGATCCCCACGACTCGGGTAAAATGACGGTTAAGCCTTGTGTAATTGGTTCCTATATTACTACAAAACGCTTCAATTGATGAAGTTTCTTCATCCCATCTGAATTGCTTGTAAAAATCCATTAGTTGAAAAACGGCTTTATAGGATTTTTCACAAAATGAATCACTTAGAAATTTGTACATATTACGGATTAAAAGGGTATCCGAATCACTGACCGAATATTTAAGAAAATCCTTTGTTTCTTCTGCTTCCAGGGGGCAACTAAGTGAATTGTTAAGGAGTTTTTGGCCATGAATTGGAATAAAGGGGTATAAACCAAAGGCAAAAAACCGCACGCCCAATAATTTCGTCCCCGCCGGATAGACCAGAGCTGTGCTTTGAGTAGAAATTCCTTCAATTTGAGGGCCTTCAGTTAATGCATTATCCCGTCTATAGGTAGAATTATTCAGTGGAAATACCAGGTTCACATACTGATTTGGTGGAATCACCAGCTGCACTTCTTTATCGGTATTCTCTGCCATCCAGATTCTTTCAATCAAATCGGGGAATAGCTCAGTTTGATATGTTTCTATATGGAGCAATGCGCTATCGTATTAATACAACCCTCAATAGGAATGCAGGTACAGTCTGGTTTTTCCTTATCAGTTATAACTAAAGCCACTACAAAAGTGTGCATGCGTAAATATAACAACAATACTTTAGCATTTCAGGCTAACAAGCAAAAGTCCATGATCCATAAAAGGATGGCTGAAGCCTTTACATACCCCCAAAGGGACGCCTGCCTTCCCAAACAAATCATCGAACAGCTAAGTATATCTTAAAAGCTATCAAAAGCGAAAACAAAAGGCACCTTTTTTCAGTTTTATTAAGTGAATTTAGTGTTTCACAATTAATCGATATATGCCATATGGAGCAGTCTCGTATTTTGGTTGTTGATGATAATTTACACAACATTAAGGTAGTGGAGTACTTTTTGAAAAACCGGGGTTACTTGGCCACTCTGGCTACAGATGGCAAAAGTGCCTTAAAGTTAGCTCAAAAGGAAGCGTTTGACCTGATACTTTTGGATGTTAAAATGCCGGAGACCGATGGCTTTGAGCTTTGTAAGTCTATTAAAACCCATGAAACGCTGAAAGATATTCCTGTCATCTTTTTAACTGCCCTGACCGATACCAATGATATTGTCAAAGGCTTTGAAGTGGGAGGTGTTGACTATATTACCAAACCGTTTATTAAAGAGGAATTGGAGGCCCGCATTAAAAATCAGCTGACTCTAAAGAAGCTGCGGGATTTACTCAAACATCAAATTAAAACAAAGGATGAAACACAAAAAAAATTGCTTCAAACGCTGTATGATGCGGGTAAGCTTATTGAATTACAGTAACTAACTGAACTAATTTGGGTTAATGTTTTATTTGGCTATAGTTTACAACAGCGTTTTATTGAAATAACTTTATAAGAAAACGTTATGGAAACTGCAAAATAAAAGAAGCTCTGCAGAAACTAACAGCAGAAGAGCGAAAAGCTCTATTGCAAGAAATTGAAGAAGAGTCTGATCTACATATTCCGGTATTGGAGAATAAAAGACAGAGATTGGATGATAAAATTAGTAGCTGTCCTCACTGTGGCAGCAAAAAAGAGCCAGCCGTTGAAACACAGCATGGCTCATACTCAAATGAATCTCTACCAATATTTATAAGGTACTATTTGTGTGCTTACAGGTTATTATGATGGACACAACACTTATTTCTTAGTGATTTTAATTGTCGCTCCATTGATCTTAACAAAATACAACCCACTGCTTAAGTCGGCTACAGAAACAGCTCCTCCCTGCACAGGAACACTTTTCACTAAACTACCCACGAGGTTATATATCTCCACAATGTCACCTTCTGCGGCTCCTTGAATTTTTAAAACATCCATTTCGGGATTTGGATACAACTTTAAAGCTTTGGCCTCTATACTTGAAAGAGAAGTGGGTGTATCCATCCAAAAATAGAGGTTATCAAGCCAAATCGTCCCATTACCTTCTACCTTAAACTGGAATACATCGCTCAAATCGACTGGCGGATTATAATGCGCCTTTAGTGCGTTTCACTTCTAAACGCCCTTTGATTATGTATCGGCATTGTACCAGTGCAATTTGATATTTAATTGGTATTATATGACACCCACGATGGAGCGTTTATGAAATCTATTGTGATCAATAAACAGGCATCTAAAAGGCCTGTTTTTAAAGTTTTCAGAATTTATTGACAATACCTCAAAGGGGGCCAAACAATGCTTTAATTAAGGTAATATCATAGAAAACACGGATATCCTTCAGCTCTGTAGTAAAAAGGAAATCTAAAGCCAAACAGTCATTAAAAGAAGGGAATGAGTGCAAGACTTGTCAGCAGCAAACAAGAAGTGATACCGATTACCAATCACCTTGTTACACAATTGGTATGACCGAACAGATAACTAAAAAAAGTAACCGGCAATTATTTAAACTCTTTCGAGCTTGTACAGCAATATGAGGAGAGGACATTATACGACAATTTGGTTCACTTCATCAGAAGCAACCAGTAACCTATCGCACACCGAAAACACTGCATGCCTATTCTCAGGAGGATTGAATTTTACATAGCCATTCAAAGCCCAATCTTCCCATCCGACATCTTGATTTTCATCCACCTGTCGTGTACACCATTTCTGTCGATACCACTCCGGAGGTGGAGATGGTTCTATTGCGCCAACAAATTTTGAATCGCTATTTATCAAATAACTTCTGGCGAGTTTATGACCGGCCCAACACGTGGTCATCTCAAATGTAGGTGCTGGTACAACATTCTTACATTTTGATAATCTAAATCCTGAAGATCTAAGTTCCACAGAAATGTTTGCCTCGCTTTTCGATACACAAGCTAACAGTCCTCCTCCACTGTCCATAAACACATCACCACAACAACTAACCAAATCTGTACATGCGCAACACTTAATCAGTTGGATCGATGGCTCGTAAATTTTAGTCCTTTGATTCAGTTTCTGTTGTTCACAAAAAGAAGTTACACCTTTTTCTAGTTCGATTGAAATGCAATTCCACTCCAATTTATCACTATCAAGTTTGAGACCTGAACTTCGATTCTTTTCAAATAAACCATTGTAACCAACTAAATTATGATTACCACAAAACAAACTGCTATACTCTAACTTTATTAAATCTGAACCTGTGTACAAGTCTTGATACTTTCGATTTTGACTTTGGTCAGAGACATTCCAAATTTTGTCCCCAAACAATTCATGTTCATGTGTGACAAAACACAAACCAAAATCCATCGAAATATTATTAACATAACTAACAGCATCTGATGAGAAAATTTCAAACGCCTTTGTAGTCTTATTGGATTGATGTCCTTTCTTATAATCCTCAATAATCACAGATAGCCTTTCCGATTTGGCATCCAAAACTAATGAGGATAACTTTCGGCTTTCACATTTTTTTAATGATTGTTCTGTTGACACACTCCTTGCTTGCAGGTCATCAACACCAGACAAACTTATATAAACAAACAACCCGTCATCCTTTTTGCAAACATCCTCTTCAAATAATTGGTTCTTCTTTTCTGAAGCCAATTTGTCAATGCTACAAAAATCTATTTTTGAATTGTCTTCTCTTTTTAATACTACGCGTGAAGAGTGGGAAGTTGGATTACTACCTAAACAGATATCCTTGTCAACACCCCTTTTGTACTTATCATAGTTTAGGCCTTCAAAATCCCTTCCTTTCACTGCAGCTACCACAGGCTTAAATCCTTTCAACGCAGCAAACATCGAGATTGGTGCATCACCATCCTTGTCAACCATCTCTTGCTCACAACGAAAGGTCGGTATTGCAAAACTGTTGGCTTCTGAGTCAGAAATGTCTTTTATACTTACAGAAGGATTCCACTTCGCAGTTAAGTTACAGGTACTTGAAAGAAGGCTGCTTGCCTTCAACACCTTATCAATGGATTCCAGATTTATTCCAGCCTGACAATTTTGTTGATTGACGATCCTTTTACCGGCCCATACATTTGGAGTAGCGATGGTTTTTGAAACAGCAGCTACCTTTTCATCCCCATAATTATAACATCCAATTAAAGAGTTTGACAGAGGCAGGATAACTTTTTGCATACCTGACACCTTTGCCAATTTAGTAAGATATTCTGCATTTACGGTCAGATCCGTTCTTCCAAGTTCTTCAGGTACTGTTGCAACCAAACTTCTAACATCCCTGGGTTGCCAAATTCTCACTTGTTCTACAGTTCCTGAAAAATCCGATCCGATACTCAGTGGTACATCTGCCAATGAAATGGGCTCCTTAATAAGACAAGTGGCATTGTCTTGTTCTTTTTTAATATGGGCCATTTGAATAATTTCATCCCCATATTTCTTGAACGCTCTTCGTCCTATCTTCTTCCGTAAAGTTTTCCGGAAATCTGACAGTATATAAAATGCATCATCCTCCAAAGTAGAAAGCTGGTCAATGAGGCGTGGTCTTATTCCGTTTTTTTGTAATTGAATTAATTTCTCTCCATCAATTTGGAAAAGGGTCTTGACTGGCTTTTTCCCATTAACTAAAACGCCTGCACATCCATCCTTATAATAAGCACTCAAATAAACACTTTCACCTTTATTGAAAACATCCGTAGCGGTTACGTTATGAATGGCCCCATTTATAAGCATCTCAAAAACGACATCCCGTCCTTTCTGAATCAGGCGGTATCCATTTTGTCCGTCCGTTTGCTCTGCAATGGAACTCCATTTTTTTACTGAACGAGGTTGAACAATGGCATCAACAACCATATTATCTGAATCAAAGGTTTGAAATCCTGTGACTTCTTTTTTGCCGAATCCTTCAAAACAATAGGTTGCTTTTTCAAAAAACTGACCTGAGTTGGCATAAAGCGATACATTACAAACAATCAACAGCGCAATTAAGGCCATCTTACTTGTGGAGTTCTGTATTATTGAATATGTATTTTCCTTTTTTGCCATTTTAAACGCTTACTTCCCGATAATGCCTTTATAAATTATAATCTTTTCTTTTTATTAAAATCCACTTCTTATCTAAGCCCAAAATACATCATTAATAACATATTTTTAAATCAACGTTCACGTTATCAATCACATATACACAATACACCTATAGCAATGTATACATTACCACAACCACGAATATATAAAAAAACATAATCATATCACTATCCATGGTAAAAAACTAATGAACAAAATCATCTGCGTTCTCTTTTCTTGCTGAAAAACACCCATATAGAACCTCAAAAAGGCCTTATAAAAATTAGGATAAAGGCGATTGCATGATTTGGCTAAAAGATGGGCATGTTTACTGTATAAATCGACGAGCATACCGGTTGCGCTTTTTTTAAATCCTTCATACCCCGGGTTGCGCTTCACTTACCCGGGGCTGCCAAATTATAACCCCTATGGGGGGGGGTATTAAACAATAATGAGTAAAAATAGTAACCTACATGAAAGGCAGAGGGGGCAAAT
>Ga0193953_1001251_pt1 | contig 11987 bp, 8 predicted proteins | sample BB_4_MG_FD_140325 | JGI IMG/M metagenome (GOLD analysis project Ga0193953, IMG submission 140325) | Microbial mat bacterial communities from the Broadkill River, Lewes, Delaware, United States - BB_4_MG | ecosystem: Environmental > Aquatic > Freshwater > River > Microbial mats | place: USA... | reverse complement strand
GGAAGTGTAAAGGTCTTAAATCCTTCACCAAGAATAAGGTCCACGTCATCCAGATAATCGAAAATTTTCTCTTCGGCCGGACGGGTATCTTCTTTGACCAGAGCCACCTTTGTATCTGTCATAACAAGGGAGGCAACCGCCCCGGCATGCTTATGGCGCCAACTGTCCTTTCCCGGTTTGTCAAAATCAATATCATGATGGGTATGCTTCACCGATCCCACGCGAAAGCCCCGTGCAGTCAGGGCTCTGATCAGCTTTTCCATCAATGTGGTTTTCCCGGAATTGGATTTGCCGACTATTAAAACGATCCTGTTTTTTTTTTCGCTGTCCATATACACAGCCTTGAATTTTTTTTCTTCTTGTACCATAGATTAAATATCGCTAATGTATAAAGTGTACCTTTAAGAAAGTCAAGACAAGGAGGATGTGATGGATTTATCTTATATTTGCGTGAACCATAATTGTTCTTTCCCGGGAAAAAATCACTTTGAAGTAACGTTTAAATCAGAGTACATCATGGATGAAAATAATGTTGCCAGTCTGTTTTGTCCATTTTGCGGCGGTGAGCTGATGCAGGTGCGGGTACCGGATCTATTCCCGGAGAATTTATCAAAGGACAGTACCATTTAGCCGATCTGAATCACACGTTATTTGTTTCGGGTCGGCTGAAAAGACGCCATGAATTTTAGGTTAAAGATATATTCTGCAATTTTTATTGTTTTACTTTCGGTCGGCAGTATTGGGTTTATGCTGTTTGAGAATATGTCCTTGGCCAATGCTGTCTATTTTTCAATTGTAACGATGGCCACGGTGGGCTATGGGGATATCCATCCTCAAACCCAAATGGGTAAAATCCTGACCATCATCATCATCATTGGCGGGGTCGGCACATTCTTGAGTGTTGTTGCAAGTATCACGGATGTGTTTGTCAATCGTCGTGAAGAAAAGATTCGGCAGGAAAAAATCAACATGGTATTGGGATTGTTTTTCAGTGAAATGGGGAACGATCTTTTAAAATATTTGGTTCAATTTGACAGTGAAGTGAAAGCGTTGTACGAAAACCTTAAAATTTCCATAAAATGGAAAAGTGAGGATTTCAACAAGGCATATCACCTTTTAAAACAACATCGTATTTCAATCAATTCACACAAAGGAGAGCTGCAGGATTTATTAACGCAGATGCAACGCCGGGCAGATTTTCTTTTAAGATTAATTGAAAATCCGATTATCCAGGAACACGAACATTTTACCGAATTGCTGCGCGCCATATTCCATCTGCGTGATGAGCTCTCACACCGCACCAACCTGTCCGAACTATTGGATTCCGACCGAAAACACCTTGAAGGAGATATCTCAAGGGTCTATCGACTCTTAATCTTTGAGTGGCTGCGGTATCTTCGTTATATCAAAAAAAATTATGGATATCTTTTTTCTCTGGCTGTCCGCACCAATCCATTTGATCCCAATGCAACAATTGTTGTAAGCAATTAATCACAGCCCTGAACGGGCCAATAGAATAGACTACTCAAAAAGCCGAATAAGCCTCACCCCGTCCAGCCGAAGTCTCGCGTTGAGGATCAGGGATCTAAAATGAGCCTGGTCTTTGGTCACGGCGTCTGCTTCTTGACCGGAAATCCCGGGATTAATTTTTGAAAGGACAGCCAAACGATCCTTTTCCCGGGTCAGCACCTTCTCCATTTCAGCAGCGCCGTCAAGGCGATGGGTCTGGGCTGTGTTGCGGGCCAGGTTCTGGCTTTTATCAAGCATATCCGGAAGTATGTCCTGGACCAATTGGGGCAAGTATAGAAACCAGCCCGGATCATCCGGCATCAGAGAAGAAGCCCAGTCGGCAGGCAGATCTCCGGCGTCCAACAACTCTCCGCTATGGTCCACCACAACGCGGATGGGATGGGCAGGCAGAAACCGTTCGGCCAAGGATGTGTTCCCGTCAGGAAGATCCAAAAGGAAAATCGATTCAAGAATCAGGCCCTGCCGCCCTGTACCCGAAAGCCTGGCCACCGAAGCCTGGCCCTCTCCCTGGGTCGTAAAATATTCCATCACCTGGCGGACAAAGGGATGATCCCAGGTTAAAAAATCAAGATCGTCCCGGGCAATGGCGGTGGCCCGGTCGAAGGTAACAAATTTGCCGCCGCCGCTCAGTGTGGGGAAATTTTCATCAGTCATACGGTCGGGGATGAAAGAAACCACCGAATTGCCCGCAGCCTCGGTGATATGATCGGTTTCAATGCCGTAGAGATCCAACAGATCCGTCATTAAATTGTGAAGATCCTTGGATTTTTCGGTTTGATGAATCAGTTGAATCAATTCATGGGCAGAGTCAGGCTTAAAGGAATTTAATTCCAGGAGAATATGACGTCCCTGGTTCAGATTCCGGGTGATCTGCTCAACAAAGGCTACGGTATCATTGATCAAATCCTTTATTTTCTCTGACATGGAATCATTGGCCCTGCCCACCGCCTGCACCATCAACTGCGCCACCCGGGATTTAAATTGGGTATAAACGGCGTGCAGCCCGTTGACGTTCTCTTTAAAAAGCCCGACGCCCCGGTCATACCACAGGGCCAAAATTTCATGGGCGGTGTTGCGGATATACGGCACATGGATAACAATTTTTTCTTTTTGACCAATGCGGTCCACCCGGCCGATGCGCTGCTCTAAAAGCTCCGGATTCACCGGAAGATCATAAAGAAAAAGGTGGTGGACAAACTGAAAATTTCGTCCTTCACTACCGATTTCAGAACAGACCAGCAGTCTTGCCCCGTCAGGATCGGCAAACCAGGCGGCCTGACGATCCCTGGTCAACAGATCCATGCTTTCGTCGAACCGGGCCGCATCTACGCTGAGATGGGCCTCAAGCCCCTGGATCAATGCCGTGACTGTCTGCCTTGAACGGCAGATCACCAGAATTTTCTCAGGTTTTAAAGAGCGGCATAACCGCGCAAGACAGGCCACTCTGGGATCATCACTTAGATTATCATTCGGGCCGCAGGTTCCTTCCAGGGGAATCAGGTTCACCTGCCTTTCAGGAAAGCCTTTAATCGACCGGCGCCTGTTTCTGAAAATCACCCTGCCGGGTCCAAAGGCATCCAGCAACGCCTGTGGGGATTCCTCCCGGTCCAATTTTTCCCGGACTTGCTGCGCCACAACTTTGTACCCTTCCAACTCTTTTACAAACGCTGCAAAGTCATGATAGCGAACCGGATCTAAAAGTTTTAACTGGGCAAAATGACTCTCAATCCCCATCTGTTCGGGCGTTGCGGTCAAAAGCATCATCCCCCGGGTTTGGGCGTTCAACCCCGTCAGGAATTGATAAAGCGCAGAATCCTGGGCCATGTGATGGGCCTCATCCATGACCACCATATCCCAGCCCGCATCGCTCAAAGCCGTTTTTACCTGATCCGAGGCGTTGATAAACGATTCGGAACAGATCCCCAGCTGATCCAGAAGAAAAGGATTCATATCCGGCTCAGCCGAAATCGCCTCGGTTAAATAGGTTTGATCAAAAATTCGAAAAATCAAACTGAATTTTCGATACAATTCAATAAACCACTGATGCACCAGGGTATCGGGAACAATAATCAACACCCTTGAAATTTGGGACGTAACCAGAAGCCGATGAAGAATCAGGCCCGCCTCAATGGTCTTGCCCAGTCCCGTTTCATCGGAGAGCAAAACGCGCGGGAAATAACGCCTGGACACCTCATCGGCAATATAGAGCTGATGGGGAATCAAATCTACCTGGCCGCCCAACAGTCCCCTGACTGGTGATGTCTGATATGCCCCCTGGGCCGATCGGATACGATATCTTAAATCAAACTTGGCAGATGAACCGGAAAGACCTGAAAGAAGTTTTGAAAACGGCATATCCACAACCAGAACCGATGACAGTTCATGCTCAAAAAGCTGGGTGTCTCCTTGAAAATAGCTTAACAAGCCTGCATTTTCCGCCACGGTCTCCACGGTCATCTGAGTTCCGTCTTCTGCGGTGATCCGATCTCCCGGCTGAAACCGCATCCGTTTTATGGGTGCGGCCGCCCGGCTGTATGTCCTGGTGCAGTCCGAACCGGGGAAAAATAAGGTAATGGTCCTAGCATCAAAAGAGTCAAGAACGCCCAACCCAAGTTCGGGTTCGGTTTCAGAAATCCATCGTTGCCCTTTACAAAAACTACCTATCCTAGACATTTCGCTCATGCCGCGTTAACCCATCCATATTAATTGTGTAGAAAAGTAGGGGTCTTATGCCATTCTCGCGTGGGGAAGTCAAGCTCTGTCCGCGATGTTGAAACAAATATGATGCCTGAATGCGGCACACATCCTTTGGCCAAATTTATCCATCTTTTTACTCTAATATGGATATCGTTTGATATTTTTTTGCTTTCAAATAATAGATAACATTCTATTTTGCCGGTGGACAAAAATCAACCTGGCTGATATGAAAACCCATTTAGTCGATAACTTCAGTGAGAAATACGGCATGACAGACAGGACCAGTATTGAGGACCGCGATCGGCACCTCATGGAAAAATTTCGAAACATTGTCGAGGAAAAGGAGCAAGTCAGAGCGCAGCACAATGCCCAGGCGCCCCAGAGACGTCCATGGCCTGTCTTCGCATTTGCAGGACTCATTTTGGCGGCGGGAATCATGTTTATGGTCTATAACATGACTGCCGATCCTGTGATAATGGATTCCCCATCCACCCAGGAAACAGCAGAGGCCGCTGTCACGAAAACATCTGCTCCCATGGCGCAACCCACACCAGCGGATGTTGGGCAACAGATCCCCCCCAAGGAGACACCGGACGAAGCACTTGTATCTGAAGCGCCACCCGCGCCCGTGTTGTCGGTAGAACCGACGCCACAGCCTTCTGAAGTTGTACAACACCCCCTGGAAAAAGCGGCACCCATGGAAACACTTCCGAAAATTGTCAGTATGCCTGACGTGACCGTCCCGGAACTTGTTATCTGCCGCGGCATCAAAAACAGGCAATATGTATCTGCTGAGAACCATTTTTCCATAAAAGACGGCGCAAAGCCCGTGGTCTGGACATGGATGAACGTCCTCACCGACAAGCCGCCCCAGGAGTTGAGCCACATCTATTACCTCAACGGCAAAAGATTCTGCCGGGTCATTCTTCCTGCCCCCTATCCCCGGACCCGGACCTGGAGCAAAATAACATTAAAGAAACCCTCATACGCGGGATCATGGCGTGTGGACGTTGTCAACAACAGCGGGCAGGTCATTGCCAGAACCGGTTTCACCGTTGAAATCTAAAAAGAGCAGCGCGTCCTTTTATCCGCTAAACCTTCTGGCCATATCCTAAAGCACCACCAGGCAAAGCCTCGACTAAATCTTCTGAGATTTTATTTTTACTGTTACTGCACAGTAAGCCCTAACCTGTGGTTTGTTGCCAGAGAGGCACGGTGAAAAACCATCGAAACTGGAATGGACGGTTGCTTTTCCGTTGATTTTATATAAGAATATGTGTCGGGTATTTTCCGCTTTTTAAAAGGTTTTGACCCATGATCATTGACGCTCACACCCATATCTACCCTGACGATGTCGCGCATAAAGCGCTAAATACTGTAATGGAAAACGGCAACGGGCTTGTAAGCGTCCATACCGACGGGACACATAACGGCCTTGTTGCATCCATGGATAAAGCAGGCATAGGTTATTCCGTTGTCCTTCCTGTGGCCACCGGTGTCGGACATGGCAGAACGATTCTGGAGTGGATTAAAAAAATTGACCCGCTGTCGAAACGAATCATATTCTTCGGCTCTGTCCATCTCCATGATCCCGATTGCATGGAAACGATCAAAGATGATGCGTAACGCCGGCATCCAGGGCATTAAATTTCATCCCGGGTACCAGAATTTTCCGGCGGACTCGGTTGAAGCGTTAAGGGCATACGAAGAGATTTTAAAACATGACATGGTTCTGCACTTTCATTCGGGATTTAATCCCAGACGGCCCCAGTGCGATTACACCGCTTTGGAACGATTTTCAACTGTTATTAACGCCCTCGGTGGTTCAAAAATTGTACTGGCCCATGCCGGAGGCATGGATGAATGGCAGAAAGTGATCGACCTTCTGGGAAACAGAGGATGCCATTTTGATATCGCCTGGATGTTAGAAAAAATGAGAGCCGATGACGTTGCAAGGCAGTTGTACCGACAGAATGACGATTATTTCCTATTCGGCACGGACACGCCATGGTGTGACCAGGCACATTATGTAGCGCTTATCCAAAATTCAGACACCCTGACCCCGGACCAGAGGGATAAGCTGTTATTTAAAAACATACTTAAACTGATTGATTTGCCATGAAAACTATTTTTGAAAAGATCAAACGCTCAGCCCCTTTGCCCCAACTGCCCCAGGTGATGCTGCAGTTGATTCGGGCCTGCGGCAAAGAGAAAACCGATATTGACGAAGTAACGCAGATCATCAGCCGTGATGCTGCCCTTACGGCAAAGCTGCTGACCATCATTGCCTCCCCCCATGTAAACCTGGCAAAACAGATTACCACCATTAAATCCGCGGTGGTCTATCTGGGGCTGGATACGGTGCGAAATATCGCCATCAGTTCTTCGGCCATGCAGTTTTTTAAATTCTCCAAGGTCACGGACAATTTCAACATCAACCGGTTCTGGTATCATTCCTACAAATGCGCGGCTCTGGCCAGGCGCATCGCCCGTGCGGCGAATCAACCGAATCCGGACCAATATTTTCTGGCAGGCCTGCTCCACGATATCGGCACCCTGGTTCTCATGTCCACCTTTACAGAGGAATATGAGGAAATTGAAGCCCGGGTAAACCAGGGGCAAAACGAAATTGACGCCCAGACCGACATACTCAAAACAGATGGCCCAAAAGTCAGTGCCTGGCTGTTTAAGCAGTGGGGCCTGGACCCGATGATATCTGACGCCGTGGGATCTTTGGGCATCTTCACCCCTGAGCGTATCCATACCTTGCCCGTCCACGGTAAAATTCTTTTCATGGCCAACCTTATGGCAGAGCCGGAAAGCACGAATGTGCCACAAGAAGCCCTCGCGTTGACCGATATACCGCCACCCGTGTTAAATGACATCGCGGACCAGGCCGAAAACGAAGTCCGGCAAATGGCCCAAAACATGAACCTTGTTTTGGGAGATTTGAGACAAGGGCATACACTTCTGGCAGAGGATATGAAAAACGTATCCCTGTGCTTTGGCACTCTTGACAACCTGCTTCGGGCAAAGGATCTGCCAACGGTGCTCAAAACGGTCCAGCGGGGGCTGGAAATCATTTTTCACATTCCCCGGATCTTTTTCTTTCTCCGGAACACAGAAAAAAATCTGCTCACCGGAACCTGCGCCAGGGAGGACCGCGATTACAACCTTGTTGCAAGCATTGCCCTTGACATGAACAACAATGAGAGCCTGATTGTAAACGCCATAAAGACAGGCAAAATTACGACCAGTTTGGGACAGGTAAGCCTTGCCGTATCCGATAGCCGGATTATCGGCCTTCTTGGAACACCCGCCCTTTATGCAGTTCCCATTCCGGGCCACCGGGGCGGGTCGGGAGCCATGGTAATCGGCGTGGACATTGATCTTGCCCAAACCCTGGACAAAAACAGGACCCTTGTGACACTTTTTTCCCGCCAGACAGGCATCTGCCTTGAAAATCTTAATTTCCATGAAAGGTATGCCGGGGATCTCAGCGACAAAAAAATGGAAGCATATGCCATACTGACGGACAAAGTTGTACATGAAATCAATAACCCTGTTACCATCATCAGAACCTATCTGGAAAGCCTGACACTGCCGGAAAAACACCCTGCCCGGAATGATATCATTGTTGTCAAAGAAGAAATAAACCGGGTGGCATCCCTGCTTGACGGGCTGACATCGTTTTCAAGACCCAAGGTCGGGGATGCACTGGAAACCGTCGACCTCAATGACATGTGTCGCCGCATTCTGGGTGTGTTGAAAAAGTCCATTCTTATGCCCAGACAGATTCAAATTCAAATCGACCTTGATGAGGCCATGCCCCAGGCGACACTGGACACTGACGGATTGAAACAGGTGATCATAAATATAGTTAAAAATGCCGCCGAAGCCCTTAAAAAAGGAGGCGAAATCCAATTTAAAACAGCTCTTGTTCCCGGATCAGCCAAGGTATTGATGGATGAACAAAAGACGCTTGCCGGTATGGCGCAAATCACCATCCAGGACAACGGCCCGGGCATCCCGTCGCATATCCGGGAGCGGCTTTTCGAGCCCTATAATTCAACTAAATCCGGCACGTCCCATTCAGGATTGGGCCTGTCCATTGTTCATTCCATTGTCACAGGCATGCAAGGCCGCATTGCGTGTGACAGCGCCAGGGGCAAAGGCACCCGTTTCACCATCCTCATTCCCCTGGGGCCCGATACCGTTCCCTGTAGACCAAGCGATGGAACGATTTAAAAAATCAAATCTGTTATGATCAAAATAATATAGTTCTGTATCTGTTAACGAGATGGTTTTGCTGTTATCTGTGATTAAAACGTGTAAAGGCGATTGCCGGCAGCAATAAAGAACAGTATGCAAAGGAGTTAAAATGGATTATCAATCATTTCTGGCGGACAGAACCCGGCTTATGCAGACCAATGCCATCCGAGAAATTCTCAAGGTGGTATCAAAGCCCGGAATCATCTCCCTGGCCGGCGGCATTCCCTCCCCCCAAAGTTTTCCCATGGATCTTTTTGGGGAGCTGGTTGAAAAAGTGATGGCAAAGTATCAGTCCCGGGCATTTCAGTATGATCTCACCGAAGGGTTTGAACCCCTGCGCGAACAGCTCAGTGTCCTTTTGGCCGAACGGGGAATTGTTGCGTCAGCGGATCAGGTGAATATTACTTCCGGCTCCCAGGGGGTTTTGGATGCCATGGGCAAGCTTCTGATCAACAAAGGGGATAAGATCGCCGTGGAATCCCCCACCTATCTTGGCGCCATCTCCGCCTTTAATCCCTATGAGCCCCAATACATATCCATGGAGACGGACGACCAAGGGCTGATTCCCCAATCACTGGATGAGACGCTTGCAAATCATGCCATCAAGCTGATCTATCTGGTTCCCACATTCCAGAATCCCACGGGCCGAACTCTCTCCCTTGAAAGACGGCAGCAGATTGCCGAGATCATCCAGCGACACAATGCCCTGCTCATGGAAGATGATCCCTACTCTTCCCTTCGTTACCAGGGCGAGGCGGTGCCGGCCATCAAGACCCTGGCCCCGGACAATGTCATCTATGTCTCCACCCTGTCCAAGGTCTTTGCCCCCGGGCTTCGCATCGGGTTTTACGCGGCACCTGAATTTCTGCGCCAATGGCTGGTCCTGGTCAAGCAGGGAGTGGATCTGCACACCTCAACCTTTAACCAGGCCCTGGCGGCTGAATATCTGGAAGGCGGATACCTTGATGCCCATCTGCCAAAGATCATCAAGTTATACAAACCCAGGCAAAAGGCCATGCTGGCAGCCCTGGAAAAAATGATGCCCAAAGGCTATGCATGCACCCCGTCCCAGGGAGGAATGTTTTTATGGGTGACCGGTCCCGATGGCCTGGATGACCTGGCATTGTATGAAAAGGCCATAGAAAACGGCGTCGCATTTGTGCCGGGCCGGTTCTTTTATACAGATCCGGCACAGGGAAAAGGTACCATGCGGCTTAATTACACCATGGCCGACGAAGCCACCATTGATATTGCCGTTGAAAAGCTGGCCCGGGCGGCAGCTCAAAAATAAAAACCCAAGGGAGTTGCCTCACCGCCGCCAGGAAAAACCGAACAAAATTAAAGGCCAAGAACTTTTCGGCAGTATCGCAACTCCCCGGGATCACCGGTATGTTTGCCCGGATCATCCGACAACTTCACCGTGGGCCGACCGTCCACATCGGGCTCAGGCTGCACCCAGGATAATTTGATCACAATATTCAAAGGGGCCACTCCCACGTCATTGGTCAAATTGGTTCCGATGCCGTAGGAGTCCTTTACCTCTTCCCGGCAGAATTCATGAATTTTAATGGCCCGGTCCACATTCAGACCGTCCGAAAACACAATGGATTTGGTCGCCGGATCAATGCCTTTTTCCCGGTAATGCCGGATGATCTCCCGGGTAAAGGTTTCCGGATCTCCGGAATCGTGACGCACACCGGAAAACCGGCTGGATCTATCCAGAGTAAAAGCCTTTAAAAAATTGTTCGTGGTATAGGTATCGGTCAACGCAATGCCCAGCACATCCGGGTAGACTTTAAGCCAGTCATCCATGGCCGCGGCATTGGCGTCGGTATAATCGGTTAAGGCACCGTGGAACATAATCCATTCATGGGCCAGGGTGCCCACCGGGGCAAGCCCGTAAACTCTGGCAAAATGCACATTGGAGGTGCCTGCCATGCGATGCTGATCCAGGGCCAGAACATCCTCAAGAAAATAGGCCTGATTGGCAGCGGAAAACCGCCGCCGTGTGCCGAAATCCACAAAGGTCAGGCCGGCATCGGACATCCGTTTTGCTTTGGTCTGGTTGCGCTCCCGGGTGGCCTGTCTGGACAAAATTTCGGGCGCGGTTACCTCAAAAAAAGTCTCGGAGATGATGGCCATCAGCGGCACTTCCCATAAAATGGTCCGGCTCCAAATCCCATCCACTCTGACCGAAAGCCTTGTCCCCTGCTGGGAAATTTCCACCTGATCCGGGTCAAAACAAAATGAGGCCAGGTAATCCAGGTACGCCTGTGTAAAATAGGGGCAGGCCTTTTCCAGCCACACCCTTTCTTCACGGGTCAAGCGCAGGTCTGCCATCTGCGCCACCCGATCTTTAATCAAACTGTCAAAGCCTTCCGGAAAAGGGGTTTTCCCCCGGTTGGTCAGTTCATACCGAACCCGGGCCTGGGGATACAGCCGATGTACCGCCTGCTGCATGGTGAATTTATACAGATCATTGTCAAGTATCGTCTCAATCATGGGCCTAAACTATTTCTAAAATTTTGTATACAAACGGTCACGGACCGTCTCTGATATGCCACCCAGATTCGGTCAACAACAAAGTTTGAAAGATCTCTGTAGTTTACACAGACTTTCATATAAAGTACCAAGAGGATTATTTTAGGGTATAATTTTCAAAAAGGACAGAAACTTTATGCAGATAAATACAAAAATGGAGCATACCGCCGTAATTGTTGTGGATATCCAACCGGATTTCACCCAGGCCATGCAGGGCAGCCTGGCCGTGGGAGGTGCTGACCAGGCCTACCTTGATGCAGCAGAGACGGAAACCCGCAGGCTCAAGAAACTGGGCTATCCCATCTATGCCACCCAGGACTGGCACCCGGCAGACCACATCTCTTTTTTCTCCAACCACGACAACGCCAGTCCCTATGATCTCATTGAAATAGACGGCCGCCAGCAGGTATTATGGCCCCCCCATTGTGTCCAGGAGAGTCCCGGTGCACAACTTTTGATGGATGAATCCCTTTTTACGGCCGTCGTAAAAAAAGGCATGGACCCGGCCTTTGACTCCTATTCCGGCTTTTTCGATGACGGAAAAAAAGCGACCGGCCTGGCGGATATCCTCAAAGACGCCGGTATAAAACGCCTTATCATTTACGGGCTGGCAACGGATTATTGCGTCAAGGCCACGGTTCTGGACGCCAAAATGCTTGGGTTTGACGTGACACTGCTCAAGGCGCTGTGCCGGGGTGTTGCTCCGGAAACCACAGACGCCGCGTTGGAAGAGATGAAAGCAGCGGGTGTCGATATCTGCTAATTAAGAATAGAGCAAAAAGAGTTGACGGCCGAATACCAAGAAATCTGATATCACTTTTTTATAAGAAAGTCCGGGTAAACTGCTCAGATCTTTCAACATTTGTTATGGGCTGACCTGACAGCTGATATGTCAAGTCAGCCCATGGCCGTTATTCAGAAGGGCTTCTCAATTGGGCAACAAGCTG
>Ga0193953_1001250_pt1 | contig 11989 bp, 10 predicted proteins | sample BB_4_MG_FD_140325 | JGI IMG/M metagenome (GOLD analysis project Ga0193953, IMG submission 140325) | Microbial mat bacterial communities from the Broadkill River, Lewes, Delaware, United States - BB_4_MG | ecosystem: Environmental > Aquatic > Freshwater > River > Microbial mats | place: USA... | reverse complement strand
TCGGCCACGATCGGGATGCGACGGCCGACCAGCGGCAGCTCGACGAACTTGCCGATCAGGCTCTGGTAACGCTCGTCTTCCGGGTTCACCGCCACACCGGTATCACCGAGCAGGGTTTCCGGACGGGTAGTACCGACCACGATGTGGTCTTCACCGGCCGCGGTTTTAACACCATCGGCCAGCGGGTAGCGCAGGTACCACATCTTGCCTTTGACTTCGCGGTTCTCCACTTCCAGATCGGAGATGGCGGTGTGCGGTTTCGGGTCCCAGTTGACCAGACGCTTGCCACGGTAGATCAGCTTGTCGTCGTACAGGCGGATGAACACTTCCTGCACGGCACGGTAAAAGCCGGAATCCATGGTGAAACGCTCGGTGGGCCAGTCCACGGAGTTACCCAGACGGCGCATCTGGCGGGTGATGGTACCGCCGGACTCTTCCTTCCACTCCCAGATCTTCTCGATGAAGGCATCTCGGCCCAGATCGTGACGGGTCAGTTCCTGCTCCGCAGCCAGCTTGCGCTCAACCACCATCTGAGTGGCGATACCGGCGTGGTCGGTACCCACCTGCCACAGGGTGTTGCGGCCCTGCATGCGGCGGTAGCGGGTCAGCGCATCCATGATGGTGTGCTGGAACGCATGGCCCATGTGCAGGCTGCCGGTGACGTTGGGCGGCGGGATCATGATGCTGTAGGCGTCGCCTTCACCGGAAGGGGCGAAGTAACCTTTCTCTTCCCAGGTCTGATACCAGGATTTCTCGATCTCGTGTGGCTGGTAGGTCTTGTCCATTGGGGTCCGTATCTCTGATCTTGTGGCCGCTCGGATGGTTGCCGAAAATGTGCTTGACGTGCGTTGCAGCACGGAGCGTCGGCAGCCCGGTCGAAACCTGTCATTATACAGGCTGGCAGAGGTCGATTACAGGGTCCGATCAGGCTTGCAATTGATATCCCGAGCATTGAAAATACAAACATGAATGTATGTAAAGGGGATTGAATCCCGATGGAGCAAACAGCGGCAACAATTGATATCAGCGGATCAGTGACCCGATTATCAGGACACTGGACCCTGTCTCAGCATGCCCGGCTGAAACGCCTGCTGGCGCAGACACCGGTGCCGGAAGGCGAGGTCCAGCTGAGTGGGATCGAGGCGCTGGATACGGCGGGAGGTGCATTGCTGGCTCAGTGGCTGGGGTTGGAGCGGTTACAACGGGCCATGAACATGGATAGCGCGCTTAAGCCGGAGCGGCGGGCCTTGCTGGAAACGCTGCTGCGAGCATTAAACCGAGAGAAGCCTGAACCGCCGCCGAAGGCCGGTATGCTGGTTGAGGCGCTGGAACAGCTGGGCCTGCATGCCGAGGCGCTGGGGCGCCAGCTGTGGCAGCAGAGCGGATTTATCGGCCTGGTGCTGCAGGCGCTGATGGGCATCCTGTTCCGTCCCGGTCGCTGGCGGGTCACGGCGCTGGTCAACCAGATTCACCAGACCGGGCTCAATGCGGTACCGATTGTGGCGTTGCTGACGTTTCTGGTCGGCGCCGTGGTGGCGTTTCTGGGGGCGACGGTGCTGGGCGAGTTCGGTGCCGAGATTTACACGGTCAATCTGGTGGCCTATTCCTTCCTGCGTGAATTTGGCGTACTGCTGGCGGCAATATTGTTGGCAGGGCGTACCGCCAGTGCCTTCACGGCCCAGATCGGCTCGATGAAGGCGAACGAGGAGCTGGATGCCCTGCGTACGCTGGGCCTGAACCCGATAGAGTTACTGGTGATTCCACGGGTGCTGGCGCTGATGATTACGCTGCCGCTGCTGACTTTTGTGGCGGTGATGTCGGGCCTGATCGGCGGCGCCTTTGTGGCGCTGTTGGCACTGGGCATCCCGCTGGATCAGTATCTGGGCATCCTGGCGGATGTGCCGCTCAAGCACTATCTGGTCGGCCTGGCCAAGGCTCCGCTGTTTGCCTTTGTGGTGGCGATCATTGGCTGCCTTGAAGGCTTCAAGGTCAGCGGCAGTGCCGAATCCGTTGGCCGTCATACCACCTCCAGCGTGGTGCAGTCGATCTTCATGGTCATTCTGCTTGACGCCGTGGCGGCGATGTTCTTCATGGAGATGGGCTGGTGATGACACGAGAAACAGTAATTGAGGTACGTGGGCTGTGCAACCGTTTTGGCCGCAACTCCGTACATGAAAATCTGGATCTGGATCTGTATCGCGGCGAAATTCTCGGTGTGGTCGGTGGTTCGGGTACCGGCAAGTCGGTGCTGTTGAGGTCGATTGTTGGTCTCAACCGCCCGGTGGCCGGTGAAGTGCGCCTGTTTGGCCAGAACCTGCTGGCGTTGCCGGCGTCCCGGCGCTCCACACTGGAGCAGCGTCTGGGCGTGCTGTTTCAGGGCGGGGCTCTGTTCAGTTCGCTGACGGTACGCGAAAATGTGGCGCTACCGCTGATCGAGCATGCCGGACTGTCGCGTGCGGATGCCGAAGAACTGGCCGAGGTGAAACTGGCGCTGTCGGGGTTGGCGCCGCATGCAGGTGATCTCTACCCGGCATCGCTGTCCGGTGGCATGGTCAAGCGTGCCTCGCTGGCGCGAGCGCTGGCGCTGGACCCGGATGTGGTGTTTCTGGACGAGCCCACGGCGGGGCTGGACCCCATCGGTGCGGCGGCGTTTGACCAGCTGATCCTGACGCTGCGCAACGCGCTGGGGCTGACCGTATTCATGGTCACCCACGATCTGGATTCCCTCTGGACCGCCTGTGACCGCATCGCGGTGCTGTCACAGAAACGGGTGCTGGTGGCTGATTCGCCACAGCGGGTATCCGAATACGACGACACCTGGATTCAGGACTATTTCAACGGCCCACGCGGTCGCGCCGCCTATCAAGCGGTGCAGGAGACGTAATATGGAAACACGTGCACATCATGTGATCATCGGATTCTTTACCCTGGTCGGCCTGTTGCTGGCGCTGGGGTTTGGCGTCTGGCTGGTCAAGTCCGGCAAGCAGCAGGAAACGCGTACCTACAGGGTCGTGTTTCAGGAAGCGGTGACCGGCCTGACGGTTGGCAGTCTGGTGCAGTATAACGGCCTGCGTGTCGGTGAAGTACGGCAGTTACAGCTGGACCCGCAGGACCCGCGCCGGGTGTTGGCCGATATGGAAGTCAGTGCGGCGACGCCGATCAATCAGGGAACCCGGGCCCGTCTGGCCATCGCCAATATCACCGGTGCAGCGAACATCCTGCTCAGTACCGATAACCCTCAGTCGCCTCCGCTGGAAAAGCCAAAGGACGGGCCTCCGGTGATCGTGGCGGAGCCTTCGGCCATCGGTTCATTATTGGGTAACAGTGAAGCCTTGTTTGCCAACGTCAACGAATTGGTGCAACAGGGAGCAGAGCTGCTGTCGCCGGAAAATATCGACGGTATCGGCCGTATTATCGGTAACCTGGAGCGGGTGTCGGATGAGCTGGTACAGTCGCGCGCAGGTCTTGGCGAGACACTGAACGAACTGACCGAGGCGGCGCGCGAGGCTCAGGCCGTGATGCGGGATGCGCGTGAACTACTGGCCAGTGCCGATCGTATGCTGGAAACCCGAGGCACGCCGATACTGGATGAAGGCCAGCGCGCGATGCAGGCGTTGGCCCGTAGTGGTGAGCAATTGGAGCAACTGCTGAGCCGTAATCAAGGGGCGCTGGACAAGGGGCTGCAGGGCGTGGCCGAGATTGGCCCGGCGGTGCAGGAGATGCAGCGCAGCCTGAGCACCCTGAACCGTATCCTGTCACGGCTGGAGGATGATCCGGCCGGTTATCTGACCGGCAAGCCGCCGACGAGAGAATTCACTCCCTGAGAGGTTCGTAATGAAACCGATTAAACCCGTCATCATGGTTGCCGCGCTGACCACTCTGTCCGGCTGCAGCCTGTTGCCAGCGTCTGACCCGGTTCAAACCTGGCAGTTGGCACCGGTACCTGCCGTAAATGATCAGGCCACCGTCATGAGTGACTTGAGGGTACTGCGCCCTCAGACGCAGGATCTGCTGAATGGGCGCCACATGCTGGTGGTGCCGGAGGCCGAGCCGGTCAGTGTCTACGCTGGCGCGCGCTGGAGTTCGGCGATTCCTGGCCTCTGGCGCGATCAGCTGGTGGATGCACTGCAGCGTGACAGCCGCTTCAGCCGCATCAGCAGTGATGAAGTCCGTGTCGCCGCCCAATATGAGTTGATCAGCCGCCTCGATGCCTTCCAGACCGAATACCGCGATGGTGAGGCGCAGGCCGTCATGCGGGGCTATCTGCAGTTGGTGGACAGCAGCAGCCGGGCGGTACTGGCCGAGCGTGCGTTCGACCTGAGGGAACCGGCAGCCGGGGGCGAGTTGTCCAAGGTGGTACCGGCCTTCTCGGCACTGATGGCGCGTATGAGCATCGAAGTACGTGATTGGCTGCTGACGGTCGAAGCCAAGCATTGATAACAGGACACCCGTGACAGGATTTGGAGGTATCGTCATGAGTTACAAGACACTGAGCCCGGAAGAGCAGTACGTCATACTGCATAAGGGCACCGAGCGCCCCTTTACCGGGAAATTTGACGATCATTTCGAGACTGGCGTCTATACCTGCAAGCAGTGTGGCACGCCCCTGTACCGCTCCGAGGACAAGTTCCCGTCCCATTGTGGCTGGCCCAGTTTCGATGACGAAATCGAAGGTGCCATCCGCCGCGAAGTGGATGCAGATGGGCGTCGCACCGAAATCCTCTGTGCCAACTGTGGCGGCCACCTTGGGCATGTATTTGCAGGCGAAATGCTGACGCGCAAGAATGTGCGTCATTGCGTCAACTCCATCTCGATGGACTTTGTCAGTGCCGAAGAACTGGCTCGTCAGCAGGGCAGTGCGTTGAAAACAGCCTACTTTGCCGGTGGCTGCTTCTGGGGTGTAGAGCATCTGTTGCAGCAGCAACCGGGTGTGATTTCAGTCGTTTCAGGCTATATGGGGGGGCATGTGGATAACCCCAACTATGAACAGGTCTGCGCCAAGCAGACCGGCCACCTGGAAACAGTGGGGGTACTTTACGACCCGGCTCAGGTGAGTTTCGAAGTCCTGGCCAAGCTGTTCTTTGAAATTCACGATCCGACTCAGGAAGACGGTCAGGGACCGGATATAGGCCCTCAGTATGCCTCGGCCATCTTTGTGCATGACGATGAAGAGCGAGGAATCAGCGAGCAGCTGATCGCCGAACTGGAAAATCGGGGACTGGACGTGGTGACACGGATATTACCGATGGCGCCGTTCTGGCGGGCAGAAGAGTTTCATCAGGACTACTATGTGCGCACCGGCAAGGTGCCGTACTGCCATCGTTACCAGAAGCGGTTTTGATAGCGTCGGTTGTTATGTTGAGGCTGGGCTGTTGACCTGTCTAAGCAGGAACAGCCCTTGAGTAAGCACTCTGCGCGCGGGCTACCGATGTGATAATGGATGTCGAATCCAGTCAAACCGGAAGAATAAGCCCGCTACGTCAATTGATCGTTTAGCACTGAGCCGCAGTCACCTCTGAGCCGAGAGTTCTTTTCGGACGATTTCTGCGCCAGCACTCAAGGCATTCAGCTTGGCTCTCGCCACCTGACGAGACAGGGGGGCCATGCCGCAGTTGGTGCAGGGGTAGAGCTTGTCAGCGTCCACAAACTGCAGTGCCTTGCGCAGGGTATTGGCGACTTCCTCTGGCGTCTCGATGGTATTGGTGGCGACATCAATAGCCCCTACCATCACCTTCTTGCCCCGAATGAGTTCAAGCAGCTCGATTGGAACGCGGGAGTTGTGGCACTCCAGTGAAATGATATCGATGTTGGATTGCTGCAGCTTGGGAAACACTTCCTCATATTGGCGCCACTCGGACCCCAGCGTCTTTTTCCAATCGGTATTGGCCTTGATGCCATAGCCGTAGCAGATGTGTACCGCCGTTTCGCACTTGAGGCCTTCAATGGCTCGTTCTAATGCCGCAATGCCCCAGTCATTGACCTCGTCAAAGAATACATTAAATGCTGGCTCATCAAACTGGATGATATCGACGCCTGCGGCCTCCAGTTCTTTGGCTTCCTGGTTGAGTATCTTGGCAAATTCCCACGCCAGCTTTTCACGGCTTTTATAATGATCATCATACAGCGTATCGATCATTGTCATGGGGCCAGGCAGAGCCCACTTGATCGGTTGATCGGTTTGTTGGCGCAAGAACTTGGCATCTTCAACAAAAACCGGCTTCTGACGAGCAACAGCATCAACGACCGTCGGTACACTCGCATCATAACGATCACGAATTTTGACGGTCTTGCGGTTTTCAAAATCAACGCCGCTGAGATGTTCAATAAAGGTCGTCACGAAATGCTGGCGTGTTTGCTCACCATCGCTGACAATATCAATACCCGCCAGCTGTTGCTCTTGCAGTGACACACGCAGTGCATCCTGCTTGCCCTCAATGAGCGCTTCATCCTGCAGCTTCCAGGGAGACCACAGGGTCTCGGGTTCTGCAAGCCAGGAAGGTTTGGGCAAACTGCCAGCCGTTGACGTGGGCAATAGTTTTTTCATCATCAGTAATCTTATATATTTCGGTTAATCAAAGAGCGTAATTGGCAGACCATTGCTCAAGCAGCGACTGGTATGGCCGGATGAAGTTTTCTTCCGTAAATTTACCCTGCTTAACCGCCAGCTGACTGCGCTCTTCTCGATCGTAATCAATTCGAGTGAGTGAGTGGTCCTGGTTTTTCAAGCTTGGCTGATAGCAGTGGCCGGCTACGGTGTTGGCATTATAAATCTCAGGCCGATAGATTTTCTGGAAGGTTTCCATCGTACTAATGGTGCTGGCAAGCTCAAGGTTTGTATAGTCGTTAAGCAGGTCACCGAAAAAGTAGAAGGCCAAAGGCGCCGCACTATTTGGCGGCATGAAGTAGCGAACCTGCAACCCCATTTTCTTGAAGTAACTCTCCGTCAAAGACGGTTCATTGGGTTGATATTCGAAACCCAATACCGGATGCTGATTTTCAGTCCGACGATAGATCTTGTTATCCGAAACACTCAGGCATATAACCGGCAGTTTGCTGAAATTGTCTTTGTAGTGTTGTGAACTGACGAAATATTTGAAGATTTTTCCATGCAGGTCACCAAAATTATCAGGGACACTGAAGCTGGCTTGATCCTTGTTGTGATCCAGAAGTAATACGCTGAAATCATAGTCGCGTACATAAGAAGAGAAATTGTTCCCTACAACTCCTTCGATACGCTTGTTGGTTTTATGATCTAAAATATTTGTTTTCAGTATTTCGATTGTCGGGAAGGTATGGCCGTTGCCTTCAATGTCGATATCAACAGACACGATTTCAAGTTGAATAGAATAACGGTCCCCATTGGGGTTATCCCAATGTGCCAAGGCATTAAAGCGGTTGTCAATCATTCTCAAAGTATCGCGCAGGTTCTCCTGGCGTCTGTTGCCTCGAGCGAGATTGGCAAAGTTGGTGGTGATGCGCGTTTTGTCTGATGGCTGGTAATTCTCATCGAAACAAATGCTCTTAATTGTAAATCCAAATTCTCTGTTCATCGTGATCTTGTATTCTAATATCCGAGATTAAGCTTAAATAGATTCCTTGCTCTTCCTGGGTTAACCAGTGTTCAAGTCTGATTTTCCCAACCAGTGGTCCTCACAGTTTCTTTGGATGTTCGACTCATATCCCGATTATGAATAAACTGTAATATTGTCTGATTTCTAAGAGCAGAGAGTGATTTATACTTGAACCGTTATATGAATAATATTGATTTAATTTAATTGATGTATGAGCGAAAATCATGGGTCATGAAAAACACATCGGAGGTTTTATTTATTGGGTTGAGGCTCTAAGATGGCCCGCTTTTCTGTGCGGATGGATAAGGAATGTTAACAACTCTGCTTCTCTATGTAGTATTGGGCGCATTTGCGGGTGTCGTGGCCGGTCTTTTCGGCATCGGTGGCGGGCTGCTGATCGTGCCAGTACTCATCTTTTCTTTCGAACTTCAGGGTATATCGCCCGAGGTGCTGACACATATGGCGGTAGCCACCTCACTGGCGACCATCGTGGTGACGTCAGTCAGTTCTGTACGGGCACACAATAAGCATGGTGCCGTGCGCTGGGAGCTGTTCAAGCCGCTGGCGGCCGGGATCCTGCTGGGGGCTGTGCTGGGCGTCAATACGGCTGTGCAGCTGCCGGGCGGAGCGCTGCAGATTGCACTGGGGGTGTTTGCTCTGGCGGTTGCAGTGCAGATGGCACTTAACTTGAAACCGGGTGCGGGGGACCAGGCACCGTCCACGGCTGAGCTGGGGGTTGCGGGTGGATTCATCGGCTGGGCGTCGTCCATTTTTGGTATTGGCGGCGGTACTCTCAGTGTGCCCTACCTAAGCTGGCGCCGGGTGGTGATGCAGCAAGCGGTGGCCACTTCGGCAGCCTGTGGTCTACCTATCGCTGTGATGGGGGCATTGACCAATATCTGGGTGGGCTGGGGTGAAGCCGAGTTGCCAGAGTGGAGCCTGGGATATGTCTACCTGCCGGCCTTCGCCGGTATCGTGCTGGCCAGTTCACTGACCGCTCCTGTGGGGGCAAAGCTGGCTCACCGGTTGTCACAGCCGATGTTGAAAAAGGTCTTTGCCGTGTTTCTGGTTGTAGTGGCTGGACGTTTCATTTTCTCCAACCTGAGATAAGTCTGCGCCTGGATACAAGATGGTATCCGCTGGCACCGACTCAGATGCACCGGTACAGGCCGGTGCATCTGATCGTTTTTGCTGCGGCCTGTTGGCTGTGTACTTCTGATTGGCGGATGAAAATATCTGGCAGAACTGTATTGTTTGGCTTGGACGTAGTTCTATAAAAGCACGCAGATCAGGGAAGGGATTTCTACAGATATGCTGGCCTCAATGACCAAATTCTTCAGAAAAAATATTTTACCTCTCTGCACCAACCGCAATACAGCTGTTCTGTTGTTTGCTGCAAATTTCCCGATATTTTATTTCGTCGAAAATGATACTAACTGGACAGTTATCCTGCTGGTGTATGCGATTGAGTCCTTTTTGTTGAGGTTTCTTCTGAACCTCCTTGGCAAGCCCCAGGCCATGAAGTGGTTTCGCTTCTGGTCGATAGCTGCGATAGTCGCAATCAGTCTGTACTACTACTCACATGCAGACTGGCACGCAATGATTATTATATTTGTAGTGCTGGATTTGCTTGTTAATCGGCCGAGTGAAAAGCCAAACTCTATCCAGTCTTCAGTGGAAGCAGGGCAATATGGGGAGCAGTTGTTCAGAGAGCGGCTCCAGGGCATGATCGGAGCACAAATCGATGGGTATATCACCAGTCAAAACATGGTAGTTGATGGTCGTAATTTTGAAATCGACTTTCTGGTGCTGGTTCCCCAATTTGGCCTGGTCCTGGTCGAGGTGAAGTATTATTCGGGCATAGTGCACTGCGGTTCAGGCAGGGAGTGGTCACAAGAGAAGGGCTCTACAGAGCCCAAATCAGTCGGCAATGCCTCGACACAGGTATTGCGTACAAAATCGCTTCTGCAGCGTGCTCTGAAAACACAAAAGCTCGATAAGTGGCAAGTGCTGCCGGTCGTGGTTTTTAGCCATGACGATGTGGAAATCAAACAGGGTTGGCATGCCGAAGCGCCGCAAACCGATGTGATCAAGCTGACAGATTTTGACAAGTGGATACAGGGGTTGCCACGCTCACCGGACGTTGAATTTACGAAGCCTGACTTTGAGGCGCTGCGGGGCGTGATTAAGCGTTTCGAAGCAGAGTATGCAGCCTCAGAGTAAGCATCATTCAGTAACGCCGTGTCGATATAAGAACCGCTTTATCTACTCGCTCTGCAGCGCCAGCACCGGGTTGAGCCCTGCGGCACGGCGCGCGGGCAGGACTCCGGAAATCAGTCCGACCAGTGCCGACAGCGCCAGCGCCAGCAGCAGATAGAAAGGGTCCAACTGAATCGGCAGGGCAGGAATGGCCAGTGCCAGCCCGCCCAGTGCCAGCCCGCTGACCAGAATGCCGACACAGCCCCCCACCAACGCCAGCAGCACGGCCTCGCCCAGAAACAGCCACATGACCTGACGGCGGGTGGCGCCGATGGCGCGCAGCAGGCCGATTTCCGCACGCCGTTCCTGCACACTGGTGACCATGATAGTGATGATGCCGATGGCGCCGACAATCAGCGAAATGCCGCCCAGTCCGCCGATTGCCAGTGTCAGAATGGCCAGAATGCGGTCCATGCTTTGCAGCATTTCATCCTGAGTGATGAGGGAGAAATCTTCCACGCCGTGGCGGCCAATCAGTCGCTGGCGCACCTGTTCAGCCATGGCATCAGCGGCGATGCCGGGTCGGTAGGTGACATCGATTTCCATCAGCCCGGTGCGATTGAACAGGCTCAGTGCGCGTTGCACCGGGATGTAGACGATATCGTCCAGATCAAACCCCAGCATCTGTCCCTTTTCGGCCATGATGCCGACCACGCGGTAACGTTCGCCACCGACGCGAATGAACTGTCCCAGTGCGTTCTGTTCGGCAAACAGCTCCTGCTTGACCTTGTGCCCCAGTACGGCCAGTGGCTGTGGATAGCTGCCGCGTGAGTCGGGCAGAAAGCGCCCGCGTGCCACCTCGAAGCGCCAGGCACTGGCCATGTCGCTGCCGGTGCCGATGATATCGGTATAGCGCACCCGGCGGCCGAACTCGATGGCACCGCTGCCCTGTACCACGGGTACCACATACTCGGCATAGGGCAGGCTGCGCAGGCTGTCGGCATCGGCGACCAGCAGAGGGCGGGTGCTGGCCAGCAGACCGCCGGTACCGCCAGTCTGGGACTTGCCCGGATTGATGGCGATGATACGGCTGCCGAACTGGGAAAAATTTTCCAGCACATAGAGACGAATGCCTGCTCCCAGCGTGGTCAGCAGTACAACGGCACAGATACCAATGGCGATCCCTAGAATGGTCAGGCCGCTGCGCATGCGGCTTGCACGCAGTGTACGCAGGGTCAGGCGGGCATAGTCAGCGCTGCGCATCGGTTAGTCCCTTCAGTGCCAGTACCGGCGGCAGGCGCGCCGCCTTGCGTGCCGGCAGCCAGGCAAAGATCAGTGCTACGGCGGCTGCCAGTGTGATGGCTCCCAGCAGTGCCCAGAGCGGTACCGAGACCGGAAACTCGGGCCAGAGCCAGTGGCCCAGCCAGAGCAGGCCATAGCCGATGACGACACCGGTTGCCGATCCCAGCAGCGCCATCAGCAGCGCCTCACTCAGGAACAGACGATGTACTTCGCGTTCGCTGGCCCCCAGTGCCTTGAGCAGGCCGATTTCTGAGGTGCGCTGGCTGACGCTGATCAGGGTAATATTCATGATCAGGATGCCGGCCACCACCAGACTGATGGCGGCAATGGCTCCTACGGCCAGGGTCAGCAGTTGCAGAATATCGTCGAATACTCCGAGCAGGCTGTCCTGAGTGATCAGGGTGATGTCCCGCTCGCCCTGATGGCGTGCCTGAATCAGGTCGAGCACCCGCGGCTTGAGCGTCTCGATCAGGCCCGGATGCTGCACCTGAATAAACAGGCGGAACAGTCCCTCGGTATTGAACAGTTGCTGGGCACTGGCAACCGGGATGATCACCGATTCGCTCATATCGATGCCGAGGGAGACCCCTCGACTGTCGAGTACACCGATGATGCGACAGCGGCGGTCACCGGTTCTGAGCCAGCGACCCAGTACCTGCTGTTGGTCGAACAGGGTCTGCTGCACCTTGGGACCGATGACACACACCGGTTCGGCACGGTCGAGCGGGAGCTGAGGCAGGGGCTGTCCCTGGTGGGTATCAATATTGCGAATGGTGAAAAATGCTGGGCTGGTCCCTACGACCATCATTTCGCGGTTGCGGCCTTCGGCTTCAACCTGGGTCAGACCGACCACCAGTGGAGCGACATTGCGTACGCCCGGCAGGTGCAGGACGGCCTCGGCATCGCCCAGTGTCAGG
>Ga0193953_1001248_pt1 | contig 11994 bp, 12 predicted proteins | sample BB_4_MG_FD_140325 | JGI IMG/M metagenome (GOLD analysis project Ga0193953, IMG submission 140325) | Microbial mat bacterial communities from the Broadkill River, Lewes, Delaware, United States - BB_4_MG | ecosystem: Environmental > Aquatic > Freshwater > River > Microbial mats | place: USA... | reverse complement strand
GGATTCAAAATCCCCCGCCTTATGGGCGTGCCGGTTCGAGTCCGGCCACTGGTACCATCTTTTACCAACAATTTAAATTAACTTTTTACTTTTTAAATGCTCCATAAAATAAAGAACTTATCACAAGTGCAATAACTAAACTACTATTTATCCACGTATTCCATACCATAAAATTCATACCTATGGATAATAGAATTGCACCAACAATAAAAAAAGTAAATAGATTTTTATAATTCATTAGTTTATTCCAGTTTTTAATGATATTATTGAGTACCGTAATCACCACAATAAACACAATTATTCCAGCAAGGGAAAGTAATATTACCATCTATATCCTTTTCTTTTTTGAAGATTTTTTATTGTATCACAAATATAATATTCATTTTGTTATAATCCGTTTTAATTATTAGCTAGGTAAGGACAAAAATGAAAATAGCAATTTTATCAGATATAAAATCAAATGTTTATGCTTTAGAAGAAGTTATCAATGACGCCAAAAATAAAAAAGTAGATGTGATGTTAAATTTGGGAGACTCTTTTTATGGACCAATAGAACCTAAAAAAACATACGACTTATTACGAAATAATCAGTTTATTACATTATGTGGAAATGAAGATAGAAAAATATTAGAAGCTACTCCTGCACAGTTAGAAGAAAATGATACCTTACGATATGTGTACAATGATTTAAATGATGATATTTTACATTGGATACAAGATTTGCCTTTTGAAAAACTAATAGGAGAAGAGTACTATATGATCCACGGTACATATCAAGATGATTCTATTTATTTGTTAGAAGATGTTACGAGTGGAAAAGCTATATTACGAGAAGATCAAAAGATATTGGAAATACTTGATGATATCACCTCAAAATTTGTATTTTGTGGAAACTCCTGTATTCCACGATGTTCAAACCTATCTTCAGGACAAGTAGTTATAAATCCAGGAGCAGTTGGCTTGCAAGCTTTTAAAGAGAGTTATCCAGTAGATCATATCATAGAAAATAATACTACGGATGCTTCTTATGTTATTTTAACAGTAGAAAACAATGAATATTCGATTGAGCTTGTCAAAGTTACTTATGATACAGAAAAAGCAGCTTTAAAAGCTATTGAAAATGGAAGAGATGATTGGGCATATTCTTTACGAACAGGAAAAGTAATCAACTAGTTTCGTTGAACTTTTTTTAACCACTTGAGTAAAAAATCTTCCCTGCTTAATATAGTAGCTCCTAAATCTATTTTATATTGCATATAAGGATGACCCATATTCCAAAAACTATAATGATTTTTTTCTAGATATTTTGCGAGTAGGGTCATCTGGAGTTTTCCATAGTTATTGTACTGTTTCTCTTTTGTAGTAAATCCACTCAGACTAGTATATGTAGAGTTGATTCTATAGCCTATTTCACCTGCAATTACATCTCCTGTTTGGGTACATTGTAATTCACAGCTTAAAAGTTCAAAATCTATATACTGATGTTTATAATCTTGTAGTTTATAAAGTAAATGTAAATACTCTTTTTCCATCCAATTATCACTATGGTATTTTTGAATCCCTGCTGCGACATTTTCTATATTATTGGAGACTAAAAAATTATATAAGTGGGGTTTTTTTAACATTTTATGTACTTTTTTAGAGATATGTAAATTTTGAAAATCGATGACTGCATATTCTTTTTGCATCTCAGGTATAAGGTACTGTTTACCCTCTTCACTATGAGATACTGAAATGAATCCCACATTTGCAAGCATAATATAGAAATCTTCATCAAAATTATCACTGTAATAATATGATACCTCTTTATTTGCATAGATAAAACTGGCGAGCGTTTCTTTATTTTCTATATCATCTTGAGTTATGTAATATATTGTAGACATTAAATACCTTTGCGTGTATTATATCATGTGTAACTTTGAGTAAAAATAATCCTTTTTTTGCCATTCAAGTAGTGATTTATCTAAGGAATCTATTAATTAGCAAATTTGTAGGTTTAATGAAAATAATGATAAGATTTATTGGTTATATGGAATTTAATCTAAGTTATTTAAAAAAGGAAGAAGATGTTGCACAAGTTTAAGAAGTTTAGTCCAAAAATAAAAAAATCTGCATGGGTAGCTCCTAGTGCTGATGTCATTGGTGATGTTACTCTAGGAAAAGATAGTTCGATTTGGTTTGGGTGTGTCGTACGTGGTGATGTAAATAAAATAAGAATAGGAAAAAGAACAAATATTCAAGATTTATCAATGATTCATGTTACTCATTCACAGCCAGAAGCAAACCTACAAGGCAATGCCACCATAATTGGAGATGATGTTACAGTTGGTCATAAAGTGATGTTGCATGGATGTGTCATCGAAAACAAATGTTTAATAGGGATGAGTGCTACTATTTTAGATGGAGCAGTAATTGGTGAGGGGAGTATTGTAGGGGCAAATTCTTTAGTAACTGCAAATAAAATATTTCCACCAAGAAGTATGATCATGGGGAGTCCTGCAAAAGTTATAAAAACTCTCACAGAAGAAGATGTGACCGCTTTAAAAAAACATGCTGGTTTATATGTTAATTATAAAAACGATTACCATAATTCTTGAAAAATAGGAAATTAATTTTTTCCTATTATATAAAATATATTTTTATTTTCAAGTTGTCTTAGTTCTACGTGATATTTATTACTCCAGTGATCTACTTCATTTAAAAACTCTTTAATAATCTCTTCACTGTCTAAGTTATCACATTTAATTTTAAAATATGATTCTTTATTTGATAGTCCTACATAGGCATGCATATGCTTAAGTTTGTCATTTAAACTTATAATATGTTTTGAAAAAGCATCAAAATTTTTTGTATTTTCAATATTTGTTTCTATTTGTCTTAAACTAGCTTCTGTTTTACCTATTTCTAACTGTGAAGCTATTACTTCTGGTGTAATCTCTAAATTCATCTATATATTTCCCTTATCTATAATATTAAAAGTTTAGTTTAGCTAAAATTACCAAAAAATAAAATAGGATATTTATGAAAATAATACCATTGTTTCAAAAACTTTTACAATTCAAATCAATAACTCCAGATGATGCAGGGATATATGATTTTATAGATGAATATTTAGGTGAGAGTTGGAGTTGTATTAAACATGATGTAGAAGAGGTTACAAATAGGTTTTATTATAAAAAATTTAATGACAACGATGAGCATTTATGTTTTGCTGGGCATGTTGATGTAGTTCCCACAGGAGAGGGCTGGAGTGTAGATCCATTTGCTGCAGAAGTGATTGATGGTATTATCACTGCTCGTGGAGCACAAGATATGAAAAGTGGCGTGGCTAGTTTTTTATATGCGTGTAAAAATGCTACAAATTTTAATGGAACTTTATCTATTTTATTGACAAGTGATGAAGAGGGTGAGGGGATACATGGTACAGTAAAAGTTTTAGAGCTTTTACAAGAACAAAATTTTTTACCAACATCAGCAATCGTTGCAGAGCCAACTTGTGAAGATGTTTTTGGGGATGCTATAAAAGTTGGACGTCGTGGAAGTATAAATGGTTATTTTGAACTTCAAGGGAAACAAGGACATGCTGCATATCCTGAAAAAGCTATTAATCCTGTACATAAAATAGCTCCTATTTTACCCAAAATTGCTGGGTATAATTTAGATAATGGAGATGAGTTTTTTTCTCCAAGTAAATTTGTAGTAACAGATATTCGTTCTGGTATGGAAGTAACAAATGTAACTCCAAATAAATTAAATATGATGTTTAATGTACGAAATTCTACAAAAACAAATCAAGAAACAATTAAAGAGTTTATCGCACAAAAATTTGATGGCTTAGATTATACGCTGAGACTTACACAGGGATCTTACCCTTTTGTTACTGATTCAAGTACAGCAGTAGTGAAAAATATGCAAAAAAGTATACAAGAGATTTGTAATATAGAAACAAAACTAAGCACAGCTGGAGGGACTAGTGATGCAAGATATTTTGGACAGTTTAAAATTCCAACAGTTGAATTTGGGGTGATAAATGACACTATTCATGCTGTTGATGAAAGAGTAAAAATAGAAGAAGTAGAAAAATTAGAAAAGGTTTTTGAAAGTATAATTACTAATTGGTAATAAAAATTATTATATAAGTTATTTAAACTAAGAACATTTAGTTATAATAATAAAAGATAATTAATAAGGTTACTAAATGAAAGCTTTGGGTTTAAAATATATTATTTTTATTGTGCTGCTTTCTATTTGTACTAATGCAAAAACTATCAAAATTGTTTATAATCATAGTACACCTCCTTTAAAATTTACAGATATCAATGGAGATGCAAATGGTCTATTGATTGATATCTGGAAATTGTGGGCAAAAAAGAATAGTATTAAAATCGAATTTATTGAAGCTTCTTGGGATGATACTCTTAAAATGATACAAGATGGAAGAGCAGATATTCACGCTGGTCTTTATTATACTCAAAATAGGGATATAATTTTAGACTATTCAAAATATTCATTATTTCAAAATAAAAGCTATTTTTTTTATAACAAAGATATCGTTGATATCCATAAAAAAGAGGATATGGAACCATTTGTTATAGGGATAGGAAATGGTTATTCTTCCCCTTTTATGAGAGAAAAATATCCAAACTTCGCTATAAAAAAGTTTTTAAATGATGATACTCTTCATAATGCTTTTGCAAATAATAAAATAAATATTGCTCTTTCATCTATGCCAGCAATGGTATATTTTATCCAAAAAAACAATTACAGTTTAAAAAATTATAAATATAGTGATGCAACGTATGCTTACACAAAAGACTATTTTGGAGCAGTTAAAAAAGGGAATACTAAATTATTAAAACGTATAGATAATGGTTTTGGAAATATTTCGAAAAAAGAGATAATGGATATAGAAACACAATGGACTATTGGGTTAAATAAACACTATTTAAAAGATTATCATTATAAAAAAATATCACTCAGTCAAAAACATAAAGAATATTTTCTCAGGAAAAAAGAGATAAAAATGTGTGTTGACCCACATTGGATGCCATTTGAGTCCATAAAAAATGGTAAACATATAGGTATTATTGCTGATATATTTAAAGAGTTACAAAAAAGTGTACCTATTCCTATAACATTAGTTACAACAGATACGTGGAATAATTCACTTCTTTTGATTCAAAACAGAAAATGTGATATTTTAGCAGGGGCAGTACATGAACCATCTAGGGATGCATATTTAAATTTTACACGATCGTATTTAACTTTTCCTGAAGTAATAGTTACAAGAGAAAATGAGCCTTTTATTGATGATTTTGAAACGGTTATTCATAAAAAAATAGGTATTGTTAAAAATTCTGCTATTACTGCACTTATTAAAAATAAATATCCAAGTATAAACTTAATAAATGTAGATACAATTTCAGATGGTTTAATGAAAGTAAACAATGGGGAGTTATACGGTTTTTTAAATACTAGTGCTACATTGAGTTATTATATCTCTCAAGAAGGTATGAGTAATCTAAAAATTGCTTCAAAAGTAGGGATAGATTATCATTTACGAACAGCTGTAAGAAGTGATGATTTAGTTTTACTTGATATTATGAATACTTTAATAAATAATTTAAGTGAAAATACAATAAATTCGATAAAAAAACACTGGCTTAAAGTAAAAGTCCAAGAGATCATAGACTACTCTATTATATACAAAACAATATTTGTCTTTATACTTATACTTTTGGTCGTTTTGTATTGGAACAGAAAATTAGATGATGAAATTAAAGAAAAAGAAAAAATACAAAATGAGTTAAAAATTGCACAAAATAATGCGATAAATGCAAATGTAGCAAAATCGGAATTTTTAGCAAAAATGAGTCATGAAATCAGAACACCAATGAATGCAGTATTGGGAATGTTATATTTACTTCAGCAAACAAAAATATCTTCAGTACAAAATAATTATATTACGAAAGCTACCTATGCAGCAAAATCACTTCTAGGTATCATCAATGATATTTTAGATTTCAGTAAAATCGAAGCTGGAAAACTTGATATAGATAATAAAGAATTTGAACTTAATGCTATGATTATGGAACTACTCAGTGTAATGAGTTTTAAAGCTGAAGAAAAAAATATTAAATTGTTTTTACATACTGATAACTTGATACCAAAAAATATTATTAGTGATAAATTACGAGTAGGGCAAATTTTAAATAACTTGATTTCAAATGCACTTAAATTTACCAATAATGGGAAAGTGATTATTTCAACAAAGCTTCTTACTGAAAATGAAAAAAGTCTTGAAATTATGTTTAGCATTAAAGATGAAGGGATTGGGATAGATAAAGATTCTCAAGAAAAATTGTTTCAAGAGTTTTCACAAGTTGACAATTCAAGTACAAGAGACTTTGAAGGTACTGGATTAGGTCTTGCAATTAGCAAAAAACTCACTGAACTTTTGGGTGGAAAAATTTGGATTGAGGACTCAAAAGAAGGGATGGGATCAACTTTTTGTTTTATTATAAAATGTGAAAAATCTACAAGTTTGGAAAATGTTGCGTATACAAAAATGCAAATCACTCCAGATACATTTTTAAAAAAATCAGAAGATGAAGAACAGAAAATTTTCTTTAATGGGGATAAAATATTATTAGTAGAAGATAATGAGCTTAATCAAGAGTTTGCATTTAATATACTTCATGAGAGAGGTTTAGATGTAGATATTGCAAACAATGGAATAGAAGCTATAGCTAAAGTGAAAGAAAAAAAATATGATTTAATCCTTATGGATATACAAATGCCACTTATGGATGGGATAGAAGCTACTAAAAATATTCGTAAAATGGAAACTAATGATTTAAAAAATATACCTATTATAGCATTAAGTGCAAATGCATTAGTGGGAGATAAAGAGAAAAATTTAAAATCTGGAATGAATGAACATATAACAAAACCTATTAATCCACTGGAGTTATTTACTATTTTATCTCGATATCTTATAACAAATTTGACATCTTCTAGTGTAGATAAGAGTCTTACTATGCAAAAGTTGGATTCTTCTGTTTTTGATGTTGAGAATACTTTATCTAAACTCAATCATAATGAAGGTGTATATATCAAAATACTCAAACAGTTTAGTTGTAAATATGAAAATATATTAAAAGAGATCTCTAATATAATAAAAGAAAAAGATAGAAATCTATTAGGGATAAAATTACATGAGATAAAAGGTGTGTGTGGAAATATAGGTGCAAAAAAACTATTTGATAAGTTACTCGAAATAGAAAATTATTTGATGAATAATACGATGCCAAACTTACAATTATTGGATGAATTTAAAGAAGAGTTTGAAAAAGTAATTCAATCTATAAATCAAATAGAGATTAAGAATATTAAATCAAAATCATTTGATAAAAAGGAAGTAAAAACTCTCTTACTTATTCTTGAAAATAATCTTGAAGAGGATATAGTGAAGTGTGATGAAATTTTACAAAAATTAAAACCTTATCTTCAAGATAGATACGAACAATTTTCAAATATGTTGTCTATGAGTATCTCAGAATTTGATACCGATAAAGCAAAAGAATTTATTCATAAATTTATAAAGGAAATAGAATAATATGGAAAAGAAAAAGATTTTAATAATAGATGATGCTCCCCAAAATATTCAAATTGCAGTAGAAATTTTAAAAGATAAATATACTTTAAGTGTAGCAACAAGCGCTAAAAAAGGCTTATCTATGTTGGAAGATGGATTAAATCCTGATTTAATCCTTTTGGATATTGTTATGCCTGAAATGGATGGCTTTGAAATGTGCAGAAAACTAAAAGACAATTTAAATTATGTTCACATACCTATTATATTTCTTACGATTTTAGAAAATGATCAAGATATGGTTAAAGGATTAGATCTTGGTGCTGTTGATTATGTTACTAAACCATTTGAACCAAAAGTATTAAGGGCAAGAGTTGATACACATATCAGATTGAAAACCTATCAAGATAAATTATTGGACAATATTAAAGAGAAAGATGCTATTTTAATGAAACAATCTAAATTTATGATAATGGGTGAAATGTTTGAAAATATCACTTATGAGTGGAAACAACCATTATCTATAATAAGTATGATTAGTTCTACTATCAAATTAAAGAATGAAATAGGCACTTTAAATGATAAATCTTTAGATAAGTTATTAGATAACGTAGACACTTCGGTAAATGAGTTATTTGATACTGTAGACTGTTTTAGGGATTTTTTAATAATAGACAATCCAAAAGAGTATTTTAAGGTTTCAAAAGTAGTAAATAATACACTTAAACTTCTAGATTCTAAAATAAAATATGAAGATATTAAAATCATTAAGGATTTAGATTCTATTGAGTTACTTAATTATAAAAATGATTTCATCCAAGTAGTGATGAATATCTTGTCATATTCTATCGATAATTTAGATAAAAAAGAGAAAGAAAAACTTATCAGCATAACTTCTGAAATAGAAAATGAAAATTTTATATTTATAGTAAATAATAATAAAATAATAATGACAGATGAAATTATTAGCAAAATATTTGATAAATATTGTAGTTTAGAAGAGGAAGAGAATAGTAGTCATCTAGGACTTTATTTAAGTAAAAAAATTATAGAAGAAACCTTATATGGAAAGTTTGAAGTAGAGATAAAAAATAAGAAAACAATATTTAAAATATTTTTACCCTTAGATACTAAGCACTAGTAAAAATTGCTTCTTGAACTTTAATAGCTTGATGATGTTCTTTAACATCATGACAGCGTACAATAGAAGCACCTCTTTGAATACTATCAAGATGAATAGCCAAAGTACCACTTAATCTATTTTCTATAGAAGTTGGAACAATATTATCAATGATCGATTTTCTACTTGCACCAATAAGAAGTTCATATTCAAAATGCAAAAAATAGTTCATGTTTTTTAATAGAATCAAATTATGTTCTACTGTTTTTCCAAATCCTATACCAACATCAAGAATAATATTTTTAATTCCAAAGTTATTTGCTTTTTGAATTTGCTTGTGAAAAAAAGTATCAATCTCACTTATCACATCTTTATACTGTGGATTTGTTTGCATATTTTTAGGAGTCCCTTTCATATGCATGATAACTATAGTTGCATCATATTTAGAAGTTAATTTTGCTACTTCATCATTGGCTAAACCAGTTATGTCATTTACTATTGAAAAACCAGATTTTAAAGCATATTCTATTACACTAGGAGTATAACTATCTATACTAAAAATAACTTTTTCATATAATTTTTGTTCTTGTATCATATTGCAAATAGGTTTAATTCTATTAAGTTCTTCTTCTTCTGAGATTTCAATACTTCCTGGTCGTGATGACATTCCACCTATATCAATTATTTGTGCACCATCACTAATCATATTTTGTATTTTAGAGATCGCATCTATTCCAGAAAATCGACTATTTTCAAAAAAACTATCATCAGTAGCGTTTATGATACCCATTATTTTTGTAGGAAATTTTTGTTGAGACATATTATTTTTTTACCATTATATTTAGAAGTAAAGTGGTAAGAACATTTAAAGGTCTGGAGTTTAGTTCTAGTAGCTTCATAGCTGTACTAAAAGACTCTAGCTCTTTTTGTGTGAGTTGTATGTTGTTTTTATTAATTGAATACAATATAGACTCTACAATATTTTTAGCATCACTTTTAGAGATTCTTTGATTTTCTTTGAGATAACTATAGATATCTTTTAATTCCAATCTTGTGACATCTAATGTAAAATCTTCAATAGTTTTTTTGGTTTTAATATATTTAACTTGTACCCTAGAAAGAATAGTAGGTAAAATTGAGTTTTTTGAAAGAGTAATGATGATAAAAATAATATTTTTTGGTGGTTCTTCGAGTACTTTGAGAAGTGAGTTTTGTGCTTCTACTCGAAAGTTATCGCCACATAAAAATATATATTTTGTTTCATTATCCGCAATATAGGCTTCTTTTATAGCTTTTTGTGCTTGAAGAAGTTGAAATTCATTTTTTCCTTCTTCTTCATTTCTTATAATTCTAACAGAGTGTAGCGGTAATGTAGAAGTTATCTCTTTGAGTGATATCTCTATATCATTTACAATACACAGTGTAGATGTAAGAATCATAAAAAATTATTTTTCGATATCAATTTGTGCAAATAGCACGGCTTCAAGTGTTTTGTTAAATAACCTATACATATTTAATAACCGAATATCCAAAGCAGGGTCATTACTATCAAGATAGAAACTATTTGAAAGCTCTTCATCCATTAGCCAAAGTAGGGGTTGTTTGGACATTTTTGCAAGATTTGCTCTCATACTTTGACTTTTTCCAATGTACCAAAAAAAGTATCCATTTGGAAAAGAGTTTTGTAACATATCGTGAATAAGTTGGATATCATTTTCTGTTTTTATCTCATCAATGTTACTATTAAATGAATCAAATGAATAAAAAGGTAAATATGGACGACCTAGCTTTTTTTTATTGATATTTGCAAGGATATAGTGCTTAAACCATTCATGGTCATTATCAGTTACTATTAAAAGAGATTTATTACTATCAATAATATTTGAAACGGCTTTTGAAATCAAAGGAACCCAGTCAAACTTACGTTCTTCTAGCCATGGGCCTAGAAGATTATCCCCTCTAATTGTATCAATAGTCCAATTTATAAATTCTTGTGCCAAGATTTATACCTTATTTATCCAACTGATATGCATCATGTAAAGAACGAACAGCAAGTTCAGAATACTTTTCATCTATAATCATAGATATCTTTATCTCACTTGTGCTGATGATGTTAATATTAATATTATCTTTTGCCATCGCTGTAAATGCTTTTGAAGCAACACCTGTATGAGATTTCATCCCCACACCAACGATAGATACTTTACAAATAGCATCATTATAGTCGATTTTATCACTGTCATCTTCAAAAGCAATCATCACTTTTTTAGTTTTTTCAACATCAGTTGAAGGGATAGTAAAGTCAAGATTTGTAGTATTGTCTAATCCTCTTGTTTGCACAATCATATCTACATTAATATTTGCATCTGCAAGTGCAGTAAAAATAGATGAAGCAATTCCTGGAATATCTACCACTCCATACATACCAACTCTGATTTGATTTCTATCTAATGCTATACCACTTACTACTGGTGCTTCCATAATGTTTTCTTCCTTTGTTATTAATGTTCCTTCTACTTCTGGCGTAAAAGAACTTCTTGATACTAAATTTACATTTAATTTTTTTGCCATCTCTACTGATCTGTTTTGTAAAACTTTTGCTCCAAGTGAAGCTAACTCTAACATTTCATCATAAGATATTTTTTCTAATTTTTTTGCTTTTGGTTCAATTCTAGGGTCTGTAGTGTAAATACCATCTACATCTGTATAAATCTCGCATACATCAGCTTTTAAAGCACCTGCAAGTGCTACAGCAGTTAAATCACTTCCACCACGTCCAAGTGTAGTTACTCGTCCATTTTCAGCGCTCACCCCTTGAAAACCAGCAACAATGATGATTTTACCGTCATTGATAGTTTCTGTCATATGTTTTGTTTCGATATCTTCAATTCTTGCATAAGTATGTTCAGAAGTTGTTCTAATACCAGCTTCTCTACCACTCATTGAAGTAGTGTTATATCCTTGTTCGTTTAAAGTGATTGATAATAATGCTGAAGTAACTCTTTCACCTGAACTTAAAAGCATATCCATCTCTCGTTCATTTGGAGTTTTACTATAGTTATTTGCGTATTCTATAAGTTTGTTTGTCTCACCACTCATAGCACTTACAACAGCAACTATATCATCACCTTGATCTCTAAATTTTTTGATAATTTGTGAAACATTTTGTATTCTTTCTAAAGTACCTACACTAGTACCACCAAATTTTAATACTCTTAACATTCTTTTTTGTTCTCCATTTTTAAATATAACCTTCTTGTTTAAAATATTTTAAAACTTT
>Ga0193953_1001241_pt1 | contig 12038 bp, 14 predicted proteins | sample BB_4_MG_FD_140325 | JGI IMG/M metagenome (GOLD analysis project Ga0193953, IMG submission 140325) | Microbial mat bacterial communities from the Broadkill River, Lewes, Delaware, United States - BB_4_MG | ecosystem: Environmental > Aquatic > Freshwater > River > Microbial mats | place: USA... | reverse complement strand
CAGTGATCAGGTCGAAGCCTATTTAAAAGATCATGGATTAATGAGAAATTACTTGTCGTATGCTGCAAGCTATTCGCTCAAAAAGAGGATTCCCTTTCGCATGAATTGGAAGAGTGGTTTGGCTTTTCTTGCATTAATTATATTAGGCGGTGTGTTCAGTAGAAAACTTTATTATTCTTTTGACCGGCTGCCGAGATATTCAGCCCGGAGAGATAAGTCTATTGGTGGGTTTTTAATCGTGATAGCGGGAGGATTAATTGGTAAACCACTATCTATTATTTATACTTTTTTTACTACTGGAAAATATCTGAATGCCAATATTTGGGAAAGACTTGATCTTGCAAAAGAGTCTGTCAATACCCAGGTGTTAAAAGGACTACTTGGAGGAGAAATGATTTTTGAGGCATTTCAACTTGCTTTTTTCATGATGCTGATTGTCGTTTTTATTCGGAAAAGAACTGTTTTCCCTCAACTGGCAGTGCTATATATGATTATTAATTTAGTTTACACGATTGGTCTTGCATACATGACCATGCAATTTCAAACCCTTAAGTATAATATGGACCTGTCTGTTGAAATGGTTGTTTTGACAGTTATTGTGTCAGCTGTTTTTATTTTTTATCTTAAAAGCTCTAATCGAGTAGAACAAACATTTATTTATTCGCTTAAAAAAGAGACTAATACTTAAATTTTAGTAATAATACTTTCAATCTGTCAGCGTGCGAAGCTCCTAACGGCGTTAATTAATCATTACAAGCAATTCAATAAACAATTTCGAATGAATACACCTTCAACCATTCAGAACATCATCAATCAATTAGAATTACAACCCCATCCCGAAGGTGGTTATTTTAAAGAAACCTATCGCAGAAAAGGACTTATTAAAGCAGATAGTCTGGATCCTGTCTACCAGGGATCACGAAATTATTCCACCAGTATCTATTTCCTGCTGACAGCTGATACATTTTCGGCGTTTCATCGCATTAAACAGGATGAGTTTTGGCACTTTTACGATGGCGCATCCCTTGAACTGCACATGATTTCTCCCCAGGGAAGCTATTCCAAAGTCATGATCGGACGGGATATCATGAAAGGGGAGGTGCCCCAGTTTGTGGTACCTGGTGGATACTGGTTTGCCGCCAATGTCATTAGGGGAGGTGATTACACCTTAACCGGATGTACCGTTGCCCCTGGTTTTGACTTTGCGGATTTTGAATTACCCCATCGCCAGGATTTATTGAACCTGTTTCCACAACACCAAGATATTATCACCGCTTTAACCCATAAGTAAATTGGTGAAGGTATAATGAATACGCTATTTAGTTTCTTTAAGGTCTTGACATGATTAGCACCTGCACACCATTGAGTAGGCTTTTAATTAATGATCACCAGTGTGATTTGCAGTTTTGCCTGCACGGATAAAAAAGTGAGGGAAATGCCCAACAGGATCTTTTCTTTGGCAGACGATCCCCCGGAAATGACGAACCTGGCTGACCTTGACCAGTATCAGGCGAAAGTACAAGAATTACTGGGGCAGTTACTACAGCTCCAGACGGAGATGGGGGATGAGTTGGATTTGACAGTTTTCTTTACTTTTTAAAATGGTAGAAACATGCTTGCAATGCGTACTTTTACATTTATAAGAGTACTTCTCATGATGTGTACCATTCCTTTTACAATTCACAGGTCTTTTTTTTCAGTTTGGAGCACCTATCATTGAAAAAAAGGCAAAGAAGCCTGTTTGCTAATTGGGGATAACAACACAGTCACTTGACCGGCCTAATTAACAGGCCTTCATACGCTGCACAGCACTCGTGTATTTGAAGCATTAACAATGACGATTTGGCAGAGGTAATATATGACTGAAAAGGGATAAAGCTAATAGTAAAAGGAAATTACATTTATATTTATCATTACCAGGAATTTGATGAAAGGAAAAAAGAGATCGCCATACAGTTTGGTCAATCATTGGATAATGATGAATTCAATATCACCCAAAAATTACTAAGTCAAGAATGCAAATATATTATTGGAAATGATGTAATAATTGGACCTGACGATATTAGCCATTCCTATGAGCAAAATATGCTTGATGGCAGAAAGAAACTGGACGTTCTCGAATGGGGCCAAAGTCGTATTGAACCAATTAATGAGTCGGAATACTATGTACATTTCACAGACTTTCTAATGCATAAAGGGAGAAGTTATACGCATAAGTGCAAACAACACCTTTTAATAAATGACGAGGGAAAAATCACATTCATCAAACATATTCATGATCAGGAAGAAACTGATAGGTTGGAGAATTATTACAAAGAAGTTGGATTAAGGAAATAGTCAACGCTCAAGAGGAAGCAATTTCCGGGGAGCGGATAACGTATTGTAGAACAAGATAAGGTCTGCGAACCCATTCCCCCGAGGGGGAGTATATGCTTTTATGAGATTTCTGAAAGTAGCTAAATGCATAGGAGGTAGAGTTGTCGTTCTTTAATGGTGGTCTCCTCGATTTTTCCTCGATACCAAATACTCGAATCAATAGCGCTCGACATAACTATCAGAGTTGGTTCAAAGCATTATCTTTACACCATGAATGAGCACATTGAATTCTCACCCGAAGCACAAGAGGCCATTAACCTGGTGACCCATACTCAACAAAATCTTTATATTACCGGAAAGGCTGGTACGGGGAAGTCTACCCTGCTGGATCATATACGAAATATTCCCGGACAGGAAATGGTGGTGCTGGCGCCAACTGGTATTGCGGCCATTCATGTGAAAGGAGATACCATTCATTCCTTCTTTAAATTGAAACCAGGCTACGAACTCGATGAAGCCATTCATGTGCCACTGAGCAGAAGGATGAAAGAGAAGTGCCAGGCACTGCGATGCATTCTGATTGATGAAGTATCCATGCTCAGGGCCGATATTCTGGATGCCATTCATGTGTTTTTACAGCGTTGCCGAAACAACAAGGACTGGTTCGGGGGCGTGCGTATGATCTTTTTTGGTGATTTGTATCAATTGCCCCCGGTGGTGACTGATGACGATGAAGCACGCTATAACAAACTGTATCAATCACCCTACTTTTTTTCAGCCCATGTTTTTCGACAACCCGATTTGTTTACACCGGCTTTTTGCTTGAAACAAATAGAACTGACGAAAGTGTATCGCCAAACAGAGCAAGAATTTATTCATGTGTTGAATGCCATTCGGGAAAACAGGTGTGAGCAAAATAACCTGGACTTTATTAATCAGTTGGTGGATAAGCAAGCCGATGAAACAGAAGGTTCCTTGGTGCACCTCATGGGCACCAATGCGCAGGCTTACCAGATGAATACCGCACGGCTTTCAGAAATACAGGAAAAAGAGATCTGCTTTCAAGGCCTTAAAACGGGAAGCATTGGGAGTTTACAACCCAATGATACGATGGTAAAGGTAAAAGTAGGAGCACAAGTCATGTTCATTAATAATGACCAGGATAAGCGTTGGGTAAACGGGAGTTTGGGAAAGGTAGAAGGCATTCTTCAGGAAATGGATGGAGAAAGTGGTGCACCCATGCAGGTTTTAAAGGTGCGGCTGGAAGAAGGCAAATGTGTAAAAGTATATCCGCATACCTGGGAGATATCAAAATATGTGTTTGAATACGGTATATTCAAGCGTGAGCCCATTGGGACGTTTACACAAATACCATTAAAACTGGCCTGGGCCATTACCATTCATAAATCACAAGGGAAAAGTTTCAATCGGGTGGTGTTGGATCTGGGACGTGGCAGCTTTGCGCACGGACAAACTTACGTGGCCCTATCGCGTTGCCGTAGTTTAAAAGGACTGATCTTGAAACAAGCCATTCAGCCCAAAGACATTATCGTGGATGATCGAATTGTGGAATATATGAAAAAATAAATACAAGCTACAAGAAACCAGCTACCAATGAGTATGAGTTTTATTGAGTGCAACTCATTAATCAGGAACCCAAAATAAAGCTGACCACTTCAAGTGTGAATACTTTCTTTGGGTACCCCTGGGTGCGATGAAAAGCGAGACAAATGAGATCCATTTGTTAGGTATAATACGACAATCAATCATCCAAACTAATTAACAAAGGTTTCATATTTTTCTTTCCTTTTCATGCCATTTAACTATATTTGGAAGCGGTTAAATGTTTGAAAGGGTGTCAATCAATTCAATCGTTATTAGCTCTAAGATGATGTTTTCCTCTATAAACCATATTAAACCGGATTCATCCAGGCGACAAGTACTTAGTAAGCAGAAAAGTATGAAAGAAGGGTAAAAAACTAAATGTATTTCAAACAAGGGTAATTATTATGGTAGAAATGTCCTTTGAGTATTGGAATAAGCTGGCGGATCAGGTAGTCGTGATTAGCTCCTTGTTGGGTGGTTTTTCCATTGCCGTAGTTGCCAATCTTTTGGTATCGAATACAAATACCAGAATAGCCAGAAATTTATTGAAAGGCGCGGTCTTAGCTGCGAGTTTATTTTTGGTTTCTGTGTTTGCCGAGACGAAAGTGTTAATGATGACAACAGGTGGATTTCCTTTCGAAATAACAAAAGGAGATTTAATAGTGGCATCTGTTTTGGGCGCAGTAGCATTTTTTTTGGGAATTATATCCTTGATCACAATCATTTCCTTAGCCGGTTGGACGAAATCAAAGAAGATGGGACGCTTTACAAGTGCCGTTGGCATTATGACGTTAGTTTTAGTCTTATATATGATAACCTGATCAAAGTATGTTATCGAATAAAGCAGCATTGTTTGCATTGAAACGGGTAGGCTGTCACAAGGTTTTTGAACAGGCATTAATGCTCTCTCACTAAACGCTTGTAAAATGCTGATTATTAAACAAACAATAAGCATGAATCAATTACTGTTCATTTTAAAGATATTCTTTTTCACCCTACTTAAGAGGCCGCAATTTGTGATACAGATAAAAGAAGGTTTGGTTTCACTTCAATCCGGCAAAGCGACCGATCGATTCCTTGACGAATGCCAGGAAGTAGCTATAATAGAGAAAATCCAATATGGGATTATCTACTGTGTTTTGGGGCCTTATGGAAAACCGGTTATTAAAGCTTCAAATGAGGTATCGCCCATTGGTTTGCAACGCATTCGCAATGTGTGGACCTTTTATTCATAGGGAGGGAAAGCTACGTTGATATTGGTGATAGGTACATTTAACAAAGCCGAATCTAATTTAGTTTGAAGAAAACGATTATAAAATCCAGCTTATCCTCACATCCGCGGTTTATATTCATCTTAATTTACTGAACAACAAAAATATCAATCTCATGAAACAAATCAATCCACTTTTAATTCTACTCGTGTCATTCTGTATGTCAACACCCCTATTTGCCAAAGGCTTCACGCCACCGGCAGAGGCCAATGCAGTTATTTATTTTGTAAGGGTATCTGGCTACGGCGGAGCAGTCTCTTTTGAATATTTCCATAACCAGGAGTTTATCGGTATTTTTAAAGGGAAGAACTACATGCGTTATGAACTTCCGGCGGGAGAGCATTTGTTATGGGCTTCCTCAGAGGACAAGGAGTTTTTAAAATGTGATCTCAAAGCAGGTGAGACGTATATCGTATTGGTGAACATTGAAATGGGAGCCTGGAAAGCCCGGGTAGGATTGGAGCCATTGACGGTAGATAATAAAGATTTTGATCGCGTAAAAGCATTGGTGGAAAAGAAAGAACCGGTGGTGACCCCGGAAGCTAAAATTTTGTCAACCAAAAAGAAGCTGGCCAAGAGAGGTTTTATCGAGAACATTATGAATCGTTATGAGAATGAATGGAAGGATGCCAAAAATACCAAGACGATCAGGCAAGATATGTGTATCCCCAAGGACAAATTATTGTAAGGGCTGAATAGATAAGTCCGGATTATAAATGCAATGAACACCACTAAATTTCCAGAGCTAAACTGGAAATGAGTGGTGTTCATTGCTAGTATTAAAACCATTTCCATGAAAATAATACAATTGAAACGTCTAAATATTGAATCTCCCAATTGGAAAAAGCTGACATTAGAACTTTTTGTGGTGTTTTTGGGGGTGACCATGGGTTTCTTGCTTAATAATTGGCAAGGAGAGCAACAGTCGAAGGATTTGGAGCAAAAATATATGAATGCGTTTCATCAGGATGTGGTGAATAACATCGAAGAGCTGAAGGCTGCAACGACCCGGGATAGCGTTTGGTTAAAGCGGGCGATTCCGCTTTTTGAATCGATGCAGACAGCCTCCTTATCCCATGATTCAGCCCAAGTTGTGCTGCAGTTGATTGTGAAAATGTTTAAAATTGGGTTGAATACAGGTACTTATCAGGATATGACGAACAGTGGTAACTTAAATTTATTAGCTGATTTTGCATTGAAAGCAAAGATTGTAGACTATCACATGGAACTGGATGGCGGTACCTTCTTTGATGACCATTTTTATCAATATTATAATGATTTTGTGATGCCTTTTGTATTTGAGAAGGTGAACTTGGTGCAAGGTGACTTTGTGGACGCGGCTGGAAGGCAGTCGGTTCAATTTACAAATGTGTTTTACGGATATGTGGCCATGATGCAACAGCGACAAGCGATTTATAAGGATCTACTGACTCAAAGTTACGAGTTGGAAGGAGTATTGAAAAATGCAATGGATAGGGAAAGTTAAACTTTTAAAGATTGCATGTGATGAAAATGATGAAGTGCAAAAGAAATTGGCTAATCCCTTTAATTGCTTTCGTAACCCTGTAATAGCCTGCCATCTTCTTAAGATTCTTGATCCTGATCAGTTGTAGAATAGGTTGCCTTATCGGCATCTTTTTATGGGTAGTTTTATAGATGGTATGGCAGAGGATGTTAATAATAAGGAATTGAATAAAGAGTAGTGAGTATTTTTAATTTAGAAGAAATGAATTTATTAAAGGACGGAGAAACGATTGAAAAGTGTGCATTAAAAGATAATTCTAAACGTGCCCGGTTAGCTATTAATGTGTTTTGGGGTATTTGCCTGGTTAATTTACTGGCGGTCATATCGGGGTATATGGAACTGGAGTTACTTCAGGAATTGAGTCTGGGGGTGGTACCAGCAGATGAGGTGTTAGATGCCAACGATAATCGGCAATTGGTGATTGGCCTACTGCAAACGGGTTTGTATTTAGCTTCCATCATCTTGTTTCTAAACTGGTTTAGACGGGCCTATGGAAACTTGCACCGGATGCAGGTGGTCGCTCCTGAACATCAGGAAACAATGGCAGTATGGAGTTTTGTTATACCCTTTGTTAATCTTTACCGTCCCTATCAAATTGCAAAAGAAATTGCTGCCGGTATTCAAATGAAGCTCAAGGCTATCGTTACCGACTATCGGCCCGCCAACCATTTGGGTGTGTTGGGATTTTGGTGGGCGCTTTTTATTATTACCAATTATATTGGTCAGTTTGCCTTCAAAACTCTTTTTAAAGACGACACCATTGAGCAATTGATAACATCCAGTCAGGCCTATATGGTTTCTGATTTACTAGATATCCCGGCTGCCATTCTGACGCTCCTGATAATTCAGCGAATTTCAAAAGAGGAAGTGTTGTTGTTTAATAAATTGAGGTAGTGATAGCAATTTTCTGATGAGGTTTATATAAATGAAAGAAGACAAGTGAATAACCCACTTCAATAAATTGACCTATCTTTGCACAGTTAAACGAATTCTCATTCATAATTAATACATACATGCCGTTTTCGTCTTTAGGATTATCGCCATCATTATTAAAAGCGCTGGCCGATCAGAAATATACACAACCTTATCCCATCCAACAGAAGGCGATACCTGCCATCATTGCAAAAAAAGATGTGTTGGGTATTGCACAGACGGGGTCTGGTAAAACCGCCAGTTATGTGTTGCCGATACTTCGTAACCTGCAACGAAGCAGGGATACCAAGAACCGGCACGTGAATGTGTTGGTATTGGTACCTACACGTGAGTTGGCTAACCAGGTGAAAGATGTATTTCAGATGTTTGGTTCCAATATTCCGGAACGCATTAAAACCTTGGCTGTTTTTGGTGGGGTTTCCATTAATCCGCAGATGATGGCGCTGCAAGGGGTGAATGTGTTGGTGGCTACTCCCGGACGATTATTGGAGCTGGTAGCGTCTAATGCGGTACATTTATCAGATATCAGCACACTCGTTTTAGACGAAGCGGATAAGATGCTTAACCTGGGTTTCAAGGAAGAGATGAACCGTATCTTTGCCTTGTTGCCAAAGAAACGGCAGAATCTGCTGTTCTCAGCCACCCTGAATGATGATGTAAACAACATTAATGAGGTTTTGCTGCAAGAGCCGGAGGTTATTAAAATTATTCCGGAAGGGGAGCAGATTGATTTAATTGATCAGGTGGGGTACTTTGTTTCGGAAGAACGGAAAGGTCCTTTGTTGCGTTATCTTATTAAGAGTAAGGATATGCAGCAAGTGTTGGTGTTTGCGGCTTCTTCTTTTAAGGCAGATGGGGTAGTGAGTAAATTGCGTAAGAATGGCATTGAAGCGGCTGCTATTCATGGGAAAAAGAGCCAAACTGCGCGAACCAAAGCCTTAAGTAATTTTAAGTCGGGCCAACTGCGTGTGTTGGTGGCCACTGATTTGCTGGCCCGGGGAATTGATATTGAATTTCTACCTCATGTGATTAATTATGAGTTACCACGATCACCCAAAGATTACATTCATCGAATCGGGCGTACCGGTCGTGCCGAATCGCCTGGTGAAGCCATTTCATTGGTGACGCCCGAAGAACAACACCATTTTAAAGTGATTCAGAAGAAGATGGGTAAATGGGTGACCATGATCGATAGTGCAGAGTTTGATATGAAAGGATATTAATAAAAGATAATGAATAATAACGATATATTACGCAGTCTTCGTTTCACCTTCGATTTGGATGACACGAAGATGATGGAATTGTGTAGCTCGGATAAGCACCAGGCTACGCGTGCTGAAATCAGTGATTGGTTAAAACGGGATGATGATCCGGCCTACGTGGAAATGGTGGATTACCAGCTGGCTGTTTTCCTGAACAATTTTATCACTGAAAAACGTGGTAAGAAAGAAGGGGGGCAACCCGAGCCGGAGAAAGAGTTGAATAATAACATTGTTTTCCGGAAATTACGCATTGCCCTGGATTTGAAAGATGATGATATCCTGGCCATCTTGAAATTGGCTGCTCGTTATATTAGTAAGCATGAGTTGAGTGCCTTCTTTCGAAAGCCGGGTCATGCTAAATACCGCCCATGTCTCGATCAGATATTGCGTAATTTCTTGCAAGGCCTGCGGAAAGTATATCGCGACCACGCTTAAGTATTCCTTGAAAATATATGTTTAAACCTCCCATCCTTTAATTGGTTTGGGAGTTTTTTTATGGATCCTGTTAGAGGATGAGGCTGTCCTGCTGACGTTTTAATTGTCCTGCTAATGGATGAGGCTGTCCTGTCAATGGGTAAGGCCGGGCTGGAGAAGATTGAGCTGCCCTGCCAGGGGATGGGTCCGCGCTGGCCATATTTAAGCCGTCCTGGCGCTCCTTCACCTGTCCTGGTGGGGGTTTCAAGGGGGAAGTGTTCTAAGGACTGAGGGGGCAGTTTACTATTTGTTAAAAACCAATTTCCCTGATTAAAATCTATTTTCACCATCACTAACCCTATTTTCCCTATCTTTGCGCCTCAAATAAACAAATATAAAATGGTACAGATAGGTAAATACAATACCCTGAAGGTTGTTAAAGAAGTCGAGTTTGGTTTATACCTGGATGGAGGTGAGGAACATGGTGAAATATTGTTGCCAATTCGTTACGTGCCTGAAGAAACCAAAGTGGATGACGAGCTGGAGGTGTTCATCTATCTGGATTCGGAAGATCGCATTATCGCGACCACCGAAAAACCGTTTGCCACAGTTGGTGAGTTTGCTTTTTTACAAGTGACTTCCGTGACACAAATTGGCGCTTTCCTGGATTGGGGTTTGATGAAAGATTTGTTGGTGCCTTTCCGTGAGCAGAAAATGAAAATGCAAGAGGGCCAGTACTATCCGGTGTATATCTATTTGGATGACGAGAGTCAACGCATTGTTGCAACAGCTAAGCTGGAGCCTGTTTTGGACAATGTGATTCCGGACTATACAGTAGGCCAGGAGGTGGAGATGTTCATTGTGGAACGGACGGAGTTAGGCTACAAAGTCGTGATCAACAATCTGCACAGTGGATTGATTTATCACAATGAAATGTTCCGTGATGTGAAAATTGGAGATCGTTGTCCGGGGTTCATCAAAAAGGTTCGTGAAGATGATAAAATTGATGTGAACCTGCACAAACAAGGGTTCGAGAAAATGGATGACTTATCCACGAAAGTGCTGGAACTACTAAAGAAGCGTGGTGGCTTTCTGGCAGTATCCGATAAAAGTCCGGCAGAAGTTATCTACCAGGTTTTTGGGATGAGTAAAAAGAACTTTAAAAAAGCCATTGGCGGCCTCTATAAACAACGCATCATCACCATTGAAAAAGAAGGCATTCGAATTAATTAATTTAGTAGTGATTAAAGTTTAATGATCAATGGTCAATGCAAAGCCTTCCTCATTAATAATTAAACATTAGCCATTGATCATTATCAGCGCAGTGGTTTCAGTAAGTATTCCAAACCATTTAACTTGATTTCATACAGGGTGTGCAGCAGCATACCCAATTTTCCTTCCGGAAATCCTTTGCTGTGGTACCAAACCAGGTATGGTTCCGGTAAATCACATAATATACGACCTTTGTATTTGCCATAGGGCATGCGCATAGAGACAAGAACTTTCAGTATTTCCGGATTCATAAACGATTTATTTGCGGTGAAGGTAGTGATAACAAACAAAAGAGGGAAATCTTCTTTTCCCTCTATCATCAATCACCAGCTGATAACATATGTACATCGGTCCTGCCCTTTATTTCGACAACCCGAGGCCACATATTCTGAGAATTTTAAATTGATGCCGGGTGGTTTAAACTTTATGGCAACAGCTTTGATTAAACCTTTATCAAAGTCACATGGGTAGGGGGTGTGACAAGTAATTCGTATTTCTTTATCAGTACTTTGCTCAAAATGGTAATGACCAATTCCTTCGGTCATCTTGCCTGTTTGTGGGTCAAAAAGTAGCTTATTGTTTAATCGGTGATTCATGTGGTAAGCAATATCGATTGATTGAAGCGCTGCCTCCATGGTTTTAATATCAGGTGGCCATTGAGCGTTTTCCGGTATCGCACTGCCAATATGGGTCAATGTTTTACTACCAATGTTCACAGCGATTTGCTGAAAGGCTTTGAGCCAGTCCTGTTGTGGGTACCAATTATCCGGATCGATATTGGTTAGTCCATTTTCGGCAAGAAACTTTTCGGCAGTGGATTCAAATCCTTTCATTCCATCGACTACTGATAAAATAGTTCTGCCATTTACTTCCACACTGTTGTTGAATGATACATATTGTGCCATTTTAAATACCTCCCATTTCACTTTTATAAGCTATCAATATAGATAGATGGTGGAGGTTTGTCAATACTCTCTAAGTAGATATAATTCAAAAACGTTCTCATTATAATCATCAATATAATTTGCAGGAGCTGTGGTTCTACTTGACTTTATTTAAAGTTAACCAAATAGTCTATGTCGGTTGAGTCGTAAATCCTATGCCAGAAAGCAACCATTAAAAAAAATAGATATCTACAGCATTGTAAATTCAAACCAATCAATTTCCACCGACTATACCAGGCAACACATGTCTGTTATTTTTGTCATTATTTATAAATTTTTATATATAAAGTTATTTTCTTGTATAATTTAATTACTTTTGAAGTATAATCTAATCTAAATTAATAAAATATGAAGAAATTAAATTTGCCAATTGTCTAAGTACCTGACAAAAGTTTAAAACATCTATCTAAGTCACTATTGTTTATTTGGTTGCTTAATGCACAAGCTATTCTAATAAGACCATATCTGAAGAAACTATATGCCTTTCTACCATGTT
>Ga0193953_1001240_pt1 | contig 12040 bp, 14 predicted proteins | sample BB_4_MG_FD_140325 | JGI IMG/M metagenome (GOLD analysis project Ga0193953, IMG submission 140325) | Microbial mat bacterial communities from the Broadkill River, Lewes, Delaware, United States - BB_4_MG | ecosystem: Environmental > Aquatic > Freshwater > River > Microbial mats | place: USA... | reverse complement strand
GCATAAAAAAACCACCTCTGGTCAATTGGTGGGTATCTCTACCCTTATTTTAAAATGTTCGACATTGTAAAGATACACAAAAACTGAAAAACTCAAAGACGGGGATAAAAAAAGCGGGAAATCCCAGTATTAGTTTTAAAAATCATTTATTCGTTTCGACTGCACTTCTCGTTCTTTTTTTAATTTGGCCATTTGCATTCTGTCTTCGTTTGGTTTGTCGGTGTAAAAAACACGAACATCATCCATAATGCCATGTTTAATTTCGATTAATAGATTGTTCTTAAACAAATAAAATTCAGTTTCATTCTCATTAACCTGCAGGCTCTCGTAGGTAAGGTGGACTTTGTGTTTGCTTCTATATGCATCAAGCAACATTCCTGCCATCTCAACAGATAATAACCCTTTGTGAGCTCTGTGTAATTCATCTCCTTCAATGCCTAATGTTAACGACACTAAGGAATCATTAAAAAATTCAGGACTATATCTAATCTTAACTTTAGTTGAAAGACCCGCATCTCCAATCTTGGTATTAAACACATATGTATTATCCTCTAGTATCAATTTCTTTTGCTTGTATAGTTTTCTAGTATGCGCATAAAACTCCTTTTCGCTCATACCAAAACTATAATCAAGGAATATACTATCTATACGTTCAGGGCTGTTTGCTTCAGCAATAATCGCTTTCTGAATCTCTTCTTTCTGTTTCTGAAGTCGACTACGATTATAAGAATCACATGCATTGAAGAATATCAGAATGATTGATCCTATAATTACATTTCTCATTTTAGAACATTTAAAAATTTAACATTCTACCAAACTTAACAAAAAACCTCAAGCGTTTAATACTTGAGGTTTATGTTGTAGGACATAGAAAAAATCAGTTGAAAATTTTATTAGTTAGCTGTATCTTTTAAATAAAAGACATGAGAAAGTACCTGGTAGCATTAATTGATTTATTCTATCCTCCTGAGGAAGGTGATCCACCTTTGAGTAATTGGCAGATATTTTGGTTTTATTTGATTGTTGGGGGGGATAATTATTATTGGTGTGATGGCGACGTAAAAAAACCTCAAGTGCATAACACCTGAGGTTTATATTTTTTAGCAACTAATTGTTATGCTATTGTTTTCGTCTTTTCTTTTAATCGATCTCTCAAGTTCGTCAAATTAAAAGTAGGTAAATTTATTGGCTTAATACCAGACAAGTTTGTTAGAGTGCCAATATAGGCCCTTATATAAGGGAACAATATAGCTGGTGCATTTATGAAAAAGAAGTTATTTAAATGACCTTCTTCACCAACAGTGTAAGTATAATTACCAACTGCCTCAACTTCAACTTTTGCAGTTTTTTCATCATCTTCAGCGGTAATTTTTAAATGTAATTGAAACGTTCTTTCCTTTTCATTAATCAATCCCGCCGGCTCAATTGTAACATTAAAATCATTGTCTGTCTGCCCACCAGATAGATCAATAATAGATTTTTTAAAAAAATGGGATTTAAATTGAAAAGATGACTGTTTTGCTTTTTCCATATTTTTTTAAGCAGCTAGTGCAAGACCATAATCATCAGTCACACACTCTTGTTCAACATTGAATGAAGTTACTGATGTTTCATTCTGACTATAAAATTCATTAGATCCAATTAAAAATTGAAATAATGGAGTCTCTTCAATTTTAAGTACGGTTCCGTCAAGGATTTCGCAATTGGGTGAATCAATATAATCACTCAAGCTACTATCAGAATAAAATACTAAATCCTCAAGTGGAAATACTTGAGTAAATTCATCCCACAAATTATTCTCTTGTAATTTGTACAAATCACTATCAAAAAGTGATTGACTAACAATTTTTACGAAATGACTACCCATCGATTCCCGATGCTCGTAAAGGAAAAGCTCTCCATCAAATAATTTGGATATTTCCTTTAATCTTGCAATTATCAATTCATTTGAAGTCATACTATTAATTTAAATTGTTCAATAAGATCAGCAGCATCTTTTAAGGCTTGTTCAGCTGTAGGATAATCTACATTCTGAAGTTCATAATCTGCTGTTTCTCGTAATGCTTTTAGGTCAGTGATTTTTCTTCTAAATTTTGCTAGATCAATGGCTTTTATATCTCTAGCCCTACTGACTATTAACTGAATCGGATAATTATGAGAGTGTTTTCCACTATCACTTCTTATTTCCTGACTTAATTCATCCTTTGTTATATTACGAGCTTTACACACTGTAAATACTAAATACTGAAAAGCTGCATAATATGAACAATGTACACTAGGATTTGCATAAGGTTGTTTTAATAACAATTCAGCGGAAGCAATGTTTATACCTGATTTGTTCTTTAATGTTTCCAATATTAATACTTTATAGCCGACTTATTGTATCAAAAAAGTTAATTAAACATGTCAGCTTGATTAATTGGTTCGACAAACATACGTCAATTTAATTACTCAAAACATGTTGTACAACATGTTTTTGACTGCTTCGTGAAATGCTTTGTTAAAAATATCTAAACGTTTGACAAAAAAAACTATTCTTTACACAAGACTTAATATACAACTATAAATTGAAATAACCCACTAAGGGCTATTAACAATCATTAAAATCATACTAGGCTTTGAATACTATTTGTTAGTAAAAGCTTCTGTAACGGGTTCGCCCATTATCACTGTAGGCCTGCAGTACTTGTTTCCGGTTGTGGCCCTGGTTAAAGCTGACATGTACCCACGCCGGTTGCTTATCATCACCAAACTCCCAAATGAGTTGATCAAACTCAATGTTTTCCAATAGCCAATAGAAGATGTCGTGGTTGGTGATTTGACCAAACACATCCGCATCCAGATCCATGGCAGCACCGCGTTTCGCCATGTGTTGGCTACTGGATGCCCCACCAATGGCATGGTTCAATAATTGACTGCGAAAGCAGCTGGAGATAAAAATGGGGACACCAAAGTGCTTTCGGAGCGGTTCGAACACACAGAAACACAATAGGCGGATCTGGTCCAGTTGGAGTTGATTGGGGGCGTTTTCAATGCCACGACGTTGAGCGGTAGAACTGCGAATGATTTCGCGATAACTAACGTGATCAGATACTTTCATCTTCATTCTTTTTTTGTTGTTTCTTCTGTTTGGTGGTGATCCGCTGGTCGTAGATCTTCATGAGCCACCACACAATGGCCAGGATGGAAATAATAAGGGTGAGCGTTTGATTAAACGCTGTCATATTAAAGGATATGGCACCAAGGTTGAAGGTGCCTCCCAGGAGGTTGAAAAAGGCTTTGTTTTGGATCATCTTTCCTGTCATTTGACGGCAAGATGCTCACTTATAGCAGGTGTAGAAAGGACACTTTTCAATTTACAGGTAGCAGGGATCAATGAGCAGTTAGCAGGGATCACTGTTAACTGACTACAGCGTGAAGGCATCTGCTTCCACATTAGACACCAGGCCTCTGACATCCAGTTGAAAATCGATTTTATCGATGATGAACACCAGGTTATCCACACGAATGGGATGGTAGGGTTTGGTGGTCACCAGGTCGTGGGAGGTGAGATCGAGCTTCAGCCGTGCCGGGCGTTTGTGGTAGCGCTCCCATAACAGGCGTTTCTTCCAAAGGGTATTCACCAAGCCCTTTTCACCGGTCCAACGCAGTGAGAGATCCGGATCATAACTGCCCTGCAGGTTGCCGGCATAGCTTATTTTATCCAGGTCAAGCAGGTCAAAGTTGGCATAACCGGCATGCTTGGTCCCGGTCAATTCATCCGGCCGCTTACCGCGATAGACCACCCAGGCGAATTCCTTCTGCACACTTTCGGGTTTCATATCGGTTACCGGCATTTCACACAGATAACCACCCATGGCCACCAGGTCATTTTTTAACACCGGGGCTTTTGTTTTGAACTCAGCGGTTTCTTTGGTCTGTTCTCCATAGGGGTAGTTACCGCAGATACCGATTTCGCGCCATTGGTCAATTGGGTAATCAATGGCCGCTGAGCACTCACGAACGCCGTCGCCATTCACATTAATACCTCCAAACTCAATCGTGATGGTACGCCCGGCAGTGGCCGACCGGCTATACAGTCGAACACCCAGGCGGTTTGACTCCTTTAGATCAGCTTCAATAGGGACCCGAAACACATACCTTCTATTGTTCAATGCTATCCAGGTGATTGATTCGGTATGCCGGGTTAGTAGCACTTCACTTTCGTCCTGGTTCCGGATAAAGAGTTCAATTATCAAATCTGATTCCCCACTGTCCACCTTGCAAAAAATCTCCTGCAGGAAACTGGTGGTAATCTCACCACTGAGCTGCGGGTAAATAAACTGGGCAATCAAATTATCTGTGTTGGCGATGGTTGCTGAATTGGTTTTGGTGGTGGAGTAAGTAAAAAGTGCTTCCTGAAGTATCTCATAGAAGGACTGACCGGCATAATCGGTCGTAGACTTCTTCAGGTTGTATCCTTGCACCAATGCATTACCCGGATCCAGCTTTTCGCTTTTCATGTATCGCTTGATATCAGAAACAAAATGAACGCTATCAGAGGTGGCTGGCAGTTCACTCATACTATCAACCCGGATGATCCGACCAATGTAACGGCTTTCAATTTCATCGGGTGACAGCAGATCCTTTTCTTCGCCATCATGGGTCATCAGCAGTGGTTTTTCTTCAATGGGTGGTACCTTTCCGAAGCCTTTGAATTTGTTGGTCCAGTCGATGGGCACCAGGTTAAAGATTGTATCCATGTTGATAATTTCGGCTTCACGTAGGTATGGTGAAAGATACAAGGCAGTATTGAAGCGGTTGAGTAATTCCTTTTGCAGTTCTTCAAAAACGATGTGGGGCAGAAAGTTTTTCACCTTATTCCGGTAGTTGTAAAATGCCTCGGTGCGCGGTGCAAATAAGCCCAGGCGATTGAAATCATTGAGCAGTGATAGATCATCCCTCACTTTATGATAGCCCAGATGGGCAATGAGCTTATCCAGGATGAAACGTAAATAAACGGCCGGGCATGCCTTATCGTTCCAGTTCACTTTTACTTTATTGGTTTCGAAATCGTACTCGTTGAAAAGCTCTTCATCCACCTTGATGGGCATGGCCGCAAACGGATAGTCCGGATAACAACCATCCAGCGATCCGGTGACTTCGCTACTATCTGTTTTTCCATAGATATCCGTCTCATCCAGATAGGTATTTTTCAGGAAGGCGGCGGTACTGCTGTTGCCCGATTTGAGATAGAACTCAATGGATCTGGTGGATGAGTCTGTCACCACCACATCACCGATTGCCTCCAGATCACCGGCTTTCAGATGAAAAGTTAAGGGCAATTCCTCAGCGGCATCCAGGGCATTGACATATTGAAAGAAGCTCTCATTCTTATCCCGATCTACCTTCACCAGGTACGAGAACAGACCCGCACTACCAAAGAACGGATTTTTCAGCGTCATCTTGATTTTAGTGCTTTCCTTCAGAAAAAGCAGGTTGCCGTTGATGTAGAGCTCTAACATTAATTATTAATTTTCAATGATTAGTTATTAATGGTTAATTCTTCAATAACCATTAGAAGAAGTCTTCGTTGAAATCGCTATTGAAATCACCCCATGGACTTGGTACATCGGGTAATTGTGAATAATGTCTTTCGGTGTGGGCTACCTTCATTTTAAAGGCCAGCGAAAAGAGATCCTCCCCATCTTCACCAAAGGGATATTTTCCTTTTCCGATGATCACCGGTAGCATGAAGAAACCAACCGGCAACACCGCTTCTCCCGCTGCCACAAAATCCATGAGGTAGTGGCGCAGGTGCTTTGGGTAAAATCCGGTGTTCATATCAAAATCCTGCTTCGTTTCTCCACGTCCTGAGCGGGTGGTGCCTTTGGTGAGGCTTGGTGTGGTAAGTGGTCGGATGGATTCATCCTGATCGATGTCGAGCTGTTCTTTCCGACGACCATTACACCAAAGTACCTCATGTACGCCCAGTGAGGAACGGAAGAAAAGCAGGTCGTTACGCTCATAGGTGGCCTGATCGATCACAAATGTCCGGAGCATGGTTTTAACCGATCCATCGGTATTCTCCAGCCACACCTGGTATTTCGTTACTCGTTTGGAAATGTCGATGGTAACCAAGCGCAGCTCCTGTGGTCCGCATGCCACTTCGAACAATCCCTCTCCCTTATTGACCACTGCCCGATCGACATCCGAAACAGAGGTGCCATCAGTAAAAAATACATTGGTTTTTAAATGAAGTGAATCCAGGATACTGCTATTCAAAAACCATAAACGTACTGGTTGGGCAGCGTGTACCGGCAATTTATCCGGCATCCAGGAGAACCATTTATTGCTGTCCTTCTTTAGCCAGGCATCAAACTCCAAACCTTCACTGTGCAGGTAGGCAGTCATCACCCGGCTTAAACCACCTTGCAGGGCATAATGACGGACATCTTCTGAGTTATCGGTGGGATCGGTTTCAGCTACTTCGTTGTTGGCGTCCATATAAGTATAGGAATGATCGGTGTAGAACTGAAGCATCAGATCGGAGCGATCCACAATGGGTGCGTCCGGATCACCTGGAAAAGCAAATTGCTCTTTCTCCTCCAGGTAAGCAATGAGCTCACTGTGCAGGACGTTGTTCAGGTCGAAGGTCGCTGTGTAATCCGGTCCCGACTGAATGGCCGGCACACTCTTTTTCACCGTTTTATTGATGCCCGGTAATACAATATACAGGTTGATATGAATGGGGGTATTGGCCGGGCTGTTGATGGTTACCGACTTTTCAATGCGTTGATCTTCCCCGGCTAAAAAATACCCTTGTGTTGCGCCAACTTTCGCCATTAACCTTTCCTCCTAAGTGATTTGGTGTAATTGGATATGATGGGCAGTACTTTTTCAACGCCCCGGCTGCCAAAATAGAAATAGACACAGATTTCAGCGATGTCTTTGATGAGCTTGATGACTTCAATATCCAGGCGCATGAATACCGCCACAAAGAAACTGACCACCGCAATAAGCGTGACCACTGGCCGTATGTTGCGGGTGAGCATGCTGCCGTGCTCATTATCGCTCTTGAGGCGATCGGTCAATTGCCCGGCCATGAACTGATCAAACTGCGTCCAGAGCTCAGAGAACTGGTTTTTCAGTATGCCACGTTCTTCCTGGTTGGTGACGTTGTTGTCGATAAGCGAATCAGCTGCTTGTGTGATCTCTTTTATTTTGTTGAAGATGTTCATGAGTGAATGGTTAATAGTGAATGATTAAGGAAACTTGGTGTTGATGGCGGCCTTACAATCTGTGTCGGTCCAGGTGTGCGTGCAGTCGAACTCGTGAGGACCTGGCCGAAACTGATCGGCTATGGTAATAAAGCATTTACTGTTGGGCCAGTCATAGCGAACTTCGGTGATCGCTTTATTGACTGGCGTAATATCCGGTAGGTATATCCATTCACCTGTTGTGAGGTTTTTCTTCCAACAATGGTAATCCTCAATTGAAAAAGGTTCATCTGTTAACTCAAAAGCAAAAGGATAATCTCCAATTGCCGATACATAACCGTTTTTGTCCAAAGAATATCTCATACCAACAATTGATTTGTAACCATCATTATCATGTCATTTGTAAAATCGAAATACCGTTGCGTAAGGGAATTTCCGGTATCCAAACCCGGCTCTAATACATGCAATCGCTTTTTACCCAATCCACTCTGGCTAATCCCCAACAACAAACACAATGCACTGTAATTAGATGGGCATAAACTGCCCTGATTAAAATCAGATTGAGCTTCTGCCAAATCGTTAACCCGATCTTGCCAGGAGAAATCCCTGTCGTATAATTTCACGTAGATGAAACTTGTCTTGTCATAAGAGAAGGGAATTCCACAGTAGTATCTCTCTCCATTATGCCTCAGCAACACGGAACCACATCCACCTGTTTTGATGCCTAAATTCGAAGGACTCGGATAAACAGCAATGGTCAATTTCCCTCCAGCGTCAAACGCATTTATTCCTGAAGTGTAGAACCGGGGTCCGACCGTGTAGCCTGTCTCCAAATCGTAAACATGATTACAGGATAGTGTACTGCCCTTATAATTCAATAGCCGGTCATCATCCGTCACATCTGTTCGTTCTTCACAAAAACATTCGCGGATGGGGTCAAAATATAAACGAGCTACGTTATAGGCATTGTTGTATGATGAGAATGGCTGGCTATAGCCATTGTTGACTTTCTCATGTGTCAATAAATTGTATTCAAATTGGCTGTACCCACCGGCACCGGCTTTTGCTCTAAAATACACCTTCTCATTGATGTAGTCGTAGAGAAAGTAACGTAAATAACCGTAGTGATTCCAGGTCTCATGATAAAAATAAGATGAGTACGTGTTTTGGTTTTCCTCCACTAAATCCCATACTTCACCTGTATCGACATGGATAACGCAGGCATGATAATCAACACGCTCCACCTTATTGCCCACGCAGATAATTTTAGGTACATCACTACTTTTGATGAAACCTATGGCCGACCAGTAGTGATCAGTGGGTAATGCAGGTAAATTAATAGTTGCTATGATTGGATTAATCGTCCACACGCCGTTACCCTGATAGTTAGAAGCTTTCAGTAATTCAGTGTCCAGTTTGTGAACAACCCCATTAAATTCTTCCAAACAGTAGGCATACCTTCCATCATATTTGAATAAACTTGTCAGGTTGAAACTCTTCGCTTTGTTAACTTTTCGCCTGCATTTTATTTCCAGGCTCGCTACTTCTCCCTCGGTAAGCCGACTTATTGAAACGGAATACTGTTGTCCACTAGAAATTTCTTTGGGTAGGTTCAATGTTGTTGCTCCTATTAATATGGCTGATTCATCAATATTGGTGGCGGCAATTTCAAATATCTCACCATCACCTTCCGCCACGAAACTCCATGCATCAACACTGTCTGCTGAAAAGTTGAAGTGATAACTGATTTCCCGGCTCTTATGTACAATTTTCTGCATCAGATAATCTCCCCTTTTATGGTTGCTGTCTTATTCAAGGTGTCCCCAAACACTTTCAGGAAATCGCCACCGGTAATGGTATCGCCCAGGGTATAGGCTGTGTCATCGCTTTTTTTCAGGGAGATGGTCAAACCGGTGGCAGCAGAAACCGCTGTTACTTTGAAATCTTCATTACATGAAAAGAAGGCGTAATCAGACAAGCTTTCAACCAAAATTGTCTCCTTTATTGATTTGTACACACCTCCAGATGCAACGGGATTAGTACTGTCTTTGGTGGGTATTGCATCTACTGTGATGTTCGAATCTGTATTTCCTGAAAACTCGTCGATCACTGATCCATTATTATAAAAAAGTTTCTTATCCACTGCATTAATAGCAAGCTGACCCGGCTTTATGTGGCGCGAAATATCATACCCTTCATCACCCGGGTTCAATCCGTCTGGTGCCATGGTTGGTTTTAGTCCTGCACTCTTTAAAAGCAGATTGGCCACCGGAATGGGCAATCCTTCATCTTTAAAATAAGTGATGGATAGGTTATCTATTTCAAAACTACATCCGGAGGGGAATGCGCCCGGTGTGGTTATTTCTAACTGAATTTTCAAAACATCGGCATCTTTACCCAGGATACCGGCAAAATCAGCTTCAACCGTGTAGTTAGTCCAATCGTGCGATGGGATATCATTGGAGGCAAATGTCACTGCATCAAAGGCACTGTGATGTGACAATGAGATACTAAAACGCAATGCATCCACAGCAGGCTGATTGAGAAGCCGTGCCCGAAATGACACTCGAACCTTATTATCTTTGGGTATCATGGTATAGATATTCGAATCAAAGATCAACAGAGTGAGCGGACCACTTGCCCAATTCAATAAGGCGTTATTATTAATGGTGTAGAGTCCATTCAGAAAAGTGTGAGTTAAGGATGGCAAACCGGCAGACGTTTGCACATCGAGGCTTGCAATATCTACCTCCTTTACATCAGGCAAGGCAATGTGATGCGCTGCCAAATCCACAGCATTACCGGTCACTTTGAAGAAGCTGCTGAAGTTCAAGAGGGCTCCCGTGGTCATCCCTTCTATAGATGTTCCATTGTTGTAGTACCAAATATTATCTGTTTCATTGAGGCACCATTCCCCTTTCATGATGTCGTTTTCCTTCCAGGTCTCATCGCCCGGACGCAGGTCGGGATGGGGAAAGGTTGGCTTTACGCCTATTCCCGTTATTACCAAATGTTGTATGTGCGTTTTGAGGAGATTACCCATATCTATGAATTTTGAACTTTGATGTTGCGGATATTAATACTCACACCTTCCAAACGTTCTATGTATTCGGTGCCGATTCGGTAGCCATCAAACGCTTGGTTTGATCTGACCACACAGGTTACATCTACCCATACACCAGGTGTTTCCTCACTGTAGGTTTCACCGCCACCTGTCGATGGTAAGTTACTGGTGTAAGTGTCTTGGAATAGACCAGGGAAGGACGTAAGCCGGATAAAAGAGGAGTGGTTCACTTTCATTTGGAAAGTGATGGTTTTCTGATCACTTAATTCAAGTGCTGAGACATGACTAAACATCCACCAGCTACCTTCAACACCCCCCTGGCTATTGTCCCATACCAATTCCACCTCACGATTATTGATGACGGACGGAATAAAGTTGAAATAAGCAAAATAAAGATCACTCATTTCCATTAGAGTATCAGCGTTGGCTGAGATGTATTGCAGATTCAGGTGGACAACATCGTCTATCTTCTGAAACTGATCGGAGTATTTCTCATCGGTGCCAAACGGGACAGTTGCCCATATTTGTTGATTACTGCCATCGACGGTGAGGTAAACAATACCAGGTTTCTCTTTCGCAGGGCCAGTCCAGGTAAGTGGTCCTTCGCCCATATAAACATACCAATCCCCAAGTGATTTACCTTCGGGTGCGGGATCACCACCAAATGCTAATCCCTGGCACTTACTATTATCAGGATCGCCACCGGGATCGCCGGGTGTTATATTAGCAATGCGATCACGTAATTCAGTAATGGCCACCTCAATGGTTTTGCCGTCACTCAGCACACCTTCACCCACACTATCCAGCCAATTCAATAAAAAATCTTTCATCACCTGGCCCGTGATGAGTTTCTGAAGGTTTGACCAGGGAAAGTTATTCAGGTCTTGTAAGTTCTTATCGTGTGTCTGTCGCATGGCTGAGCTTATTATTGCCCAAAAATGCGGAGAGTTGGAGGGGTAGGAAAGGACATTTTTTCAGTGATCAGTTGTCGTAGGTCGTAGTTGGTAGTACGGTAAAACGAAAAACCCCGGAGGATTGGTGGTCCGTCCGGGGAAGTAGTATGAGCTAATCAACTTGCATTACAGTAGCCACACTGTCTTTATGCTATAATAAATGTACGGCGGCTTTATTTAAAAATCAAGTATTACATGCCCACATCCTTTTCCAAAGCTGTCATTTTATCGCGTCCTTCTTTTTCTTTCTGAAAGTCCCAATAGCCAATTACGCCGTTTTGTTCGAGGCGATCCATCACTTCAGTGTTCCGTTCGATAATGCTAACCAGTTCAGGCGGGATCACCGTGACTGGGCCATTGCTATTTTCAACCACCTGGGCCGATGTGGAACTACCCGGTAATTGTCCTGCAATGGCACGAGGCAGGTCAATGGTTGAGATGGTACCGTTTTTCTGAGCTACATCAATGATATCGAATACAGGTTTGACGGTTGGATTGCGGACGGCGTTGGCAGTTCCAATAAATTCATTGGCATGATAGAGGCCCATGGCATCGTCATCACTGGCCGACCACTCAGCGTATCCGCCATCTTTTTTGCCTCGAATAGAGAAGTTGGTGTTGCCGGAATCCACCGACTTGGTGGCATTCATAATGGTTCCAATGAAACCGGCGGTCTGACCAATAAATGCAGCTATCAATGGCACGTTTTGCGGGAAACCGACTGAAGCGGTGGCACTCATCCCTTTTGCCAAATCAATGGTGGCCATGGCCATTGCAATACCTTGCTTGATAACCAACGCAGCCTTACCGATTTCGCTTTCCTG
>Ga0193953_1001235_pt1 | contig 12080 bp, 11 predicted proteins | sample BB_4_MG_FD_140325 | JGI IMG/M metagenome (GOLD analysis project Ga0193953, IMG submission 140325) | Microbial mat bacterial communities from the Broadkill River, Lewes, Delaware, United States - BB_4_MG | ecosystem: Environmental > Aquatic > Freshwater > River > Microbial mats | place: USA... | reverse complement strand
TGTTACTGCTCTACTAACGATGAAATCAAATTGTTCATGAATGTTTTCAGCACGTTCATGCGTGGCACGCACATTTTTTAGTCCTAGAGAAGCCGCAACTTCTTTTACTACCTTGATTTTCTTTCCGATTGAGTCTACCAGTAGGAAGTTGCAATTTGGGAAGAGAATAGCGAGTGGTATACCTGGGAATCCGCCGCCAGTCCCTATATCCATTATTTTAGTTCCGTCAACAAATGTGGTTACTTTCGCAATGGCAAGGGAGTGCATTACATGTCGTTCATAAAAGTTTTCAGTGTCTTTTCTTGAGATTACATTGATCTGACTGTTCCAGTCGTTATAAAGCTCTTGAAGTCTGCCGAATTGTTCTTTTTGATCTTCTGTTAAATTTGGAAATTGAGATAAAATTAGATCAATACCGTTCATGCTAAATCGTGTCTTTGGTTTTCGCCATCATATTGGCTAAAAAGTCTCTCGCTCTAAATAGTTGAGCTTTTACAGTCCCCAAAGGTAAGTTTAATTCTTCTGAAATTTCCTCGTAACTCAATTCTTCGAAATATCTTTTTTCTACCAATAATCGATATCGCGGCTTTAGTTTGCCAACAAGTTCTCGCATTAAGAGTACTTTTTGCTTGTGCATAACAACCTCTTCAGGGTCTCTCGTGTTACTTTTTGCATCAAAGAAAATACGTTCACCATCATCAGTTGTGATACCTGTATCCATTGATGTCACTTTTATTCTTTTTTTACGGATAAAATCTATACAGTTGTTCGAGGCAATCTTAAAAAGCCATGTAGAAAAGGCGTAATTCGGTGAGTATTGCTCCAGGCGATTGAATGCCTTACCGAACGCTTCAATTGTTAAGTCGTCTGCGTCATCGGTGTTATTGACCATCTTAAGCATCATGAAATAAATTGATTCACGATATCGATCCATTAACGTTGCATAAGCAGATTGATCACCGTCAATTGCTAATCCAACCAATTCTAGATCCTTTTGAGCTTTGTCCGATAAATGACTGTTGTCTACCATTTGTTTTTATCCGTTTTGTCAATTGCGTAGTACATTATTGGTGTCATTATAGCATAGGCTATATCCAATAGAGGCAATAGAGCAATGAATTTGGATTCTTTTAATTTACTAAAGGATCGCCCTAAAATGATCCACTTTATAATTAGAATAAAGGTGAAAATTGCTAGTGAAATCCAAATAAAATTAGAATCAAACATTAAAGTAACGAAGGATATCATCATGATTAACAAGGATAACGGATATATTCCTAACATGAGTTTTTTGATAACCTTGTATCGGTCCGATGTTGTATAATGTCTTGATTTCTGTTTAATCCATTGCGACCAAGTAGTGGAAGGTTTAGAGTGACAAAACGATTCTGGATCAATATTGATGGTGTAATTCTTCTTTCTTGCAGCTTCTTGAATAAAAAGATCATCATCACCTGACGAAAGAGAGTAATGTGATTTAAATCCATTTACGTTTTGAAAAACTTGTTTGGTATATGCCATGTTTCTTCCGATTCCCATGTATGGCATTTTTGCTTTTGCCATTGAAAGATAGTTCATTGCAATCCATGCTGTATCAAAGCGAATAATTTTATTTAAGAATCCTTTTGTCTTAACATAAGGTCCATAGCCCAGAACAATTTGATGTTGATCTGTAAAATTACTCGACATGCTTTTCAACCATTGATTTCCTTCAGGTTTACAATCGGCATCAGTAAAGAGCAAGCGGTTGTATTTGGCACCTTTAATTCCAATGGTTAGAGGTAGCTTCTTTCCGTATTTTAAGTGCTGGCTGCGCTCCAAACTAATAACCTTAAGATTTTTATGTTCTCTCGAATAAGCGTCTAAAATGTATTTGGAATCATCGAGTGATTGATGATTAATTACAATTACTTCAAATTCTGGATAGTCTTGGTTTAGAATGAAAGGCAGGTTCTTGAAAAGATTTTCCGATTCATTTCTTGCTGCAATTAAGATTGAAACTCCCTCAAGATTAGATTCTGATGGTTTCTGTTTGTGGAATGCTAATCTACTGAATACCAGTATTAAAAATAAAAATTGAGCAAATGCCATAATACAAAACACAGCAAATATAACCGTCGGTACTTTAAAGTCTAATACGGGAAGAAACTCTATCATTTGTTTTGCTTTGATACAAATATGGCATGCTTTGTTAAATACATTTATCTTTGCCGTGTTTACTTATTAACAAATTTATGCACTTTAAACTAGAACTTACTGATAGTCAGTCGAAAGCGAGGGTTGGTGAATTACACACCGATCACGGAATTATTGAAACTCCAATATTTATGCCTGTTGGAACTGCCGGTACAGTTAAAGGGGTACATCAACATGAAATTGATAAGGATATCGAAGCTCAAATAATTTTAGGGAATACGTATCATTTGTTTTTACGACCAGGACTAGATGTTCTTGAGCCTGCAGGTGGATTGCATAAATTTATGAATTGGGATAAGCCAATTTTAACAGATAGTGGAGGATACCAGGTGTACTCATTATCTGGTGCAAGGAAAATTAAGGAAGAAGGAGTTACTTTTCAGTCTCACATCGATGGGAGTTATCACTTTTTTTCTCCGGAAAGAGCTATAGATATTCAGCGTTCTATTGGTGCAGATATTATTATGGCATTTGATGAGTGTACGCCGTACCCATGCGATTATAATTATGCAAAACGATCGATGCACATGACACATCGATGGTTGAAACGTTGTTTTACACAGATGGAAAATACAGCCCCTAAATATGGACATGAACAAGCGCTGTTTCCAATTGTTCAAGGTAGTGTTTATAATGATCTTAGAACAGAGTCGGCTGAAACTATTGCCTCACATGATGCTATAGGTAATGCAATTGGTGGACTTTCGGTTGGCGAACCAGATGATGAATTGTACGCAATGACGGATTTGGTTTGTAATATTTTGCCTACAGAAAAACCGCGGTATCTAATGGGGGTAGGTACTCCAGCCAATATTTTGGAGTGTATTGCGTTAGGTGTAGATATGTTTGACTGTGTAATGCCATCAAGAAATGCGAGACATGGAATGTTGTTTACATCCGAGGGGATAATTAATATTAAAAATAAAAAATGGGAGAAAGATTTCTCTCCATTGGATCCGAATGGGACTTCTTTTGTAGATTCGACATATAGCAAGGCATATTTGAGACACCTGATGCGTTCTAAAGAGCATTTAGCAATCCAAATTGCTACAATTCACAATTTAGCATTCTATTTATGGTTAGTGAAGGAAGCACGATTGAGAATTAAAGATGGAACATTCACTACTTGGAAAAATCAAATGGTACCAAAATTGGTAAATCGCCTGTAGATGCTAAAAATAATCGATCGGTATATCATACGTAAGTTTCTTACAACCTTCTTCTTTATGTTGGGGGTGATTATGATATTGGCGACGGTTTTTGATCTTGCTGAAAAGTTGAGTGAGTTTCTTGAAAACGATGCTACTTTTTATGAGGTGGTGTTTGAGTACTACCTAAACTTCATCATGTTCTATGGGAACATGTTTTCTTCAATGATCATATTTGTTTCTGTTATTTGGTTTACAGCAAAAATGGCACAAGACACCGAAATTATTCCAATATGGAACAGTGGGAGAAAGTTTGGTCGATTTGTACGCCCATACATGATTGCAGCTACATTTTTGATGCTCATTTCATTGGTGTTTAATCACTTCGTCATTCCTAGGTCAAATAAAACAAGACTTGCATTTGAGGAGCGATTTTATCGAAATGTGATTTCGGTTCAAGATTATCATGCTGAATTTCCTGGAAATCAGGTGGTTTATTTCAAGTCGTATTCTGCCTCCAATAATTTGATCAATAATTTAGTGATTGAACAATGGAATGATGAAGGTGAACTTGTTTCCTTTATTAAGGCGGCAAAAGCAGAGAATGATGCTGGTTCTGATCGTTGGGTTCTGAATAATTATTATAAACGTGACGTTGGATATCCTACCGATAAGCTAACGGAAGGTGCGGTGATGGATACTACTTTCCAGTTTGGAATCGAGGAGATGGCTACGCGTGAAAATATTGCAGAAGCAATGACTTATTTTGAATTGAAAAAGTTTATTGAGCGCGAACGTTTTAAAGGTTCTGCTTTGGTTCCTATGTATGAAATTGAATTGTACCAAAGAACCTCCTATCCTTTCGCTACTTATGTATTAACTATTATTGGAATCTCGGTAGCAAGTCGTAAAAAACGAGGTGGAGTAGGGATCAATATTGCGATTGGCTTAGGAATTATTTTTATCTACATCTTTGCAATGAAAGTAACTACGGTTGCTGCGATGAATCTTGGTTTTTCTGCAGCTATATCAGTATGGATTCCAAATGTTTTATTCGGTGGTGTTGCGTATTTACTTTATCAAAAAGCCAAACGTTAATCAACAAAGGATAATTTTGATTTATCGACTTTCATACGAGCAAAACCAAAAGAAACAACGACATTTTCTCCCTTCATCTCTTCAACAGAACCTATTTGCTTTGTTGTAATTAGTTTAACTCTGGAACCAACAGCAATTTTTTCACGTTGATGATTGTCAGGGATAGGTTTCGCATTTTTCTTGCGCTTATTTTTTCCTTGTTTTGCTAGTTTTTGCTGTTTTTCGCGTTGTTTGGCACCTTCAATTTTGGACTTTTCTACGGCTAAATATTTACGCACCTCTTCCAGTAAATCGTTATTGATGGCTTTTTTTCGGGTTACTGTATTGTATTTTTCGATAAAAGAAATGAGTTTCTTTCCTGCTTGAATGAAACGTTGATTGGATTCTGAATTGCTTCGGAAATTGCGAAGTTTTGCTTCATAATAGTCGCGTTTCTCTTCGTATTCATTGAGTGCGTTTTGAGCTAAGTCTTGTGCTTCAATGTGCTCTTTATTCAATTTTGATAAGTATGTTTTTTCCTTCTGAAGTTCATTCAAAAGCTTATCCATTTTAACTTTTTTATCGTCCAATTTATTCTTAGCTTCTTCGATGAGTTCGTCTGGAATCCCATTAATTTTAGCTACCTCAAAAGTAAATGAACTGCCTGGTTGTCCTGTAGAAAATGTATAGGTAGGCTCCAGAGTTTCTGTATTGAAAAGCATACTGCCATTTACAGCATTTCGCAATTGATCTGCTTTTAATTTGATGTTATTGTAGTGTGTGGTAATTACGGCAAAGCTTTTTTTGTTGTATAAAGCTTCAAAAATGACTTCTGCCAGTGCTCCACCCAAATCCGGGTCAGATCCAGTTCCGAATTCATCAAGTAGGAGTAAGGTTTGTTTATTTGCAATTTTTAAGAACTCATTCATTCTTTTCAAACGATAAGAATATGTGCTCAGTTCGTTCGTGATTGATTGATTATCGCCAATATCACTTAGGATATTTTCAAATAAACACATCTTGCTATTAGCACCAACAGAAACGAGTAGGCCTGATTGTAACATCACTTGCAATAACCCCACAGACTTAAGTGTGATACTTTTTCCACCAGCATTTGGACCTGAAATGACCAACATACGAGAGAACTTGTTCATCTTGATGTGTTGAGGCTTGGTTTTTTTCTTTTGGTCCTTATTCGTTTTCCATAAAATAGGGTGATAAGCATCAAATAACTCCATTTCTAATTCGTCCATAATAGAAGGGAGGTTGCAGTCTAATGCTAATGCTAGTTTTGTTTTGGAGTTAATAAAGTCAAATTCTGTAAGGACATTTTGATATTCTTTGATTAATTCAAGGTGATTTAATAAGTCTTTTTTTAGTACTTGTAGAATTTTGAAAATCTCCTTGCGCTCATCGTCTTGAAGTAATTCAAATTCATTGTTCAATGCAATATTTACCTGAGGTTCAATATAGGTTAAACTTCCGGTATTTGAAGAGCCAACAACGGATCCAGATATTTTTCGTTTATGATTTGAAAGAACTGTTAAAACCCTTCTGTCATTAATGAAAGTTTCTTTGGTGTCTCCCAAAATGTTGTCTTTCATTAATTTTCTTGCTTCTTTATCGAAGTTTCGATTAATTTGTTTTTTGACCGATTTTAAACTTGTACGGATCTCAAGCAGCTCTGGAGAGGCATCATCTTTCACTTTTCCATGTTTGTCAAAAACCATTTCAATGGCTTTGATAATTTCATCCGTAAAATAAGTGTGCTCTAATGTTTTTGCTAAAAGAGGATAATCTTCTTCCCGTTTATCAAAAAAATAGATCAAACGATTGACAACCTGTGATGCATAAAGTATGCGCATAAATCCTTCCAATTGAATTGCCGCATTTTTAATGGGAAGTAATTTTATTTCACTGTTAAGCTCTTCAAAATCAAGATGCGGAAAAACCTCTCCTTCCGTACGGATGTTTTTTAACTCGTTAACTTGTTTTAAGGCAATTTTAATTTTTGATTTCCCTCTAATTGGACTTAATTCTCCCAATCTTTTATGAGCGGTTGGTCCAATAGCATATGCTTGCAACCAATTACGTAAGGTTGTGAATTCTAAATCTTCTAAAGTTTGTCGATCAATTGTCATTGCCAGCAAATTTAGTCAATGGATTGAGAAAGTTTAAAGTCTTTTAAAGGAAATGATGCTTCGGATCGGATTGTGGTCCGAAATGCGACTTAATTTAGCATCAATTAGGCAAAACGGTTCTTCAATGTATGTTTTAAAAAAAGTCCCTGTACTATTTTGAGAAAGTAGAATAAAGTCAATCCATTCTGGAGTACCTTCAGCTTCAAATAAATCGTGATCATTGAAATTAGCAGTAAAGTTGTTTTTCCCTGTGATTACATCGTTTTCACAATTTAAGGTGTTGAGTATTGTTTCAAATTCATCTGACTTAACCTTGGTATTGAAGTCACCGGCATAGATAGTTGCACTTACTTTCCTTTTAGGGAATAATTTTTTCAAACGTTTGATTTGCTTTGCGCGAATTTGATTCTTTTTCGATCCTTCACCAGCTTGTAAGTGTGTGCCAATTATTTTTATTTTTCGATTAGCAAATTCGATTATAGCTGCAACACCTCCTTTCTTTGCGATTCCATCAATACCCTTTGATTTTCTAAATGAAATGTGAGCTTCATCGAGGATTTTGTATTTGGAAAAAATAATTACACCTGAAGAAATTCCAAAGAAGCTCGTAGGACCAACATGGGTATGTTCTGGGTATTTTTCAGAAAGTGTTTTAATCAATTTTTTTCTCGTTTTTCGGTGGAATACTTCTTGTAAAACAAGGATGTCTGCATTTGATTTGTTTAAGTATGCTCCGATGCTGTCAACACGTCCATTTTGATTGTCATTGAGTAGTGGTCTCAAAAAGACATTCCATGAAACAACTTCTAGTTGCTCTTTTTGGGCGTTTAAACCAGAAGAACCTATAAGAAATATGAAGAATACAATGGCTTTAATCATCCTTTAGTTTCAAGTTTACCGTCGGCATGTTTGGCAAAACGGCCTAATGACCTTTCGTGAACTTGATCGTATTTTGGCCAAGGCCATCCTCCAAATTGAGTTCTATGATAATCATCAAACGCTTCTTGTATTTCTTCTCGTGAATTCATAACAAAAGGACCATGTTGAACAACGGGTTCGTTAATTGGTTTACCTTGTAATATAAGAATTTTGATTGGTTCTGTGCTGTTGTTTTTTAAAGTGAGTTCTTCAGATGGATCAACAACAACGCCGTGATATTCTGGTATGACTGTTTCGTCGATGATTAAGTTAGTTCCTTGATAGAAATACAATGTTCTATTGGATTCAAAGGATGTTTTTGGTAATGTATATGTTCCATTAGCATCAATTTGAATGTTTAAAATACCTACTTCATTTTCCGTGTCAAATGCCCATGATCCCGGAGGTGGAGTCGGAGCAGAATGACCATTAAGTGTACCTGTGATTATTTCTATTTTGGAGTAGATGCCGTTAGCGTCTTTTGTCTTAATAACAGGAATAGAGTCATTCCATAACATCTTGAAATGAGGTTCGGTCATTTTGTTTTTTCGCGGGAGGTTCAACCAAATTTGAAATAATTCTAATGGGTTTTCTTTGTCTTCATTGATAAGTGGAAACATTTCTGAATGTTGAACACCTGATCCTGCTGTCATCCATTGAACGTCGCCATTTCCATATCTTCCTGAAGCGCCCAACGAGTCCGCATGATCTACAATACCTTCTCGAACTACAGTTATTGTTTCAAAACCTCTGTGCGGATGACCTGGGAATCCAGGAACGCGTTCTCCATGATACATTCTCCAACCGTCTTTTATTATAAAGTCCTGACCGATATGACGACCCTCAAGCGAGGAAACCGGTCCCATTTCGTGGTTGCCAGCAGGATACTTGTCTTCATGATGTACACAGAATAAAAAAGGGTCCGCTGTTTCCCATTGAAAACCTAAGGGTTTAATCGAATGTATTTTGTTTTTTGAAGACATGTTTTTATTTGGTTTAATTTTATTTTTTGAGTTTCCTATGAATGGAGTTACAACCAATGCCCCTAATCCAAATCCTAATTTCCTTAGAAATACGCGACGTTGATTTTTTGTTTTCGTATTCATACTACCAATTTAATTACCTAGGTAAATATAAGTATATTTTTTGAATTCGGAATAAGATGACGAATAATAACGACTTTAACGGGATATGATGAATAACCTTTTTATTTTTGAAAAAAAACAATTCTATCAAATGGATATATTATCATTTAATGTGAATGGCATAAGAGCTATTTCGAAAAAAAACTTTTTTGAGGACATGCAAAAACTTAATCCGGATGTGATTTGTTTGCAAGAAACAAAAGCAACCGTGGATCAAGTTAAAGAAACTGTTTCAGCTGAATTTGGTGATTATGAGGTTTATGCGAATGAAGCTGATCGCAAGGGGTATTCAGGAACTGCAATCATGACTAAAATTAAGCCGATTTCTGTTCAATATGACATGGGCATAGAAGAGCATGATAAAGAAGGAAGGGTAATTTGCGCGGAATTCAATGATTATTATTTGATTACTGTTTACACTCCAAATTCTGGAAGTGATTTAAAGAGGTTAGATTATCGTCAAAAGTGGGATAGCGACTTTTTGAATTATATCAAAGGTCTTGAAGAGTTTAAACCCGTTGTTGTTTGTGGAGACTTGAACGTTGCGCACAAGGACATTGATTTAGCACGACCTAAACCAAATTATAATAAGTCTGCCGGTTATATGCAAGAAGAAATTGATGGAATCGATGCGTATACTAATAATGGATTAGTCGATACTTTTCGCTTTAAGAATCAAGATGAAGTAAAATATTCTTGGTGGAGTTATAGAGGAGGAGCGAGAGAGCGAAACGTTGGCTGGAGGATAGATTATTTCCTTGTGTCAGAATCATTGACTCCGAAGGTTACTCATGCAGAGATTTTAAATGAAATAATGGGGTCTGATCATTGTCCGACCAGGATAAAATTAGCTAAATAAAAAAAAAAGCCGAAAACACTGTTTTCGGCTTTTTTTATTCATCAAAGAATACTATTTCTTTTTTGAGCAACAAGACTTCTCAGTAGAAGATGTTGACTTTGTAGAAGAACAAGATGATTTTGTTTCAGATTTAGTATCTGTACAACAAGCAGCTTTTTGTGATTTCTTCTTTTTCTTTTTCTTTTTGTCGTCGTCTTTTTTAATCTCTGTTTGAGTTTCAGAAGTTGCAGCATAAGCTGTAGAACCTACTGTACCTACAAATAAAACTAAAGAAAGCGCTAAAAATACCTTTTTCATAATTTGATTTTGTTTGTCCTAAAATACAACAATTGAGCTAAGTGCACTAATTATTTATGCAAAATAAGTATAAATAAATGCCCACATTAAGAAAAATGGGACAACAAAAAATGTTGCATCAAATCGATCTAAGATACCTCCATGTCCTGGCATGATGTTTCCTGTGTCTTTAACGTTTACATTTCTTTTGAATAATGACTCTACTAAATCACCAAGGATTGCGCAAGGAGCAATCAGTAATGCAGCAATAATCCAAAAGAAAATGTGTTCTGCGTCAAATAAGTAACCGACAGCTATTCCTGCTAGTATTGTAAATATTGCTCCGCCAATAGTTCCTTCCCAAGTTTTGTTTGGTGAGATGCGTTCGAATAATTTTGTTTTACCAGCGAACCTGCCTGACAAATAAGCGAATGTATCATTCATCCACGTAAGAATAAACATACCTGCCAAAAGAGGGAAAACATTATTATCCATTGTTGTGATAAATACCATTAGAATAAATGGAATGGCAACATAGATGATTCCGAAAACTAAAACGGCAGCATTGATAATGGGATTTTCTTTTTTTCTCCATAATTCGATTAGAATCAATGAGAAAAGCAAGGGGATTAAAATTACTAAGACCGCAACGGGAAGTAGGTTGAAAAATATTAGTGATGTTATTCCAAAAAGAAGTAGTCCATAAAGTAATCCAGTTTCCCATCGGACATCTACGGAATCAACATTTTTAAACAGCTGATAAAACTCAATTAGACCAATTGCCATAAAAAAACCAAAAACAGCAGTTGTGATTACATCCGAAAAGAAGAGTGGGATAAGTATGATTGAAATAAATACCGCACCTGTTAATGATCTAAGTAATATGTTATTCATCTGATTCTTCTATTAATTCTAAAGCAATCTTTTCGTCTTGCGGTCGAACGTTTAAGTATAAATAACCAAAAGCGTTGTATGAAGAGTCACGTTGGTCAAAAATAGAAACTGGAATCTCGTGAGCTTCCAGTTTCATTTTATAAATACGTACAATATATTCGTCGGTTGATTGATAAATAGTAACCCAATTAGGCTCCTTCACCAGTTTCGTCCGAAGGTTGTTCCATTTCTGAAGAAGACTCTGTACTAGTCCCATTATCGATTATATCATTATTTGTCGTTTCTGCCTTTGTTGGAGTTTCCTCAACAATTTTAGCATCCTCTATAATTGCTTTTTCCGCTGCAACAGGTGTATCCCACTGACGCTCTCCAAATATAGCAACTAAATCTTCTTTGAAGATAACTTCTTTTTCAAGCAGTTTCTCAGCAAGTTGAATTAGTTGAGGTTCATTGTCCTTTAAAATTTGGATTGCTCTTTGGTATTGAGATTCAATTAATTTACTAACCTCCTCATCAATAATACGTGCTGTATCATCAGAATATGGTTTTGTAAACTGATTCCCGTTAGGGTCGTAATATGAAATGTTCCCTACTTTTTCGTTAAGACCATAAATAGAAACCATGGCATACGCTTGCTTTGTAACTTTTTCAAGATCACTTAAAGCACCAGTACTAATTTTACCAAAAGTAATATGTTCAGCAGCACGTCCACCCAACGCAGAGCACATGTCGTCTAGAATTTGCTCTGTAGTTGTAATACTTCTTTCTTCTGGAAGATACCAAGCCGCTCCTAAAGAACGTCCGCGTGGCACAATAGTCACTTTAACCAATGGGTTAGCGTATTGAAGCATCCAAGATATCGTTGCGTGTCCAGCTTCATGGAATGCAATTGATCTTTTTTCTTCCGGAGTAATGATTTTATTCTTCTTTTCTAATCCTCCTACAATACGATCAACTGCATCTAGGAAGTCTTGTTTTTCAACGTACTTCTTATCATGTCTTGCCGCAATTAATGCCGCTTCATTACATAAGTTTGCAATATCAGCACCAGAGAATCCAGGTGTTTGTCTTGCTAGGAAGTCAACATCCATCTCTTTAGCTAACTTCAATGGTTTCAAGTGAACTGCAAAAATTTCTTTACGCTCATTGATATCAGGCATGTCAACAAAAATTTGACGGTCAAAACGACCGGCACGTGTTAACGCATTATCTAAAACGTCAGCTCTATTTGTTGCAGCAAGGATAATAACACCTGAATTTGTACCGAAACCATCCATTTCAGTCAACAATTGATTTAGTGTGTTTTCACGTTCATCATTAGATCCAAAACCATTGTTTTTACCACGAGCACGGCCGATAGCATCAATCTCATCAATAAAAATAATAGACGGTGCTTTTTCTTTTGCTTGTTTAAATAAGTCACGCA
>Ga0193953_1001231_pt1 | contig 12135 bp, 13 predicted proteins | sample BB_4_MG_FD_140325 | JGI IMG/M metagenome (GOLD analysis project Ga0193953, IMG submission 140325) | Microbial mat bacterial communities from the Broadkill River, Lewes, Delaware, United States - BB_4_MG | ecosystem: Environmental > Aquatic > Freshwater > River > Microbial mats | place: USA... | reverse complement strand
TGTTAATGTTCTCCCTAAACGCTTCTAACTTCTTATTTAATTCAGCGTTACTCACATTATCATCCAGTTCAAATCCCAGAATAGCATTAAATATCACTTTACTCCGATCACTCGAATACAAAAGTCCATCCTCCACCTGGAAACTCGCTTCATCCGACTGTGGATTAAGGTCCCTCAATTTTGTCCAAGCAAGTCCCAACGGATCTTTCGCGATAATCTTTCTTAAAAAGAAGGAATTGACTGAAGTTAAACGTTCACTAGCTCCAGCAATAGATTTTGCTATGGAATCACTTTTTAATTTACCATCAAAACTTTTATAATCTGATTGATTGAGGTACGCAGGAAAAAAATCATAAAAATGCGCTAACACAACACTTTCTTGATCTTCACGATAGTACTCCAAACTCTCAATTAAATCACCAGTAGCACGAGTAAGTTCGGCGCTTACAGTATCTAATTGCGACAACAATTCGTCTGAAGACAAATTATTTGCATCAATAGAAAAAACGATTTGTTTGTTCAGGTTATTCTCTTTTAAGACGGAATTAAATTCCTTAAACTCTTCGCCTTGTGGAAAGATGGAATAAATGTTATCGTCGAGTTTTAATCTCGAAAAACCAAAATATAGTACAGCCACTAAAGTCAATAGTACAGCGAAGTAAACAACAATATGCTTGTTGAAATACGTGACAATATTTGAAAAGAATTTACCCAATTTAATCTTTATTATAAAGTAGTCTAAAAGTGAATATTCAAATGGTTTCCAAGGTGCAGTTCATGATGAATTGAACAAGGGAATCAAAAGTAAAAAAATCGTGTAAATAAACTGTTGAAAACCGCTTCAATCTTAATCAATTTAAAAACATATTTTTTTTAGTTTTGCACTACCTTAAAAACAAAAACAAGAATTCAACCACTATTCGTTGAATCTTATCATAATAAACAAAAGAAGAATGAAAGCATTAGACGCACTCCATGAGGCACATAAAATTGCATTTAGTCCGTTTGTATTTGAAACGGCATATACAATGTTAGAACTTGGTATTTTAGAAGCAATTTTTGATGCAAAGCAAGGAATAACAATTGAAGATCTTGCGAAAAAAACAAATGTTTCTGAATACGGTGTACGCGTATTGTGCGAAATGGCTGAATCATCAGAAATAATTGAGCAAAAAACTCCGGGGAATTATGTAACAACCAAAGTTGGGTACTTTTTACTTCGTGATGAAATGACTCGAGTAAACTTATATTTTACACATGACGTTTGTTACAATGGACTTTTCTATCTTAAAGAATCTATTCAAAACGGAAAAGCAGAAGGTCTTAAAGTTTTTGGTGATTGGAAAACAATTTATGAAGGACTTTCTTCATTGCCTGAACATGTTAAGAAATCATGGTTTGATTTTGACCATTTCTATTCAGATAATTCTTTCGATGATGCTTTAAAAATCATCTTTAAAGACAGTCCTAAGCAAATTTTTGACATTGGTGGAAATACAGGTAAATGGAGTATTGCAAGTACAAAATATAATCCTGATGTTCGTGTTAAAATGTTCGATTTACCTGGGCAGATTAAAGTAGCTCAAGGAAACATCAACAAAATTGATGAAATTAAAGACCGTGTTGAATTTCAAACAATTGACCTATTAGATCCAACTTCTGAAATCCCTGCAGGTGCTGACGTTTATTGGATGAGTCAATTCTTAGATTGTTTTAGTGAAGAAGAGATTGAACAAATCTTATTAAAAATCAAAAAGAACATGTCGCCAAACTCCAAAATTTACATTATGGAGACTTTTATCGACGATCAACGTTTCCCAGCAGCAACACACAGTTTGGTTGCAACCTCACTTTACTTTACAGCTCTAGCGAACGGAAACAGTAAGATGTACACATCTTCTGCGATGAAGTACATTGTTAAGAATGCCGGTTTCGAATGTGTAAAAGAGCACCATTTACACGAAGATAGTTTCCATACAATCCTCGAGATCGAACTAAAAAAATAAAAATTAATAGCTTTTAGTTTTTACGTTGTGCTTATTGAAACGAGCGTAAATTCTATATTACTCGAATATATTCTCATTAAAAAACAGTACTTTTGGTTCTGCTTTTTTTCAAAAAAAAATTATTCGAACTGAATAAAGACGATAATTAATATGAATCAAATTAACTTAACCCAACTTGAAAAAGTTGCTCTAGAATTTGAGCAATTCAACTTAAACGAAGATTTGATCTCTCAGATCACGGAATCTTTCGATTTTTTAAAAGAGTTTTCAAGTGATAAAATCATCTACGGTATCAACACTGGATTTGGACCAATGGCTCAGTTCAAAATTGCCGAAGATGAACTCAATCAACTACAATATAATTTAATTCGAAGTCATTCTACTGGTACAGGAGATGCATTAGGTGAAGAATACGTTCGTGCTGTTTTATTAGCACGTATCAATAATTTCCTACAAGCAAACTCTGGAATTAGTTTAGGAGTAATTGAAAAATTAGTTCAGTTTTTAAATAACAGAATTTCACCAGAAATTTTTGCTCATGGTGGTGTTGATGCGAGTGGTGATTTAGTTCAATTGGCTCATTTAGCATTGAACCTTATTGGAGAAGGATTCGTTTTTGTTGATGGTGAACGTAAAATGGCTAAAGATGTTCTTAAAGCTAAAAACATTCAGCCATTAGAGGTTAAGTTAAGAGACGGATTGGGATTGATGAATGGTACATCTTGTATGACAGGAATTGGTGCCGTGAATTTAATCTACGCTTATCGACTATTAAAATGGTCAACTGCGAGTTCTGCGATTATCAATGAAGTGGTTGAGGCATTCGATGATTCGTTTTCAGATGGATTAAACAAAGTGAAACGTCATAAAGGTCAACAACAGATTGCAGCTGACATGAGATCTTTCTTAGCAGATAGTAATTTAATTAAGAAAAGAGAAGAGTTATTTAAAGATAACGATGAGATGGGTCGCTCTGAGTTTAAAAAGAAAATTCAAGAGTACTACTCGATCCGTTGTGTTCCGCAGATTTTAGGTCCTGTCCTAGAAACATTGGATAACGCGAAAGCTGTTATCGAAAATGAACTTAATTCAACAAACGACAACCCAATTGTTAGCGTAGAGGATCAAAATGTTTTCCACGGAGGGAATTTCCATGGTGATTACGTTTCTTTAGAGATGGATAAAGTGAAAATTGTGGTGACGCGATTAACTATGTTAGCCGAGCGTCAACTAAACTTTTTACTGAATGCAAAATTGAATGACAAATTCCCTGCTTTCTTAAACATGAAGAAATTAGGATTTAACTTTGGTATTCAGGGTATGCAATTTACTGCAACATCAACTACCGCAGAAAACCAAACATTATCTAATCCAATGTATGTTCATAGTATTCCAAACAACAACGATAATCAAGACATCGTAAGTATGGGAACGAACAGTGCAGTCATCACGAAAAATGTAATCGAAAATGGATTCCAAGTAATGGCCATTCATATGATGGCCGTGTGTCAATCGATTGATTTATTAAATGAGGATGAGAAATCTCGTCTTTCTTCTAAAACGATGAAAGTCTACAACTTAATTCGTAAAGATGTTGCTGCAGTTACTGAAGATGTTCCTCAATCGGAGAACATTAAAAAAGTCACGGATATTTTAAAATCTAATTCAATAGAACTATGAAATGTGCTTTAGTTACAGGGTCATCTAGAGGAATTGGAAAAGCGATTGCTATTCAATTGGCGAAAGACCATAACCTACATATTCTAATCAATTTCTCATCAAATATTGATGCGGCGAAAGAAACGTTGAAAGTAATTGAAGAAAATGGTGGTTCTGGTGAGTTGCTGCAATTCAACGTTCAAGACTCAATTGCAGTAAATGAAGCCATGACAAAATGGGCTGAAAACAACCCAGAGAATCATGTAGAAGTTTTAGTTAACAACGCTGGAATTACAAAAGATAATCTTTTTCCTTGGGTAACGGAGGAAGATTGGGATAACGTAATGAACATCTCTGTAAAAGGAATGTATAACTGTACACAAGCTGTTATAAAGAAAATGTTGCGTAATCGCTCAGGAAGAATCATAAATATTGCTTCACTTTCAGGATTAAAAGGGGTGCCTGGTCAAACCAATTATTCCGCAGCAAAAGGAGCTATGATTGCTTCTACAAAAGCGCTATCTCAAGAAATTGCAAAAAGAAAAATTACAGTGAATGCAATTGCACCTGGTTTTATTGCTTCTGACATGACAAGTGATTTGAATGAAGAAGAACTAAAACGTATGGTTCCTGCTAACCGATTTGGTCAAGCTGAGGAAGTTGCACATTTAGCTAGCTTTTTAGCTTCTGATAAAGCTGCTTACATTACAGGTGAGGTAATTAATATTAATGGAGGAATTTACGCATAATGGAAAGAAGAGTTGTGATAACGGGAATTGGTCTTTATTCATCTATTGGAAACGGTAAGGATGAAGTACTCGACTCATTACGCAATGGGAAAAGCGGAATTATTTACGATAAAGAGAGAGAAGACTTTGGTTATCGTTCAAAATTGACAGGAATGGTTGAAGAACCAAACTTAAAGCCTTTTCTATCTCGCCGTGAGCGTATTGGTATGCATCAACCTGCGATGTATGCATATATGTCAACTAAAGAAGCGTTGGAACAAGCTAAGCTTGATGCTGACTTTATGAATGACAATGAAACTGGAATTATTTTCGGTAACGACAGTACTGCAGGAGCTGTTATTGATACGATTGATAAAGTTCGAGAAAGAAAAGATACTACACTTATTGGAAGTGGTGATATCTTTCAAAATATGAACTGTACGGTAAACATGAATTTGTCTACCATATATAAATTAAAAGGAATTAATATTACGTTGAGTGCAGCCTGCGCTTCTGGTTCTCATTCAATTGGAATGGGATACTTGTTAATAAAGCAAGGACTTCAAGAACGTATTGTTTGCGGTGGAGCTCAAGAAATCAATGTCTATGCTATGGGCAGTTTTGATGGACTAGGTGCTTTTTCAATTCGTCATGATGAACCTACCAAAGCCTGTCGTCCTTTTGACGCAGGTCGTGATGGACTTGTTCCTTCCGGTGGAGCGGCAACTGTAATTATAGAATCATTGGAATCTGCTTTAGAACGTGGCGCACCAATTCTGGGAGAGATCATGGGATATGGATTTTCATCTAATGGCGACCATATTTCAAACCCAAATTTTGATGGACAATACCGATCATTGAATATGGCGCTAAAGCAATCAAACCTTGACCCTAAAGTCATTGATTACGTGAATGCTCATGCTACTTCTACGCCTGTAGGTGATTCTATGGAAGCTCAAGCAATCCATTCTGTATTTGGTTCAAAAGTCCCAGTTAGTTCAACTAAAAGTATGACAGGGCATGAATGTTGGATGGCTGGAGCGAGTGAAATTGCCTATTCACTCTTAATGATGCAAAATGATTTTATAGCACCAAACATAAATTTTGAAAACCCGGATGAAGATTCTAAAAAAATCAACATCATTCCGGAATATAAAGAACAAAAAATTGACACCTTCCTTTCAAATTCGTTTGGATTTGGAGGAACCAATTCATCATTGATAATTAAAAAATTCGTGAAATAACTGGATTATATTATGAACAGAGAAGAAATTATAAGTACTACTAAGCGATTTTTGTCAGAAGAATTTGAAGTTGATCCAGGCAAAATAAAGCCAGAAAATAACTTACAAAAGACATTGGATTTGGATAGTTTGGATTACGTCGATTTAGTTGTTGTGATTGAAGAAAATTTAAGCTTCAAACCAACGGCAGATGACTTCAAATCTATCGATACGTTTAATGATTTTTACGATCTAGTAGAAAAGAAATTAGCCTAACCCTCTGTATAATGGAGAAATGGGATGGTAAAACGAAAGGATCTTTATGGGGATATAAATTCTTCATATTTATTATTAAAACTTTCGGAATTCGTGTCTCATACTTCTTTTGCTATTTCGTTTCTTTCTATTACATCTTGTTTGCAAAAACACAAAAAGATGCGCTTATCCAGTTTTATACTGTTGGTTTAGGTCATTCTAAAAAGCAGGCAAAAAAGTTAGCATTCAAAAACTTCTATAATTTTGGTCAAACCTTAATTGATCGGGTTGCGATGCTCACGAACAAGAAAAATGCTTTTACACACACTTTCAATAATGAAAAAGTATTACGTGAGTTAAATGAAAAACAACAAGGCGGGATTTTGATTTCTGGTCACGTAGGAAATTGGGAGAATGCAGGAAATTTAATTCATGATAGAATTACAAGTAAAATCAACATTGTAATGCTAGATGCTGAAGTAGCTAAAGTAAAATCGTTTATGGAATTAAAAACAGGCGGCTCAAATTATAACATCATTCCAATTAAGGAGGATATGTCGCACTTGATTCTAATTCATCGCGCTTTAAAAAGAAACGAATTTATTGCACTTCATGCTGATCGTGTTTCGCCCGGTAGTAAAAACATTGAACTTGATTTTCTGAATAGTAAAACAGAATTCCCTATTGGTCCGTTTATCCTTGCAAAGAAGTTTAAAGTTCCCATTACCTTTGTTTATGCTGCAAAAGCATCTAATTTTCACTATGATTTGTATGCTACAGATCCACTAGAAAATATGACATCGGAGAAAGAAATTGCACAAGCTTACGTTTCAAACTTAGAAACAATGGTGAAGAAGTATCCAACTCAATGGTTTAATTTTTATAAGTATTATGCTGATTAACAAAGAGAACATAACGAACTATATTCCGCAACGGGCACCATTTGTCATGATAGACGAATTGGTTACTGCAGATGAATCTGGATTTTCAAGCACGTTTAAAATCGAGTCGGATAATTTATTTTTAAATGATTCTGTTTTATCTGAATCTGCTTTAGTAGAAAATATCGCTCAAACTTGTGCAGCTGGTTTTGGTTATGTGAATAGTCTGAAGGAAGATAGTGAACCTCAATTAGGGTTTATCGGCGCGGTAACACGATTATCGGTGTTAGACTCAACGAAATTAAATGCTTCATTATCCACTAAAGTTGAAATTCTAAATACGTTTGATAGTATTCACTTAATTCAAGGAACTGTTTATGATAATGACCGCGAGTTAATTACTTGTCAAATGAAAATCGTCTTAGCATGAAAATCTTAGAATCTTCAGTAGAAATTCCAATCCGTTTCAGTGAAACTGATGCTATGGGTGTGGTATGGCATGGTAATTACCTGAAATTCTTTGAAGATGGTCGTGAAGATTTTGGTGTGAAATATGGCATGGAATATTTAGATGTATTCAACAATGGTTTCTTCACTCCTATTGTTAAAACTGACATTAACTATAAGTCGTCTATTTATTATGGACAAAAGGTAGAAATTAAAGTCATCCTTGAATGTCACCCAGCATCTAAAATCGTTTTCAAATACGAAGTAATTAACCTAACCACAGGAGAGGTTTCCGCAACAGGCTCAACAACCCAAGTTTTCCTCAGAGTTGAAGAGCGTATACTTGAACTGGCCAAACCTGCTTTCTATGCAGAATGGGAAGAAAAACAACCTTGGAAGACAATCTAATGAGTATTTTCATTACATATGGTGCTTTAATTACTCCTTTAGGGAATACGACAGTTGAAAATTTTAACCGTATGCTTAAAGGTGATTCTGGTGTTTCAATAATTAAGGATTCAGGATTCAATAATGAAGACTGGCCTTTGGGTATGATTAAAAGTATTCAGGACGAAAACAGATACAATAAGCTGCTATCAGATTTATGTCATCAACTCATTAAAGAGCACGGAAAAGGATTGTTTGAAGATGAAAAAACCTTAGTCGTTGTTAGTTCAACAAAAGCGGACATAAATGCCTTACCAAACGATACTTTTGCTTCTACAAGAAAAATATTAAATGACCAATTAGGTCTCAAGAATAAAATCATCATCATTTCTAACGCATGTATTTCAGGTGTTCTAGCCATTAATACAGCCGTAGATTATTTGCATACAGATAAATACGATAACGTTGTCGTTATTGGAATCGACGCCTTATCAGATTTCATCGTTTATGGTTTTCAATCCTTATTCGCTTTAAGCAACGAACCAAGTAAGCCTTTCGATAAAGAGAGAAAAGGGATTTGCATTGGTGAAGCCGCTGGATGTGTCATCGTAAGTAAGAAACGATTAAACGATAGTTATGCTGTGAACTACCTAGGTGGTTCTTCTTCCAATGATGCCAATCATATCTCTGGCCCATCAAGAACTGGAGAAGGTTTATTTCGTTCCATAAATAAAACATTAGAACGATCTAAGGTTGGTAAAGCTGAAATTGATTTCATCTCTGCACACGGAACAGGCACGAATTATAACGATGAAATGGAAAGCATTGCTTTTGATCGTTTAGGGTTAAATGAAGTTCCGTTGAATAGCTTGAAGGGGTATTTTGGACATACATTGGGTGCTGCCGGTGTAATCGAAGTTATTTCGAGTATGAAAATGATGGAACATAACATCGTATTAAAGAGCATTGGTTTTGAAGAACAAGGTACTAGCAAGAGAATCAATGTTCTTAAAGCTAATCTTGAACAGCCAACAAATATTATATTAAAAACTGCCTCAGGTTTTGGAGGTGGGAATGCCTCACTAATTTTAAAATCAGTTTTATGAAGTTAGTAGCAAGCTGTAAAATAAGTAATCAAGGTGTTTTTCTCAATTCTAAACTCGTCCCTAATACAAAATCAACGGAGACAAACTGGAAAAAAGAATTATACACCAAAACAGGAGTTACTTATCCTAAGTTTTATAAAATGGATGCGCTCGCTAAGTTGGCATTTCTTTCGTATAGTTATTTGGATAAAGCATTGAAGACAGAATCGTATGCAGACAACGATATTGCTTTACTTTTCGCAAATGCGGCATCAAGTAAAACAACCGACTTAAAATATATTGAAAGCTATAAGGAAAAAGGAAGTCCTAGTCCTTCCCTATTTGTATATACTTTACCTAATATTTTGACAGGTGAACTTTCCATTCTAAATAAATGGTATGGTGAAAATGTCTTTTTTATTGAGGAAAAATTTGACCCTGAATTTTATCTAGAACAAATTAACTTTTACTTTAGTAAAGGTGCAAAAGGTGTTTTAGCTGGATGGGTCGAGTCGAATGACACAAATGAAGAGTGTTTCCTGTTTTTTGTAGAAAATAACGGAAACGAATTAACAATAGAAGAATTAACTAATTTATATAAATCATAGAACATGAGTGATCTTAGAGAAACGCTTAAAGAACAAATCATTGAACAATTAAATCTTGAAGATTTAACACCTGCAGACATTACAAACGAAGGTCCTTTGTTTGGTGATGACGGTTTGGGATTAGACTCAATCGATGCATTAGAGTTTATAGTTTTACTTGAATCTAACTACAATATTAAGATTGCAGATCCAAGTGAAGGGAAAGAAATATTCCATTCAGTTGATTCTTTGGCTGCATATATCGAAAAGAATCAATAGGTAATGAAAATTTATATTACTGGATACGGTTTAATTTCGTCCATTGGTATGAATGCCGATGAATCTTTAGTTTCCTTGAAAAATCATTCAACTGGAATTGAAGACGCAAGGCTTGAAACCATGAAGGGATATAAAGTTGGAGCAATTCACGCAACCAATGAAGAGCTCAAAGAAAAATTCGATATTAAAACGAATTGTTCTAGAACTGCTTTACTGGGAATCATTGCTGCGAAGCAAGCATTCAATGGTCATCCATTATCGAATGAGATTCGTACGGGATTAATTTCTGGTACCTCTGTTGGTGGAATGGATGTTTCAGAAGTAGAATACAAAAATTACCTCGATGGGGAAAATCACAACCCTGACAATTACAAACACCATTCAAGTGGCGTAAGTAGCGAACAAATGGCTGCAGAAATTGGGGCAACCGATTTTGTTAACACAATCTCTACCGCTTGCTCTTCTGCTGCAAATGCGCTAATGATGGGAGCTAGAATGATCAATAATGGTTTGCTAGACCGTGTTGTGGTTGGAGGAACAGATGCATTAACTAAGTTTACCATTTCAGGATTTAAATCGTTGATGATTTTTGATGAGGAATGGTGCAGACCTTTTGACGAATCTCGGAAAGGATTAAACCTTGGTGAAGGTGCAGGATATGTTGTTTTGGAATCAGAGAAATCAATTTCTTTAAGCAAACAAAAACCTGTTGCAATGTTATCAGGTTGGAGTAATGCTTCTGATTCTTTTCATCAAACAGCATCCTCACAAGATGGTCATGGAGCGCAATTATCCATGCAGGAAGCACTGAACGTTGCAGGATTGAAACCTGAAGATATTGATTACATCAATGCACATGGTACCGCAACTCCAAACAACGATTTATCAGAATCACAAGCCATCAAGAAAATTTTCAAATCAAGAATCCCTCCGTTTAGTTCTACTAAAGCCTATACAGGTCATACTTTAGCTGCTTCTGGAGGAATTGAGGCGGTGTTTGCAATTTTAGCGATTCAAAACGGTTACATTTATCCAAACCTGAATTTTAGAAATGCAATCGAAGAAACAGGATTGATACCGCAATTGAAATTCAGCGAAAACAACAAAGTGAAACACGTACTGTCAAATTCATTTGGGTTTGGAGGAAACAATTCCACAGTAATAATTAGCGCCGTATAATTATGTATTACATTCATGCTATAGCGTCAATTACGCATCAAAACTCATTTCGCGTTGATAACATTATCAATGAACTAAAACCGATTGAAAAGGATTCAGATTTAATTTCTCCTGATTACAAGGAGTTTATTCCTGGAGCCGCACTTAGACGATTAAGTCCTGTACTTCGAATTGGTTTAACGACTTCCATAGAGGTTAAAAACAAAGTCAACAAGGATTTTGATGCTATTTCTGTTGGAACGGCTTTAGGTTGTTTAAAGGACACTGAAAAATTCTTAACAACTTTTCATACCTCTACAAGCGACTTCCTTTCTCCTACTGCTTTTATACAATCTACCCACAACACGATTGGTGGACAGATTTCGTTAGGATTGGGAAATCATGCTTACAACATGACACATACGCAGAATAACCTATCTTTTGAAGTAGCCTTAATTGATGCTATGATGTGCGTGAATGAGGGAAAATCAAATGTGCTCGTTGGAGCAGCAGATGAACATATTCCTTTCCTCGAAACTTTACAACCAAAATTAGTTTCGAATCAATATCCACTTTCTACCGGGGCGTCATTCTTCGCAATCTCTGGCAAGAAAAACAATATTGGTGTAAAGGCTGTAAAAACTAACTTTAACTCTGCGAGTACTCAGGAAGATCTTGTTAACTTTCTTTCTGAGCAAAATATGACTCTGAATGATGTAGATGTGGTTTTAAATTCAAGCGACACTGTACAAATCCCAAGTACATGTGATTCAATTGACTATTTAAATTTTTCAGGATTACATTATAGTGCTTCTGCATTTGCATTGCATATTGCTCACGACTATTTAATCGAAAAAAAGAAAAAAACAGCCTTAATAATTAACGACATGTGCTCTGGTAAAACAGGTTTCATGTTGGTTCAATCGGATGAAGCATAGAATTAATATTCTTGTATTTTCAGTTGCGATTGTTGCAACTTGTTTGTTCTTAAGTGAACACACTTATTTCTACACCATTTTAATTGTTTTAGGACTTACTTTTTTCTTAATACTCAGTGCTGGCGTATTATTCATGAAGTTTAATTATTTCTTACAGAATGTAACGCGACTAAAATCCGACCTTGTTTTACTCACTTTTGATGATGGGCCCCACCCTGAATTCACTCCAAAAATTCTGGATATTTTGGATCGTCACAAAGTCAAAGCTATTTTCTTTGTTGTTGGAAGTAAGTTATCCGCAAACCCTGATATTACCCAACGCATCATTGAAGATGGTCACATCATAGGAAATCATTCTCAAGATCACAATCCACTAATGTCCATGTTTTCAAAAGCCAGACTACTGAAAGAAATTACTTCTGCGCAAGAAACCATTGCTGAATCAATAAAAGTTAAACCATCTATTTTTAGACCACCAATCGGCTATACGAATCCGAATTAT
>Ga0193953_1001228_pt1 | contig 12163 bp, 14 predicted proteins | sample BB_4_MG_FD_140325 | JGI IMG/M metagenome (GOLD analysis project Ga0193953, IMG submission 140325) | Microbial mat bacterial communities from the Broadkill River, Lewes, Delaware, United States - BB_4_MG | ecosystem: Environmental > Aquatic > Freshwater > River > Microbial mats | place: USA... | reverse complement strand
TAAAATTTCGTTATGAGTAAAATAGAAAAAATAAAACGAATTACATTAATAGCTTTAGGTTTTGGTTTAGCCACTTATCTTATTATGAGTGGTATGGCTATTTTAGACGCAGAAGAGACAAAGACGGAGCAAAATATTACAAAGTAATATTAACTCCCTTTACAAAGTTCATACTAGCGCAGTGAAGTGAACCATGCTGTTTGATCAGAGTTTTACAGTCTATTGTTACAACATCCCTATCTGTAAAGTGTTCTTCAAATAACTTAATAGCTTCACTATCTTGTTTAACGCCGTAAACAGGAACTAAAACAGCCCCATTAACAAATAGAAAATTTGCATATGTAGCAGGTAAGCGTTCACCTTCAAAATAAACAGAATCACAAAAAGGGAGAGGTATTAACTTGTAATTATTTTCAGATGCTATAGTTTTGAGCTCATTTTGCATCTTGGTTAATTCTTTAAAGTGTTCATCATCTTTATCTTTAGGTGGTGCTACGTACATAATGGTTTTTTCATCTACAAAACGAGCAAGTGTATCTATATGTGAGTCTGTGTCATCTCCTGCGAGATATCCGTGATCAAGGTAGTGGATCTTAGTAGCACCAAAGCATTCATTGAGTTTCTTGGTTATCTCTATTGAATCTAACATATTATTTCTATTTTTATTTAGCATACATTCACTTGTTGTAAGTATTGCATCAACTCCGTTACTCTCAACTCCACCACCTTCAAGAATAAAGTCAATAGTTACTATCTCTTTTGAATAGTTCTTTGATATATTATTTGTTAAAAGGTTGTCTTTTTTAGCTTCAAACTTAGAACCCCAACCATTAAAAGTAAAGTCAAGAAGTTTAATGTTTCCATCTTCTTCAACACACAGTGCTGAGGTATCTCTAGCCCAACAATCATCACTTTGGTATTCTACAAAGTATAAGTTGTTGTTTTCTTCAAAGTATTGTTTAGTTTCATTTATATCTGTACATATAACTAAACATTTTTGATACTTTATTATTGCATTTATAATCTTTACAAAGTTTTCTCTAGCCTCTTCTAAACAACAGCTCCAATCAGTGTTAAAATGAGGGAAAATTATTTGTGTAAAAGATTGCTCTTCAAACTCTGCTATTAACCTTTTCATATGTATAATTCCTTTATGGCTTACATTACTCTAAACAAAAAACATTTTTTTAATAATCTTGACATTATCGCAAACAAAACTAAAACAAAAGATAAAATAGCAGTAGTTTTAAAAGATAATGCTTACGGGCATGGTATTTTAGAAGTTGCTTCTATGGCAAAAGAATACGGGATTACAAAATCAGTTGTCAGATGCATACCAGAAGCAGAGATGGTAGAAGGTTTTTTTGAATACATACTGGTTTTAGCAGATATTCCAAAAAGTCCTAGCGAAAAGATAAGATATACGATCAATGATATAAATAAAATAAAAAATTTTCCAAAAAATACAAAAGTAGAGTTAAAATTTGACTCAGGTATGCATAGGAACGGTGTGTCTTATGAAGAGCTAGAAGATGCACTAGCGTTGATTAAAAAGTATGAACTGAAACTTGAGGGGATGTTTACACATCACAGAAGTGCAGATGAGTTAACGAGTGAGTGGTTTTGGCAGAATGAAAATTTTGAAAAAGCAAAACAAAAACTAAAAAGCTTAGGATATAAAAATATACGTTTTCATTCTGCAAACTCTGCTTCAACAATTAGACATACTCAAATAGAAGAGGATATGGTTAGAGTTGGAATCGCAATATACGGTTGTATTAAATCTGATGTATTTGACACATCTGAGTTTAAACCGGTACTTAGCTTATGGGCTGAAAAGAATTCTCAAAGAGTTGTGAGTAAAAATGAGAGAGTAGGTTATGGCGGTATCTGTACTTTAGATGAAGAGAGTGTTGTGTCAAACTATGATTTTGGTTATGCAGATGGATTTCATAGACTTTGTTCAAATAACTACACTACACCAAATGGGGAAAAGCTGATAGGTCGTATATCTATGGATAATTCGAGTTTTTTATCAGATAAAGATGAGTTGTTGGTTTTTGATGATGCATCAGTTTTAGCAAAATCTGCTAAAACAATCTCTTATGAGGTTTTAACATCTTTAAAACACTATATAAGAAGAGAGGTTGTTTAGTTTAAGAGTTAGTTTTTATAACTGCATCAGAGTATATAACTCCATCAACTCCTAAAAGTGCCAACTCTTCGATCTCATCATCATCTTCAATCATAACAAGAATTTTTGCATCAAAAAGGTAGTTGTTAGCAAGGTTTTGAGCAGTTTTTGCCAGATCTTTATCTACAAGTATATAAGAAGCACCAAGGTTTGAAGCATATATGATCTCTGTGACATTTTGAACTTTTAAACAAAAGTCTATAGAGTTGTTTTTTGCGTAGACTATAGTCTCTATATTATCTTCACTATAGTCTAAAAGTACAGAGGAGTTTGGTGGTGTATTGTTTATAGCATCTGTGTTTATAACTTGGTAAAAACTACCATGGTCTACTAAAAAATTTGGTATAAATCTGTGTCCAATAACTATCATAAGGTTAGCCTTTTTCTATACACTCTTTTGAGCAGTAGTATTTACCACCGCTTAAGATCATATCGTTTACTTCACAGTAAACTCCACAACTTTCGCACTCGATCATATCGTTTGCTTTTGGTGTCTGTTTTTTAGAATTTTTTTGTTCGCCTTGAACTTTAGATGGCTTTTTCTTTATAAAGAAAAAATATATAGCAGTTATTACACCAATAACAAGTAGTACTTTTAATATCATATTTTACGCCTTAAGTAACAAATAGTGTCTGTTTTTTGTTTGAATTATTTCATGTTTCATATTATCTGGGATCTCATTATACACATTTTCACCCTTATAAAAAAGGATACGAGTGTGATCATCACGAAAATTTTTACTTAACTCTAAAAGCATATCGGTATCTGTTACAGCTCGTGAAGTTACCAGATCAAAGATCTCATCTTCCATCTCTTCAACTCTTTTTTTTACAACCCTTACGTTGTCTAAGCCAAGATCTGCTTTTATAAACTGTAAAAAGCTGGCACGCTTTGTAAGTGGTTCTGCTAAAGTTACTTTGGTATTTTTTAGAGCCATTGCCAGTATCATCCCTGGAAATCCTGCACCAGTTCCAATATCTAAAAGGGTATCACACTTTGGTAAAAACTTTACAGGATACACCGCATCATAGATAAATTCATCAAGTGTATTTTCATCTCTTGCACCTGTTAGGTTATGGGTTTTATTCCACTTTAATAGATGAGACTTATATGTACTAATATTTTCATAAAAATTATCATTAAGTTTTATATTTTCTGCTTCTAAACGTTCTTTTAACTTCAAAATCAACCTTTTATTTAGATGTAATTATACATAAATTGTAAGTATTGGAATTTAAATATGAATAAAAATTCATTTAATATTCATACTGTCTTCATTTTAAGTCTTTAGTATTGTCAATATAATATTTGTTTATGTATTGGAGCTAAAATGGAAACTTTAAAAATATTAACAAAGTACTACTTATATATGATTTTCATATTCTTTGTTGGTAGGATGTTGTTGTTTATACAATATTTTGATAATTTTAAAGATAGCGGTGTTGATTACTGGCTGACCTTTATATATGGTCTGCGTATGGATACTATTAGTGCATCTGCACTATTACTTTTGCCTTTGATTGTTTTATCGCTCAGCCCTAAAAAAATTAAAACTTTTACAGGAAATTTTTTAAAGTACTACTTTTTGATTGTATTATCAATTTTGATTTACATAGAAAATGCTACTTTTCCGTTTGTAGCTCAGTATGACGTAAGACCAAACTACTTGTTTGTGGAGTACTTGATATATCCGCAAGAGGTATTTGCTATGATATTTGCTAGTTATAAACTTGAGTTGTTTATATCCTTTGTTATGATAAGTTTATTTATATATTTGTTTTTAAAATATGATAAAAATCAATTATCAAAAATATATGAAAATGGTTATTTAAAAAGAGTACTTATATTTATAGTTTTACTTATTTTGCTTTTCATAGGTGCCCGTTCATCATTTGGACATAGACCTGCAAACATATCAGATGCAATGTATACATCTAACAGGATGGTAAATGAGATAACAAAAAACTCTATCTATTCTATTCTTTATGCAGTTTATGTTAGTAACAGGCACGGCAGTAAACAGGTTCAAAAGCTCTATGGCAATATGGATATTAAAGAAGCATTTTTAAGAGTTAAAAAAAGATTAAATATAGAAAATAGTGAAGATATATCACTATCAAGAGAAGAAAAAAGTCACTTTAAATCAACTAAACCTAAAAACTTAGTGATCTTTGTTCAAGAGAGTTTGGGGTATCAGTTTACCAAAGCCAAAGGGGTTACACCAAATCTTAACAGATTAAGCAAAGAGGGAATCTTGTTTAAAGAGTTGTATTCTAATGGAACTCGCAGTATTAGAGGTTTGGCGGGTTTAAGTGCCGGCAACTTTTCTATTCCTGGTAAGGGAGTACTAAAAAGAAACAAATCTCAAAGAAATTTTTTTACAATAGCAGCGGCACTTAAGCCTTTTGGTTACTACACATCATTTATATACGGTGGTGAGAGCAGGTTTGATAATATGCGAAGTTGGTACTTAGGAAACGGATTTGATGAGATTATAGATCAGCCTAAATTTGAAAATCCTACATTTGTATCGCCATGGGGTGTATGTGATGAGGACTTAGTTACTAAAGCAAATCAAGAGTTTAAAAGGATGTATGCAAAAAATAAAAAGTTTGCTAGCGTTATGTTTTCGACATCAAACCATTCCCCTTTTGATTGTCCGTATGAAAAAATAGACTTAGTTGATGGTGTGGAAGTTAAAAGTGTACAAAATGCTGTAAAGTATGCTGACTATGCTATAGGTAAATTTATTGAACTAGCAAGAAAAGAGGACTATTACAAAGATACAGTTATAGTAGTGGTATCTGATCATAATGTAAGAGTATACGGAGATGATATGATCCCTGTAAATATGTTTCATATCCCAGGTTTGATACTTGGAGCAGATATAAAACCTATGATTTATGATAAAATTTCAACACAACCAGACGTATTAGCTACAGCTTTAGATCTAATTGGACTTGATTTAACTTATCCAATTATGGGAAAATCTATTTTTAGCGATAAAAAAGCAAATGTCTCACTTATGCAGTTTCATTCATCATATGCTTTAATGGTTGATGATAAAGTTGCTGTTATAAGACCAAATAAGGAACCGGTCACTTTTTTATATAAGAGTAATCATTTAACCCAAGTAGAACACGATTTGGAGTTAGAAAAGGATGCTTTGGCATTTGTATTAACACTCGATCATCTATATGATCAAAAATTATATAGCACTAAAAAGGAAGACGTTGAGAAACCAGCCAAAATATAGTTTTTTTAAAAATACTAGTTATGCCCTAAAGGGTTTAATAGATCTCATAAAAACAGAAACATCTTTTAAGATTGAACTAGCTGTAGCTGTGATTTTGCTGCCTGTAATTTTCTTAGTAGATGTAACTCTTACAAATAAAATTTTGATGTTTATTACTTTGATGGGGATGCTCATAGCTGAGGCGATAAATAGTGCTATTGAAAGAGTTGTTGATCTGGTAACTTTGGATCATCATGTTATGGCAGGTCGTGCAAAAGATGTTGGAAGCAGTATAGTTTTTTTGAGTATAGCAGTATTTGTAGTTACATGGGCTATGATTTTACTAGATAAAATATAAAGAGAAAAAATGCGAATATTAGTAGTTGAAGATGATGTGAAAATTGCTAATTTTATTAAAAAAGGTTTGCAAGAAGAATCATATAGTGTTGATGTGACGCATCATGGTGATGAAGCTATATACCTAGGGCAAGTAAATCTGTATGATATTATTTTACTTGATCTGATGCTCCCTGGATCTGATGGTATGGATGTTTGTAAGAGTTTAAGAACTAAGGGTGTAACTACACCTATAATTATGCTAACAGCTAGAAATAAACTTGAAGACAAAATTGACGGACTTGATAGTGGTGCTGATGATTATCTAACTAAACCTTTTGCTTTTGAAGAGCTACTAGCTCGAATACGTGCACAACTTAGAAACAGATCTCAAGTTTCTGCTTTGATTAAAGTTGGAGACTTAACAATAGATACAAACAAAAGAGAAGTGAAAAGATCTGATCAAAAGATAATTTTAACAGTTAAAGAGTACGCACTACTTGAGCTTCTTGGACGAAATGCCAACAAGTTGTTAACAGAGACCATAATAAAAGACAACTTAAGTGATATGGCCCAAGAGACTATGAGTAATATTATAAATGTTTACATATATCGGCTTAGAAACAAGATAGATAAAGGCTACGATGTAAAACTACTTTATACAGTTCGTGGATCTGGCTATATGTTAAGTGATGAAGATGTTTAAAAGTTTAAAATTAAAACTTCTTTTTTATTTTTTTATTTCTAATGTAATTATACTTTTAGTCTTTAGTATGTTTATATATAACACAGCTCAAAAAGGTGTTACAGATTCATTAGATACAATGCTTAAAATTATATCTATGGATGCTATTCCAGATTTAAAAGAGGGATTTTTTGTAGATGCAAAAAAGATTTCAGATGATCTAATAAATGAGTTTGGAATAACACCATTACAAGTTAAAATAATCTATTACGATAAAGTTACTAATAATATAATACACGAGAGTTTATCATCAACAGAGTTATCAGAGATTTTTGAAATCCCGTTGCATAAAGATGGAGATATATATAGTATATATTATTTTGACAAAGATATATATCGTGTAAGTTCAATGGTGCTGGTTGAAACTGAAAAAATAAAAATTATTTTTCAGTTATCAACTACAAAAGTCGTTGATTCAACTTATCTTGACATAATAGTAACAAGTTTATTAATTGCAAACCCGATAATATTATTACTGCTATTATTCATAGTAAATATTTTGATAAATAGAACACTGCAACCTGTAAAAAAAGTTGTCCAATCTGTACACTCAATATCAACCAATAGCCTTTCAAGCAGAATAAGTACAGAAAAAATACCTGCTGAGATCGAGGAGTTGGTTAAGACATTCAATCAACTTTTAGATAACCTTGAAGAATCTTTTAATCGTATATCTTCCTTTAGTAGCGATGCATCACATGAATTAAAGACTCCGCTTACCGTTATAAGAGGTGAAATTGAGGTAGCTCTAAGACAAGAGAGAACTCCCTTAGAGTACAAAGAGATTTTAGAAGATGTACTTTCTGAGACAGTTCGTGTCCAAGAGATAATTGAGCAGTTGTTTTTGCTTACCAAAAAAGACACATCTGAATTTAGAGCTAATTATAGAGAAATTTATTTAGATGAAATTATCTCCGATAGCGTGTCTCAAATAGAGAAGTTTGCAATGAAAAAGTCTGTAAATATAAAAATCACAAACATTATTCCAATAACTATCTATGCAAACGAAACACTACTTAAAATATGTATAGACAATATACTTAGAAATGCAATTTTGTATAGCAAAGACTCTAGTGATGTAGGTATATCTATTAGTGAATACGAGACAGAATATATGCTCGAAGTACAAGATAACGGTAGTGGAATTGCACAAGAGGATCTTCCCTTTATATTTGATCGTTTTTACAGAGCTGATAAGGCACGTAGTCGCGAAAAAGGTGGAACTGGGTTAGGACTTGCCATTGTTAAGATGATCTTAGATATTCATAACTATAAGATTGATGTACAAAGCGTTATTAGTGAGGGTACAAAAGTTATTATCAAAATACCAAAGCAATAAGTTTATATGAATAAAAATTAATTTTATATTCATATTTATTTCATCAAGCTGTATTAATATTCTTTATGTTTAATAAAAGGATATTGATGCAAATTAGTTTTAAACCGATTACTCAAGTACATCTTATAGTTTTAATCGCTATATTTTTTGGACTTTTTAGTAATCAGTCATTTTTTTTAAATGTTATAAAAGTTTATCCTCTTACCTTTAGCAATCTATTTTTTGTAATGTCTCTCTTTTTTGTTTTAGTAAGTCTGATAACTATTATTTTTACACTTTTTAGTTCTAAGTACACAACAAAACCATTATTGATTACTACTTTGATGGTGTCATCTTTTACTAGTTATTTTATGCAAACATACAATGTTGTCATAGATGATGATATGATCAGAAACTCTCTTCAAACAAACCTTAATGAGTCTCTGGATCTGTTGAGTATAAAACTGGTTTTACATGTTCTTTTTCTTGGAGTTATTCCTTCTTTTTACGTATACAAAAAACAGATAAAGTATGCTTCTTTTCGTAAAGAGCTTTTTATGAAGTTGAAAGTTTTAGGGATATCTTTAGCTCTTATAGTTTTTTTACTTTTTACTTTTAGTCAGTTTTATACATCTTTTTTCCGTGAGCATAAACCACTTAGATACTACACAAATCCAACATATTGGATCTACAGTATTGCAAACTATATCAATAAAACATCCAAAAGTGAGACTGTTGTTAAATCTATTGGCGGGGATGCTAGGGTTGAAGAAAAGGAGATGGAACCTAAGGAGTTAGTTATCCTTGTAGTTGGAGAAGCAGCAAGGGCAGATAGATTTTCATTAAATGGTTACACTAAAGAGACTAACCCTCTTTTATCGCAAGAGAGCGACTTAGTTAGTTTTGACAATATGCACTCATGCGGTACATCGACGGCTATTTCAGTGCCATGTATGTTCTCTTTATATGGCAAAAATGATTATGATTATGAAAAGGGTCTATCAACACAAAATATTTTAGACGTTTTGGTAAATACAGGCTCTGTAGATATCCTTTGGAGGGATAATAACTCAGACTCAAAGGGTGTTGCGCTGCGAGTGCCATATGAAGATTTTAAAACATCCGATAAAAATACAATATGTGATACAGAGTGTAGAGATGAGGGGATGTTAGTAGGTCTTGACAAATATATTGATTCACACAAAAACAGAGATATTTTGATCGTACTTCATATGATGGGTAACCATGGACCTGCATATTATAAAAGATATCCAAAAGAGTTTGAAAAATTTAAACCAGTATGTAAAACAAACCAACTTGAAGAGTGCTCTGTAGAGTCAATTAACAATGCTTATGACAATGCTATACTGTATACGGATTATTTTTTATCAAAGGTGATTAATTTTTTAAAATCATATGATAAAACTCATGAAGCAGTTATGTTTTACATGAGTGATCATGGTGAAAGTCTTGGAGAAAATGGTCTATATCTACATGGGCTACCTTATTTTATGGCTCCCGATACTCAAATACATATAGCCTCTACGATCTGGTTTGGAGATACTATGAAAAAGGACTTAAACTTAACAAAGTTAAGAACACTCACCAATAAGGTATTGACCCACGATAATCTATTTCATTCACTCTTAGGATTTTTTGAAGTAGATACTAAATTATATGATCCAAAGAAAGATCTATTATATGATGTTAAAATTCCTGAATAGACAGTTATTGATAACTGTAATATGTTTAATTATTACATTGCTTGTATTTGAAACTACAGATCTAGATTTTTTTATTCAAGATTTTTTTTATGACTTTAGTATAAATCAGTGGCTTATAGATAGAGATGATTATTATTTAGATTTGATTTTTTATAGTGGTATTAAAAAAGTATTGATCTTTTTTGCTGTAACTATTCTAATTTTACTAATATTTTTTCGTAAATTATCTATACTCAAAGAGTACAAGCAAGGTCTTTTAATCGTTTTGTTGTCAGCTATATTTATCCCTGTTGTTGTAGGTGGATTAAAATCTGTAAGTAACACACCCTGTCCGAAAAATATTGAATATTACAATGGAAATTATCCAGATGTGAAAGTGTTTGATAGTTATCCTAAAACATTTAAACAAGAATGCAAAATACGATGTTGGCCTGCTGGACATGCTAGTGGTGGTTTTGCCTTGTTGTCACTATACTTTTTATTTAAAAAACCTAAAAATAAGAGGTATGTTTTAGTTTTAGCTCTATTGGTTGGATGGAGTATGGGGACTTATAAAATGCTCATAGGGGATCACTTCTTTAGTCATACTCTGATTACGATGCTGATAGCATGGATAATAGTTTTGCTGATAAATGAAGTGATGTTACTATTTAGTAAAAGTTAAATTAGAGCAGATGACCCATTTCATCTTTTTTTGTGTTTAGATAACCTTCATTGTGAGTATTTGACTGCATTATTATAGGTACTCTCTCAACAACCTCTACTCCACTTATTGATTTAATTTTCTCAGGATTATTTGTAAGAAGTTTAATTTTGTCAATGTTAAAGTGATCTAGTATTTCAGTTACTATTTCATATGTACGAAGATCCGCACCAAAGCCTAGTTGATGATTCGCTTCTATAGTATTAAAACCTTTATCTTGTAAAGCATAAGCATTTACTTTATTTAAAAGTCCTATATTACGACCCTCTTGGCGAAGATATATAACCATACCACCTTCTTTTGCAATTAGTTCAAGTGCATATTCTAACTGATCTCTACAGTCACATTTTAGGCTTCCTATAGCATCTCCGGTTAGACATTCAGAATGAACTCTAACTACAGGTACCTTACTCAAGTTTTCTGTATATATTGCTAAATGTTCTTTTTGCCCCTCTTTAAAAGCTTTTATTTTAAAGTCTCCAAACCTTGAGGGGAGGTTTGCTTCGTTTGATATGTTTATATCCATTAATAGTTATCCAAGTTAAAAAAGGTAGAATTTTAATCAGATTATAGCGAAATATTTTTAATCATAGGAAAAATTTATGTTTGATAGATTTAGAAGAACAAGACTTAATCCAATACTAAGATCACTTGTTCGTGAAACTAGTATAAGTACAGATGACCTTATCTATCCACTTTTTGTTAGAAGTGGTGAGGGGATCAAAACAGAAGTAGCATCTATGCCTGGTGTTTATCAGATGAGTTTAGATGAGGTGATAAAAGAGTGTGAAGAGATCCGTAAATTAGGCTTAAACTCGATCATACTTTTTGGTATACCAGATGTTAAGGACTCCATAGGGAGCGACTCTTTATGTGAACACGGGATCATAGCAAATGCAGTTAGAGAGATCAAAAAAGTATATCCTGATATGTTTGTAGTAACTGATCTATGTTTTTGTGAATACACTGATCATGGTCATTGTGGGATCATAGATGAAAAAAATCAAACAGTAGACAATGATGCTACTTTAGAGATATCTGCACAACAAGCTGTTATTCATGCTAAAGCTGGAGCTGATATGATAGCGCCATCTGGTATGATGGATGGGATCATAGAAACATTAAGAGATGCATTAGACGGTGCAGGATATGAAAACTTACCTATCATGAGCTATTCAACAAAATTTTCTAGTGGATACTATGGACCATTTCGTGATGTAGCAGAGTCAACTCCAAGTTTTGGAGACAGATCTTCATACCAGATGGACCCTGCAAATCGCCGTGAAGCTGTAGCTGAGAGTGTAAGTGATGAGATGCAAGGTGCTGACATACTTATGGTTAAACCAGTTCTTGCATATCTTGATGTAGTGCGTGAGATTAAAGACAATACTACAAAACCATTATGTGTATATAATGTAAGCGGTGAATATGCAATGCTTAAAATGGCAGGTACTCAAGGTCTTATAGATTACGATAGAGTATTAATGGAGACTATGATTAGTTTTAAGCGCGCAGGTGCAGATATTATAATCACATATCATGCAAAAGAGGTTGCAACTCTACTAAAAAAGTAAATTTAAGTAACTTTAAAGTAGAATAATTAATTCGAAAAATTTTAATAATTTTTACCTAGGAACAACAGTGAGACATTTTTTAACACTTAAAGATTTTACAAAAGAGGAAATCTTAGAAATCATAGACACCGGATTAGAAATAAAAAATAATCTTAAAAAAGGTGTTTACAAAAAAGAGTTGGATATGAAAACTCTGGCTATGATCTTTGAAAAAAGTTCAACAAGAACTCGTGTCAGTTTTGAGACTGGAATGTTTCAGCTTGGTGGTCATGCACTTTTTTTATCTAACCGTGATATCCACCTTGGGCGTGGTGAGCCTGTAAAAGATACAGC
>Ga0193953_1001225_pt1 | contig 12187 bp, 10 predicted proteins | sample BB_4_MG_FD_140325 | JGI IMG/M metagenome (GOLD analysis project Ga0193953, IMG submission 140325) | Microbial mat bacterial communities from the Broadkill River, Lewes, Delaware, United States - BB_4_MG | ecosystem: Environmental > Aquatic > Freshwater > River > Microbial mats | place: USA... | reverse complement strand
CTATCATTTTTTGCAGTGTATGAACTCTTTGGATCGGATCTTGTTTTATCACTTGTAAAAACTCTGAATTATATGTAATCATCATATTTAGTTCATGAATGCTATCTTGATTTTTGATAATAAAACCATTTGTTTCATTCATATTCATCTCATCATAATCTTCAAAAATAAATGGCGCAAAATAATATACAAAATCTAATTTTAAATCAAATGAAGGGTTTGTTATTTTTTCAAAATACTCTTTTGCTGTAAATTTCTCTTTATTGAAAAAAAGTTCAAGTTCTAGTCTTTTATTCACATGAAATATTTTTTTGCGATCTTCTATTTTCACAATATTTTCTCGTAAATTTTCTAAACTATTTGCTTTTATATTTCGATATACTTGAAACCATAAAACTTCATTTTTTGCTTTATCACCTTTTGCTTCTACTAAAGCTTTATCCAAATGATATTTTGCCTTATTGTATTTTCTGAGTTTCATACAAAGCATTGCTATTTTTAGTTGTGAAATATTATCAATACTTAATGAAAGTTCTAATGCTTTTTTATATTTCTTTTGTAATATTAAAGTATCTACAACAAGTAACTTTTCGTGTTCTGTTAGCCTTTTTGCTTTTTTACTTACACGAGTTATCTCTTCTATATACTCTTTATTGTTGGTAATTTTATATAAATAATAAGCAGCACTAAAATAAGAATATTTATCTCTAAATTGTAACTCTTTAAAATCATATATTTTTTTTAAATATAAATAAGCATTATTCTCAGAATTTAACTTATAATATGCGATACCTATATTTAAATAAGATGGCACTTTCAATATTTTGGATGATTGTTTAAACAATTGAATCGCATGCATATATTTTTCTTGTTCTAAATATAACACAGCTGTATTAAACTTCAATAACAATTCTCGTCGTTCTTGTTTATCTTGCAGTTTTTCATGCTCAAATAAAATTTGAGGTTGTGATTCAATAGTTTTATTTTCACTTCCCAATAAAACTATAGGAATCACAAAACATAAAATGATGAATAGATTTGACTTTATTTTTTTTAAAAACATATTCAAGTTAATGTATTGTTCCAACAGAAGCGTACAATTCATTTATACGCTCCTGTAGAAGTTTATTCTTATGGTCCAATTCACTATTTTGTAGTTTAAGTTCTTGTAAATCTTCTCGTGTACTTTTTAAACTCTCTTGCGAATCATCTATTGTTTCCAAAGAAAATCTAACTTGTTTTTCAAATTTTTCTTTTAACTTTTCTAAATTTGCATTTTTTTCTTCCACCATCGTTTTCTCTTCCGTTATTTTACGATAAAGCGATTTGTATACATTCATACTACTGTAAAAATATACAGTAAGTACTCCAAGTATTGATAAAAGTAAAAAATTATCCATTTATAAAACCTATCTTTTTAATTGAATTAAAGTAGTTAAAATAGAATCCGCCGTTGTAATAGACTTTGCATTTGCCTCAAAAGCTCTTTGGAAAACCATAAGGTTTACCAATGATTCACTTAAGTCTGCTGTTGAAAGCTCCAACTGACCACCATTTACTTCTGCTGTTTTATCGTTGTCTATGTTGTATAGAGCTGTTCCACTTCTCGTAGTTGCTTTGAGTAAGTTTCCACCTATCGCTTCAAGTCCTCTATTGTCTGTAAATTTAGCAATTGATACTTGTCCTACCGCAAAATCTACTCCATCTTGTTGCATAGTTACAAGTCCTGTACTATCAACAGAAAAGTCGCCAAATGCGCTATCAGTTAAACCTAAACTATCAAGCCGAAGCTGTATACTGTCTTGTGATGCTGTTTGATTGATAGTAGTAGTTATTTTTAAAAACTCTGCACCTGCACCTTCTCTACCACTGTAATCATTGTTTCTAGTAATAAGCCCATTAAACGATCCTTTTACTAATTCATCTGCATCATCAAATTGCATTCCGTAACTTGAATCTAAATAACCAGATGCTGCTGCTATAGATGGAGTATCTCCTTGAGTATTTTTGTACACAATTTTTAACTCATCAGAAGATACTTTTAAAATATCATCAATTTCAGCAGTTGGATTAGCTGCATTCCAAGCAGCTATGATATCATTTTTATCAGCTACAATTTTTTCTATTGTTGCAGATGTTGAATCACCATGATTTACACCTGTTACCTCTACATCTAAAAATCTAAATGCTGTAGTACCTGCTCCCACTGTAGAACCACTAGACTGATCTGTATGAGCTTGTGTCACAGTAGTAGCTGATATTGTTAACCCTGTACCCGCAACAGCAGGTGTAATTGTTGGAGCAGCTGCTTGATATTCATAAACATATTCGAGTTCACCCGCATCATTTTTAAGAATATTACTTAGCTGATCATTAACATTAGCTGGATCAGCATTCCATGCGCTTATTAGAGCATCTTTATCTGCAATAATTTTATCTATAGTTTCTTCACCTGTATCACCAATAACTGCACCAGATATAGCATTACCTGCAAATGTAGCAAGTGCAGTCGTTGTACCTGTAATTCCAACAGTTTGGTGTTCAGCTAAGTCAACATTTCCTGTAAGTTTTATAAGTTGTTGTTCAGGGATAGGACCTTTTAATTCTCCTGTAAATTCTACATCAAAATTTTTGTCGAGTGTTTGAACTACTAAATTACCATTTACATTAAAAGCTTTTACATAATATGCAAGTTCACCTTTTGATGCTGTTCCATCTGCATTTGCAACAGTATTAATAGCATTTACAATGTCATCAACACTAGCTACACCTCCTGCTGCTCCAACTGGATTACTTAACACTAATGGTACTGACGGTACATTTTCAACTGATTTTGTATCTTTATCATAAATATTTATTTGATATGTAAATTGGTTATCAACTTGCGTTGAACTTAACATAAGTTCATCTGTACTATATACATCTTGTTGTTTTCCAGAAACTGCTTTGGCTAAAGCTTCTTCAACAGACTCGATAGCACCCATTCCTGTCCCTTGAACAGCTGCTTGGATAGTTTTTACTTCACCTTTTGTTGTTTGGTTATCATTACTTGTATCTACTGAACCAAACTCTGTTATTCTAAACTGTAATCCAGGGATCAAACTCTCGATATATAAACCACCTTTAGGGTCATTTCCAGATACATTATCAAACTCATAAGCACTTTCACCTATTGTTCCACTAGCATTATCTTCCATCCCATTTGTATAGTGTGCATCAAATCCTTTTAAGTTTGCAATTTGATCTGCAAATTTTTTCAAAGTTGTTGCTTCATCTGTATCAAACTTTTCGGCATATCTATCACCATCAATATATAGATATATCTCATCACCCTCTTCTATTTTTACCGTATCAAGATTAAAATTAAGATAATTTTTTTGTACACTAGAAGAAGCAGCAGTTGGTTTAGGATCAGCTTTTGCATGAGTAGTTAATAGACTATTATATTCAGTAATCAAAGCATCAATATCAGCTTTTTTAGCACTCGCTGTTTTTGCACCAAATCCTCTAAATACTGTTTCTACATCTGAAGCAGCTGTAGTGGTAAAATCTGTTGCTTTTGCTACAATTGTTTCAATAGTTGAACTATCTCTGATGATTTTATTTCCCAGCGTTTTACTAAATTCGTTTGTAAAATAAGTTGCATTTATATCTGTAGAAATTCTATCATCATCAGTAATAGGTGACATTGCCCAACCTTGAACATTGTTTTGTCCAACATCTTCTAAATTACCTGATTCTCCCATTCTAAAGTTACCAGCTCTTGTGTAGAAAGTTTCAGAACCATTTGATACTGTAAAAAAACCATCACTAGAAAGTGCCATATCATAAGATACACCAGTATTCTTTAGGTTTCCTTGAGTATACATCTTTTCTATATCAAATGAAGTAACCCCTTTACCAATTTTATCTTGATACATTTGATCTGCAAATGAGATTCTTGATGCTTTATAACCTATTGTATTAACATTGGCAATATTATTTGACTCATTATCTAGTGCTGTTTGTGAACCTGCTAATCCTGAGATCCCTGTCCAAAGTGCTCCAACCATGATGATTCCTTTAAATATAAAATACGAACATTTCTATGCTCAAATATAAATAATCAGTAAACAACTAATTACTTAAATGTGAGCACTTAAGTTGTTTTAAGTGCTAACGCGGTTTTCAATAACTCATCAGAAGTTGTAATAGTTTTTGAATTTGCTTCAAAACCTTTCTGCCAAATCATAAGATTTACTAAACTCTCAGATAAATCAATATTACTATTTTCAACAAATTTGCCCATCACTTCAGCTGAATCAGCTATATAAATAGGCTCTTTTTGATCCCTTCCTTGTGTATAGACATTGTCCCCTTGTGGTTCTAAGCCGCTTACATTTGTAAAAGTAACAGGAAGAAGTCTTCCTACTAAAAATCGAGCATCACCATCAGTAAGATATATATTACCATCTTCGCTTTCTATTTGTGGATACGATGCTGTAGCTAATGAATTACCATTTACTATTTTTTCATAAAGGGTTGTACTCATTCCCAGTTCATTGAGGTCTAAGCGTATTGCCTCTAATGGAGGAACTGCACCACTTTGTATATCAGCAATTTCACTTTTATTCGTTACAGCTGATGCTCCAACTTTTGCTAAGTTTTCTTGTAAATCAGCATATAAAGCTGTTATCAAATTTTCACCACTTCCTGATGCTTCTTGTATTTTGTCTACACTTAACATCTGATCATTTACTTTTGCATTTTTCACGATCATATTTTGACCGGATATCATTGAATCGATTGTTAATTCACCTGTTGTATTATCGATACTAGAAGTTACCCCTGCTAGTAAATTTATCTTATCAGAAAAAAGTTTTAGCGTATTTTCCATACTTGTATCAAAATTTTGTTGCACTTTGATTCCATTTATCGAAATTTCGATAGTGTTTACACTATTTTCAGTAAGTGTTGTAGGGAAAACAACACTACTTTTTGCTTTTGATGCAATTTCACCTTCAACAGAATTAACAGAAAATAATTTTAACGCATTTGAATAATTTGTTATGATTTCATCTATATCATTTAAAATAGTATCTATACTTTTATAGTTATCTCCAGAAGTGATCGTTTGAATGTTTTCAATTTGTGTTTTATATTTTTCATAGTTTTCCATCAGAGATGGATTTGCAGCGATAATTGCATTTTCTTCTTCTGTTGCTGTACCATTGATCACAGCTTCTATCGTACTTAAGTTTGTTATCACAGATTGCATCTCTTTTGCATCTCGTGTATAATTTGAAGTATATGTATTTAGGGTATAAAAAGAATCAGCTGTATCAACAACTGTTGAAGTAATATTATTTTCAAATTCAGAAGTAATCACATCACCAGTTACAGTGGGAGCAACGCCCATAACAATCAAGCCTTCACTATTTGTAAGGAAGTTTTCATTGTTACTAGAGAATTGACCTGTTCTTGAGTAAAATAATTTCTCTGGTTCCATTGGATCTTGAAGCGTAAAAAATCCTGGTCCTGAGATAGCAAAATCATATTCGGAGTTACTAGGCTTGATACCCCCTTGAGAAAAATCTTTTAAAGGATCATTTCTAGTTACACCTTTTCCAACACCATCTTGATACATCAAGTCATTAAAGGATACTGAGTCTGATTTAAATCCTATTGTATTAACATTTGCTACATTATTTGACTCTATATCAAGTGCTCCTTGAAAGGAGATAATTGCAGATTTACCATTATAAATTGAACCATTCATAAAAAACCCCTTTTTAGTTACTAACTACAGTTACACTACTCAATGGTATCTCAACAGGATCAGCATAGGTATAAGCTGAAGTTGCATATACATAACGATCAGTTATTTCGGCATCTTTAATTACATCATTATCTTTATCTAAGATTTTTAATGTTCCATCTTCATTATAAGTAAATCTTCCATCACTATCTAATGCAAGTGTATATTCAGTAGCAACACCATCTTCATAGATGACACCATTTGCATCGTAACGAGAAATTTTGTCAGTGTCAGTATTTTTAAGTCCATCAACTATTCCAGTCATCTGGGCAACTTTCATATACAATTCACCATTTTTATTTTCGATAGTATTTACTTTATATACTTTGTTATCTCCATTATCATCTGTTTCACCGTTTTGAACTGTTTTACCAACAAGATTAGCAGCAGTAGATAAAGCAGAATTTGCGTAAGAAGCCTGCAGCGTTGTCATTGCAGCTGACATATCTTGATTTGATTGAATCGTAGACATTTTCAACTGACTATCCATCAAAGCAGCACTATCTTGAGGTTTAGTTGGATCTTGTTGTTTTAATTCTTCTAGCATTAATTTCAAAAAATCATTATTTGTTAAACTATCATTTGCAATTGCAGTTGTGACAGCATTTCCATATTCATCAGTTCCTGTACTTACTTGTGCATTAGCTGCTCTATCAGCTTTTACCTTATCCCAATATGCTTTGTCTGTTGCCGCTGTTTCCTGTGCATTTGTTGCATTTATTGCCATAATATTCTCCTAAACTGTTTTTTCATCGAAAAAGAAATTTACTACTTTTTCTGGACTCATTGAATCTTGAACTCTTATTGCTAGTTTTTCTTCAATCACTATAATATCGCCAATGCCAACAACTCTTTCATTTACAAATATATCACCACCACCACCAGCTACTTTATTGAGTGCTAAGATATCACCTTCGGTAAAATCTAAAAAATCTTTTACTGTAATATCCGCATGTCCTAATATAACATCGACCTTCGCTTCTGTATCTACTAACGCATTGTAATCTTGTGTTGTAATTTCCATATCTATTCTTTATAATCTTATTTTCTAAATTATATCATAAAAAAGTTTATTTTGTATACTATTTAAATATATTTACTTATACATAGTGTAATAATGATTCATTCTAGTGTAAAATTTAGATAAGTGCGTCTAATGACCCTAACATAGTTTCAAGTTTCGCTTCAATATTCCCATCAAAGTTCCCTAAATCACTTGCTATAACTACTCCACCAGCTGTAACATTTGGATCTTCTTGCAAGTTAACAAAACTATCAAAAGTAAGTTGTTCTTTGATTGCTATATAATCTTTAGGGTTTAAATGAATAGTTACTTTCGATGATGTATTAATTTTATCCATCATCCCTCGAATAGTTTCTTTTGCTATCTCTATTGAATTTTCACCAAGTTCAATTCCAATAATTTTTTTTGCAATATTAAAAGATGTTTTTACGAGTTTTGTTTCCATTTGAAATGTTGCTTGTTCAAAAAAAGTTGAATAATGTTTCAAATCTTTTAAGGCTTCAACTAATTGTCTATCTAAGTCTCGTCCTTTTATTCCATCATTTTCTATAGATTCAACTCTTTGTCCAATTTGCAATAGCATTTGCTGTAAACTTTTCATCTCTTGTAATACAGGATCTACATTTCCATTGATTGATTTATCATTTAAAACAGCTACATTTTTCATCTCATTTGTTTGATGAGCATCATTTGAGATAAACTGTCCTAATTCATAAGGGGTACTTTCATTCGTAGACTTTATAACTTGTGATGTTGTATTTACATTATTTCCTGACATAATTATTCCTCATCAATTCGTTCGATTTCACCGCTTTCTAATAGTTGCATAGCGACATCTAATATTTTTCGTTGAGCATCTTCAATATCTTTTATCTTCGTTCTTCCTAGCATTTCAAACTCTTCTTTAAATCTATCTCTTGCTCTTTGAGACATCGATCCCATAATAATTGCCATATCTTCTTCAGTTGCATTTTTTAAAGCGATTGTCAAATCTTCTGTTTCAATATTTCCTAGAACTTTCATAATATCATTTGTATCAAGTGCAAGAAGATCTTCAAATACAAACATATTTTCTTTTATTTTTGCTGCTAATTGAGGATCTAAACCTTGAATATTTTCTAAAATTTCTGTTGATTTTGAACCCATTTTATTGAGCATATCAGCTACTGTTTTAACACCACCTACAGTTACAATAGAAGCTAATAATGATTCTAATTTTTTCTCCAAAACTTTTGACATAGATTGTACAATACTTGGTGAAACATCTTTTATAGTTGCCATCTGCATAGATATTTTAACTTTTAAAGTATCATCTAGTTTTGATAAAACCATTGACGCATCTTCTGCATCCATGTGCGCCAATACAACAGCAATAGTTTGAGGAGACTCATCTTTAATAAAATCTGCAAGTTGTTTAGGGTCAATATTATCAAGATATGAAAAAGCTTGTTTTGCTTCTTGTAGCCTTGCTAGTTTTGCCAACACTTTATCTGCTTCAGCTTTTCCTAATGATTTATATAAAATATCTTTTGCATAATCAAACCCACCAGAACTAATATATGAACTAGACTGTATATATAAATGGAACTCTTCTAAAATCCCCAAAGATGTTTCTTTGTCTATTGATCTAATTTGAGTAATTGCTATAGATAAATCTTCTACAACCTCATTTGGCAAACTTTGAAAGATTTTTACAGTTGCTTCTTCTCCTATAAGGACACAAAAATGTGCAACTCTTTCAATCATAGGCATACCTTCAATAGTATTTTTTGTTGTTTCTTTTATCATCTTATTTACCTTTTCCTATGATTGTAATTTACTGCCACCCTCATTCAATAACATCAATATCATTTGTGCTATATCTTCAGGATGGTCACTTACACTTTTCTCAATTTGCTCAATAAGAACTTCATATTTTGCAGATTCTTCAGCACTTAAGCCATCTAGGTTACTCAAAATTTGACTTTTAACTTTTGCTTTTAATTTACTTTGTTCTGTTCGGGCATCAAATTCATCAAATAAATTTTCATACTCATCACTTCCTTCTCCTGCCGAAGTCCCTGATCCACTTGCTAAAGATATTTCATTGTTTGCTATAAACTTTTTATAAAAAACAAACAATAGAATCATTGCGATAAGATACTGGATATATTCGCCATATTCTTTAACCATAGCTTGAGTACTAAATAAGCCTAAACTATCTTCTTCACTTACAATATCTTCAGGCTTAGTTCCAAATGGTTGTAAACCAATAAATTTAAAAGATTTTACAGTAACACTATCTCCTCTATTTTCTCGATAACCAATAGCAACTTGAACAATTGAGTTTAAACTAGTAATAAATTCTTCTTTATTTTCTACTTTTTCTAATACAGCAGAGTCATAAGTAACAGCTGCTGTAATTTTTGAGATACCAGCATAAGCATTGTTTCTTTGACTGATTATTTTTTTTGAAATTTCATAATTAGTGACATTTTTTGCTTCTTCTTTAGAAGTTTTTTTTGTTTTTAAACTATTGTCATTTTCTGGATCTTCAATATTACTTTCAGCTCCTGGCACTCCACCTGTTTGAGGTTCTTTTGCATCTGATTGTGCTGCAATTTCTGTTGTTTGTTGACTTCTAATTGTTCCTTCTGGTTCATATATCTCTTGATTTATTTCTTGTTTTGTAAAATCTAATTCAATAGATACCTTTGCAACAACTCTTTGATCACCTAAAAATGGTAATAGTAAATCTTTTATTTTATTTTCATAGTCACTTTCAAGTTTAGTTTTATATTTTTCATGTTCTATATATTTTAAACTCTCCATACTTTCTGGATTATTTTCTAGAAGTGAGCCGTTTTGATTAATAAGTTTTATATTTTCTGGTTTCAATTTTGGAATTGCTGAGGCTATAAAATTTTTAATTCCTTCAATTTGTCTTTGAGATAAAGCTGTTCCTTCTCTTAAATTTAGAACAGCCGATGCTGTAGGATCTGTTTTTCTTTGTGTAAATACCGATTCTTTGGGAATTGCAATTTTTACAGAAGCAGATAAGATACCACTAATTGATTCTAAAGATCTACCTAGTTCACCCTCAAGTGCTCTTAAATATTTTACTTTATTCTCAAAATTTGTTGTACCAAGTGAACTTTTATCAAAAATTTCCCATCCAGTATGTTTTGTAGTTGAAGCATCACTTGTAACTAATTTAATTTTAGCAATATTTATACTATTTTTATTTGTTTTCAAAGTTAAATTATTTCCGGAACCTACAATAGAATAAGGGATAGAAGAAGCATCAAGTTCACTACTTGCAAGCATAACTTGTGTTTTTGTTAAATTTGTAGCAATAGTATAATTGAGTTCTTCATCTTTTGCTTTTATATTAGAGTAAATTAATAATCCAATTAAAAATAGAAATAATACTGAAAAACCACCTATAATTACTGCTCTTTGAGCTGAATTAAGATTATTGATAAACTTAAAAATTTGTTCCATATATACTATTTCCTATTTAATTTTTACTTGAAGCATCAATCATAGTTTTAAACCATGCAGAGTCTTTTTTAATTGAACTTTGAATTGCTGAAAACATCACATTGTTTTTTGACATCTCACTCATTTGTGCATCAAGGTTAACATTATTTCCATCATTTTGCTCAACAAGACCTTTTACTTCATAAACTTCAAAATCGCTCTTGTTGTCAGAAAAAGACAATGCCATATGTTGGCTATGTGTTTGTGCAAGTTGTAGATTACTTTCTTCTTTTGTTTTCTGTAATGTATCTTTAAATTTAAGATTTTTTGTTTTATATTCAGGTGTATCTATATTTGCAATATTTGAAGATATAACTTTTTGTCTTTCTCCTCGGAAATTTAATTGTTGAAATAAAAGTTCTGTAACACTACTTGCATGCATTGGCTTTACCTACTATCTTCCATTACCAATAGATTCTATTACTTTTGCATTAATTGTATCTATTCCAGTAATTGCTTTTTGCGACTGTTCAAATTTTCTTTGTGCCTCTATAAGACCTACCATTGTTTTAATTGTATTTACATTACTTTTTTCTAATGTACTTTGCAATAAAAATGTTTCATTGTCTGCTACTTGAACAATATTATTCTCATCAATTGCTTTATAATTATTATTTCCAATATTTTCAAGATTTTTAAACTCAGTAGAAACAAGTGCTATATTTTGCTTAAATTGTGGGTCATTGATATCAATTGCTCCATTATTGGCATTTAAGACTTTATAACCATTTTGAGTTATTAGTTCCCCATCAATAACTTTAAAAGAACCATCTCTAGTATATTCTATATCACCTTGATTGTTTTGCACTTTAAAAAACATATTTTTATCTTTTATGGCAAAATCAAGATTATTACCAGTTTCAATAAGCGCACCAATTGATTCATCTTTAAATTTTGAATCTATTTTTGGAATAGTATCCATAACAAAGCTTTCTTTATCTATAACTTCATCTTTTTCAATTTGAGTTTTTAGATATCTATTAAAAGAGCCTTCTGCTAAGTTATCTTCTTTAAATCCTACAGTATTTGCATTTGCAAGATTATTTGAAATTACATCAACTCTATTAAGTTGATTTACCATACTTGCTGTTAATTGATGTATACCTTGTGTCATACTTTTCCTTTTAGTCTAAAGAGAATTCTGAAATCAACGATTCTATATCGTCGCTATCAACAATATCATTTGAATCACCCGAAATATGTTTTGCTATTTGTACATCTGCTTTTCCAGATTCATCTTCAAATATTCCATTTAAATAACTACTAAGTTTTTTAATCACTGCCATAACTCGTTCTATTTTTTGTCGATTTATATCATGATATTGCATCAATTCCATTGCTTCAAAAACTTTATTATTTTCAGCATCCACTTTAGATGAAAGATCTTTTGATGTTTCAAGAAGTGTTTTAGCACTTGTTAAATTTTCATTAAAAATATTTACATTGGGAAATTTTGATGATAAAGATTCCAATAATTGAGCTTGCTGCTCAATAAAATCAGCCATACTTTTATTATATTTTGAAATTTCTGAATTTTCATCCAATATAAAACTCAATACATCAAATATTTGGGATGCTTTCTCTTCACTATCATCAGCAACTTCATTTAACTGATTTACTACTTTATTTTCATCACTTACTGGCAATGGATATTGACTACTATTAATCTTAGCTTCCATATCATCAGCAGAATTAACAATTCTATCATCATTTTGAGTTGTTGAATCGTCAACAATACCGTCAATCCCAGCTAAAATATCATCTACATCTTGATCTGAATTATTCCCATCATCAACAACCCCATCAATACCAGCTAGCATCTGTTCTATATCTACTTCAGAAGT
>Ga0193953_1001224_pt1 | contig 12188 bp, 9 predicted proteins | sample BB_4_MG_FD_140325 | JGI IMG/M metagenome (GOLD analysis project Ga0193953, IMG submission 140325) | Microbial mat bacterial communities from the Broadkill River, Lewes, Delaware, United States - BB_4_MG | ecosystem: Environmental > Aquatic > Freshwater > River > Microbial mats | place: USA... | reverse complement strand
TTGCGGTTGTCGTGGTGTCTATTATCGTTGTTTCGATGGTGGTAGTTGTTGTCGTTGTTGCGATGGTAGTTGCTCTGGTTGTGCTGCTGATTGTTGTGATGGTTCTGCTGGTGGTTGGCGTGGCTGCTGCCGTTGCCGCTGTTGTCGTAGGGGCGACGGGGGCGGTTGTTGCCCTGATAGCGTTTGTCTTTGGACTGGTTGCGAATGGATTGGAGAAAATCGTTCATGGATACTACTCCTGTGCCTGGTGATGGTGCGCAAATCTTATGGCAAATGGTGTTGCTCGGCGTCGTCCTTATCGGCGAAATTTGCCCCATTTTGGGGTGAACAGGCCGTCTCCTGATGAGATGAAGAGGCTGAATGGCCTCCGGGTGACGTCAACATAAAAATTGCGGTAATAAATCATTCCCTTATCGGCAAGCACACCATGGGGGGGGATGTCGTCAGGGAACGAGGGTTGACCCTAAGGTCAACCGTTCTCTTTTTATGCGGATTTTTGTGAGCTAACAGATATTTTTAGTGTTGTCAAATGGAAACATCTATTTATGACCGGTATCAATGATCCGTGAATTCGCCGTTATAACACGTGATGATGCGCTTGTGTGTTATGATGTATTAAATCAAGTGTTTGTGCGGCGCTTGATGGGCGTCGCGATCAAGGGGGCGTTGCTTTGTCTTAATTGAGTAAGGGGTGGTTTTCAGGCCTCTCCGCGAAGAAAAATGAGATTAGGGTGCCTTTGGGGTTTTATTGTTATGTTCAATGGGGGTGATAGATTACTTCCCGGGTGGGTAATAAAGAGTCATTGACGCCCTTCACCCCCGCCAATGCAGGGTAAAGGGCGCTTGAAACGGTCTTACGAATCGGAAAAACGACCTGATTGCACAATCTTTTCATGCATTTCGCCGTCGCTGAGTTTCTCTTTGTAGGAACGAATGAGGGTGAGGCCTTCCTCGCGTGTTGACAGAGAGATCGCATTCTGTCGGAACGTGGTGCAGTCGGGAAGCCCTTTGACAAACCATCCCAAGCGGCTTCGCATGGTTTTGCAGGCGATAAATTCATCGGTGAAATAATCGAGGCTGTCCGTGAAGTATCGCTCCATCATAGCAAAGTGGTCAACCAGTGTTGGCTTGACGATATCGCCTGATAACAGTGCGTTGGTCCGTTTAAAGATCGCCGGGTCGCCAATGGCTGCCCGGCCGATCATCACGGCGTCGCAACCGGTCGTGTCAAACATGCGAATGGCGTCTTCCGGGGTGAGGATGTCGCCGTTTCCGATGACAGGAATGGCCAGCGCCTCTTTGACCCTTTTGATGACGGACCAGTCCGAGTGGCCTCGGAAGGCTTGCTTGGCCGTGCGCGGATGGACTGCCACTGCATCGACCCCTGACTCTTCGGCATACCTGGCAAGAAGCATCGCATCATCGCCCGACGTGTCCCACCCGGAGCGCATCTTCACAGTCAGGGGAATGGAGATGGCTTCTTTGACGGCCTTGAAGATGTCCCTGGCCAGCTTCGGGGTACCCATCAGGGCAGAACCGGAACCGGTTTTGAGGACCTTTTTCACCGAGCAGCCGCAGTTGATATCGATCATCTCAGCCCCGGTCTCTTCCACCCGCCTGGCTGCTTCGGCCATCATGGTCGGATCCGAGCCGAACAACTGGATGGACAGGGGCTTCTCCTGGGGCTTGCTCTCCATCAGCCGATGGGTTTTGTCCGATTCGTAAATCAGCCCGTTGGCACTTACCATCTCGGAGACCACGAGTCCCGCCCCCATATCCTTTACCATCAGGCGAAAAGGAAGGTTGGTGACCCCCGCCAGGGGTGCCATAACCGTGGGGCTGTCCATTTCTATGTTGCCAATCTTAAATTTTTTCATGACTCATCTCTGTATATAACGGGCATCGCCCGAAGCGAATGCGTAGGATTCTGGGAACGAAGTTCTGAGGGCATTCGCGAAATCAATTATCCCCTGGTTGCGTAGCAGTAGAGGCAGTTTGTGGGGCAGGGGTGCCTTGTGTAGGACCCGATGTCCCGGCTTTTGGTGCACCCGCACCCGGCCTCGCGTCTCTGGCCCGGGTCCCGGGCCAGGGAGAGTCCTCCGCCGTAGAGCCCGGCAAGGAGCGGCCCCGGAATGCACGCCGCAGGGGTGATGCCGCTGCCAAAGGGCAGGGCGTCCTGCAGGTCGTTTTCACAGCAGGTGAAAAGGTCGATCCCAAAGCGCTGCAACTGCCTGTTTAAACGCAAAACGAGGGCTACTTTCTCATGGATGGGGAGCTCCGTCAACTCGATTCCGGCGGACCGTGCGCGGCGCCTGACTTTTGGGTAGAGGTCCACGAAACTGGTGATGCAGCGCTGGATTCCCACATCAGAGGCGTGTTGTGCGATACGGGAGAAGTCGTGAAGGTTGTCGCGTGGGGTGCCGTGGGTATCGAGGAAGTGGCAGATGGGGTCAAAACGCCAGGTGACAGCCGCAGAGCCCACGCGGCGGCACAATTCGCCCAGGGATTCCAAGCGCTCATCAAGGGGCGGTACACCAGGCTCCAGAATGGCGGATTCGCTGTTGACGGTGATATTGAAGTAGAGGTGAAATCCCTTGTCCTGGAGGATGCGGTCACAGCGCTGTTTTAGAAAGGGGCCGATGTCCTTGGTCCAGAAAGCCAGGGTATGAACGGTTTCCGGGGTAAGGGGAATGGTTTGGGTGGTGCGGGTATAGGGGTGTTCAACGAGGGCCTCTCCATGTTCCACGGATGCCATAAACCAGTCCAGATGGTGGGCCGGGATATCGCTGCGCCGGGAAACGGAGAGGATCTGTCGCTTTGCGGTACCTGTTGCCATGCACGTGCGGGGGGTTATCGTTTCCCGAAGGGGAACTGGATAACCTCAGCATCGGATTGCATGATGGGGTCGGCGTCGTTGACGGCGAGGTGCTCTTCGATCTCAGGCATCTGAAGATCATCAAAGGCCTCGTCTTCTGCGTCATCGCTCCGGTCCTCTGCAGGGCAGACAACTTTTTCAAGTCGCATGCGCTTGCCGCCCATGGTGAATTCCGCCCCGTCGATGTAGGCGCCTTTCAGGATCCAGGTCGCCGAGTGAACCGGCAGCTGCAGGAAGAGCAGCTTGACATGGAACCAATCCGGCTTGTCGTCTTCCCAGATTTCCTCTATACGAGCGAACGCCAGGGGGGTGTCTTCGTAATAGATCAGTACGATGTCTTTTTCAAACGTCATGCTACCTGACATGTCACGCTCCTTGCTTATAACAGGGTGTTTCTCCATGAAAAAAAGGACGAGGCCCCTTTTTTCGAAGTTGCATTATGCACCTTTTTCGTCAAATTGGAAATCGAAAAGATACCCTTTGGTATCACCGAGATACCTCAGCGGGAATAAGCCTTGGTAAACGGGGCTGTCAGCCTCCAAAAAGTTTTTTGGCCACGATCCCGTTGCTCTTCCGGCAGGTCGCCTTTGGAAAAAAGCGCCGCAAGAATATTGCGATTTGTTAAGGCAGGCCCATACGGTTTGTTAACCTCGGTGAAGCGGTCCAAAAGCCGTTACGGCCTGCTTGTCGGATGGTACAAACGTTTGCCCCCCGGCAGGGCTGCCGGAGGCAATGTTGGGCTGAATGGTTGCGTTTGGTTTCCGCAGCCGCGTCAGTCTCCCTTTCGTGGAAAAAGAAGGGAGCGAAACCATCCGATGACGGAATTTCCCTGGAGCTGATCCCGGTCGATGACATCAAATTCCCGGGCCAGCTTGCCTGGGTTGGCGAGCCACTCTCCCCGGGTTCGAAGTTTGGTGTCCGGATCGAGGTACTTGATGACCCGGGCCGGGTTGCCCACGGCGATGGCATTTTCCGGAATGTCCGAGGCCACAACGGCACCGGCGCCGATGATGCTGTTTTTTCCGATGTGCACCCCTTTGCAGATGATGGCACTGTCCCCCACCCAGACATTCTCTTCCAGGATAACCGGGGCGGTGTTGCCGATGGGGAGGCTGCGGTCGTAGATGCCATGCCAGTCGGAGTCGGTGATGTAGGCACCACTGGCAATCATGCAACTCTCGCCGATGGTGATTTCCGAGGCCGCCAGGATGCGGACACCCGGGCAGAGGAGGCAATAGTCGCCGACGGTGATGCCTTTGGCGTCGGGTTTGTCCGACCAGACGGTGAGACGCAGCCTACGATCCGGAGCGGCGATGACCGTGGGGTAGGAGCCGATGCGGATGGGGCCACCGAAGAGCTCGATGTGCCAGGGCTTCATGTAGGCTCCGCCACGGCCCATTTCGTCAAGCTGGGGGCGAATATACCGATTCGTGTAATATTTTTGAAACAGGATGTAGAGGCGTTTCAGCCAGTAAGGTCTGTGGTCTTTTTTCACGTCGTACGTCCCGGCGCGTTGTGTTGCGTTGTTGATTCGGGCCTTCAGGCCAGTGATCAGGCCGTTTGTTTGAGGGCTTCGTGGGTTTCCCAGAAGTCATGCTGAAACAGGCGCCCGGCCGGGGTCAGGTCAAAAAGGGCGTCTGCGGCCATGAGCACCACCCCGTTGGTCCACGAAAGCTTCTCTTCGGGCCAGATCACCATGTTGGGGAAGGTGTAACCGCACCAGTAGGAGCCGTCGTCAAAGCGGGAGTCTTTGATCCAGTCAAAGACGATGTGGGCCTGCTCTGTGTTTCCCATGGCGGAGAGGGCCAGGATAAATTCGGCGGTTTCCGCCACCGTGACCCAGGGCTCATCGGAGACGCAGCGGACCCCCTGGCCCTCCACGACAAATTTCTTCCAGTGTTTGTCCAGGCGGTTCTGGGCTTCCCTGCCGGTGAGGGCGCCGGAGAGCATGGGGTAGAACCAGTCCATGGAGAACCGGGATTTGGTGACGTTGAAGCAGTGGGGCCGGGTGCGGATGGCCTCCCGGACTCGTTGCATTCCCTCCACCCAGTGGGGCATGGTGTATCCCAGCTCGTGGGCGATGGCCAGGCCGCATTTGAGGCTCATATAAATGGAGCTGGAACCGGTAAGCAGGGCCATGGGGTCCACGACGCCATCGGGGCTGGTGGCCCAGTGGATCTCGCCGCCGGGTGCCTGCAGGGAGAGGGCGAAATCAAGCCCTTTTCTCAAGACGGGCCAGTAAGTTTTCAGGAAGTCCCGATCGGCCGTGATGAGGAAATGGTGGTAGACGCCCACGGCAACATAGCTGCTCATGTTGGTGTCATGGGTTCGGTCCTCGGGGACACCTTCTTTATATGAGGCATGCCAGCTTCCGTTCTCCAGCTGCATGGAGGCCAGCCAGGCAAAGGCGCGTCGGGCTTCATCGATGTGTCCGCCCACAGCAAGGCCCATGGCCGATTCCACGTGGTCCCAGGGGTCGGTTTTGTCACCGTCGCTCCAGGGGATCTCACCTGTGGGAAGTTGGGTCCGAACGATGGATGACACCACCGCTTCCAGATCCAGAGCCGCCACTCTGTCCTTGTCCAATCTCTTAAACTCCATGAACGCCACCTCACTTTTTATCTCATCTGGCCTGCGAAACTTGCCCGATTCACCTTAAAAGAGCCCGCAGGGTCGAACGTTATACCGGTTGGTAAAATATAAGGACCATGTTTAGCAGATGGGTGGGGGGGAATCAAGGGGGGACTTGGCTATTTAGATTGAAGTGAGAGGGTTACCGGTTTTTTTGAAATGCGCCCCCGGCAATTGAATGATGTATCATTCAATTGGTATCATTGCCTTATATTGTATGTATACAAAGTATGTGCCGAAGCGTATATGTGGTAGGAAAAAAAATGTAAAGCCCCATATATTAAGGCTAATGCTTTATCTGTTCGGGGGCAAAACCACAGTGCTTGTTTTTCCTTGACACACAAATAATCGGTCTGTTACAACAATCACTGTTAATATATAAATTGAACGATCATTCATTTTATGGCGTGATTGTAATTTATTATGCACAGGAGGGAATTATGAGTAGAAAAATCAGAAAAGCTGCAGTGATCGGGTCCGGGATCATGGGCGGTGGCATCGCAGCTCTCTTGGCTGCAGCTGGCGTGAAGGTGCTCCTTTTGGACATCGTCCCCTTTGACCTCACCGACGAGGAAAAAAATGACCCTGCGGCTCGCAACCGCATGGTAGACAACGGCATGAAAGCCACTCTGGCTGCCAAGCCTTCTTTGTTTATGACAAAGAAAGACGCTGCCCTGATCGAGACCGGTAACCTTACCGACGATTTCGACAAGCTGGCTGACTGCGACTGGATCTGCGAAGTGGTTGTAGAGAACCTCGCTATCAAGCAGGATCTCTTCGCTCGTATCGACAAGGTGAGAAAAGCCGATGCCATCATCAGCTCCAACACCTCCGGTATTCCCCTTGCCAAGATCTCTGAAGGCCTCTCCGCAGGTTTTAAAGAGCACTTCCTCGGCACCCACTTCTTTAACCCCGTCCGCTACATGCACCTCCTGGAGCTTATCCCCGGAGCGGAGACCAAGCAGGAAGTCCTCGACTTCATCGCCAACTTCGGCGAGGTAAACCTTGGTAAAGGGATTGTTTGGGCCAAAGACACCCCCAACTTCATTGGTAACCGTATCGGTATCCAGGGCATGGGTCGTGTTATGCAGGCTGTTGTTGAAGACGGCATCACCATGGCTGAAGCAGACGCCCTGCTCGGTCCCGCCATGGGTCGTCCCCGTACCGCCATCTTCGGCACCGCCGATATGGTAGGTCTCGACACCATGGTTCACGTGGCTGACAACTCTTACGAGCTCTGCCCCGATGACGAGATGCGCGACACCGTTGTTGTTCCCGACTTCGTAAAGAAGATGCTTGCAGAAAACAAGCTCGGCAACAAGACCCGTGAAGGCTTCTATAAGAAGGGTAAAGACGAGAACGGCAAGCGCTTCAAGAAGCAGATCGACCCCGCCACCGGCGAGTACATCGACTTCGAGAAAGCCTCTTTCCCCTGCCTCGACGCAGCCAAGAAAGCCGCTACTCCCGCAGAGAAGATGCAGGCCATCGTTTACGGTGACGACAAAGGCGCCAAGTTCGTCTGGAAGTGTACCGCAAACGCCATGACTTACTGTGGCAACCGCATTCCTGAGATTGCCGACTCCCTCGTTGAGATCGACAACGCCATGAAGTGGGGTTACGGTTGGGATGTAGGTCCCTTCGAAGCTTGGGACGCCATCGGCGTACGCAAGTCCGTAGAGAAGATGGAAGCCGAAGGCCTTCCCGTTGCTCCCAAGGTAAAAGCAATGCTCGACGCTGGCGTTGAGAGCTTCTACCGCGTAGAAGCTGGTGTTCCCCAGTACTACGACTTCGACAAGGCTGTTTACGTAGACGTGCCCCTGAGCGCCTCTGCTCTGTCCATTGCAGCTGCCAAGGCTGACGGCAAAGTGGCTCTCTCTTGCCCCTCTGCTTCCCTCGTTGACATCGGCGACGGTGTTTACTGCCTTGAGTTCACCACCAAGATGAACGCCCTCAACGGCGAAATCATTGGTTTCCTTGACGAAGCCCTTGAGTACGTTGACGCCAACGGCGTTGGCCTTGTCATCGGTAACCAGGCTGGCGGAATGCCCGGCGCGTTCTCTGCCGGTGCTGACCTCTCCTTCGTTATCGAGCAGGTTAAGAAGGGTGCTTACGACGAGCTCGACGCTTTCCTTGAAAAAGGTCAGATGGGCATGCTCAGTGGCCTTTACGCTTCCTTCCCCGTTGTGGCTGCCCCTTACGGCATGACCCTTGGCGGCGGTTGCGAAGTGTGTCTTGCTGCTGACAAGATCGTTGCTCACTCCGAGCTCTACATGGGTCTCGTTGAGATCGGTGTTGGCCTCCTGCCCGCAGGCGGCGGTTGCCTCAACCTCTGGAAGAAGTACATTACCGCTCTTCCCGCAGGCACCGATAAGGACACCGACCTTGCCAAGCTCTTCATCCCCGTATTCATGAAAATTGCAATGGCTGCAGTTTCCATGAGCGCACAGGGCGCTGTGGCCAACGGCCACCTCTCCCCCACCAAGGACCGCATCGTTATGAACCGTGATCTTCTCATCGGTGAAGCGAAGAAAGAGGTTCTGCGCATGGTTGAAGATGGATACGCGCCCCCCATGAAGAAGAAGGTCCGCGTCATCGGCCGTGAAGGTTACGGCATGGTTAACGCAGAAATCTTCAACATGCTTAACGGTGGGTTCCTCAGCGAGCATGACGCCATGCTTGCCAAGCGTATCGCCTTTGTAATTGCTGGCGGCGACGTGAAAGCCAACACCGAAGTGAGCGAAGAAGCCATTCTCAAGCTTGAGCGTGAGGCTTTCATCGACTTCCTCAAGGAAGAGAAGACCGTTGCCCGTATCGAGCACATGCTGAAAACTGGCAAGCCTCTCCGTAACTAATTGCCACGTTGATCAAAAGCCTATACGTTCAATTTTGATGCCTGTGTACACAAAAGCATCACGCCGTGGGCGCACAGGGAGCGATTTCGCCCCCTGTGCCTCACTCCGGCGGGTGCGGTGAAGGCATCAGGAAAATGGAGGAATAGAACATGAGAGAAGCATATATCGTCCAGTCAGTGAGAACGCCTGGTTGTAAGAACAAGAGGGGGCAGTTCAAAGAGACCCGTCCTGAGGATCTCCTCTCCTTCATCATGAAGTCTTGTGTCGAGAAGGCCGGCATCGATGCTGCCGAGATCGACGACGTCATGTGCGGCAGCGCCTTCCCCGAAGGCGAGCAGGGCCTCAACATCGGTCGTATTGCAGGCCAGATGGCAGGTTTCCCCGACAGCGTATCCGGTGCTACTGTAAACCGTTTTTGCGCATCCGGCATCGAAGCCATCGCCCTTGCAGCTCTTCGTATTCAGGCCGGTTGGTCTGACGTGGCCATGGGTGCCGGTATCGAGTCCATGACTTTCGTACCCATGGGCGGAAACACTCCCCGCCCTCACCCTGAGTACTCTGCAGTGAAGCCCGAAGCTTACATCTCTATGGGTGTGACTGCTGAGAACGTTGCTTCCCGTTTCGGTATCGACCGTAAAGCATGTGATGAGTTCGCAGTTCGTTCCGTGAACAAGGCACTGGAAGCTCAGGAAAAAGGTTACTTCACTGAGATCGTTCCCACCCCCGCCCACAAATTTGTTGAGCAGGCTGACGGAACCTTCAAGAAAGAGACCTTCATTGTTGAGAAAGACGACGGCGTTCGTGCCGGTACCACTGTTGAAGGGATTGCTCGACTGAACTCCCCCTTCAAGGCCGGTGGTGTTGCTACAGCTGCCAACTCTTCTCAGACCACTGACGGCGCTGCCGCGACTCTCCTTGCCAGCAAGGAAGCTTGCGAGCGTCTGGGTCTCAAGCCCCTCGCCAAGCTCGTTACTTACGCCGTAGCCGGTTGTAAATCTGACGAAATGGGCGTTGGTCCCAAGTATGCAATTCCCAAGGCTCTGGAGAAAGCTGGCCTCAAGGTTGAAGACATTGATGTTTTCGAGCTTAACGAAGCCTTCGCTACCCAGGCTCTTCACTGCATCGACGTTCTTGGCCTCGACGAGTCCAAGATCAACCTGAACGGCGGCGCCATCGCCCTGGGTCACCCCCTGGGTTGTACCGGTGCCAAGCTTACCGCTACCCTGATTGCCAACCTGCAGCGTACCGGTGGCAAGTACGGTATCGTCTCCATGTGTATCGGTGGCGGTATGGGCGCATGCGCCATCTTCGAAAGAGTTGACGGCTTCTAATTCGGGCCTCTCCCTTTCGGGATCGATATGTAAGTAAAAAAAAGGCTGCTTCGCATGTGCGAGGCAGCCTTTTTTGTTTTGAGCGGGAAGACAACACGGTTACCGGATTTACTGAACGGCAGCCTGAGCATGTGACCGGCAGGGGAGCCGGAGGGAACGTTGAAATGAATCGTTACGACTTGTCTTTGACCATCTTTCCCAGCATTTTCATGATATCCCGCCAGCTGATGATGCCCACCGGACGGTTGTTGTCGTCGACGATGGGGATGCAGGTGATGATTTCCGTATTAAACAGGTGGATGGCGTCGTAGACGCTGGCGTTTTCGTTTAACGTGATGGGCTTGCGGCTCATGACCTGGTGGACTCGTTTGTTGAGGGTGGCCCGGTCTTGCCGGTTCTCCGCTGCGGTTTCCAGGTTGGGGCTCAAGGCTTTGAGGAGGTCCCGGTCGGAAAGGACGCCGAACAGTTTGTTGTTTTCTACCACCAGCAGGTGATGAAATTTTACGTTTTCAAAGATATCTCTGGCCACTGCCAGTGTATCATCGAGCTCGACGGTGACGATTCGTTTGGACATGATCTTCTGGACACTCATATCATACGCCCTTTCACTTAATATCATGCAACTAGTCATGGTGGACCTTGGTTTCATGATTCTAAGTCTATTTTCAGGGTCCTGTCAATCACCGGTCTGCAGATCAGGGAGCCCTTCGTTTGATGGAGTTCCCCCTGAAATGTTGAGGCTATTTCAATGCCATGCAGAAGGTGACATCTTCAGATCGGTAGAGGTCGCAACCGGGAAGGATGCCATCCTGGCATGAAGTGGTGTGAAACCCCCGTTCTGTCAGCAATAGCTTTATGTCATCATGGGAAAAGGTATGGCGCCAGAAACGGTACACATCAACGCTTTCGTCCTCACCCATCACGGCATGCTGATTGAGGAGTACTTTTTCTTCCTCGTACTGAAAGGTTTCAGAAAGAACAAGGTAGGGGCTGCTTCGCCAAAAGCCCTGCTCCGCCATCTGCCAGTCCTTGGATTCAGATCCTCCCAAGGAGTGGTGAACGTTCAATACGTCGAAGAGAAAAGTCCCTCCCGGCTCGAGGGCACGGTAGATCCTTTTCAGGAGTTTTGTGCGGTCATTGGGGGGAAGTACGCAGAAGTCGAGAAAAATCATCAGGATCAGGTCGTACCTGCTATCCTCATCCAGTTCCAGATAGTCCTGCTGAATGTAGGCGATGTTCAGCTTTTTCCGATGAGCGGACTCCCGTGCGTAGCGGATGGAGTTGGATGAGAAATCCATGCCCGTGACATCGTGTCCTTTTTCAGCGAGCCTTTCCGTGTAGAGGCCCGGCCCGCAGCCAAGGTCGAGAATCTTTAAACTGTTACCGGGAACCTGGGTGAGAATCCACTGGATGGTGGATTCGATGGTGCCCTCCTTACGGCTGGCAAGGTCTGTGTCCTGGCTCAGGTGGGCTTCAAGGAGCTGGTTGGAGATGTGCTCATCCACCCACATGTTGGCGGTGCCCCTGGCGTAAATGTTAGGCTTCTTTGTTGCTTTAATCAGTTTCTGGATATTCATGAAAACTCCATATCTCGGCGGGTTTCGCAAGAGTCAAGCGGCTTGGCGGCCGTCTTTGTGCAAAACGCCGGTCTTGTATTTTTATACGTGAAAAATGGGCGGGAAGGCGGTGCGGAGAAACAGGTGAAAGCCACATTACAATAGAAGGCGCAACTCACCGATATGAGGCAACTGGCCTCACCGCTTTCCGTATTCGGGGTCTGACAAGGGGTGATATGTGCTATGGAGTTTTCATGATGCCTACGTAGTATTGTTGGGTGGTGTTGTCAATGCATTTGGAACACTGCCAGAAGATATTTGTCTGACTCTGGTTGCTATTCCTGTGGGAGGCTCTTATCTTGATGGAGGCACAGACAGTGATTGGTGGTGACGCCGTAAGGTTATGAAAAGACGCTTCAAGCTGAAAGTGCCTTACAGCTGAGTAACAATCATGACGGGATGGTGGCAATGGACGAGTATCTGGGAACAGATGAGTACGTGGACACAGACGAGTGGCTGGAGATAGCTGCAGATGACGAGGGCATGAGCTCCTGTTGCCTGGGGAATATGGTTGTTATCATCAACACCCGGGGCGCCGTCGGCACGGCCAAAGGGGCATACCCAGCGCGCTTTGGGATTTATGGCGAAATTCGAACCCGCGAGTTTGTCTTTCATTTCAATCCCACGGGCGAGATTCGCTATATTCGAGGTCTATCAAGAGCCTGGCCCCATCCCTGGGAGTGGTTGAAGCGAAGCTGGGGCAACGACTGGATTTACTACTCGGTGGGCCTGGACCGGGGCCAGGGACGGGTGAAGGACTGGGTGGGGGAGGATTACCTCCCTTGCCTCTCTTATGAGAGCAACGCCATCCGTGAGGTCGCCCCCTACACGGAGCCGGGCGTGTCCACGGCCTTCTCGGCGTGGTCCCAGGTGTATGCCAATA
>Ga0193953_1001223_pt1 | contig 12189 bp, 14 predicted proteins | sample BB_4_MG_FD_140325 | JGI IMG/M metagenome (GOLD analysis project Ga0193953, IMG submission 140325) | Microbial mat bacterial communities from the Broadkill River, Lewes, Delaware, United States - BB_4_MG | ecosystem: Environmental > Aquatic > Freshwater > River > Microbial mats | place: USA... | reverse complement strand
GGTTTGGGGAATCCTGATGGAGAAGATTTGCCTATTTATTTAAATCAAGAATACCTTATTGAGTATAATGGGATTCAAGTTATTGAAATGAATTTGAATTAATACAGTCTCAATTTTATCAGGCATTGCTGTCTAAGTCAATTTACATGTTTATGAAAAAAATAGTTTACCTATTTCTAATTGTCATTCTTTCTTCTTGTAATCAAGAGCCTAAAAGCACTAAAATTAGCGGACCTGTGTTTGGTACAGCCTATAATATTCAATATTATACAACAGATAATTCAAATTATAAAACGCAGTTTGATAGCCTTTTTGCTGTAATTAATGAGTCGATGTCTACCTATATTCCAGATTCAAAAATATCTCGAATTAATAAAGGAGAAATCATTGAAGTAGATGAACATTTTACGCGTGTTTTTAACAATGCAAAGAAAATTTACAGAGCAACCGAAGGTGCTTTTGATCCTACAATTGGAGCTGTGGTTAATGCTTGGGATTTTGGACCAGAAGGTAAAATAATTAATATAGATAGTACAACCATAGATAGTTTAATGAAGTCTGTTGGTTATAATAGAGTGGGATTAAAAAACAATAAACTAATAAAAAACTCTAATTCATTTATAGATTTTAATGCTATTGCAAAAGGGTATGGAGTCGATGTTATTGGAGAATTTTTAGAAAGTAAGAATGTTACCGACTATCTGGTTGAAATTGGAGGAGAAATACGCGTAAGAGGTCTTAACCTTGATAAAAAATCACCTTGGAGAGTAGGTGTTGATGATCCTAATTTTAATGAAGAACAAACCTATTCAAAAATCATTGCTTTAGAAGAAGAAGCCATGGCAACTTCGGGAACGTATCGTAAGTTTAAAATAGATGAAAACGGTAATCGCTATGCACATATCATAGATACAAAAACAGGATATCCTTCTAAAACTAATATTTTAAGCGTCTCTGTATTAGCCGAAGATTGTATGACCGCCGATGCTTATGCTACCGCATTTCAGGCCATGGGAATTGATAAAGTAAAGGCATTTACAGAGCGACACCCGGAATTAAAAGTGTTTATTATTTTTGAGAATGAAGCTAAAGAGTTTGAGACTTTATCGTTAAATGACTTTCCACAATAGAAGCTTGATTTTACGTATAACAATTATGCTTAAGTTCAACATTCTGTTCTGAAAATCTCAAAGAAAAAGAATGCTATAATAGTACTGAAGATTATAAATGATGTATTGGGCTGTTAACAGATAGAAGTATAGTATATAGCAGAAATTATTTTAATACAATTGTTCTGTAGTTATAAGGTATTTACCAATACCAACAACCAGCCCGCAACTAAAAGTAAACCACCTATTGGAGTCACAGGTCCTAAAAACCGAAGTTTTTTGCCTTTAGCGTCCGATAAAACCAAACCGTAAATACTAAAAGAGAAGAGTATAATACCGATTGTAAAACACCAATATGTTGCTGAGGTTAAGTTGGTAGCGCTAAGTCCTAAAGCTAATAATACGATGGCGTGATACATTTGATATTTAACACCAACTTCAAAGCTATGCAATTGCTCTGTAGATAAAATTTTCTTTAAAGCATGTGCTCCAAAAGCACCAAAGATTACGGCGAGCATGCCAAATAAAGCTCCAGTTGCAATTATAATGTATTGTGTCATTTTAGTACGTTGTTTTATTTGTAAACTACAGGGATAATTTCACCTTTCGCTAGGCAGTATTTTTCAATATCCTCATCAGAAAGTGAAGCTGTATAATCGACTTCTTCAACTTTAAAACCTATAGAACGTAGCTTATCAAAATAATCACGACCATAAACACGTACATGATCGTATTGTCCAAATATTTTAGCGCGTTCAGCCTTATCTGTTATCGTATCATCTTCAAAAGTTTTAGCCCGATTTAAATCTTGAGGAATTTGAAAAATACCATAACCACCAGGTTTCATCACTCTATATAATTCTTGCATCGCCTTTGTGTCGTCAGGAATATGTTCTAAAACGTGATTACATAAAATCACATCATAACTGTTATCTTCAAAAGGAAGGTCGCAAATATCGGCTTTGACATCTGCGATAGGTGATAGTAAATCTGTTGTGGTATATTTTAAGTTTTTAAGACTTCTAAAACGTTTTAAAAAACATTGTTCTGGTGCAAAGTGGAGAACGCTTAATGCAGAATTTGATTCAGTATCTCGTGAAAAGAAATCCGTTTCATTATTAAGATACAACCATAATAAGCGGTGACGTTCTAAGCTTAAAGTTGAAGGCGAAAGTACATTGTTGCGTTGGTTTCCGTAGCCATAAGGTAAAAAGGTTTTGAAACTTTTACCATCAATAGGATCTGTATAGGTGTTGCCTTTTAAAAAGAAAGCTAAAATAGGCCGTGCTACATAGCTTAACCTTATGAGTAAAGGTCTTGGGATGGTGTTTAATATTATTTTGAAGAGTTTTTTCATTGTTACGCAGAGATTCACGGAGAGACACAGAGGTTCACGGAGTGCTTACTCAGATGTGTTTATGAATCGTTTTATACCGTTTTTTAAAAGTTTAGTATTGAAATTGAATAATAGTCCAATAGGATAATCTCCTAATTTCATGTAAGTCAGTATTTGAGCTGTATGAACATCTGTGAATTTTTCAACTGTTTTGAGCTCAATAACTATTTTGTTTTCTAATAATATATCAATTCTATAACCGTGGTCTAAAATGATATCTTTATAAATGATAGGTCTTGAAACTTCTTTTTGAACAGAATATCCTAAGGCTTTTAATTCATAAAATAAGCATTCTTGATACGCGGATTCTAGTAATCCAGGACCAAGTGTTTTGTGCACCTCAATAGCTGCTCCAATAATATTTTCCGTAATTTTATCGTATACCATAATATCAAAATTATACTCAAAACGCTCCGTGAATCTCTGTGAAAACTCTAAGTATCTCTGAGAAATAACTATTTGGTGATAATAAGAAACAATACCGTTACTTAATTCAGAAAATAAAAATAATATTTACGCTTCTATCTGACTAGAAATTAAATTATAAATACCATCCCAAAGTGCAATTCTATGTTGTAAAGCTTCTTTTGCAACTTCTAAAACATCATTCCATTTTTGTTGATCATTACCACATAACTCTTCAATCATTTTTAATGACAAAGGACCATGCTCATCACCATCTAATTCAATATGACGTTTTAAATAGTAAGTTAATTTACTATAGGTATTGTCACTGGTTTTAGACTGATTTATAATTTGAAAAAACATATCAGGAATAACATCTTCACGCCCAAAAGTAAATGCCGAAGCTATTTTATGAGGTTCGTCTGTTGCAATCACTTGGAACGTATAGTCAATGAAATTTAAAGTTTCTGTATTTAATTCAACTTTATTAACGGTGTTTTTTATAGAAAAACCATTTTGAATATGACATACAAAATTCTCGATTTGTGTGGTGCTTGCATTAATTTGGTGCATCGCATCCAAATACATTTCATAATGACTTTTAGGTTCACCTAATTCGTTGATATCACTTTCTTCTCCAAGTACTATTTCATTTATAAAACGCGCTGTCGATGGATTTTGAATAGGACTCCAAGGAACTGATGTGTTTGTTAGATGATTTTGAAGCGCTTTTAGTAAAGACATAAAATCCCAAACGGCAAACACGTGTTGCCCCATAAAAATTTTTACATCTTCGATAGAAGTTAAAGCACTATATAGTTTATGATTATTGAGTTCTGCTCTTAAACCGATTAATTCTTTTTCTATGTGTTCAATACTCATAATAATTATTATTTAAAGCTCTAAAGCCTTCTGTCTAAAAGCATCTTCTTCATCAGAAGTAATTCCTAAAGCTTCATGGACATATCCAAAAGTTGAAAGTATTTCTGGTTTCCCATCTACAATAGCAACATCGTGTTCAAAATGCACACTTGGTTTTCCATCTTGAGTCACAATCGTCCAACCATCACTCAATTGTTTGACTTTATGCGTACCTAAATTTATCATTGGTTCAATGGCAACAACCATACCTTCAATAAACTTTTTACCACGACCACGTTTTCCGTAGTTTGGCATTTCAGGATCTTCATGCATTTTTCTGCCTAAACCATGTCCAACTAATTCTCTAACCACACCATAACCTTCTGCTTCCGTAAATTGTTGAATTGCAAAACCTACATCACCAACGCGATTGCCAATTTTTAATTGTTCGATACCTTTATAAAGTGATTCTTTGGTAATTTGAATGAGTTTTTTAGTCTCTTCAGCAACATCGCCAACTTCAAAAGTATAAGCATGGTCTCCATAAAAACCATTCATAAAAGAGCCACAATCTATAGATACAATATCTCCATCTTTTAGTGGTATATCTGTTGGTAAACCATGAACAACAGCTTCGTTAACACTACATAATAATGTAGAAGGGCAGTCGTAAAGGCCTTTAAAGCCAGGCAAAGCACCATGGTCTCTAATAAACTCTTCTGCAATTGCATCTAAGTGGTTGGTGGTAACCCCTTCTTTAACTTCTTTAGCCAACATACCTAAAGTTTTAGATACGATGAGCGCACTTTGACGCATTAATTCAATTTCTTCTGCCGTTTTTACTATAATCATGATTCAAAATATTGAGCGGCAAAGATAGGTAATTATAACAATTTTAAAATATTTTTAAAACATGATAAATGACAGTTTCTAAATAAACTTTCTATTATATGTTTGCAATATAAAATTGAACAGCCATGTATAAAACCGTTACCGCAGAAGAAGCTTTAAAAGTTGTAAAATCTAATGATCGTGTATATATTCAGGCAGCTGCAGCAGCTCCTCAGGCACTTGTGAAAGCATTGTCTGCAAGGCATGAAGAGTTACGAAATGTAGAAGTATGTCATTTGCATACCGAAGGAGAGGCACCTTATGCAGATCCTAAGTTAAAAGACAGCTTTCACGTTAACTCTTTTTTTATTGGAAAAAATGTAAGACATACTTTAAAAGCTGGTAATGGTTCTTACACTCCTGTTTTTTTAAGTGAACTGCCAAGACTTTTTCAACAACACATTTTAGATTTAGATGTCGTTTTAATTCAAGTTTCTGTTCCAGATCGTCATGGATATTGCTCATTGGGTGTTTCTGTTGAAGCCTCTTTAGCAGCAATAGATAATGCAAAATGTGTTATTGCACAAGTAAATCCACAAATGCCTAGAACACATGGAGCAGGAATTATTCATATGACTGAAATTGATTATTTTGTTGAGTCAGATGAAGCACTTCCTGTGCATCATATGGCAGAACCTAACGCTATTGAAAGTAAGATTGGAGATTATGTGGCTGGCTTAGTTGAAGATAGAAGTACATTACAAATGGGTATTGGTTCTATTCCAAACGCCGTATTAACACGTTTAACAAATCATAAAGATTTAGGCTTACATACCGAAATGTTTTCAGATGGAGTCATTGATTTAATCTTAAATGATGTTATAAACGGGAATTATAAAAAGATTAATCGTGGACGTTCATTAGCAACGTTTTTAATAGGCTCTAAACGCTTATATGATTATGTAGATGATAATCCGTTTGTAGAAATGCGTGCATCAAATTATACTAACAATGCAGCATATATTAAACAAAATCCAAAAATGGTTGCTATAAATTCTGCGATAGAAGTAGATGTTACAGGTCAAGTTTGTGCAGATTCTATAGGCGCGAGTATGTATTCTGGTGTTGGAGGACAAATGGATTTTATACGAGGTGCTTCGTTAAGTCAAGGAGGTAAGGCTATTATTGCGCTGCCATCAGTGACTAAAAACGGAATAAGCAGAATTGTACCAGTATTAAAACCAGGAGCAGGAGTGGTAACAACAAGAGCACATGTACATTATGTAGTAACAGAATATGGTATTGCCAATTTATTTGGTAAAACGATTAAAAATAGAGTAAAAGCTTTAGTAGATATTGCTCACCCTGATCATAGAGAAGCAATAGATAGAGCTTATTTTGAGATGATAAAATAGGAAGTAAGCTTTAAAATTTCCACCATTTTTTTGAGGGTGCAGGAATTTTTGGTTCTTCGTTGGTAATAAGTTGATACACTTCTCCCCAACCAAGAATGCCACCAATGTTTCTATCGTCAATAAATAGGTCTGCGTGAATTTTACGGCTTCTGCTGTAATCGTATTTTTCTTCAGGAAAGCTAGCGTTTACAGCATAGAACTCAATGCCATTTTCTTTGCAGAACTCAACAGCTTCATCAAGTTTAGCACCACATCTGTAAGTCCAAAGAATTAATCGATGCCCATCTTCTTGGAGTCGTTTTAAGGTTTCAAAAGCAAAAATGCGTGTTTTTCCTATTTTAGGATAAGCATCTTCCACTATGGTACCATCAAAATCAACGGCTATAATTAATCTATTTTGAAAATTCATGCTACTTAATCAAATGAAAGGCAAAGTTACAATAATAAGCGTTTTAAACAAGACTTTCTTGTGTCATCGCTGTGGGTTGAGGTAAGCCTATAAGCTTTAAAATAGTGGGTGCCACGTCTCCTAAAATACCGTCTTTTATGGTTTTTAAATCTTTGTCTATTAAAATAATAGGGACAGGGTTTGTGGTGTGAGCTGTATTTGGTGTGCCGTCAGGATTTATCATTGTCTCGCAATTGCCATGATCTGCAATTAATATAGTGGTATAATCGTTTTCTAACGCTGTGTTTACCACATTTTTAACGCATTCGTCAACCGCTTCACATGCTTTTATGGCTGCTTCCATAACTCCTGTATGACCAACCATATCTCCATTGGCAAAGTTTAAACACACAAAGTCAACATCTCCTTTTTTGAGTTCAGGAATTAACGCATCGGTTAGTTCATAAGCACTCATTTCTGGTTTTAAATCGTAAGTAGCTACTTTAGGTGAGTTTCTTAAAATTCTAGTTTCTCCTTCAAATGGTTGTTCTTGTCCTCCTGAAAAGAAAAATGTAACATGAGGGTATTTTTCAGTTTCAGCAATTCTAATTTGTTTTTTATTGTGCTGTTCTAATACTTCACCTAATGTTTCAGAGAGGTTATCTTTATTAAAAACTACTTTTATGCCTTCAAAACTATCGTCGTAGTTTGTCATGGTAACATAATATAGATTCAATTTGTGCATGTTATACTCATGAAAATCCTTTTGAGATAAGGCTTCTGTTAATTGACGTCCACGATCTGTTCTAAAATTAAAAAAGATAACGACATCATCGTCTTTAATAGTTGTTACAGGTTGGTTGTTTTTATCTGTTACAATTAAAGGTTTTATAAATTCGTCTGTAATATCGTTTTCATAATTACTTTGAATAGATTTTAAAACATTTTGAGTTTTTGTGCCTTCTCCATTAACTAAGCCATCATAAGCCAGTTTTACACGTTCCCATCGTTTGTCTCTATCCATGGCGTAATAGCGGCCTGTAACGGTTGCTAATTTTCCTGAGGTTTTATGGAGGTGCTCTTCTAATTCTGTAATAAAGCCATAACCCGATTTTGGGTCCACATCTCTACCATCAGTAAAAGCATGAACAAAGACATTTTCTAGGCCATAATCGTTAGTGGCATCAAGTAGTCCAAATAGGTGATTGATATGAGAATGCACTCCTCCGTCACTTACTAAACCTAATAAATGAACATTTTTATTATTAGTTTTCGCATATTCGAAAGCCGATTTTAAAACAGGTTCTTCACGAAGTGTTTTATTTTTAACCGCTAAATTAATTTTTACTAAGTCCTGATATACAATTCGTCCTGCACCTAAATTCATGTGCCCAACTTCACTATTTCCCATTTGCCCTTCAGGTAAACCAACATGAAGTCCATCAGTTCTTAAACTTGCACTAGGATACTTGGTATAAAGTGAATCTATAAATGGTGTTTGTGCATTGTCTATAGCTGAAACTTTAGGATCGGGTGATTTTCCCCAACCATCTAAAATCATTAAAATAACTTTTTTGTTCATGTGTAACTGTTTTGAGTATCAAAGATAATACATACAGCACTACAACATATCCGTAGTTTAAAAAAAATTAAGATGTTAACCTTATTTTAAGTTTTTATAATGAGTAGGTAAGGGAGTGTTTGTGTTTTGTGATGATGTTAACATATTTATTTCCAAAGCGTTAAAAAAACGTTATAAAATGTTTTTTAGTGTAACAGTTTGGGTAATCTGTCGTCTCTTTAGTATAATCAAAAACAAATCAATTAAATTTAAAATCTTTCATCATGAAAAAATCAGTAGTAGTTTTGGCCTTAGTATTAGGCTTTTCAGTTAGTAATTTAAATGCAACAAACAATGTTTTAGCTTCAGACACAAATGAAGTTATTGTAAAACCAGTTGAAGTTAGTCCGTTATGTAATGCTGTTATCACAGGCAATATTGAAGAAGTAAAACGATTATTAAATAATGGAGTTGATGTTAATGCCAAATCTAATGGGATGATGCCAATTCATTATGCGGCAAAATACAATCGAGTAGAAATTATAAAGACTTTAATTACTGCAGGTTCTGAAATTCACAAACCGTGCGATAAAGGTTATACTGCCTTAAGACATGCACAAAAAACAAAGGCCGTTGATGCAGAACTATTTTTAAAGCGTTTTAAAAACAAAAATGTCTAGGAGTAGACAATTATTTGAGTTAGTTAGTTTGAAAATAGCGTCTTTAAGACGCTATTTTGTATTTATAACAATAGCTGCTGATTTTATAATTAAGTATTTCTAAAAGTCAGCCAAAGTTGTTAGCGCGACCAAAGTTTGATGCAAAAATTATTTAAAAATCATAGGTTTTATTTAAATAGATATAATTTTGAGTGCCAGATTAAGGATTAATAACCGTTTAAAAAAGATATACTTTTAGGTATACAATAAGAAGGTATGAAATATGAGTTTAAAATAATTTCAAATAAAAAGATAGACCAAATAATTCCTTTAGTTTATGAGCTTAACAATGCTAAAATAAGTATGGATGTGCTTAAATCTCGATTTAATGAAATAAAACAACAAAATTACCAATGTGCAGGCGTATTTTTTGAAAATGAATTAATTGCTATCACAGGTTTGTGGTTTAGTACGCGTCATTATATTGGAAAATCTGTAGAGTTAGATCATGTTTATATAAAACCGGAGTACAGAAATAATGGTTTAGGGAAACAATTTATGGGGTGGATTAATAACTATGTTAGAGAACAAGGGTGTAATTCTATGGAGTTAAACACTTATGTTCAAAATTATGCATCGCATAAGTTTTATTACAACGAAGGCTATGAAATTTTAGGTTATCATTTTTTGAAAAAAATCTAAACTTATTTTAAAAAATCTAAGTTTGAATTTGTTTCTATTTCATACGGAGCTTTTCCATATTCAAAAATTCTGGCATTTAAGGGGCCTTTTAAAGTGAGTTTGTTTGCTTCTACAGAAATCCAACTGCCTTCTCGTAAGCCAATAACAGGTTGTGTGTTAAAAGCATGAAATTCTTTAATTCGAGTTTCCCTAGTTTCTCCCATATGAGTACTACCTTCAATAGGGTCTAAATAATGCGGATTAATATTAAAAGGAACTAAGCCTAGAGTTTTAAAACTTGGTGGATACATAATAGGCATATCATTAGTGGTATGCATTGTTAAACCACAAATATTACTTCCGGCACTGGTGCCCAAATAAGGGGTGCCTTTATTAATGGCATTCTGTATCGCTAATAAAATGTTGTTTTTATAAAGTTGCGATACCAAAACAAAGGTATTACCACCTCCAACAAAAATACCTTGAGCATTTTGTATGGCTTCTTGTGTGTTTTCAAATTCATGCAATCCTTTTATGGTTTTACCTATCGTTTTAAAAGCTTTAGAAGCTATTTCGGTATAGTCATCATGAGAAATACCTCCTGGTCGTGCATAAGGAATGAATAGGATTTCATTTGCAGATTTGAAATGAATTTTTAGTTCGTCTAATAAATATTCTAAATAACCACTACCATGAATGGTAGATGTGCTAGCAATTATAATTGATTTCAAAATTTAATTCTTTTTGTGTTAAAATATGGATTCTTTACGTGAATGAAAAATTATAATATTAAATTAATAGGTATAAAATCATTTAACAAAAGTTTGACCTCCTTTTTTATGCTATTACAATTATTAAACCGAACTTTATTAATCTTAAATTAAAGGATATGAAAAAAATTGTACTTATAATATTTAGCTTCTTTACTATAACGGTATTTAGTCAAGATGTAAAAAGAATACCTATAAATGGTAAGATCATTGTCGCTTCTGAAGATAAGGAAGGAGTAACAGTTTTTAATTCCTCCTCTAATAAAGGTACTGTTACAGATAAAGACGGTTATTTTCAAATTAATGTAGCTTTAAATGACGTTATTCAATTTGGGGCATTGCAGTTTAAGGATTTTACGGTTTCAATTACAGATAAAGTTATTAGCTCTAAACGTTTAACAGTTATCCTTGTAGAAGAGGTTAATAAATTAGATGAAGTGGTAATTCTACCTTTTGATCTTACTGGAAATTTAAATGCCGATTTAGAAAATGTAAGAACATATAATGTAAGCTTAGACGATGTGTATTTTGGTTTAGATAATATTGAAGATTTTGAATTTTCAGCCGATTATAAAACTAAAGCTGATAACCTAGCCTTTAACGAGTATAATCCGCAAATGGTGAATATGGTGAATTTAGTTAATGTCGCAGGTTTTTTAATTAAACAAGTGGTTAATTTTGATACCGTTAAATTTAAATCAGAAAAAGAAAAGCAATTAGTTAAAAAAACGCCTTTTAAACAAGCATTAGATACATATAGTATTAATTATATACATACCAATTTTAATATCCCATTAGATCAAATTGAAGCATTTACAGATTATGTAGAAAAAGAAGGTGTTGACGAAAATTTATTTGAAAAAGATAAGGAGTTACAATTGTTAGAGCGTATTTCTCAACTGAGTAAGTCGTTCCTAAAAGATATCAGTGAAAAGGAGTAAAACATTTTTTTTTATTGCTGTATTTTTTATCCTAAGCGTTGTAAATGCTCAGCGAAAAGATATAAAAGGACAACTCATAGCAGCAGATGAAGTTGAAGGTCTTCATATACTCAATAAAACAGCAGCAAAATATACCATATCTAATGACGATGGAAGCTTTCTAATACCAGCAAAAGTTTTAGATACATTAATAGTTTCAGGAGTAAAGTATCAAAATCAAGAGGTTGTTATTAGCACTTCGATTATGGAATTAGGGCAGTTAAATGTAAGACTTATTGAAAAAATAAACGAACTAAATGAAGTTGTTGTAGGTAAGATTTTAACAGGTAGCTTAGAATCTGATATAGAAAACTCAGATGCAGAACCTGATATTAATTTTTACGATTTGGGTATTCCAGGGTTTGTAGGTAAGCCACTCACGCAAAATGAACGAAAATTGTTTGATGCAGATGGAGGTGACATGGTTGGATTAGTAGGTGGTATTTATGGAGGAGGTCCAAGTGTAAATCTCAATAAATTATTAAACACCATTAGTGGCAGAACTAAAAAACTAAAAGCTATTGTAGAATTAGATACTAGAGATGCTTGTTTACAGCGTTTAAAAAGTAGTTATGAATCTTTTCTTTTTAAAAACGATAGTTTAGCCAAAAATTTAAGAGTAGAGTATTTTCAGTTTTGTCAAGAAGACGATGAGTTTTTATTATTATGCAATAAAAACGATGATTTAAAACTGCTTGATTTTTTACAAGAAAAACTAAAAGCTTACAAGAAAAATAGAGAATCCGTTACTAAAGATTAACTTTGGAATACGTTTTGGATTCATCAAAAAAAACAGCATCCATATAAACATGAAATTAATCCCTTTTATACGCGCTTTAGTACTATTCTCATTATTTATTTCTAGTAGTAAAAATCACGACTATTACGTTAGTGTTACAGAAATTAAATATGTTAAAGAGCAAAAATCGCTTCAAATTATAAGCCAGATTTTTATTGATGATTTTGAAACATTGCTACGAAAACGATACGATGAAAACATTGTCTTAGCACCAGATAACGATATTAAAAATATCGAAAAATACATGCAACGGTATATTGAGGATAAATTAAAAATTAAGATTAATGGTAATGCTGTAAATTTCAATTTTATTGGAAAAGAATATAAAGAAGAT
>Ga0193953_1001222_pt1 | contig 12198 bp, 8 predicted proteins | sample BB_4_MG_FD_140325 | JGI IMG/M metagenome (GOLD analysis project Ga0193953, IMG submission 140325) | Microbial mat bacterial communities from the Broadkill River, Lewes, Delaware, United States - BB_4_MG | ecosystem: Environmental > Aquatic > Freshwater > River > Microbial mats | place: USA... | reverse complement strand
GTGATATGATGATTGATCCGCTTGAGTTTCCCATTTGTGTGGGGAATGATGGTACCGCTTTCTTTGTCGATAATAGTCAGTGGAATTGTACCCCGCCCGATGAAAATGATGTTCCCAATAATCCGAAACGATGGATTCAATGGATATATGGCACCAATGATGGGGCCGGAAACTTTATAGATGATGCAGAAGTCGACGGTATTGTTAGGGCATATCCCTTTCGTGGATCCATTGATGTGACTTCCGAACCTATATTGGGTCCTACTGCACCATGGAATGCTGCATTGCCCATTTATGTGAATAACACTCGGGCAGTTGGTGAGGCCTTTGAAATCACTCTGCGAAACTGGAATTACTGTAATCCTTATGATGATCCGAATATTCCCGGGCCACCGGCTGATGCCGTGAACGGAGATTTTCCGCCGGTAATAACTACCGCACGAGTGATTATTGTAGACATTCCGGATGGTACGATTAATCCCGCCGGGCCATTTTGTGAAAATAGTGCTGCCGTTAATCTAACAGCTGTTACCCCTGGCGGTACTTGGTCAGGAAATGGTATTACAGATTCAGGAACCGGATTATTTGATCCTTCTGTAGCTGGCTCAGGTAATCATCTTATTGAATATGAGGTGTCAAGTGGAGCGGGGTGTACGGCAAATGGCTCCGTTTTTGTTGAAGTGTGGGACGCCCCTGTGGCATCTATTTCGGTGGGATCACCCACTTATTTATGTCCGGGAACCTTATTACCTATAGATGGTAATCCTTCTCAAGGGACAGTGCCCTATACGCATTTGTGGTCAGGTGATACTGGTCCGTTGGATGATGTTAATCGTCAGGATCCGACTTTTCAAACATTAATTGAAGGAACCTATAATATGACCTATCGGGTAACCGATGGAAATGGATGTTTCGATGAAGATATACTAGATGTAGTAGTAGATTCGGTGGATGTGAATTTCTTAAATCCAAACGTCTTTTTATGCACAGGCGTGTCGCAACAGTTAGAGCCTGATCCACAGGGCGGTTCTGGTGTCTTTGTGGAGCATCGCTGGAGTGGTGATCGCACAGACCTTTTGTCAGCGACGGATGTTGAAAATCCGGATTTCCTATCCATGAACCCCGGTTTGTATAAGTATGAGTACTACGTAAAGGATAGTCAGGGATGTGAAAATGCAGATAGTGTCTATGTGCAGGTTTATCAACAGCCCATAGCGAATCCGGGATCTGATGACACCGCTTGCGGACTGTCGTATGTGATGGGTGCTATTCCTTCGGCCGGAAGCGGAATTTGGCAGTTCATGAGTGGACCCGGTAACGTAACGATTACTGATGTTTCAAATCCGGTTACACCAATTGTGACTGACGTTTATGGGGACTATTTATTTAAATGGAAAGAAATCAATAATATCTGTTCTGATTCAGCTGAGGTGACTATTTCTTTTATCCAGATTCCCCAACCGATGGTGATGGAAGATACGGATACATGTGGATTGCATTACACTGTTGTAGCTACTCCGGATGTAGGAGTTGGCATTTGGAGGCTGGATGCTGGTCCGGGCACAGCGTTGTTTGGAGATGAATTGGCTTCCCAATCGACGGTAGATGTAGATCAGCCCGGGCAATATCAGTTTATCTGGCAAGAAGATAATGGAGGCTGTTTGGGTAGTGATACAGTATTCATTGATTTTTATCCCATTCCTGAAGTCAGTATTGCCCCTTTTGATGAGCAGGGGTGTAATCCGGTTACCACTCAATTTGTGAATACCTCAGTAAATGCAGATTCTTATTTTTGGGATTTTGGCGATGGGTTTATCTCTAATCAATCTGACCCTTTGCATTCCTTTACTAATGGACTACCTGTTCCGCAGGATTATGAGATTCAGCAGGTAGGTTTTAATGCTTTTGGTTGTAGAGATACTGCGTATTATGACATGAAAGTATTTCCCAATCCCTTATCCAAAATAGGAATGGATGAAGGGCCCGGATGTAGTCCCTTGATGGTGACATTCGATAATCATTCAGAAGGGGCCACACTATTTGAATGGGATTTTGGGGATGGATCTCCAATAGATAATAATATCAATGTGAGTCATTCATTTGTCAATGAGGAAATCTTTGTAAAAGCTTATGAGGTGAGTTTGAAGGCTGAGAATGTTTATGGTTGTGTCGATTCAAGCAGTGTGTTTGTGACGGTGTATCCTGGTTCATTATATGGTTTTTCGGTTGATCCTTTAGCGGGTTGTCATCCTTTTGAAGTGCAGATGCAGGCCGATCCGGGTGCTTTTTTTTACAAGTGGGACCTGGGAGATGGAACAGTCGTTACGGATGCCAGTGCTTTAACCCATACGTATGAGAATTTAACCAGTACACCGATAAATTTTGATGTGAATCTGTATACGAGTTCTGTTTTTGGTTGTCAGGATACTTCTACTACGCAATTACTGGTTAATCCTTCGGCTCGGAGTGGGTTTGATTATACGCCAGTTGCAGGGTGTAGTCCTCTGGAGGTTTCTTTTACCAATCAATCCAATGGAGCTACTTTTTATGAATGGCATTTTGGAGATGGATCTGCCTTTGTAACTACCGAACATGCCACGCATACTTTTGTCAACAATACTGGCGTTGAACAAAGCTACGAAGTCATGTTAGTGGCTGGCAATGGATTTGGCTGTAATGATACAACCCGATCGGTTGTGACGGTTTATCCATCCATTTCATTTGACTTTACGGCAACACCTGATATGGGATGCCACCCGATTCGCATAGAATTTCAGGCTGACGGTGGAGCTGCCTCCTATGAGTGGGATTTTGGCGATGGTCAAACATTTTCCGGATCAAGTATTATTAGTCATCTTTTCGAGAATACATCATCAGCAGAGAAGGTGTTTGATGTGCAATTGATAACGGCTTCGATGTTTGGTTGTAAGGATACAACCATAGTGCCTGTAACAGTGTATCCATCGACGGTCAGTAATTTTAATTTGTCTCCTGTCACTGGTTGTAGTCCTATTGAAGTTGTTTTGACCAATCAATCCACGGGTGCATCATTTTATAAATGGGACTTTGGTGATGGGTCGGTCGAAGAATCAACAGAGCATACTTCGCACACTTACTTCAATAGGGAATCAGTAGTTAAAGTGTTTGATATCACTCTGGTTGCTGGCAATAGTGTTGGTTGTAATGATACCATAGTTAAGCAAATCACAGTTTATCCTGAAATTACTTTTGATGTTTCTGCTACACCTACTGAAGGTTGTGCGCCGTTATCTGTGGAAATGGAAACTGCAACTGGAGCCTATGCCTACAAGTGGGAATTTGGTGATGGAAGCTCAATTGTGGGTACCAATAAAGTGAATCATGTTTACCTGAATCAAACAAGCCATCCAATTGTATTCGATTTGAAGTTATTTACAGCTTCTGCTTATGGCTGTTTGGACACGTCTTCGGTTCAAATATCAGTTAATCCTTCACCGAACGCTGCATTTGATATTTCCGATACAGAAGGGTGTTCCCCTCTTTCTGTTGAGTTTGTTAATCAGTCAACAGGAAGTAGTTCTGGCACCTTGTATTTTGGTGATGGCGAAAGGCAGGATGTGTCTGGTACCGATCCGATGAAATATACCTATATCAATAATGGGTTTGCACCTGAACCATTTAATCCCAGGTTAGTGATTGAAAATAGTTTTGGTTGCATGGATTCGACCATCCGTCTTTTGAGGGTTCTGCCGCAGGTAGTTGCTAAAATATCCGAGGGTGGTAGTGGTTGTAGTCCCTATGATGAGAGTTTTATTAATGAATCATCCGGAGCATCATCATTTAATTGGAGGTTTGGGGATGGCAATACTTCCAGCGCATTTAACGGCCGAAATGAGTACGTCAACAAAACAGATCAGGATGTTTTGTTTCCGGTTGAATTGATTGCTGCTTCCAACTATGGTTGTGCTGATACCGCATTCACTACGGTTATGGTGTATCGAACTCCAATTCCTGATTTTGATGCGAACCCAAAGATCTTACAAATGCCAGAGTCAACTATATCCATTGATAATAAAACAAGTGGGTTAACCTGGAGTTATTTATGGAGTTTTGGAGATGGTAATCAATCCAACCAGAAAGAACCAGGAGATTATTCCTATGGAAAGTCTGGGATATTTGATATTTGGCTTCAGGTGTCAGGGGATGAATGTGAAGATTCAATGATGACATCAATTGAAATTCTACCCATGTTACCCGGTATTGATTATGGTCCGGATCAACAGGGGTGTCCTCCTTTAGAAGCTCAATTTTATAACAATACCTTAGATGCGACCACGTTTATGTGGGAGTTTGGTGATGGAAATATTTCATCTGATAAGACTCCCGTTCATACATATTACACGCCAGGAAAATACAATGTAAAACTGACGGCCATTGGACCCGGAGGGGTAATGGAAGCTGATAATGTGGTAGTGGAGGTGTATGATGTGCCGGTTGCTGACTTTGAAGTTCGGCCTCCAAAAGTAAAGCTGCCTGCTACGGTTTCGTTTATTAATAAATCCGAAGGGGGAAGTAGTTATTTATGGGATTTTGGTGATGGTAATACCTCCACTGAGTTTTCGGTTCAATATGCTTATCAAACACCAGGTGTTTATGATGTGTGGCTTGAAGTAACTAACGATAAAGGATGTGTGAATAAACGCACAATTCGCGAAGCAATCATAGCTGATGAAGCCGGTGAGATTGACTTTCCAAATGCCTTCACCCCGAATCCAAACGGATCTAACGGAGGGCAATATATACCTGGAGAGAAAGAGAATTATGTGTTTTATCCATTTGTACAGGAAGGTATAGTTGAATATAAGTTTCAGATTTTTACACGATGGGGCGAGATTATTTTTGAGAGTAATGATGTACTAATCGGTTGGGATGGTTATTACCGCGGCAAGTTATGTGCTCAGGGTGTATATATCTGGAAAGTAGTCTGTAAATTCTCAAATGGTAAAGTTGAGACTAAAACGGGTGATGTAACGTTATTTAGATAGATGAGAAGACAGCAATACATAGCTATCCTTTTATTGTGTGCCTGGCCTTTTCTGAGCCGCGGTCAGGATCTGCACTTTTCTCAATTTTACGCCAATCCACTTTATCTAAGTCCTTCTTTAGCCGGGGCAACAGATGGCGGACGGTTAATTGTGAATTATCGAAATCAATGGCCGGCTATTTCAAAGGCATTCTCCACCTATGCTGTTTCTTTTGATAATTTCTTTTCAAAATTTAATAGTGGCATAGGGTTTTACCTGATACAAGATCGAGCAGGGTCGGCTGGATTAACAACTACCCAGGCGGCCTTTCAGTATTCTTATAATTTGATTGTGAGTGAGGATTGGCAAGTGGTGCCTGCCTTGCAATTTGCCTATGGAAATAAGGCGGTTGATTTTAGTAAAGTTATATTTCCTGATGAGCCGCCGGGGAATGGCGGTTCGTCCGGATCATATGATCGCTTGAGTAATGAGCAAGTTCATTTTATTGATTTGGCGGCATCTGTTTTTGCATACAGTTCCAAATATTGGATGGGGTTGACCATTGACCACTTGGGCCGACCCAACTATACTTTTTTGAATGAAGAGTCAAAAGCGGAGTTGAAATATGTTCTGTTTGGAGGGGTGAATATCTGGACAGAGCGACGTCGTAACAAAGGAATGAATCGAGCTTTTTCAGGGAGTTTCCGTTATCAGCATCAAGATAATTTAAACCAGATAGACCTGGGCTTGTATTGGCACAATGAACCCATTGAAATAGGATTTTGGTACAGAGGATTACCTTTTTTTGACAAATCGGGTAGTACAGCGGTGAATCAGGATGCCTTGGTGGCGTTGTTGGCCTATAATTTTAGTGGTTTACGAATCGGTTACAGTTATGATGTTACCTTATCAAATCTGGGTTGGGCAACAGCCGGTGCTCACGAAATTTCATTGATTTTTGAATTTAATCAACGTGGTACTTTGCGTTTGGGAGGGCGAAGACCGGCTGTGCCATGTAGTGAAACAGCTAATCCACTAAGCAGTACACGCAAGTATAAAAAAAGACGCAGACGAATATATTAAAAGAAAAGAGCTGGAAATGGTTCTTCCGGCTCTTTATAAAAATACTATTTAATCCTCTTAAGCAATATTGATAATTCGCTTTGGTTTTGGTTTTGCCTCTTCGCGTTTGGCTATTTTTACTTCAAGTATACCAGCTTCATAGTGAGCTTTAATGGATAATTCATCTACTTTATCGTTTGGTAAGTTGAAAGAACGTTTGATACTGGAGTGATAAAATTCTTGTAACCTAAACTCATCCTGATTTTCGTTTTTTAACGCTTTATCTGCCGAAATAGTCAAGATTCCCTTATCAACTTCGATATTGAATTCTTCTTTTTTGAAACCTGGTGCCGCTACTTCAATGACGTATTCATTATCTGTTTCCATTATATTTACTGCAGGTTTTCCGCCAGTTCTGTTAAAGAAATATTCGGGTTCCCAGAAAAAATCTTTTCCAAAAAATGAATCAAACAGGTGGATGGTTTCAGGTTTTCTATTGGTGTATTTTCTAATAAGTGTCATGGTAATGTCCTCCAATTATAATGAATAAAATGGTTTGTTAGGTGCTGTTGGTATTAAGCTATCTTAATTACTTGCTTGGGTTTGGGTTTAGCAGTTTCAAGTTTAGCAATTACAATGTGTAAAATTCCCGCATCATAATTCGCTGTAATCTTCGATTCATCAACTTTGTTTTCTGGCAACCGGAATGAACGCTTAAATGAAGACGGTGAAAATTCGCGTCTTTTAAATGTGGTATCTTTCACTTCCTCTTTTTCTTTATGAGCTGAGATGGTTAATACGCCTTTATCAACTTCAATATTCAGTTCTTGATTAGTAAATCCGGGAACGGCTGCTTCAAAATGGAAATCATTAACTGATTCTTTAATATTTACCGCTGGCACCGATTCTTTATTATGGATAAAAGATCCTAATTCGCCATGAAGGTTTCCTCCAAAGAAATGATTCATAATGCCTTGGTTGCTTGCTGACGGTGTGTTACATCTTTTTACATGTGTCATAATTGTATCCTTTTATTTTGTTAAAACTATTTGCGTTGTTATGACTGCATTACTTCAATTGATGTGCCATTGGGATTTATGTGTCAGAAAGTCAGAATGGTATGTAATTTATCGGACAAAACGACAGAGAGTATAGTTGTTTACTGTAAAAATGGCAGTGTGTAGAGGTTTTGGTAATCTTTTGTTAAAGTAGAGATAACAAACCGATAACGGATCCATTCCTTAAAAAGAGGATCTTTGGCACTGTTACGAGAGTTATTTTCCTCCCAACAATTCCTGTGTATAGAGGTTGCTTACTATCCGGTAGGTAACCTCTTTTGTGTTTATATAAAAAGAGCGGACTCAGTATGTGAATCCGCTCGGAATATTGTGAATTGAAGTATGTTAATAATTCATGCAAAAACCAATGTGAAAATTAAACCAGGTTTGAGCATCCATGCTACCTGCTTTGAAAGCATAGTTAGGTTGAGCGCTGATGTAAAAATCCGTTTTGTAATTCATGGGGATATTCACACCTACTTCGCCAGCTAATCCAAAATGCCATTTATTAGTATTCGAAGAATATAAACCCATGTCAGTTTTGTAGTTCATGTAGTAAGTTCCTAATCCCGCACCAATAAATGGCTGAACGGCACTTTCGCGGTTCAGATAGTATTTACCCTTGGCAAGAATTGGAATGGCATTAATGTACCGGTATTGTTTTCCGGTAATTTCACCATTACGGAATGGATATGTTGCTTTGGGCATGGCTTCGTAAAAAGTATTCCAACCTAAGTAAAGTCCTGCAGCAATGTTATCATTCACAAACTGCCCAAATTCAAGACTCATGCCTCTAAAGCTTGTTTTGCTGATGTAATCTTTGGTATTACTTAGCGGTAGTCCAATGTTGTAGTTAATAATGGTATATTTCTCTTGAGCAACACCTGAAAAGCTGAAGCTTGAAATAATGAGAAGAAATAGGATGTATTTTAAATTTTTCATCTTCTAGATAATTTGTGAGTTAGAGAATTAATTGAACGGAGCTTGGTTGAAAAGATCATTTATGCCTGTTTCAACCCGGCTGTCAATATAACTGTCTGAGCCTTGGAGAAGGCCGTTTACGCCTCCCACATAAATAACCGGCGTTACTTCTTTGTTAGTACCTTCAATTGGTTTTATGGTATTCGGATCTGTCATGGTGATCACCAATGAGCCAGTGGTGTAACTGTAATAAACGGGATAGCCCCATCCCGGATAACCCCATCCTGGATAACCTGGATAGCCCCATCCCGGATAACCCGGGTAATACCATCCCCAATAGTCATACCAGTAATCCCACCAGTAGTAACCGCTGTTTTCCTTAACTAAAGCACCAACGTATACCTGATAATCAACACTGATGTCTGGTTCACCTTCTGCGGGAGGATATTTTCGGGTGTATCCCAGTGATTCGAATTGATTTTCGATTTGATTCAGAATTTTTTCATCCCATTCGCGACTTGGGCCTTCGTTCTCTTCTCCATCTCTATAGTGTACGACGCTATCAGGCATCATATAGGTTTTGGGGCCATCGAAATCGTAGGAATCATTGTACTGGCTAATGGCAGTGTCCAACTCATCCACATATTCAGCTCCCCCCGGATAACAGCCAGCTAGAAAAGCTAAAAGTGGTAAAACCACTAAATATTGAAACTTTCTGTTCATGGTATAAAAAATTAAATAGTTAAGTTATTCTACAAAACTATCATTTATCTTTGATGTGGATTGAAACAAGGCATTGATTTTTGTTTAGTTTAACCAACTATTAATAGTACAACTATGAAAAAGTTTTTATTGCTGCTGATTGCAGTTATCGGATTGGGAAGTGCCCAGGCGCAAATATCCAACGAAGAGTTTGAACTGGTGCGTTCCATATTTAATTCTGAACGTAAGGTGTTATTCGCTCAAAATATGGAGCTTTCTACAAAACAAGCCGAATTATTCTGGCCGATTTATGAAGCCTATGAGAAAGAAAAAGCGCCAATGGGTAATGCACGTGTGAAGTTAGTAAAGCAGCTGGTGGATGATGCAGATAAGCTTACTGATGATAAGATTGATGCGTTATATAAAGAATCATTTGCGTTGACTATGAAACGCATGAAGTTGCGCAGGAAATACTATAAAATTATTAAGAAGCAAGTAAATACTGAAGTCGCTGCCCGCTTTTTGCAATTGGATGAATACGTGAATACGGCTATCACAGCTCAGCTTTTGGATGGAATACCTTTGGTTGGTGCAAAGAAAAATTAATAGCAATAGCTACATTTTATTAAAACAAACCGGCACGAGGCCGGTTTTTTTATATCTCTTTTGTGTCAATTCCAATCATTGATAAGTCGTTCCAATACTGTGGATAGGATTTGGATACTACACCCGGATCATCAATAATAATGTCAAACCCTTTAATGACTGCGGGGGCAAAAGCCATGGCCATACGGTGATCTTTATAAGTATCGATAGTGATGGATGTATGCTCTATCGCACTTAGTGTACCATCCCATGATAATGAGTCTTTGTCATTGGTCACTAATTTAAAGCCAAGTTTTCCCAGTTCATTTATTAATGCCTTTATACGATCTGTTTCCTTGATTTTTAGCGATTGTAAACCGGTAAATGTAAAGGGAACACCTAACAAACAACAGCAGGTGGCAATTGTTTGAGCCAGATCTGGTTCATTAATAAAGATGTATTTCAGGTGTTTTACTGTCGACCCGGTGTGTGAGAGGGTGACACCACGTTGCGAAAATTTAGTTTTTACACCAAGTGATTCAAAAATACTCTTTACTTCACTATCACCTTGTAGGCTGATTTTTTTAAGGCCCTGAAGGGTGAATTCACATCCGGGTAGCAGAGCTGCCATCTCGTACCAATAGGATGCAGCACTCCAATCAGACTCAACCGAAGTGACCTTTGGTTGGTAATTGGCTTCAGGTATGGTAATACGGTTATCTTTCCAGGTTGATTTTATGCCAAATTCCTGCATTAAATTCAGCGTCATTTGGATGTAGGGTTTGGAAATTATATCGCCGGTCAATAGTAACGTAAGGCCATTTTCAATGGTCGGAGCAATCATAAGGATGGCCGAAATGTATTGGCTGCTGATGTTTCCGGGAAGTTCTAATTCGCCTCCTTTTAAAGCGCTTCCGAATATTTTTAGAGGTGGATAACCGTCTTTTTCCAAATATTCAATTTTAGCACCCAAACGGTTTAAGGCATCTACTAATGGTTTGATGGGTCTTTGTTTCATTCGTTCGGAGCCGGTGATGGTCCATTCACCAACTATTTTGGATAAAAAAGCAGTCAGAAATCGCATAGAAGTACCGGCGGCTCCTACATCAAAGGTGCTACTGTTGGCATTTAATACACCCAACATAACTTTGGTGTCATCACTATCGGATAAGTTCTTGATTTTGTAGGGGCTGTAACTTAATGCATTGAGCAGTAATAGTCGGTTGCTGATGCTTTTAGATGAGGGCAATGAGATGGTTGCCTTAGTATTTATGGTGTTTGCTGATAGTTTATATTGCATAATGAATAGGATCTGTTGTGGTGAAAAAATGAGCTCTTAAGAGATTAATTCTTTTCCACAGCTTAAATATTTCTATAAAAATTCAGGGTGTCGATGATTTCTTCCCTGGTGGCCAGGCAATTGATTTGGATTTTTCCAATCGATTCAAGTAAAGTGAAATTAATCTGATTGGATTCGTTTTTCTTATCATGGGTCATCAATCGGTATAATTCATCGAAATGTGTTTTGCTGAAATCAAATCGACCATAAATGCTTTCCAGCTTTTTTGCAATTTCAATGACTTGAGGCATCGGGAATCCTAGACGAATGTGTGACAGATACAATTCGCAAATCATACCATAGGCTACTGCATACCCGTGTAAAACGGGTCTTTTTTCATGCATGGCCAGACTTTCAAATGCATGTCCAAATGTGTGGCCGAAGTTTAAGGCTTTGCGAATGTGGTTTTCAGTAGGATCGCTTTGTACGAAATGATCTTTAATCCGAATAGAGTCCGCAACCAGCTTTTTTAAGTGGTCTAAACCTGGATTTTTAATGTCAAATACTTTTAATTCATCCCATTTTTCTTTGGAGAAGATAAAGGCATGTTTGATCATCTCAGCAAAACCTGAAATCATATTAGGTTGGTCAAGCGTGTCCAGGAAACTGGTTTCAATCAGAACTGCAGATGCTTGGTTAAAGACCCCTATTTCATTTTTATAACCTTCAAAGTTAATGCCTGTTTTACCACCGATGGAGGCATCTACCTGAGCCAGCAATGTAGTTGGGATATTCACAAATTGAATACCTCGCTTAAAAGTGGAAGCCGCAAAACCTCCAAGATCACATGGCATTCCACCACCTAAGTTGATGAGTAGTGATTTGCGATCCGCTCCGCCCTGACTTAAAAAGTGCCAGACTTTTTCGATGGCTTGCAGATTTTTGTTATCATCACCATCCGGAATGACGATGATTTGATTGTGTGATATACCAGTGACTTCTTTTATTTTTGGAAAGCAAAATTCAAAAGCTTTTTCGTCCGATAGAATAAAGATTTTATCTTGAGGAAAACTGCTGATTAATTGCTCAATATCACGCACCAGGTGTTCGGCAATAAAAACATTCGATTCTTTTGAAATTAGCGGAAACATTGAAATACTTTAAAGATGAAATGCAAAAATAATTAAATTTGGCATTTGATATGTATTTTTTAGTGAGCTTTAGGCTTTTCTGTCAAATTATAAGAAATCGAAGGTGATTTGTGAGTGTTTGAAATATGAACTTTGGAAATTAAAAGAATGATAATATATGAAACGGACGGCCAGAAAAAATGTGAACAATAAGAAGCAGGTGAAATCTACGGGATTAATCTTAGGGTTTATGCTGTTAGTGGTAACTGCTGCTCTTGCCGGATATTATTTTTTAAGGGAGCAACAGTTGATAGGTTTGGAGGTGACTCTTTGGCTAAGTTTTGCCCTGGTAGGAGTTCTTTTCAGGTGGGGTGGTTTTTGTTATGTGGAGGTAGCAATTGAGAATAACAATTTGGATGTCAAGTATTATAATTTGTTTCCTATTGGGCGTAAGTATG
>Ga0193953_1001221_pt1 | contig 12203 bp, 10 predicted proteins | sample BB_4_MG_FD_140325 | JGI IMG/M metagenome (GOLD analysis project Ga0193953, IMG submission 140325) | Microbial mat bacterial communities from the Broadkill River, Lewes, Delaware, United States - BB_4_MG | ecosystem: Environmental > Aquatic > Freshwater > River > Microbial mats | place: USA... | reverse complement strand
TATATCTTAACATGTGATTCAGGGTCACAAAGAAATTTAACGGATCTTTCTCATTCCATACCGGATATTCTCTATCGAAAGGTGTACTTTCCTGTTCTTTTCCCCATTGCGAAAGCGGCGTTAATGAGTAAGAATCCTGCAATGCATGTACCACTTCATTATCTTTGGGCTCATCTTTTGCCAATGTTCTGGCAAGAATCCAACACATTGGAGTACTTACATCAACACGTTCTACATTTTCAGGTAGAATACCTTGCCAGCCCGGTGCCACCAACGCGTAATTACCTCCTTCATATCCAACATTCCACCACCCAAGCGTAGCATTTGCATCGTGGTAAAAGTCTCCTATTGGGAAAGCAAAAAAGCGGTCTTTAATGGCAGGAATTTTCAAAATTACCGGTTCTTTGCTTAAATCGAGCCAGCCTTTTGAATAATAGGTATCATTGTTTGGTGAAACCACCCAAGTATCCTCAGGAGTAGTTAGATTTCTAATATGGTTAAACTGGTTAACCCCAACTGAATGTCCCTTGTTTTCATCGATTACCTGTTGGTAAAAAGTACGATAAAGTTCTACTGTAGCGTAACCATAAATATAGGCTTGCGTTCCTATCGTATAAGCTAAATCTTCTTTTGCTTTTTCCATAAGGTTCTCTTGTGCGTTCATGGTGTTTCCAATCAAGAACACACTTACCAGTAATAAAATAATTCTGTTTCTCATTTTAAAATATTTTTAATTTATAGTTTTGGCAGAAAACACTTATGTTTTCATAAATGGATGACTTTGTGTACATCCAATAAGTTATTCTCTATTTTCAAGAGCAGCCCGCGATGAACTGCTCTTGAAATTAGAATTTACTTACAAGGTTCTTTTGGCAAATTATTTACATCAGGGTTGTAATATCGAATGACAAAATAATAAGGCTCCCCAGCAATAACCGGCATCCAGTAAGTACCATCCTTTGGGTCTTCCACACTAAAGGTGATGGTTATATTCCCATTTTCGTCCGGAGTCGTATTAAACGCATTAAATAAATCATTTTTACCTGGCATGGTATTTCTGGTTAATGCACTGTAACGAGTCACTGACCAAAAAAGACCACATCCCTCTGGTTGGTATGGTAGTGTATACACTTCCTCTTTATCTCCATTCAACACCTGACCGTCACAGTTTGCAAAAAACGGACGGTAAAAGGCATGGTGTAAAGGAAACCCAAGATGCCCCACAATGGCTGCTGCACGGTATTCAGCATCATTACTGTTCGGTTCATCACTATCAATAGGACCAAACATGCCAATGTTACCGGTTACTCCAAATTTTGGCGCTACAACTCCGATGTATTGACTTACGCGGATATAGTCGTCTTTTGTAAAGTCAACTTTTGAGGCAAGCATCTCTTTATTTTGAGCATATACATCATGTGTTTCGATGGTATGTTGGATTGGATTTTCAATCACTAAAGTCTTACTTCCAGCACTAGTCAGTTTAATCTGCTCCTGAATGGCGTGAGCATTTACCATATCCTCAGCCGTTTTAACCTGCACTCTGATAAATAAATGTGGATAATCACCCGGGCTTTCTATTGCTTTAGAACCTTCAGGTACTTCCATGTCTTTCCCTTTACGAACAATGGTGTACTTGCCTTTGGGATGAATCTCATCAAAAATGGTGTAATGCTCCTGATCGGTAACATGTATAGACCAATAACGGCCATCGGTAATTTCTGGATATTCAACCGTTACTGGCCCTTCAGTAAGATCAACAACAACTTTTGTATAAATATGATCCAATGCAGGAGTCACAACAGGATCAGTACCTTCAGTAGGTAGCTTTTTTGTGTGAAGCAGTTTATTTGTACCACCTGCCTGTTCGGCTGTTGTTACCATGTACATCATATGATGGTACACTTTAAAGGCCATTAAGTCGGCATCGGAAGGTCTTTCTGGCGTTGCGCTGACAGCCTCAGCTTTTTGAGTTTTATCGGCTTCTTTTTTGGGCTTGATACTACAAGCGGATAGGCCAATTAATACAGCCATTGCGATTAATAAATTTGTTACTTTTTTCATAGTGTGCATTTTATGATTGGTGATTTCTTCAAAATTGTTACATTTTCTTGTGATGCCTAACCCCTGAAGGATCAATGAATGCTATAATAAGACATTTCCTCAAAATGACCTGAATGCTGTTGAATTAGTCGGCACTGCCTTGCGCTTCCCTCTTCTTCCGTTCTTTGCGGCTGATGTGCGTCCACAACTCCGTACTTGAGAACTTCACGCGGATACTGGCATAAGGGCCGCTGTAATTATCCTCTTCTTTAGCCCAACCTCTTTCGTCACTCACATCCATAACCATAAAGAGTTTTCGGTAACCCAGTGATACCGAGGAGGACCAGTTATCCTTTTGATAAAAATCATAAACCCCTTTTACATCGAAGGTGTAGTAGAATACTTCATAATCAAATCCATCCATAACTCCGCTAAAGTGAGCACCTCCCCCAGAACCAGCGGCTCGAAATTTGCCGAAATTCAAGCGGCCACTTAAGGCTAAAAAGGGCATGGGGAAAAAGTTATTCCCACCCAAATCAATTTCCTCCTGGTTGACATCCTGCGTTTTGTAGCTCGATCCCATGTTTAAGATTAAGAAACCAAGACCTACGCCTAAATCATGCTTTTTTTGAATCAGAGCAAAAGTGGTACTCAAGGCATAAATACCCATCGTGATGTTTCCATCTACTTCTGATCCTTCTGGAATTTCTACACCGTCATGAGTAATATCCACATCCGTGACAAAGTTTCCATCATAGGATCCTTTAGAACCGGCAAAAAAAAGATTCCACTTTTTATAACGTCCCCCAATGGTCATGGCCAGACTTGGGGCATAATTGTCCATGCCAATGTCTTTATAGTTCAGCTTGAAATTATAACCGTCGGAGAAGCGTTCACCGGAGAATCCCCCTGATAATCCCTGATAACTCAATCGCAATCCACCACCTAACTCCCATTTGGGACGTTCTACCTGCGCAATCGATAATACTGTTAGACAAAGAACAGTGATTGTTAGAATACATTTTTTCATTAAGAATATAATTGATTGTTTATTAGATTTCCTTCTTCCTGAATACTTTATGCTCTATAATGAATAGCGTGCATCGAAACGTATCCATTATCTATTCTGCCCAAATAATTTGGCAAGACTTGATCTGACAGACTAAGTATTACTTACTAAGAAAAATTGTCTTACTAATCCTGATCGGATTTTTATGAAGGAGTAATTGTGTGTGCTTTTGTAAAGCAACGGGATGGAGTTGGGATAAAATGGTCATGGTTAGAGGGGTTTGGGGTTTGGGGTTAAAAATGTCCTTTTGTTAACAATGTTTAAAAATAACATTTTCTCACTAAACAATCCAGTTTTTATAAGGTTTTGAAAGGCTTGTACGCAAGTGTATTTAGTTTTATTTATTTTGATTTAGGAGGTTCGTTTTTTTGATGATTTGTTTTGACGCTGACAAGTCGGGCGACCTTATCAGGTTAGCGAGGACGGGCTGAATAACTTGTGAGCTGTCACCGTTCGAAGGGCATGCAGCGTCAAAAATCACCAAATTCCCGACTCCTAGACTTCAACAAGCTTTTGTTCTTTTTTATAAGACAAGGTAAAATAAAAAGTCGATCCTACATGTGGCTCCGATTCAACCCATATCTTTCCCTCCAATACATCCATCAAACCTTTACAAATAGACAATCCCAATCCAGTACCTCCCGTTCGACGAGCCAGTTCAATTTCAACCTGTTTAAACCGTTCAAAAATTGAATAATGTAACTCCTTCGCAATACCAATCCCCGTATCTTTCACAAAAAACTCAACAACCTGATCCTTTATGCGATAACCAAATTCTATTTTCCCTTTATGCGTATATTTTAATGCATTATTCAATAGATTAATCACCACTCGTTTGAGTTTTATTTCATCCGTTAAAATATAAATTTGATCATTGGGTTGTCCTTTGTGTAACACCAATCGGACCCGTTCCTTCATTTCAGGCAGAAAAGATTTGTAAAGATCATCCAGCATTAAATTCAGTTCACACTTATTCAAATTCTGCACCACCATACCCGATTCAATCATCGATATATCAACCACATCATTGACAACCCCCAACAGTTGCTGTGTACTTTTATGAATTACCTCTAAATAATAGTTTTTATCTGATTCCGCTTCTCCCCCTTGCATCATTAACTCTGTAAAGCCGATAATCGCATTCATGGGCGTACGCATCTCATGCGATATATTTTGTAAGAAAGCTGATTTCAGTTGATCATTTTCTTTAGCCAATTTTTCAGCTTTGCGTAGTTTCACCAAATATATTCTCAATAAAACAAATAGTGATCCCCCTGTTGTCAATACGTAAAACCAGCCTTTATAAGTCTGGATACGTGTGAGTACATCTTCACTATCTGTTAAACCAGCCGCTATTCGATCAGAGAATAAAATCCACAATCCTCCAATAATTAAATACAATCCGACAACACCATATTCAAACTTTTTAATCTTCGACCATACCAGCTTTAATTCCATTATCTCAATAAATTTTTTCCAATTTACTACCAAAAACCTTTCAATTGCAAAAAAATTGAAAGGATTCTATACTTGTCCCTGTTTTAAATATCCTAATAATTTATAGCGATTTTTCATGATTTATAATCCCTCCATTTCTTCAACCACGCATTCTTTTTAATACTTTCAATAGCCTGCTGGTACTTCAAAATCATTTCAAATATTCAATTCGAATAAACATTATCGTTTTTATACTTGTTTAGTAACTTGACATTAAGGATTAGATTCTATAATTTGTAATTCTACATAATAACTATTGAATCCTAATATAATTTCATCCACATGAAAAAGCTTTTCTTTCTTACAATTGCATTGTGCGTAACCATCGCCATCAGTGCACAGAAAACCCAAAAACCCAACGTCCTTGTTATTTGGGGCGATGACATTGGCTGGGCCAACATCAGTTGCTACAACCATGGTATCATGGGATACAAGACTCCGAACCTGGATAAACTGGCTGCTGAAGGTGCCATGTTCACCGATTGGTACTCACAACAATCCTGTACCGCCGGTCGTGCTGCCTTTGTGTTGGGACAACACCCTTTCCGAACAGGTCTGCTGACCATTGGAATGCCAGGTGCCAAACAAGGTATTCAGGCCAATCAACCCACCATCGCCGAATTACTCAAACCACTGGGGTATACTTCCGGTCAATTTGGTAAAAATCACCTGGGTGATCGTGACGAACATTTACCTACCAATCATGGCTTTGATGAGTTTTACGGTAACCTCTATCACCTAAACGCTGAAGAAGAGCCGGAAACCTATTATTACCCGAAGGATCCAGCTTTCCATGAGAAATATGGTCCACGCGGGGTGATTCGCTCCACTGCAGATGGCCCCATCAAAGATACCGGCCCAATGACTAAAAAACGCATGGAAACAGCAGATGACGAATTCACCAATGCCGCCATTGAGTTTATTGAAAAAGCGCATAAGGAAGGAAAACCATTCTTTGTCTGGTTAAGTGCCACCCGGATGCATGTATGGACACGCCTGAAACCAGCATCGGATGGCGTAACAGGAATAGGTCTCTATCCGGATGGTATGGTGGAACATGATGGTCAGATTGGCCGTGTACTAGCCAAATTAGAAGAATTAGGTATCGTCGATAATACCATTGTGATGTATTCCACCGATAACGGTGCCGAGAAGTTTACATGGCCTGATGGGGGTACTACACCTTTCTACGGTGAAAAAGGGACCACCTGGGAAGGTGGATTCCGCGCTCCTGCCATAATTCGCTGGCCTGGTGTTATTGATCCGGGAACCGTCTCCAATGAGATTTTCTCGCACGAAGATATGTTACCAACAATACTGGCTGCTGCCGGCGAACCTGAGATTAAAGAAAAACTCCTCAAAGGACATACTGCAGGTGATAAAACCTTTAAGGCTCATTTAGATGGATATAACCTATTACCCCATTTTAAAGGAGAACAAGAAAAATCGCCCCGCCGGGAAATTTTCTATTTCGATCAGGGCGGTAACCTGAATGCCATTCGGTATGACGATTGGAAATTGCACTTTACTATTTTAGAAGGAGCCATTAACACCGCTTACCGTAAGCAACCAGCCTGGCCGGTATTGATTAATTTAAGAGCTGACCCATATGAGCAAGCCTGGAAGGATTCACCTATGTATTTGCGCTGGTTTGCCGATAACATGTGGACCTTTGTTCCTGCGCAGAATATAACTGGTAAGTTCTTAAGTACATTCAAAGAATTTCCACCGGTTCAGGGATCTTCATTAGGTATTGATAAAGTATTGAAGCAATTACAAACGGCTCCGGCTCCGGGTCAATAAAAAAATAATCAACAATACTAAATAATTTTTAAAATCATACTTTAATGAAAAAACTACTATTTATTGCAATTACGATGTTACTTACAATTTCTGTAAGTGCGCAAAAAAATAAAAAACCTAATATCTTGGTAATATGGGGTGACGACATCGGACAATCGAACATTAGTGCCTACACCATGGGAATGATGGGCTACCAAACTCCCAATATTGACCGCATTGCAAAAGAAGGTTTAATATTCACCGATTATTATGGTGAACAAAGTTGTACGGCTGGTCGCTCAAGCTTTATTACCGGGCAAAGTGTATCCCGGACTGGATTAAGTAAAGTTGGACTACCGGGTGCCGACCTTGGTATGCGTAAGGAAGATCCGACCATTGCAGGCTTACTCAAGCCCTTGGGTTACGCAACCGGACAATTTGGGAAGAATCACCTAGGTGATAAAGATGAACACTTACCAACAGCCCATGGATTTGATGAATTCCTGGGTAATTTATACCATTTGAATGCAGAGGAGGAACCGGAATTGCCAGACTATCCTCAGAACCCGGAGTTCAAAGAGAAATTCGGACCACGCGGTGTCATCAAGTCATCGGCAGACGGTCCAATACGCGATACAGGCCCATTGACTAAAAAGCGCATGGAAACCATCGATGATGAAACAGTAGCTGCAGCCATTGAATTTATCAAACGGAAAGAAAAAGAAGGTACACCTTGGTTTGTATGGTGGAATGGTACACGCATGCATTTCCGCACACATGTGAAAGAGGAGCACAAAGGTATCTCAGGACAAGATTTCTATGGCGATGGCATGGTGGAGCATGACATGCATGTAGGTGAATTACTGGCTGTTTTAGATGAACTAGGTATTGCTGACGAAACCCTTGTTTTTTACAGTACCGATAATGGCCCCCACAAAAACACCTGGCCCGATGCTGCAAGTAGTCCGTTCCGTGGTGAAAAAAATAGCAATTGGGAAGGTGGATGGCGTGTGCCGGCCATGGTTCGTTGGCCGGGTAATATTGAACCCGGATCAATATCCAATGAAATCATGCATCACATGGATTGGTTACCAACCTTATTGGCAGTAGCAGGTGACGATCAAGTAAAAGAAGATTTGCTCAAAGGGAAAAAAGCAAATAACAACACCTATAAAGTACACCTGGATGGTTATAATTTCATGCCTCTCTTAACCGGTCAGACTAAAGTAGGGCCACGTGATGAGGTATTTTATTTCTCTGATGATGGTGATTTAACGGCCTTGCGATACAAAGACTGGAAAATGATCTTTATGGAGCAACGACAAGAAGGAACACTGAAAGTATGGTCAGAACCTTTTGTTCCTTTGCGTTTACCACTGATCTTCAATCTGCGCAGGGATCCGTATGAAGTAGCCAACATGACCTCTAACACCTATTACGACTGGTTATTGGATCATGCCTTTATGCTGGTTCCGGCACAGGCTTATGTAGGTGAATTTCTGAAAACATTTAAAGATTATCCGCCTCGCCAAAAAGCGGCCAGCTTCAGTCTGGAAGAAGTGATGAAAAAGATGAATGAGCCAACCAATAATTAATTGAATAAATTAAAGTGCAGGATTTGTTTTCTGCACTTTGTTTCATATAAACCAACAGATCATGAAAAGCGCTTTTATCCATTTTATTCTTTTGCTAGCAGTATATAGCTGTTCAGTGCCTGAAAAGGCACAAGAAAGAAGTACCAGTGACTTAACTAACTGGAACAACACCCCAATTAAACAAGAAATAATCTCCTTCGTCGATAAAGTAACTGATAAAACCTCCGCTGATTTTGTCCCCATCGTCGATCGCATTGCTGTTTTTGATAACGATGGAACGCTCTGGAATGAGAAACCCCTTTATATCCCCATGGAGTATGAAATAGCGTACCTGCAGGAAGCTGTTAAAAGCCATCCTGAAATGTTGAATAACAAGCTCTACAAAGGGATTTCAGAGGGTAATCTGGCTATCATGAAAGAATACAGCACGTTTGACCTCATCAATCAATTGTTTGCAGCCCATGATCAGCAACTGGAGAAGGACTACTATGAATCGGTCTATACCTTTCTGTCAGAAGAAAATCATCCAAAATTCAATCGTCCTTTTAAGGAAATGGTATACCAACCCATGGTTGAACTGGTTCATTACCTGCAAGCAAACGATTTCAAAGTGTTTATCGTAACCGGGGGTGAAATCACTTTTGTGCGCACCGTATCTGAAGAAATTTATAACATCCCTACAGAAAATGTAGTGGGTAGTAACATTCAACTCCATTATGTGTCAGACTCAAGCGGCCAACGATTGATTCGTTCTAATAAAGTAGTATCTGCCAACGATAAACACATCAAACCGGCCAATATTGGTCTACACATTGGTAAGAAGCCCATTTTTGCAGCGGGTAACAGCGACGGCGACTATGAAATGATGGAATACACCCTATCCGGTGACGGTCCTTCCATGGCGATTTTAGTGCATCATGATGATGAAGCGCGTGAATATAAATATATGCATGGCACCGAGAGAGCGGTTGAAGAGGCCCCTCAAAAGGGCTGGCAGGTCATTAGTATGAAAACGGATTTTAAACAAATATTCCCCAATTGATACGGAGTATTTTCAGGATTAACAATGGAACGATATGTCTGTACTAGATCAAATAAAAGAATTACAAGATCGGATAAACCAATCTATTATTGGCCAAAGTCAACTTACAGAGCGTTTGTTAGTGGGATTATTGGCCGATGGTAACCTGTTGCTCGAAGGTCTTCCTGGTTTGGCAAAAACCAGAGCAGTTAAGAGTCTGGCAAAAGAACTGGCTACCGGCCTGAGCCGGATCCAATTTACGCCAGACCTCTTACCTTCTGACATCACAGGTACAGAGATCTATCAACCCGAGAGTGATGAAAAATTCATCTTTCAACAAGGCCCTATTTTCAGCAATCTGATCCTGGCGGATGAGATCAATAGAGCCCCGGCTAAAGTACAGGCAGCTTTGTTGGAAGCTATGGAAGAACGCCAAATATCAGTTGCGGGTAAAACGCACAAAATGGAACCGCTATTTATGGTATTGGCCACTCAAAATCCGGTGGAACAAGAAGGGACGTATCCCTTACCTGAAGCACAGATGGACCGTTTCCTCCTGAAAGTACTCATTGATTATCCGGATACAGAATCGGAAAAAACCATCCTGCGACTGGTACGCCAGGAAAGCAAAGGACCAGTGAATGGCCACGAACCCATGAGCCCTGATATCATATTCTTAGCACGAGAAGAGATTAAAGAGATTCAGGTAGCCGATGCTGCCGAACAATACATCGTGGATCTCATTCATGCCACGCGCCATCCTGAAAAATACAGTGAGAATCTGGCCAAATGGATCGACTATGGTGCCAGTCCTCGTGGTAGCATTGCATTGGAGAAATGTGCCCGCGTCATGGCTTGGCTCAACGGGCGTGATCACATCAATTCAGATGATATCCGATCAATAGTACACGATGCCCTCCGTCACCGATTGATTTTAAGTTATGAAGCCAATGCCGATCGGGTGACAGGCGATATGGTGGTGGATGAGCTTTTGCGGGTTGTGGCGGTTTAGAAGATTTATGAATTTTGATAGATGATTTAGGATATAAGATTATGTATTTACGAATTAAGTTTTTTGAATAGAGATTTTAGATTTTTTAAAACCACATTAAAGTTGATATGAACAAGAAAGAGCTAGAAGAACGGTTAATCAATTTCGCAGTGAATACGATTAAAATGGCTGAATCCATTTCTCATTCATATGCAGGAAACCATTTGGCCAACCAACTCATTCGATCTTCTTCTTCTCCCGCCCTCAATTACGCTGAAGCGCAAGGAGCAGAGTCAAAGAAAGATTTTCTTCACAAAATCAAGATTGCACTCAAAGAATTGCGAGAGTCATTGGTTTGCATTAAGATAATCAAGAAACTTAATCTAATCCCTGAGGATAGAATCCAATCAATTGAAGGCGAATGTAATGAATTGGTGAGCATTTTTGTAAAAAGTGCCGAAACCACGCAAAAATCAATGCATTAACTATTCATCACATCCTTCTTAAATCTAAAATTTAAACTCTCAGACCTTAATAAATATGCCCCCAATAACAGACCATGTCACAACCTCTCTTCGCTCCCTCATGAAATGGGAACATTACGCAGTGGGCACTAATTTACTTCCTGCCAGGCGGGTGCATAGTATTTTGGCCGGCAAACATACTTCTATGCTAAGGGGCCGTGGATTGGATTTCGAAGAGGTACGGCAGTATGTCCCGGGAGACGATATTCGTAACATTGATTGGAAAGTAACGGCACGGACCAAACACCCCCATACAAAAGTCTTCAATGAAGAAAAAGAGCGACCTGCACTGGCTGTGGTGGATCAATCCTCCTATCTCTTTTTTGGCTCTCAACAATATATGAAATCTGTGTTGGCAGCTGAAGTGGCCGCACTGGCAGCCTTTCGCACCTTAAAAAAAGGAGATCGTTTTGGTGGTTTGGTATTCAATGATGAGTCATCAGATTGGATTGTACCCAAGCGCAGCCGCTCGGTCATACAGCAATTCCTGCGACATGTCAGTGAAAAAAACCAGGTCTTACCAGAACGGAAAAAGATTCAATCCAACCGACAACCACTCAATGATGCCTTGAAGCGAATTGCTGCTTATATCACTCACGATTATATCATCACCATCATCAGTGATTTTTCTGAAGCCAACGACCAAACTTTCCAAACCATTAAACAGATGGCCAGGCATAACGACGTTATCCTGACACATATCACGGATGAACTGGATGATACCTTCCTATCTCAAAACATCTTGCTTTCTGATGGAGACAAACAACTGCTCTGGAAAAACAGAAAACAGAAAGCAATCCGGATATTAAAAGAAAAGCAGGAAGCATTAGTGGCTAATTTCAGTGAATTGGAAAGACGACATGGTATTCCGGTTCTACGATTAAACACCTCTGAACCATTGGAAATTCAAGTTAAGAACCTGTTTAGAAACAAACGCAAATGACTGAATTGAACCCATTACTCATTGAGCCGGATCCCATACCTTATCGTTTTGACACCCCCGGATGGTATGCCATTGGTTTACTATTGCTGATCATCATGATGATCTGGGGAATACTCAAGGTGATTCGCTACCGTAAAAATGCGTATCGACGAATGGCTCTCAAAGAGTTAGAAACCATTGGCAATTCTGCCTATTCTGTCCAACAAAAAGCAACTGCAATAAATCGTCTGCTTAAACAAGTGGCCTTGTATCTCGACAACCGGGAAGCAGTCGCTGCTCTAACAGCAGATGCCTGGCTCATTTATTTAAATGGGAGGTCGCACACGCCTTGTTTTGAGAAAGTATTATTTACCTCTGTTCAAAAAGGTCAATATGATACACAGCTCCTGACAAGTGAAAAAATAGATGCGTTTCTCCAACAGTCAAGCATGTGGATTAAAACCCATTACCCCTCTAAAAAGAAATTCACATGACCTTTGAATTTGCATATTTCTGGGTGTTTGCCCTCATCCCGCTACCCTTGCTAATTACCTGGCTTCTACCACCACTTAGAAAAAAGCGATCCGCTTTATTATTTCCAAAATTTCACACCATCGCGGAAGCCACCGGTGAAAATCCCCGGTCATCAGCCTGGATCTCTAAACGAAACGGGTTTAATTGGATGGCATTGTGGCTGATCTGGGTGCTATTGATCGGCGCACTCAGTCATCCCCAATTAACTGGTGAACCAGAAATGAC